>Ga0335075_10002297_pt1 | contig 30885 bp, 29 predicted proteins | sample Lox_Sample_24_FD_206723 | JGI IMG/M metagenome (GOLD analysis project Ga0335075, IMG submission 206723) | Soil microbial communities from Loxahatchee National Wildlife Refuge, Florida, United States - Lox_Sample_2.4 | ecosystem: Environmental > Terrestrial > Soil > Wetlands | place: USA...
TTCTTCAGTGCCCCCGACGTGGAGTGGTTGTACTCGGGCGTGACCATGATGAATCCGTCGAACGAGGCGATCTTGTCGGCCCACGCCTTGGTGTGCTCGTTCTGGTACTGGCCCATCGAGGGGGGCAGCGGCTCGTCCAGGTGCGGTAGCGGGTAGTCGCGAAGGTCCACGAGCTCGAACTCTGCGTCGCTGCGGCGCGATGCGATGTCGTACACCCACTTGGCTACCTGCTCGCCGTTGCGGTTAGGACGGGTGCTGCCAAGGATGATGCCGATGCGGGTCATGGGGAGCTCCTCCAGGTAACTAGGTTGCATTCGCGAGACTAAACGGACTTTACCCCGGTTAGTATTCCAGCCGTACAGTAGTTCCGTGGATCAGCCTGTGGTGACCTGGGGAGCGCCGCCCGCCGAGCGCGCGGACGCGGCCCGCAACCGGCAGCACCTGCTGGCCACCGCCCGCGAGATGCTCGCCGAGCAGGGCCTGGACAAGCTGACGATGGACGGGCTGGCCGAACGCGCGGGCCTGGGCAAGGGAACGGTGTTCCGCCGGTTCGGTACCAGAGCCGGGATTTTCGCCGCGCTCCTGGATGACGACGAGCGGGCATTCCAGCATGAGGTCCTGGCGGGACCGCCGCCACTCGGGCCAGGGGCCGCGCCGCTGGACCGCCTGGTTGCCTACGGCCGGGCCAGGACCAGCTTTCTGATCGGGCACCGTGACATCGCCCGCGCCGCCCTGGACAGCCACCAGGCCATACCAGCCGGGACGCAGAGTCCCCTCACCCAGACGCACATCCGGATGCTGCTCGGGCAGCTGGACCTCGGCGATACCGACGTCGACATGCTGGCCCTTCAGCTCACTGCCGCCCTGGATGGCCCTGCGCTGCTTTACCTGTCGTCGTGCGATCTCGCTGACGCGAGCCCGGAGGCCGAGCGCGTCACCCGGAGCTGGCAGAATCTAGTGCGGCGGGTATGCCGGCCATGACCGGCGGGAACGCCGCCCGCAGCGACTAGGCAGGCCGGCCCTGCGCAGGCTTATCCGCGCCTCGAATCGAGGGCGCGCCGCAACGATTGCGGAAGTGAGTCGCGACGCGGGAAGCCGGTATGTTCACCAGGCACTTCGGCCACTTTGGATCCGCAGTAGGCGCCGAGGGCGAGTGCTTCAGTCAGCGAGCTCCCATGCATAAGAGCGGCTATGCAGCCTGCGTCGAACGCGTCTCCGGCTCCTACCGGGTCGGCGGCGACGGTGGCAAGAGCGGGCTGGTACGAGAGGTTGCCATTGCGCCACGCAGAGGCGCCCGCAGCTCCTTGCTTGATGATGATAAGTCCGGGCCCTAGGGCGGAGCCCGCTACCGCAACGTCAGCGACGGTGGTGGAGCCGAAGAGGAGACTTGCCTCATCGAGGCCGATAAGCAGCACGTTGCAGCCGGCGATCAACGGCAGGAGAGCCGCGCGGGCAGTGCCGATGCCCCAGAGGCGGGGCCTGTAGTTGGGGTCGAACGAGACCGGGATGTCGCGTGCTTTGGCCCAGCCGAGCGCGGCGATCGTGGCTTCCCGGCAGCTCTCGCTGAGCGCCGGGGTGATTCCGGTCAGGTGCAGCCACGCGGCACCCTCGATGTCTTGAGGCCAGTCCGCGGGGGTGAAGGACGCGCTTGCCGACCCGGACCGGTAGTAGTACGGACGGCGCTCGCCATCGGAGAGCCACTCGCGCAAGTACAGGCCGGTGGGCAACGGGCGTACGCCGATATGTGAGATGTCGATTCCCTCGGCGTCGAGGGCTTGCCTGACGAAGCGCCCGGGAGGGTCGTCCCCCACGTGCCCGACTAGGCACGTATCGAATCCCAGGCGCCGCATTCCGACTGCGAAGTTGACTTCGGCGCCGCCGGCGTACAGCCGCAGTGCCGGGCTTTGCTCAAGCGGAAGCGGATCGGGCGGCAGGGCCGCGACCAGCGGCTCGCCGAATGTCACGACCGTTGCGGGGGCGCCGCGATCAGCCAGGCTGTGGCACTCGACCGAGGTAACGCGCACGGGGAGTTCCTCTCTGGTTCCCGGGCTCTAGACTCCCTGCGGTGGTGGAATCTACTGCATGAGTCGCGTCATTGTTATCGGGGCTACCGGGCATATCGGTAGTTACCTCGTGCCACGGCTGGTGCGTGGCGGCCACGACGTCATCGCCCTGAGCCGCGGCTCTCGCGGCCCCTACCACGCCAGCCCCCAGTGGGATTCGGTCACCAGGGTTACTGTCGATCGCGAAGCAGAGGACACCGAGGGAACCTTCGGTGCCCGGATCGCGAGGCTGCGCCCCGATGTCGTGATCGACCTGATCTGCTTCACTGCGAGCTCGGCGCAGCAGCTCATTGACGCGCTACGCCCGTCCCGCCCGCTGCTGGTCCACTGCGGGACGATCTGGGTGCACGGTCCGGCAATGCGAGTACCGGTCACCGAGGATGAGCCGCGGACCGCGTACGGCAAGTACGGCACGGGCAAGGCGGAGGTCGAAGCACTTCTGCACCGCGAGACGCTGGCGGGTGGCGTCCCGGCGATCGTGCTGCACCCTGGTCACATCACCGGGCCGGGCTGGCCAGTGATCACCCCGGCCGGCAACCTGGATCCCGCCGTCTGGACGAGCCTGGCCACGGGCCGGACGCTCGCGCTGCCCGATCACGGCCTGGGCGTCCTGCACCATGTGCACGCCGACGACGTGGCGCAGGCATTCGAACGCGCGCTCTCTCGGCCAGCGGCCATCGGGGCTAGCTTCCACGTCGTTGCCGAGCAGTCAATGACGCTTCGCGGCCTGGCGGCCGGCGTCGCGCGGTGGTTCGGCCGTGAGCCAGTGCTGGACTTCGTCGACTGGGCGGAGTTCGACCGCCGCGTCGCTCCCGAGCACGCCGAGGCCACTCGCGAGCACACTTTCCGCAGCATCACGGCCAGCATTGCCCGCGCCAGAGAGACGCTCGGCTATGCGCCGCGGTATAGCTCTCTCGGCGCCCTGCACGAGGCACTCGCATGGCTTGTCGCTGACGGCCAGGTGGACGTCGGCAGCCAGCAACTCCTGCCACCAAGCAGCAGCTAGCTCCCGCGGCTCTCGTCGCCAAAGCCGGTCAAGGATCTGGAGCCGCTGGCCAGGACCGTCGCGCTCAGTGCCCGCACTGCGGGGCGCTGCGCCGTCCGGGGGTTAGTGAGCAGGACCAGATCGATCGTGCCGAGCTCCGGCAGCCGGTGTCCGGGCCCGAGCGTCGTGAGCTGAGGCGGTACCAGGCTAGCCGCCAGCGCCGAAACGCCGATGCCGGCCGAAACGGCAGCGATGAGGCCGTTGACGCCGCGGCAGACGCAGGCGCTGCGGTACGGGACGTGCGCCCGATGCAGCGCCCGGCGCATCTCGGTCCGCGAGATACTCGGCGCCGGGTAGACGGCGAGCGGCAGCGGCCTGATCAGAGCGAGTTTCGTCGACGGTGTGCCGACCCACACCAGACGGTCCCGCTTGACGAGCTGGCCCCGCTCTTCGCCGCTGGGGCGCTTGCCGATGAACACGTCGAGCTTGTCGCCCTCCAGCCGCTGGTGCAGCAGGCCGCTCTGGTCGACCGTCAGGTCGAAATCAACGAGCGGATTGTCACGCCGGAAGTCCCGCAGGATCTGGGGCAGGCGGGTAAGAGCGAGGTCATCGGAGATGCCGATGCGCAGGCGCCCGCTCGGCCGTGAGCCGCTGAAGTAGGCGGCCGCCTGCTCGCACGCGGTCAGGATGTTGCGCGCGAACCCGATCATCGCCTCGCCGTCGGCTGTCAGCGACACGGAGTGAGTGTCCCGCAGTACGAGCGTCCGGCCGGTCTGCTGTTCCAGCCGCCGGATGTGCTGGCTGACGGTCGGCTGCTGAATGCCGAGCCGGGCCGCGGCGCGGGTGAAGCTGCCGGTCTGCTCGACGGCGAGAAACGTAGCCAGCAGCTGGGGATCGTAGCCAGTCATAAGAGATACCAATAACTGTTAGATAAGAAATCGCACTTCATTATAAACGGCCGCCGACCGAGAATGGCTAGGGATATCAAGCAACCGGGAAGGCGCGTCCGTGACCACCGCCGAGGTAATTCGGCCACGCAGAGGCGCTTTCGCGGCTCTCACCTCCCGCGGCTACCGGATTTACCTGGCGGGCCAGAGCCTGGCCAACATCGGTACCTGGATGCAGAGCATCGCCCAGGACTGGCTCGTGCTGGATCTGACGCACAGCTCGACCGCCGTCGGCGTGACGATGGCGCTGCAGTTCCTGCCAATGCTCGCATTCGGCGCGTACACCGGAGTGGTAGCGGACCGGCTGTCGAGGCGGCGCATCCTGCTGGCCACCCAAACGCTGAACGCCGTCATCACTGGCACGCTCGCTGTCATCACCATTGCCGGTGCCGTCCGCCCCGATGCTGTCTACGCGTTCGCGCTCGCCAGTGGCCTGATCTTCGCGTTCGACGGGCCAGCCCGGCAGGCGTTCGCGACGGAAGTGGCGCCGGGCGGACAGCTGCGCGCAGCGATCGCACTGAACGCCGCGGTGTTCCAGGCGACCCGGCTGGTCGGACCTGCGATATCGAGCCTGCTCATCGCGAGCGTGGGAACGGGCTGGGTGTTCGCGGTCAATGCCGCCTGCTACGTTGGCCCGACTGTCGGCCTCCTGCTCCTGCGACCGTCGGATCTCACGCGTGCTCCGGCCGCTCCGCGCGAGCGCGGAGCGCTGCGAACGGCCGCGCGCTACCTGCGCGGGCGTCCCGACATCCTGTGGACGATCTTCCTCGTCGGGATGCTCGGATCCTTCGGCCTCAACTTCCCGATCGTGCTGACCGCGATGGCGAAGTCGGCTTTCCATGGCAGTGCAGGCACATACGGCCTGTTCAACATCCTTCTGGCGATCGGGTCTGTGTCCGGCGCGCTGCTGGCCGGGGCAGCCGAACACCCCAGACGCCGCATTCTGCTGCTCGCGGCGGCAGGGTTCGGGCTCGTCCAGGCAGCAGCCGCAATCGCGCCGGGCATGGCCATCTTCCTTGCCCTGCTGGCCGCCATGGGATTCCTCAACGTAGCGTTCCAGTCCATGGCCAACGCCTCAGTGCAGCTCGCTGTGGAGCCCGAACTGCGCGGCCGCGTCATGGGCCTGTACATGCTGGCCTTCATCGGCGGTACGCCGATCGGCGCCCCGGTCATCGGTGCCCTGACCAACCACTTCGGCGCGCGAGCCGGCATGGCCATCTGCGGTGCTGTACCGGCACTCGCCGCAGTGCTCGTGGCTGCGGCCATCAGCCGGCAACCGGGCGTGCAGCGAGCCGCCGTACACGGGAGCCACTTTCACGAAGCGCGCGCCACGGCGTCCACTCGCTGACCTGGCAATCCGGGCAGTCGAGACCTCACGTCGTCGGCCTTAGCCTGGCCTCTTCCTGTTAGCGGGTAGGTCAGGGCTCCGGAGAGCCATACCTGAGGACGGGGGTTTGCTGCAATGCCGCCCGGCGGCTCGGACTGGAGGATGGAGTTGACGAGTACCAGCCCGGCTGTTGCGCCGGGTAGGCCTGGTTCCCCTAGACGTGTGTCACGGTATGTCTTCCTTGCAACAACAGACCTACGATGACGGGATCACCGGCGAGCAGGCAGCACTGCGGCGGGTGGCGACTCTGGTCGCCCGGGCGGCGACGCCGGAGCGCGTGTTCGCCGCGGTTACCGAGGAAGCCGGTCGACTGCTAGGAGCCGACCAGGCGACGATGAGCCGGTACGTCTCCGGCGGCACGGTCGTGGTCGCGGCGTGGGGCAAAGCTGGCGCTGCGTTTCCCGTTGGCTCGCGATGGAGCCTGGGCGGACCGAATGTGCCCACGCTGGTATTCCAGACGGGCCGGCCAGCCCGGACCGACGACTACGCCGAAGGCTCTGATCTCATCACTGAGGCCGCCCGCCAGCACGGCTTGCTCTCGCTGGTCGGCGTGCCGATCAGTGTCGAAGGCCGGCTGTGGGGCATCATGCTCGTCGGATGCATGCGAGAACAGCCGCTGCCGCCTGATACCGAGGTCCGGCTAGCCGCGTTCACTGAGCTGGCCGCCACCGCGATCGCCAACGCGCAGGTGCGCGTGGACCTGCGCGGATTCGCCGACGAGCAGGCCGCGCTGCGGCAGGTAGCGACGCTTGTCGCACGCGGGACGCCACCGGCCGAGGTGTTCGCCTCGATCGCCGCCGAGGCCGGGCGGTTGCTGGCGGTCGACTTCACCTTCCTGAGCCGGTACGGGGCTGCTGCCTGCGCGGCCACGATCACCGGCGCCTGGGCAAGAACCGGCACCGCTGGGGCGCTTTCGGCCGGCAGCCGGTGGGGTATCGGGGGCCGGAACCTGCACACGATCGTGTTCAGGACCGGGCGACCGGCCCGGATTGACGACTACACCGGCACCCTCGGCTCGCTCGCGCAGGCCGCCCGCGGCGTCGGTATCCGCTCGGCGGTAGCCGTGCCGATCAGTGTCGAAGGGCGCCTGTGGGGGGCCATGGTCGTGGGATCCACCCTGGAGGAGCCGCTACCCGCAGTCACCGAGGCGCGGCTGGCCGGGTTCACCGAGCTAGCGGCCACTGCGATCGCCAACATGCAGGCGCGCGTGGAACTGAGCGGATTTGCCGACGAGCAGGCCGCGCTGCGGCGGGTGGCGACGCTGGTAGCGCACGGCGCGCCGCCCGAGGAGGTACTCGCGGCGGTAACCGAGGAGGCCGGGCGGCTGCTGAATGCCCACCGCGCGGTCATGAGCCGGTATGGCCCGGGCGGCGCGACGGTGGTCGCGGCGTGGAACAGCAGCTCCGTGGCCGTCCGTGTCGGCACCGAGTGGATCATGGGCGGGCGGAACCTGCACACGATGGTGGCCCGGACGCACCGGCCCGCACGGATGGACGACTACACCGGTGCGACTGGCCCGGCCGCAGAGGCCCGCGCGGTAGGCGTCCGGTCCGGAGTCGGCGTGCCGATCAGCGCCGGAGGCCGGCTATGGGGCCTCATGGTCGTGTCCTCCACTCAGGAAGAGCAGCTGCCTGCCGACACCGAGGACAGGCTGGCCGGGTTCACCGAACTAGCGGCCACGGCAATCGCCAACTCCGAGAGCCAGGCAGCGCTAGCCGCCTCGCGAGCGCGGATCGTGGCCACCGCCGACTTGACGCGGCGCCGGATCGAGCGTGACCTGCACGACGGCGCCCAACAGCGCCTTGTCGCCCTCGCCCTGCAGCTGCGCGAAGCGCGGGCGTCGGTGCCCCCCGAGGACGGGGAACTGGCACGGCAACTAGGAGACGCGGCCGCCGACGTGGACGGCGTACTCGATGAACTACGCGAGACCGCCCGCGGCCTGCATCCGGCCATCCTGGCCGAAGGCGGGCTGCACCCAGCGCTCGCCGCGCTGGCCAGTCGCTCAGCCATCCCGGTGCACCTGGACGTTCAGGTGCCGGGCCGGCTCACTGAACAAGCCGAGATCGCCGCCTACTACGTGGTGGCCGAGGCGCTAACCAACACCGCCAAGCACGCACACGCCACCAGCGTCGACGTCCAGGTAGATGCCTGCGACGACGTGTTGCGCGTGCGCGTCCGCGACGACGGACTCGGCGGCGCCGACCTCGCACATGGCTCGGGCCTGGTCGGCCTCAGGGATCGCACCGAAGCCCTTGGCGGTCAGCTACGGCTGCACAGCCCGCAGGGAGTCGGCACCATCGTTGACGTCACGCTGCCGCTCGGCATGCGGAATGATCGCGCAGGGATCGTCAGCCGGCCTACCCTGGGCAACTGTCTGGAGTTGCCGTCGTGATCGGCGGACCGCGATCTGAAAGGGGAACGCCCGCTTGTGGCTGCCCTAGCCCGCATGGCCAATGTCTTCTGGCTAGGCGGAGGCTGCGGATCCGGCAAGACGACGCTCGCGCGAGTCCTCACCCGCCGTCTTGACCTGCGGCTCTACCCGGTCGACGGGTACACATACGCGCACGTCGAACGGAGTAAACGCGGCGGCTTCCCGCTCTATCTGGCCACTGCGGAGATGACGCCGCAGCAGCGGTGGGACGCGGCCCCGGCCGACCTGGCAGAGAGGTTTGCCGCGGTTGCCGCCGAACGACTCGAGATGATCCTCGCCGACTTGCGTGAGCTCGGGCCGGGCCCGACGGTTGTGGCGGAGGGCCCTCAGCTGTTCCCAGACCTGATCGCCTCGCTCATGGAGACCCCCGAGCACGGCCTGTGGCTGCTACCGACGCCGGAGTTCGGCCAGCAAGGAGTTGCAGGCCGCCGGGCAGGCGGACTTACCGGTGAGGCGGCACAGCGCCGGCGCGATCGTGACGTGCTGCTCACCGAGATGAACAGGCGGCAACTGCGGCGGCGGGGCTTTCCGTCCGCAGACGTAGACGGGAACCGGTCGCTCGCAGACACCATCGACATGCTCGCGGAACGGCTGACGAGCCTGCCCGGCGGCCTGATCCGGGCTACCGACGGCGCGCAGCGGCGGCTGATCAGGCAAGCGGAGAACGCCGTCGCCGTACGGCAGTTGCTCGGCTGGTGGGCCGAGCTCGGCCCGGAGCAGATGCCCGACGCTCCCCCGTTCCCGTTCAGTTGCGAGTGCGAGACCTTGGGCTGCGAGCAGACCGTGACCATGTCCGTCGTCGAGTACCAGCGCCGATCGGCCGACGGTCCGGTGACCTGACGCCGAGCCACGCGATCGCAGCCGCCGGCTTATCGCCAGCCGAGCGCGGGCGCCACGTGAGTGAGGATGCTCTCGATGACGTGGGCGTTGTAATCGACGCCGAGCTGATTGGGCACCGTGAGCAGCAAGGTGTCGGCTGCCGCGATCGCCTCGTCCTCCTTGAGCTGCTGGATCAGCACATCCGGCTCCGCGGCATAGGTGCGGCCGAAGATCGCCTGCGTCGAAGCGTCGATGAACCCGATCTCATCAGTGTCCTGGTTGCGGCGGCCGAAGTACGCCAGGTCCTGGTCGTCCACCAGGGCGAAGATGCTTCGGCTCACTGAGACTCGCGGCTCGCGCTCGTGACCAGCCTTCTGCCAGGCGTCACGAAAAACCTGGATCTGCTCAGCCTGCTGCACGTGGAACGGTTTGTCCGACTCGTGGCTGATCAGGGTGGAACTTTGCATGTTCATGCCGAGCTCGGCCGCCCAGGCGGCTGTCCGCTGGGACGCGGCGCCCCACCAGATGCGGTCACGCAGCCCCTCTGAGTGCGGCTCGACACGGAGCAGGCCTGGCGGGTTCGCGAACATGGGCCGGGGATTAGGCTCCGCGAAGCCCTTCCCGCGCAGCACCTCGAGCAGCACCTCAGCATGCCCGCGAGCCATGTCCGCGTCCGTCTCCCCCTCCGGCAGCTGGTAGCCGAAGTACCGCCAGCCGTCGATCACCTGCTCCGGTGAACCGCGGCTGATGCCGAGCTGAAGGCGGCCGCCAGCGATGAGATCGGCGGCGCCAGCGTCCTCGGCCATGTACAGCGGGTTCTCATAGCGCATGTCAATGACTGCGGTGCCGATCTCGATCCGGCTGGTGCGCGCGCCGACGGCCGCCAGCAGCGGGAACGGCGATCCCAGCTGCCTCGCGAAGTGGTGCACGCGAAAGTACGCGCCGTCAGCTCCTAGCTCTTCGGCGGCGACCGCCAGGTCGATCGACTGCAGTAGTGCGTCCGACGCCGACCTGGTCTGCGAGCCCAGCGACGACGACCAGTGCCCGAACGACAGGAAACCAATCTTCTTCACCAGCGCATCAACGCGATCCCCGAAAGCAGCATTCCGCCTAACAAGTCAGGCCGGCAGCGGAGTTCCCGGTCCTCACCACCATCTTTCTTCGAGTGCGCGGCTGGTGCTACCGGTCTGGTCGAGCGCATCGAGCTCGGTTATGTCCTGTTCTGACAAGGTGAAATCGAAGAAGGGTCGGTGTGCGCCGGAAAGAACTTTGTGGTGAGAAACACCTCGTCCCGCGGCACCCCGCTGTCGCGCAGGGCCCTGCCCACGCTCTCCTCATTGCCGTATGCCTGTGCTGTGTCTATGTGGCGGTATCCCAGCTCCGGGTCCCGTTATCGGGCCGGGGCCAGCCGGTAGATCGCGCCGGCGGTGTCGTCGCTGACGTACAGCGCCGCGCCCGGACCGGCCACGACGTCCGCGGGACGGCCCCAGCGGCTGCCGTTGGCAAGCTGGAATCCGGTGACGAGCGTGATGGCCGGCTCCAGCGTGTGCTGGCTCCTGTTCCAGGCCAGCCACAGCACCGCTGGCGATCGCGGCGGGACCCGGTTCCACGAACCGTGCGCCGCAATGACCGCGCCGCCCGACCAGGGTGCCGCGACGCCGGTGCCGTCGAGAAACGACATGCCGAGCGGCGCAGAGTGGGCAGGCAGGCCGACGTTGAGCCGCGGCAGCTTGGCGCAGTTAAGCCGCTTGCCACCTGGATTGGTCAGCGCGTTGGCGACGAACGGGACGCTCATGAGCGAGCCGGCCGGGTGGTTCTGGTCCTGATCCGGGTCGCAGTACGGCCAGCCGAGGTTGCGTCCTGCGACGACAGGCACTACTTCGTCTGGCGGGTGGTTGTTGACGTAGGACTGGATCACCCGGCCGAAGGCGTCACTGTGGCCGCCGTAGGGCTGGTGAAAGGGGTAGGGGATGTTGTCCCGGTTGTTGACGGCGGTCCAGACCACCCCGTCGGGGGCCAGCGCCAGCCCCTCGCCGTTGCGGACGCCACGCTCCACCACGGTCAGGTGCGTGCCGTCGGGACGGACTGACATGATCACCGCACGCGGCGGGTTCATGGTCAGGTCGTCCGGGTTGGCATTCGATGAGCTGCCGACCTCGAAGTAGATCGTGCCGTTGCGCGCGACTACGACGTCCTTGACCCGGTGCACGTCGTCGCCGGACGGATCGGTGTCGGGCAGCTTGCCGGCCACTACCGTGCGCGCACCATCGATGCCATGCGGTCCCCACGGATAGCTGTCGATCTCGTCCGACTCGGCGACGTACAGCACCCAGTGCCCGGCCACCTTCGCGAACGCCATCCCCTGCGGCTCGGTCAGTCCGCGTAGTAGCGTCCGCGGCCGGCCGGTCCCGGAGCGGTCGGGCACCAGCTCGTCGATTTTGCCCTGGCCGGGCTGACTGACCAGCAGGTCACGCTCAGGGGTCCAGGCCTCCATCCGGGCACCGGGAACGCGGGCCCATACCCTCGCGCTCCAGCCCTGCGGCACCTGCAGCGTGCGGGGCTTGTTGAACGGCGCCGCGTCCTCGCTCTCCGGCACGACCAGGCGAACAGTCGTCAGCGTGACAGCCGGTCCAGTGGAGCCGGCCGAGCCAATGACTGCGGCGCCTGGCGTCCTCGCGGGCGGAGTGCTCGAGCCGGCCGAGCAAGCGCTGGACAGCGTCGCGGCAGCCACCATCAGTGCAGCGATGCGCGCAGTGATCACGCGACCATTTCATCAGGCCGAAGTGCTCGCGAAGCCATGAGAGCGGCCGGATTGCCCCTCGAGAGTGCCAGGATCGCCTAATCCCGGAATCGTGGCCGGACAGCAACGGCATTCCCTAGCCGGGGACTCGTGCCCTACGGTGGCGGCTATGCGCGCATCGGGCCAGCCGGGACAGCCGCGTTGACCGCCTTGCGACTGTCGGGCCAGGTCGCGCTCGTAACCGGCGGAGGCTCAGGAATCGGCGCGGCGACCGCGCGCCGGCTGGCGGCTGAGGGCGCGGCTGTCGCCGTCTCCGGCCGGCGCCGCGAAGCGCTAGAGGCCGTTGCGTCCGGCCTTCGAGCGCCCGCGCTCGCGCTGCCGGCCGACGCGGCTGAGCCGGCCGAGGTCGCCGCCGTCGTCTCGGCCGTCGCGGACCGGCTCGGCCCGGTGAGCATCCTGATTGCCAACGCCGGCGGCGAGGGCGGCGGGACTGCGGCGGACGTGACCGACGCGGCCTGGCGGTACAGCATGCGGGTGAATCTCGACACCTGCCTGGTGACTGCCCGAGCCTGCCTGCCCAGCCTGATCGCGACCAGGGGCTGCGCGGTCGTGGTCTCGTCGCTCGCCGGGCTGGCGGCATCTCCTGAGTCCGTTGGCTACGTCACCGCTAAGCATGCGCTGATCGGGCTGACCCGCTCCGTAGCGCGTGACTTTGGCCCGCGCGGCGTCCGAGTGAACGCAGTGTGCCCCGGCTGGGTACGCACGCCAATGGCGGATGCCGAGATGGATCAGCTAGCAGCACTGCGCGGCCTCCCGGACCGCGACGCGGCGTACCAGCTGGCGACCTCACAGGTACCGCTCCGGCGGCCCTGCACCGCCGACGAGGTGGCCTCGGTGATCGCTTTCCTGGCGAGCGGCGACGCATCCGCCGTCACTGGCGCAGTGCTGCCTGTCGATGCGGGCGCGACCGCCGTCGACCTGCCCACAACCGCCTTTGACCTGGCCTGACACGGATGCCGCCGGGCGACGTACCATCGTGGCATGCCCAGTCGCCTCGCCACCGGCAGCGCCCGCGACCTCGTCCAGGCCGAGCGGGATATCCGCGAGCGGATCGGTGATCAGCACCTTGACTTCGCGGCTATGGCGGCGGTGTCGAATATCTACCGTGCGGCGAATGTCGTGCGCAATCACATGGAGCGGAAGGTGCTCGCGGACGAGGACCTGTCCTGGGCGGCTTTCACGGTGCTGTTCGTGCTGTGGATCTGGGGCGAGCAGCAGACCCGGCACCTGGCGGTCGAGGCCGGCGTTACCAAAGGCACCCTGACCGGCGTGCTGAAGACGCTGGAGAAGCGGGGTCTGACCAGACGGCAAGCGCACGACGAGGACGGCCGGCTGGTACTGGTCAGCCTGGAGCCAAAGGGCGAGGCCGTCATCGAGCGGCTGTTCCCGGCCTTCAACGCGGGCGAGGCTCAGGTCAGCAGTGCCTTGTCTGACCGGGAGAAGAGCCAGCTGGCCGGCCTGCTGCGCAAGATCGTCCGGTCGGTCGAAGAGGACTGAATCCCGGCTGACGCCCGTTGCCGCGTGTGTCGTTTGGTGCCAAACTAACTTCATGGCGGTGACGGCTGGCGCTGATCTGACCGACCTCGACATCTGGGCCCGCGGCGTGCCCTACGCCGAGTTCGCCCGCCTCCGGGCCGAGCGGCCCGTGGCCTGGTTCGATGAGCCCGCTCCGAACTCGGGGTTCTGGTCAGTGCACAGCTACGCCGACATCGTCGCCGCGAGCCGTGACACCGCCACGTTCTCGTCGAGCCGCGGCGTCTCGTTTGAAGAGCCGACGGACGACGACATGGCCGCCCGGCGCACGATCATCGATATGGACCCGCCCGAGCACACCAAGCTGCGCAAGATCATGTCCGGCAGCTTCTCTCAGCGGGCCGTCGCGGTCTATGAGCACTTCGTCAGCGAGCTGACCGAGCGGGTGCTGGACGCCGGGCTGGCCAGCGAGCCATTCGACTTCGTCGGCGCGGTGGCAAAAGAGATCCCCATCCGGGTGCTGGCCCGCATCATGGGCCTGCCGGAGGCCAACCTCGACCAGTTCATCGACCTCGGTGACCGGCTGATCGCCAACACCGACCCCGACCTGACTGACGTCGTGTGGGGCCGGGACGACACGGACGCCTACCGGTTGTTCCCGTTCCGCAGCCCGTACGGCAAGCAGCTGTGGGATCTCGGGCGGGAGATAGTCCGCGATCGCCTGCACGCACCGGGCGATGACCTGCTCTCGAGGCTGCTGGCAGCCCGGGTAGACGGCGAGGCGCTCAGCGAGACCGACCTGGACAACCTGTTCTCGATCCTGGTCATCGCCGGCAACGAGACAACCCGGATCGCCATGGCACACGCGGTCCTGGCATTCTGCGAGCATCCGGATCAGTGGGACCGGCTCCGCGACGTTCCCGCCCTGCTGGATACCGCAACGGACGAGGTCATGCGGTGGAGCTGCCCCACGCATTTCATGCGCAGGACTGCCATGAGCGATACCCAGCTCGGCGGCGCGCACATTCGCGCTGGCGACAAGGTGATCCTCTGGTACGTCTCCGGAAACCGGGACGAGACCGAGTTCGCTGACCCGGATGTCTTCGACGTCGGGCGAGCGCCGAACCGGCACCTCAGCTTCGGCCGCAACGGCCCGCACCTGTGCCTCGGCGTGCATGTCGCGCGGCTCGAGGTGCGCATCATGCTCGCGGCACTGGCGCGCCGGGTCGCGCGCTTCGAACTGGCCGGCGCCCCGCGTCGCATCCGCTCGAACTTCACCAACGGCCTCAAGGAACTGCCCGTCCGGGCTATCCCCGCCTGACGGGCGTCGGTACTTCGCCAAACCTTGACACGCGATCGTTTGCTTCCATACGATCCCGGCAACGACTGCCGGTAGCCGCTGGCACCTGGAGGACAGATGAGTTCCGAGCCGGCTTACGAGCGCCTTGGCGCCAAGGTACTGTCGCTGCCCGACGTCATCGCTCAGTCCGTCGGGTTCATGGGCCCGATCTTCTCCTCGGCCTTCGTCATCCCGCTCGTCGTGGGAGTGATCAGCGCGTCCGGGAAGGGCGGCGGCGTCGCGGCGCCACTGTCGGTCATCATCGCAGGGATCGGAGTATTCGCGCTCGGCTGGATCGTGTCGAGCTATTCGCGGGAGATCCACTCAGCTGGCTCACTGTACGACTACGTCACGCGCGGGCTCGGCAACCGCGTCGGCACCGCAGCTGGCTGGCTCTACTACGGCGGCGTGATCGTGCTGGCCGCCGGACTGCTGCTGCTGATCGGCGGTTATCTGGAGAGCACTCTGCAGTCAGAGTTCAAGATCGACCCGCTGCCCTCGTGGGCCTGGACGCTGATCATCATCGCGATCATCGCGGTGATTCTCTACTTTGGCGTGCGGCTGTCCACGCGCACCCAGCTCGCGCTGGCGCTCGTCTCGATAGTCGTGGTGACGATCTTCTTCATCTCGGTAATCGTCAAGCTGGGCTCGGCCAACAGCGTCCGGCCGTTCGAGCCGTCGTCGGCGGCCGACGGCTGGTCCGGCATCTTCTTCGGCGTGCTGTACGGCGTGCTGCTGTTCGTCGGCTTCGAGACCGCGGCAAACCTCGCCGAGGAAACGCCTAACCCACGGCGCGAGATCCCGATCGCGGTCATGACGACGGCTGCCATCGCGACGGTCATTTACGTCCTCGCCACCTACGTCACCGTGGCGGGATTCCATTACAGCCTCAAGACTGTCGCAGCGGCGGCCGGCGCGCCGCTGTTCGCGCTCGGCGCGCCGCACAGCGCTGGCGGCTACGGCGGAACGTGGATCGACCGGCTGCTAGAGCTCGTCGTGCTGTTTGACATGCTGGCTGTCGCCATCGGCTGCTGCGTGTCAGCCACCCGCGGCACCTTCGCGATGGCCCGCGACCGGCGGATACCGGCCACGCTCGCAGTGACCTCGAAAAAGCACGGCTCACCGCTCGGCGCGGCCACGTTCGTCGTCGCGATCTGCGTCGTGGCGCTCCTGGTCAACCAGTTCTGGACCAGCCTGTTCGCGCTGCCGGCGACCCCGCACTACTTCTCGCTGTTCGCGTGGGGCTCGACCTTCGGCGGGTTCGCGCTCGTCGTCGTCTACTTCCTGATGTGCATCGGCTCGCTCCGCCATCTCGCGGCCGACTCCCGCCGCACGTCGGTCATCGTCGCGGCCATCGTGGGCCTTGTGATCACTGGCGGTGCGATCTTCGGGTCCTTCTACAAGGTCACGAGCCCGACCATCGAAGCGCCTTATTACGCGATCGGACTGCTGGTGATTGGTTTCGCGTCCACGTTCGTGGTGCGAGCGCGCCAATCCGCCAGCACCGCGCTCGCGGACCTCTCGGCCACCGCCTCGCGCTGACCGGCCGGGCGCTAACCGAGCAGGACTTCGAGCTTCCGCGGCGCCCGGAACTCCCAGCCGCGGAACTCCGGCAGTCGCGCCGGGTCGAGCGCGATCTGCGGGTAGCGCTGCAGCAAGACCTCGATCGCGATCCGGATCTGCGCGCGTGAGAAAGCGTGGCCTGCGCAGAAGTGCCGGCCGCCGCCAAACGCCAGGTTGACCTGGCGCGGCCGGAAGATGTCGAATCGGTCGGGATCGGTGAATCTGGTCTCGTCCCTGTTGGCGGCCGACACCAGTGCACCAACCGGCGCGCCAGCAGGAATCACCGCTCCCCCGATCTCGATGTCGGCAACGGCCTGACGGGTCTGCGTGCCGATAGGCGACATCCAGCGCAGGCCCTCCTCGACGGCGGACGGCAGCAGGCCGGGGTCCTCGCGCACGGCCTCGAACTGCGAGCGGTCGGTGAGCAGCGCGGCCAGGGTCGAGCCGCCGCCGTGCCCGGGCTCCTGCATGCCGCCGAGCAGTATCACTTTGAGCGTCGGCATCACGTAGTCGCGCGCCCGGCAGCCACCCTCGGGCACGCCGCTGTGCAGGAGATGCGAGATCGTGCTGTCGTCGCCCGCGGCTTCCAGCCGGTCAAAGACCGGGCCAAGCGCGACGTCGATCTCCCGCGAGCAAGCCGAGCCGATCTGCTCACGTTCGGAGTTGCCTTCGAAGTTGATGACTCCCTGGTGGAGCCGCCAGAACCAGTCGCGCAGGCGCTCCTCGCCGAAAGCCTCAATCCCGAGCACGCTGCCAAGACTGAGCACGCTGACCGGCTCGAAGTACTCGGCCATGAGCTCTGCCCGGCCGCCTGCCAGGCGGACGGCCATCCGCTCGGCGATAGGCCGGACCAGGTCGTCGATGTAGCCGTTCACCTGCCGGGGCCGGTACTTGGAATCCAGGCCGCGCCGCAGGTCCTGGTGCCGATCCCCGTCGACGGTGATGATCGTCGGCGAACCGAAGGTGCGGTCCACCGGCGAGTCCGACATCTCCGCCGTGAACTGCGCCGGGTGCGTGACCACGTACTCGACATCGTCGTAGCGGGTAACGAACCACAGGCCGACGGCCGGGACGAAGCAGACTGGCGCCTCGCGGCGCAGGCGCGCGTAGACCGGGTACGGGTCAGCCTCTAGCTGGCCGACTGTCACAGACTCGGCGAACGCGGTGATCATCGGCTCGCGCATCACAGGTGGTAGGCGTACTCCCCGAACTCCCAGTCGGTGACGTACCGCTCGAAGCGCTCGATCTCGTTGCGCTTGTACTGCAGGAACGACGTGGTGAAATACCGCCCGAGTACGTCGGCGAGCTCGGTGTCGGACTCCAGGGCCTCCAGTGCGTCGCCGAGCCGCATCGGCAGCATGTCGGCCCTGGCCGGGTTGTAGCCGTATCCCTCGAGCTTGGCCGGCGGCTCGACCTTGTCCTGAATGCCGAGATGCACGGCCGCGCCAATCGCCGCCATGCCCAGGTACGGGTTCGCAGTCGCGTCGCCGAGCCGGACCTCCATGCGCGCTCCCTGGCCGCGCTCGGGCGGGATGCGGATCATGGCGCTGCGGTTGTCCAGCCCCCAGTCGATCAGCCAGGGTGCCAGCGTGTCCGGGCCGAAGCGCTTGTAGGAGTTGATCGTCGGGTTGAGCAGAGCGCTCAGTGCCCTGGCGTGGCGCAGCACGCCACCGACCGCATAGCGCCCCGGCGCGGACAGGCCGTCTGGTCCGTCGGGGTCGCCGAACACGTTGGCGCCGCTGTCGTCGCCGAGCGAGACGTGCACGTGGAATCCGGACCCGCCTTCGTCGTTGAACGGCTTGGCCATGAAGGTGGCCAGCAGTCCGCGCTGCCGCGCGATCTCCTGCACCGCGGATTTGAGCCGGAACGACCGGTCGGCGGCATCGACCAGGCCGGAGTGCCCGAGGTTGATCTCGAACTGACCTGGTGAGAACTCGTGGTTGGCCGCCGTCACCCGCAGCTCGGCGTCGCGCAGCTGGCGCAGCATGTGCAGCAGCAGCCCCTGCGGGTCGCCCTTGCGGCCGACCACGTAGACGTTGCCGAGCTCGTTGGCGTATCGCCGCCATTGGCCGTCCTGGCCCTGCTCGCAGACGAAGAACTCCAGCTCCGGGCCGCAGACCAAACAGTAGCCCGCGGTTTCGAGCTGGCTCGCGACTCGCCGGGCGACCGCACGCGGCGACTCGCCAGCGACCTTGCCATCCTCCGCGTACGCCTCCCCCAGGCACCACGCCGCGCCGGGTTCCCACGGCAGCGGCGTGATCGTCGACAGGTCCGGGTACACGGTGATGTCCGGCAGGCCCGCGTCCAGTCCGCCCTGCACCGGGACCACGTCGCCACGCGGGGAGGTGTGATAGATCGCGCGGCAGAACGCCAGGCCGTGCTCGACCGCGGAACCGAGTTCGCCAACGAGCACGTCACGACCGCGGTCCACGCCGATGAGGTCCGGGTACGACACCCGGACCACGTCAACCCCCTGCTCGCGAAGGCGCTCGGCGACAACGCCAGCGTCCGGTGTCATGGCAGCTCCCGGCCGGGATCGAACGTTTGGGGACGAACAATCGCTTCGCAGCGTAAACGCCGGACCGGCAGCCGGGCAAGAGCGCCGGGGATACCCGCCTCGGTTGCGGTGGTCTACCATCCGGATCGTGCGGACACGAACAATCTGCGACCGAGAGGCTCCCCCATGGCTGACGTGACCGGATTCTTCTATCCGCGGACCGCGACGGGGCGCGCGTCCCTGCTGCCCGCACCGCCCTGGCACTACTCCGGTGACCTGCTGACGGTCGAGTACCGCACCGACCCGGCGAGGGTGGCCGAGTTGCTGCCGCCGCCGCTGGAGCCCGCGCCCGATGATCCCGGTGCCGTTGCGCTCATCTGGGCCGACTGGCAATCCTGCGGGGACTCGGGCGAGGAGCTGCTCGACCCGGTTCGCGCGCAGTACAAGGAATGCTTTGCTGTCGTCCGGTGCAGCTTTCGCGGCCAGGTTTACTCACGCTGCGTGTACATCTGGGTCGACGCGGACTTCGCGCTGGCTCGCGGCCTGCACCAGGGTTACCCGAAGAAGCTCGGCTCGATCCACCAGACCCGGCCGCATCCGCTCGGCCGGGCCGCACCCCGCATGGCGCCTGGCGGCACGTTCGCCGGGACACTGGCCTCGGCTGACCGGAGGCTGGCCCAGGCCGTGGTGACATTGCGCGCAGAGGCGCCTTCGAATGGCTTCGTCAACGCTCATCCGATGGCTCACCATCGCTGGCTGCCGTCGATCGAGAAGGGTCGCCCGGACGCCGTCGACGAGCTAGTCGCGTCAGGCAGCGCGAGCGTCGAGGCGGGCCAGGCCTGGCGCGGCGACGCCTCCCTGGAGCTGTTCGCATCACCGACCGAGGAGCTGGACCGGCTCGCCGTCGAGGAGATCATCGGCGGCTACTACCGCCAGGTCGGGGTCACCTGGGACGGCGGCCACGTCCTTGACGGTGGCCCGACCGGACGCCAATAATTTGGTACCAAACGAACTGCTTCGCGGCGCGGTGAGGGAATGAGTACAGTCGTCACAAACACGGGCGTCACAAACACGGGGGAGATGGCCGACCCCCGGCACTGGATCGGCGGTCAGCGAGTCGACTCGGCGGCGAGCTTCGCCGACATCTCCCCGATCGACGAGACACCGCTTGCCGAGGTCGCCCGCGGCGGGAAACCTGAGGTAGATGCCGCGGTGGCAGCGGCGGCGGCCGCTTTCCCTGCCTGGTCAGCGACGCCGCCGGAGCAGCGCGCCGCCGTGCTGCACGCGATTGCCGACGGCATCGACAAGCGGGTGGAGGAACTCGCCGAGGTCGAGACCCGCGACAACGGGTCGCTGCTGCGATCGCACCGGCGCAGCGTGATGCCGCGAGTGGCGCACAACTTCCGGTTCTTCGCCGACTGGCTGGGCCATCTCGACCCGTCCGCTCCGGACATCCGCGAGCACCGCCAGCAGGTCTCCTGGAACCCGTCAGGGGTGACCGCCGTCGTCACTCCGTGGAATGCCCCGCTCATGCTCGCGACCTGGCGGATCGCGCCCGCGCTGGCAGCCGGCAACACCGTGGTGGCCAAGCCGCCCGAGTGGGCGCCGCTGACCGCCAGCCTCCTGGCCGACATCATCAGGGAGGCGGGCCTGCCGGACGGTGTCTTCAACGTCGTGCAAGGCACTGGCGAGGAAGCGGGCGCGCCGCTCGTTGCTCACCCGGAGGTGGCGCGGGTGTCGTTCACCGGCTCGGTGCCCACCGGACGGCTAGTTGCCGCGGCCGCCGGGGCGCAGCTCACGCCGGTCTCACTCGAACTGGGCGGCAAGTCCCCGCTGATCGTCTTCGCCGACTGCGATCTCGATCTCGCCGTCGACAATGCCGTCGAGCAGTTCGACAATGCGGGCCAGGTCTGCCTCGCGGGCACCCGGCTGCTGGTGGAGAAGTCACTCGCCGACGAGTTCACCGCGCGCCTGCTGGCCAGGACCGCGCGCCTGCGCCAGGGCGACCCGCGGGACGAGGCGACCGACATCGGCCCCAACATCACCCGCGAGCACCTGGAGCGCGTGGACGGGTTCGTCAGGCGCGCGATCGACGACGGCTCACGAGTACTCATCGGCGGTGGCGTGAACCCCGGCCTCGGCGGCCTGTACTACCAGCCGACCGTGCTCGCGGGGGCCCGGCCAGGCAGCGAGATCCTCACCGAGGAAGTCTTCGGCCCGGTGCTGACCGTCCAGACCTTCGCGACGCAAGACGAGGCCGTGGCGCTGGCGAACGCGACCCGCTTCGGCCTTGCCGCCACGTTGTTCACTTCAGACCGGGAACGCGCCGAGCAAGTGGCCAGCCAACTGGCAGCCGGCACCGTCTGGGTGAACTGCTTCTTCGTGCGCGATCTAAGAGCGCCATTCGGCGGAGCGCGGCAGTCCGGCATCGGCCGCGAGGGCGGTACCTGGAGCTTCGACTTCTATGCCGACGTGAAGAACACCGTCTACGCACCGAGGGGGTGGCACCGCGATGGGTGAAGTCGTCGCGGCCGGCCTGCTGGCGCACGTGCCAACAATCATGCTCCCCCGCCAGGACCGCGTCGCGCTGAACAACGGGGAGGAGATCAGCCTCGTTCCCGGTCTTGAGAAACTCCGCCGTGAGGTCTTCGAGACGCTCGAGTACGACACCGTCGTCGTACTGGACTCGCACTGGTTCACGACCGTCGAATTCGTTATCTCAGCGCAGGACATCCGGGCCGGGCTGTTCACCTCAGACGAGCTGCCGCGCGGCATGTCCCGCATTCCCTACGACTGGCGCGGTGATCCCGAGCTCGCTCGGGCCACGGCAGCAAACGGCGAGTCCCGCGGCACCTGGATCACCGCCATCGACGACCCGTACCTGCCGGTCTACTACGCCACCGTGAACCTCTGGGCTTACCTTGGCCGCGGCCTTGGCAAGCGGTGGGTGACGATGAGTAACACCGCGCAAACCGGCGACACGGAGGACTTCTTGCGCGCGGGCCGGGCGCTGCGGGACGCCATCGGCCAGACCGACCGTAAGGTCATCCTGCTGGCGTCTGGTGCGCTGTCGCATACCTTCTGGCCGCTCCGCGAACTGCGGGCTCATGAGGCCAGCGATCCGGCGCATATCCGGACACCCGAGGCCCGGGCGGCCGACCTGGAACGGATCGCCTGGCTCGAGGCCGGTGATCACGCGCGCGTGCTGGAGACGATGCCAGAGTTCCTCAGGGTGCGGCCGGAAGCTAAGTTCGCGCACTACCTGATGATGGCCGGCGCCCTCGGCGAGCACGCGGTGACCGCGCCCGGGCGGCGCTACAGCGACTACGAGAACGCGATCGGGACCGGTCAGATCCACCTGTGGTTCGACCGGCCGGAAGGAGACTGGACGAGTGCCTGAGTACCGGCGGATCCTGCTCGACGGCGCCGCTGTCCAGGTGGTCAGGGACGGCGACCTGCTGCTGGCTGGCGACGGGCGGGCCATACCGGCCGGGGATGCCGTGCACCTGCCCCCGGTTGTGCCGACGAAGATCATCGCGGTTCACCTCAACCACCGGAGCCGGGTCACCGAATTCGGCGCGACCCTGCCGCCGGCGCCGACCTATTTCCAGAAGCCGACGTCCGCGCTGGTCGGGCACGGGGGCGCTGTCGTCCGTCCGGCCAATTGCCAGTACCTCAACTACGAAGGCGAGATCGCCATCGTCATCGGCCGGACCTGCCGGAACGTGGCCCGGGCGGATGCCGGTGCCTATATAGGCGGCTATACGGTCGCCAACGACTTCGGCCTGCACGACTTCCGGGACACTGACGCCGGATCAATGCTGCGCGTGAAGGGCTCGGACACGATGGCGCCACTTGGTCCCGGCCTGGTGACGGACTGGGACTTCCGCGGCAAGGGGCTGCGCACCTACGTCAACGGCACGCTGGTGCAGGACGGCTCCACCGACGAGATGCAGTGGAACATGCACTACCTGGTCGCCGACATCGCCCGGACCATCACGCTGAATCCCGGCGACGTGATCCTGTCTGGCACGCCGGCGAACTCCCGGCCGGTCAAGCCGGGCGACGTGGTCGAGGTCGAGGCAGACGGCCTTGGCCGCCTGCGCAACCACGTGGTCGCAGGCCCGTTGCCGATCTCTTCCGAGCTAGGCGCCCAGCCGTCGGCGAGCGAGGAAGTCGTCTCCACGGCGCTCGGTGGCGACTGGGAGTTCCGCGGCATCCGGCCGCCGCGCCGGTGACCGGGGTGAGTGAGGTAAGCGCGGCCCGGACGCCGCCCGCCGGCCGGCCACCGAGGATGTGCCTCATCCTGAGCGAGAACTGGACGATGACCTCCGGCCGCGACCTGGCCGTGCTGGTGCGCTGGGCGCGCGAAGCCGAGGACGCGGGTTTCGACTCGGTCATGATCAGTGAGCACATCGTGCTCGGGCCGTCGGCCGGTGCCAACGGAGTGATGGCCAACCCGCGTGAGTATGCGTTGCCGGGCAATCAGGATCCGGCGACGCCCTGGCCAAGCTCGGTTGTGCTGCTATCGGCCATCGCAGCGGTCACCGAGCGGATCCGCCTGGTAGCGGGCGCCGTCATCGCCCCGCTGCGCCACCCCCTGCTGCTGGCACGCGAGCTCGGCTCGCTTGACCTGCTCAGCGGTGGCCGTCTTGTCGTGCTGCCGACCGTGTCCTGGCTCAGGGAGGAATACGGCGCGCTCGGGGTGCCATTCCGTTCGCGGGGTGACTTGCTGGACGAGCACCTGCAGTCATGGGCAACGCTGTGGCGGGACACCCCGGCCAGCTTCGAGGGTGCGCACTACGCGTTCCGTGACGTCTACTTCGAGCCAAAGGCGTTCCGGCCGTCGGGGCCGCAGCTATGGCTCGGCGGCGCGGGCATGCACCGGCGGATGACCGAACGGATCGTGACTTTCGGCGATGGCTTCAACCCGCTCGGGCGGCCGACGGCAGATCAGTTGCGACGGCTGCGCACGGCGATGGCTGCTGCCGGGCGCGACATGGCAAGCCTGGAACTTGTTGGCGGCACGCGCGCGGTGTTCCGTGACGCGACCAGCACGGCTGACCTCGGCGAGGCGCTCGCGGTTATCGAGCCACAGATGGCGCAGGGCTTTAGCACCTTCTGCATCAAGCCATCACAGTTCACCGACGACCCAGGGGACGTGGGCGGATTCTGCCGCGAGGTGATCCGCCGGGTCGACCTAATGTGACCAAGATCACTAACGCTCTGACCTGGCTGGCTGGCCCGCTCGCAGCGCTATTGCGACCGGGCGCTGGCGCCGGTCACCATTACCCCCGGTACTCACTCGCCGTCAGACGGTGGCAATATCGGGTCGTGCGACTTTTCTACTACGCCCTGTCGTTGCTCGGCTTGCCGCCCAGGGCCCGGCCAGTCATCGCCGCCCTGGCTGCCGTCGTCGGTGCAGCAGCCGTGGCCGGCTGCGGCGCCGCCGCGCCGCATGACATATCCGGTGCGGGCAACACGGCCGCGCAGCAGGCCGCGGCAAACCCCAACCTGGATCCGGGTACGTCGCTGCACGGCAAGCCGGCGCCGGACTTCTCGCTGACCAACCAGTTCGGCCAGCGGATGTCACTGAGCGACTTCCGCGGCAAGGTGGTTATTCTCGCCTTCACCGACTCGCTGTGCACGACCGTGTGCCCGCTGACGACGGAGAGCATGCTGGCCGCCAAGCAGTTGCTCGGCCAGGCGGGCAGCCATATTCAGCTGCTCGGGGTGAACGCAAACCCCGCCGCGACGAAGGTGCCTGACGTGCTCTCGTACTCGCGCGCGCACTCGATGGTCAACCAGTGGGACTTCCTGACCGGGTCTGACGCTCAGCTCGCGAAGGTGTGGAAGGCATACGACATCTACGCGCAGATCGTGAAAGGCCAGGTCGACCACACCCCGGCGGTGTACATCATCGACACCAGGGGCCGCGAGCAGAAGCTCTACCTGACCACGATGGCCTATGCGAGCATCGGGCAGGCCGCGCAGGTCATGGCGCAGGAAAGCGCCAGCCTGTTGCCAGGTCACCCGAAACTCGCGAGCACGCGCTCGCTCGCCTACGTCAGCGGGCTGTCACCGCGGACCGCGGTCCGGCTGGCGACCCTGCCCAGCGGCTCGCTCACGCTCGGCCCTGGTAAGTCGCATCTGGTCATGTTCTTCGCCACCTGGCTCGACGAGACCTCCGACCTTCGGGCCAGGCTGCTCGGCCTGCGCGAGTACGTGCGGTCGGAGCAGGACCAGGGCCTGCCGTCACTGATCGCCGTCGACGAAGAAGCGGCGGAGTCGTCAGCGGCGACGGTGCGCAGCTACATGGCGTCTCTCGGCAGGCCGCTCGGCTACCCGGTTGCGCTCGACCCCACTGGCAGGCTCGCGGATGGATACGGCGTCCAGGACCAGCCGTGGTTTGTGCTGACCTCGGCCGCCGGGAAGATCCTCTGGAAGCACGACGGCTGGCTGCCCGTCAACCAGCTGATCGCCAGCGTGCGCGCCGCCTCCCGCTAGCGGATCAGCGACCAGTCCAGGAACTGATCTCCATCCCGTCGTCGACCGGGAACGGCACGCTGACGTAACCGCTGCGCGGGTCGCGGATGAAGTCAAGATAGGGCGCCATGCCGGCGTGGCTGATGTCGTCGGCGGCAAGGAGCGCGCCCGGCGCGAGTTTCGGCTCCAGCAGGCGCAGCACCGGCAGGCACAGGTCCTTCCAGCCATCGAGCAGCACCAGCCCGATCGGACCGGCCACATCGGCCAGCGTGCGCAGCGCGTCGCCATCCAGGATCGTGACCGCGCCGGCGACGCCGGCTTCCTCGAGGTTGGCCTGCGCCGCGGCGATCTTCTTGCCGCTCAGTTCGGTGGTGAAGACGTGGCCGGTGCCGTTGTCCGCCACGGCCGCGGCCAGGTAGATCGTCGAGATGCCGAACGAGGTGCCGAATTCGACCACAGTCTGCGGCCGGATCGCGCGCGCCAGCGCGTAGAGCAGCCGGCCGGCCTCGGCCGAGATCGGGATATAGATGTCCTCGTACGCCTCCGCGCGCATCGCCGCGGGCGCCTCATGCCACGACCGCGCGCCATCCGGCGGCGGTGGCAACGGAACGGTCACCCGCCCCGACTCCTGGTCCTCGGCAGCTGCGTGCAGGCGGCCGAGAACGCTAGTGACTCGTGCAGTCATCAATGAGTTAGCCATGGCGCTCAGCTTAGATTAGACGCAACGTTGCGTCTAGTCTGTAAACCGGTATCCTTCCGGGCATGACCGCGCGCGCAACCAGTGACCCGCGCCACCACGGCAACCGGCACGGCCGCAGCGAGCAAGCCCGGATCGCCGTCCTGGAAGCGGCGGATGACCTGCTGGCCGAGCGCGGCTTCGCCGGGGTCACTATCGAGGGCATCGCGGCGCGTGCGGGGGTAGCCAAACAGACGATCTACCGCTGGTGGGATTCCAAGACGGCGATCCTGTTCGACGCGCTCGCCCAAGACGCCGAGGAGTTCTTCACCGCCGCCGACACCGGCGATCTCGGCAGCGACTTGCGTGTCCGGCTTCGCGAGGTGGCCACGTTCCTCACCACGACCGATGCGGGCGCGGTCGCGCGCGCCCTGGCCGGCCAGGCCCAGCACGACCCGGCGGTCGCGGCACGGTTCGCCGCGGACTTCACCTCCCGGCAGCGCGCGCTGGACCGAGCGCCATTCCTGCGGGCACGCGCCGTGGTGACCTCGCCGCTGGCACCGATATCGACCTTGCCATCGACCAGCTTGCCGGGCCGCTGTACTACCGGGTCCTGGTCACCGGGCAGCCCGTCCCGCCGACGTTCACCGACGCCATCGTCGATGCCTTCCTGGCTGGTCGCGGCTCAGCCCCGTGACCGCCCGGATTCCCTGACTCCGTGGCGATGCATTAGCGCACACTACGTACGTCACGTACACTAGGAACATGAGCGAGAACGCTGTGCCGCTGCCCTATGAGGTTCAGGAGATGACCACGACTGAGGCTCGCAAGCACCTTCCCGAGCTAGTCAATCTCGCCGCATACGGCCATGTCACCACCGTGCTCGTCCGCGACGGCCGCCGACTCGCCCGCATCGTCCCCGAGGAGGACGCCTGGGTCTACAGCCCGGATTGGCAGGAAAAGCTCCGTGAGGCCGAGTCCGACCTCGCAGCCGGGCGCACGCGGCAGTTCGCGGATGACGAAGAGTTCCTCTCTCACCTTGATGCCATTGACGCCGAGGCAGGCGAGTGAGGTACCGGACCACTGCGGGATTCGATGCCGCACTGGCCAAACTTCCCCGCGAACATCGAAAGATGTTCACTGAGGCCGTCCGGCTCCATCTCATTCCGGCACTAGCTGACGGCGCCCACCGCGGCACTACTCAATGGCCGACGCGGTTGCGCATTCACAAAATCGGCGACGTCTACTCATTGGCGTGGAGCTTCGCCGGGCCCGACGGCAGAGCGTTGCTCATCATTGGCCCTGACAGTGACGGCGAACCACTACTGACGTGGCTAGCGGTCGGCTACCACGACATCTATCAGTAAGCCAGCCACCGAGAAACTCACGGACTGCCACCCATCCGGCTGATCAAGCCATCGCGAGTAAGGCCGTGCTTGATTGCCCATTCAGCTAGCCGGTCAACATCGACCGGATCAGGCAGAACCCGCTGCGCCTCCTCGGCCAGCTGTGAGTACCCCTGGCGATTGAGCAGGTCGATCACATGCTGCTTGCGGTATTCCTGCAACTCCATGCCGATCACCAAGCCCCTAACAGTTCGCCGAGATGTCGAGCTCACCGAGCCCGTCTCACGCCGCAGTACGGCGTCCGGGTCCTAATGACATCACGACCGGCCCGAGGCACGCCGAACCAGCCGGGTCGCCATAGAATGGAGTTCGGCGATGGAGCTCGTCGGTAACCGCCTCTGATGGCTGATGGCTCCTGTTGAGACGCCCTTGCGGCGAGACAGGAGCACGGCATGGTCCCCCGCGACCACTCGGCAGCCACTCCCCTGACTAAGTCTCTTCAATTCGCCAGCCTGCTCTCTGAAAACGGCACCGAGTTGCCCGTCGACGGCGGCGCGCCGGACCTGGCGGCACTGTCGGACCTGAACTTCGATCAGGTCATTGACAAAGTGGCTGGCAACCGGGAAGAGCGCGAGCTCATCAGCCAGCTGCTGAGCCGGCCAGCCGGAGATCTCGGCGCGGTGAGTTACCGGCACGAAGTCTTCCGCGACCTGGAAGATCCTGCATTGCTGCAGGGATTCACGCACTTCACCGAGCAGCTCAGCCGGGCACGCACGCACCTGAGACAGCTGAGCAAGATGTACTCAGGCCCTCAGCGAGAAGGCTGGTTCCTCGACGCAGCCACCATCTACTGCGACGCTGTCCGGGCACTGGCAGATGTCCTGGCCGAGCGGCCGGTTGCATCACGCGGGCTGGTGGCATTCCGTGACTACCTCGCGACCTATGCCGCCTCCGATGACTTCGTCCGGCTAGCCGCCGAGGCGGCGGACCGCAGGAATGAGCTCGCGAAGATCACTTATCAGATCCGGATCAGGGGCCTGCGGGTGGATGTCAGCCGCTTCAGCGGCGAGCCCGACTACAGCGCGGAGATCGAGAAGACCTTCGAGCGCTTTCAGCAAGGAGCGGTGAAGGACTACCTGGTGCGGTACCGCACCTGGCCGGGCATGAACCACGTCGGTGCGCAGATAGTCGATCTCGTCGCCCGGCTATTCCCCGACGAGTTCACCGCGCTCGCCGGATTCTGCCAGCGGCACCGCCAGTTCATCGACCAGGTGATCTGCCAGGCTGACCGTGAACTCCAGTTTTACCTGGCCTACCTGGATTACATCAGGCCGATTCGGTCGGCAGGACTGAGCTTTTGCTATCCGGAGCTGACCGCAACATCAAAAGAGATCAGCGCCAGCGGCACCTTTGATCTCGCCCTTGCGGCCAAGCTCACCGCTGGCGGCAGGCCGGTGATCACTAACGAGTTCCGGCTGACGGGGGCCGAACGAGTCATTGTCGTGTCGGGGCCGAACCAGGGCGGCAAGACGACGTTCGCGCGCACCTTCGGGCAGCTGCACCACCTGGCCAGGACTGGCTGCCCAGTACCGGGAGACGCGGCCCGGCTGTACGTCTACGACCAGATCTTCACGCACTTCGAGCGCGAGGAAGACATCGCCGACCTGACCGGGAAGCTGGAACAAGATCTCCTGCGTATCCAGAAGGCGCTCCAGGCTGCGACGCCGGACAGCATCGTCATCATGAACGAGATCTTCACCTCCACCACGGTGAGCGACGCCTACTTCCTTGGCCAGGAGGTACTGGCGAAGGTCATGGAGCTAGGCCTGCTGTGCGTCTACGTCACGTTCATCGATGAGCTCGCGGCCCTCGGCCCCTCGGTCGTCAGCATGGCCAGCACCATCGTTTCCGGTAACCCGGCTGAGCGGACCTACAAAGTGGTGCGCAAGCCGGCCGACGGGCTGGCATACGCGCTGGCCATCGCGGACAAGCACGGCGTGACCTACGACCAGCTCAAGGGACGGCTCGCGCGATGAAAGCCCGCCTGCTCTATCCAGACCAGGATTTCGACTTCGCAGCCGGCCTGCCGCCAGCCAGCGCCGACGTTATCAAGGACCTGGAACTAGACACGGTGCTTGCGGCAATGGCCGCGGGCGACAAGTTCCTCTACGAGACCTCAGCGAAGGTGATACTGGCAAGCGTCACTGACGTGCCCGCGATCCGCTACCGCCAGGATGTCCTTGCCGACTGCATCGCCGAGCCGGAAGTCATCCGCGAGATGTACGGGGTCGCAGTGGCGGCGCTGCAAGAGAAGCGCCGCATCTGGGGGTTTCTGTCCGCGCAGTACCCGGCGTCGATCCTGTCGTCAGCGGTCAGCCAGCTTGAGGTGCTGATTGCCCGGCTCAGGGATCTGCGCGAGCTGGCCGACGACCACGTCGCCAAGTTCCGGTCCGAAGGGCTCGTCACCCTGCTGCACACGCTCCAGCGCGAACTGGACGACGAGTACTTCCGCGTTCTGGGCAGCCACCTCAAGCAGCTGAGGTTCCGCACCGGCGAGCTGATGAGCGCGCAGCTTGACCGCGACAACAGCGGGATCAACTACGTCCTCCGTGACGGCAGCGCCAAGCGCGGCTGGAAGGAGCGAGTCCGGATCGAGCCGCGATCCGTCTACTCCTTTACCATCCCGCCGCGCGACGAGGCAGGCGGGCAGGCACTGCAGGACCTGGTCAACCGCGGCCTCAACCTTGTCGCCAACGCGGCGGCGCAATCCGCCGACCACGTGTCGAGCTTCTTTACCATGCTCCAAGGCGAGCTGGCGTTCTACGTCAGCTGCCTGAACCTGCACGACCAGCTCACGGCGCGGGGGCAGCCGGTGACCTTCCCGGTCCCGCGGACCTGGGACGTGCCGGACTTCACCTGCACTGACCTGCGCGACGCCAGCCTTTCTCTCCGCACCGATCGCGTCGTCGGAAACAACCTGGCCGCTGACGGGACGGCGCTCGTGATCATCACGGGCGCCAACTCCGGGGGTAAGTCAACCTTCCTGCGCAGCGTCGGGCTGGCCCAGCTCATGATGCAATCAGGCATGTTCGTGACAGCTGGCTCGCTGCAGGCCAGTCTCTGCCAGCAGGTATTCACGCACTTCATCCGCGAGGAAGATCCCGCTATGGTCAGCGGGCGACTAGATGAAGAACTCACCAGGATGTCCGCGATCGCCGACCAGATCGGCCCGCACAGCCTGATCCTGTTCAACGAGTCGTTCGCGGCAACCAACGAGCGCGAGGGTTCAGAGATCGGCCGTCAGGTCGTGCGCGCGCTGCTGGAAGCGGGCATCAGAGTCTTCTTTGTCACCCATCAGTTCGACTTCGCCGACAGTTTCCGCCGCTCGCTCCCGGACAAAACGGTGTTCCTGAGAGCTCCCCGCCAGCCCGACGGGACCCGCACCTTCAAGCTGATCGTTGCCGAACCACTGCCGACCAGCTACGGACACGATATCTACCTGCGTATCGGCGGATGGCTCGGCGAGCGCTCTGCCGAGGCTCCACTGGACCAGCGATAGCGCGGCACAGTGACGCGATCAGACCGCGGCAACGAGATACGCGACCAGCACCGCCAGGAACACGTAGAGGAGGTACAGGTTCACATCGCCCGACTGCAGCGGCCGCACCACGCCGGCCAGCCACTCCACGGCCCCGACCACCGGCCGGTACAGGTACTTCTCGAACACTGGCAGGGCCTGTGACTCGTAGTGCACCGGCCCGGACCGGCCCGCGGGGTCATCAGACGCTCGCTGCACCGAGACCTCCGGGCGGTACAGCGCGTCGAAGATGACTCTGGTCGGCGCCGAGAACGTCATCGCCGAGTACTGCATCCTCGGCTTGAAGGCCAGCGTCCCGCCATCCCAGACCGGCACTACTACTGAGCTCCCGCGCGGCCGCCCGGCCAGGTAGATCAGGACCGGAACAACGAGCACGGCGAGCAGGAACACCGTCAGGTACGTCGGAGAGAAACCAGAGAAGTTAGTGTGCGCCGGAATCACGGTGAGCTTGCCAGGCAGCAGTATCGGCCGCAGC
>Ga0335075_10002298_pt1 | contig 30884 bp, 29 predicted proteins | sample Lox_Sample_24_FD_206723 | JGI IMG/M metagenome (GOLD analysis project Ga0335075, IMG submission 206723) | Soil microbial communities from Loxahatchee National Wildlife Refuge, Florida, United States - Lox_Sample_2.4 | ecosystem: Environmental > Terrestrial > Soil > Wetlands | place: USA...
GAGCACGCCGACTGGCGCGCGGTGACCGACACCGGCCTGGACGGCCTGTTCCACCTGTGCCACGCCGTGCTGCCCGCCATGATGAAGCGGCGCTCGGGCCGGATCGTGGCGATCTCTTCGGTGTCCGGTGTGTACGGACCCGCGGCCGGGAGCAGCACGGCCGGGAGCAGGGCCGCCGGGAGCAGGGCCGGAGTCGCCGCGTTCACCAGGGCGCTGGCCAACCAGACGACCCTGTACGGCATCCGGGTCAACTCGCTCGTACCGGCCGCGGTCAGCGCCGAGGAGACCGCGATCTGGCCTGAGGGAACCCGGGCTCCGGTGACCGAGGTGGTCGTGCTGCGCCGGTTCGCCAGCGCCGCCGCGGTCGCGGGCCGGGTCGCGTTCCTGCTTTCCGACGCGGCCAGCGACCTGACCGGCGCCGTCCTCGAGGTGCCAGGCGGCATCGAGGCGTTAGGCCGCCCCGATCGCGGGCACATACCGTACACGTGGGAGGAATCGTCACGGATGCCGCCCGGCGCGCCTTCCTAGCCGAACGCCGTGCCGCCAGCGTTCGCAGCTTCGACACCCTGCACAGCCCGCACTACGACGAGCATTGGGGAGCGATCAGCCCCTCGCACGCCGCCTTCGTGGCCAGGTTCGCCGGCCTGGTCCGGCCGGGCGGCACGGTGCTCGACGCGGCCTGCGGCACCGGCAAGTACTGGCCCGCGCTGCTCGCCGCCGGGCTGCGGGTCACCGGCATCGACCAGTCGGAAGGCATGCTGGCCCAGGCCAGGCGCAAGCATCCCGGGGTCTCCTCCCGCGTCCTTGCCCTCCAGGACCTGGCCCGCCTCGACGACCGCTTCGACGGGCTGACCTGCGTGGACGCGCTTGAGTACGTGCCGCAGGAAGACTGGCCGTCGGTCGCGGCCGGCCTGGCCGCGGTGCTCGGCCACGGCGCGCCCGGGTACGTCACGGTGGAACTCCCCGACGGCCCGCTGCCACCGGCCGCCGACCCGCGCCAGCTTCCTGGCGAGGACACCGAGGGCGGTGGCTACCACTACTATCCGCCCCGCGACCGGGTTCGCGGCTGGCTGGAGGCCGCCGGGTTCGTCATCGCCGACCAGGCCGACGCCGACCGCTACTGGCACCTGCTGCTGACACGCACCACGGATCGTTAGGTAATGACCATCCAGATCCGGCCGTTGCGCCCGTCGGACTACCGGCCGGTGATCTCGGTCGTCGACGACTGGTGGGGCGGCCGTCACATGGCCGACATGCTGCCCCGCCTGTTCTTCGATCACTTTACCGACACCAGCTTCGCGGCCGAACGCGACGGCGAACTGGTCGGATTCCTCATCGGGTTCACGTCGCAGTCACGTCCGGGTGAGGCCTACGTCCATTTCGTCGGCGTCAGCCCCGGCGAGCGCGGCAGCGGGCTGGGCCGGCAGCTTTACCAGCGCTTCTTCGCGGCCGTGCGGGCCCGGGGCTGCTCGCTGGTACGGGGGGTGACGTCCCCGGTGAACCAGGGTTCTGTGCGATTCCACCAGCGGATGGGATTCGACATCGAGCCGGGCGACGCACAGGCGGGCGGCGTTTCCGTCATGTCCGGGTACGACGGCCCCGGCGGGGATCGCGTCCGGTTCGTGAAGCGCCTGGCCGCGTCCTGAGCACCGGCCGGTTATGTTTCGGCCGCGGTTTGAAGGTTAGCGGGTCAGGCTGGACAGCGTCTGGTCCGCTATTCGCCACGTAAGGGGGCATCCACTGTGACGCGCGGCACTCAGCCACGCAGCACGACCGAGATGACGGTCCTCCGTTCCGGGACGCCTTCAAGATCAGCGGCCTCAAGATCAGTGGCCCTGGTCTCCATGTGCCTGGGCTTCTTCGTGATCCAGCTCGACGTCACGATCGTGAACGTCGCCCTCCCGGCGATCGGGCGCCAGATCGGCGGCTCGCTGGCCGGGCTGCAGTGGGTGGTCGACGCCTACACGCTGGCCCTGGCCTCGATCATGCTCACCGCGGGCTCGGCCGCGGACCGCATCGGCGCCAGGAAGGTGTTCGCGGCCGGGCTGACGGTGTTCGCGGTCGGTTCGGCTGGCTGCGCGGCGGCTCCGGCGCTTGGCGTACTTGTCGCGGCCCGCGCCGTGCAGGGCCTGGGCGCGTCCGCGCTGTTGCCGTGCTCGCTCGCGCTGATCGTGCACGAGTTCCCCGACCCGCGGGCCCGGGCGCACGCGCTTGGCATATGGGGCGCGATGGGCTCGCTCGGCGTGGCGCTCGGCCCGGTGATCGGCGGCGTGCTGGTCTCGCTGGCCGGGTGGCGGTCCATCTTCCTGGTCAATGTCCCGGTCTGCGCGCTTACCGTGTTCCTGCTCTGGCGGTATGTCAGGGAATCGCCGCTCAACCCGGGCCGCCGGACGGACGTCCCCGGCCTGCTGTCCGGCGTCGTCGCGCTGGCCTGCCTCACGGCCGGCTTCATCACCGCAGGCCAGCTCGGCTGGGCCGAGCCGGTCCCCTGGGTCCTGCTGACCGCCGGCGCGGCGATGGCCTGGCTGCTGGTACGGGTCGAGCGCGGGCAGCCGTCCCCGATGCTGCCGCTGGCCTTGTTCCGGTCAAGGGACCTCAGCGGCGCCGTCGGCGTCGGCCTGCTGTTCAATATGTTCATCTACGGGTCGCTGCTGTGCCTGTCGCTGTTCCTGCAGCAGGCGCGGCACGAGACGGTGCTTGTCACCGGGCTCCTGCTGCTGCCGATGAGCGTGACGGTCGGCGCGGGCTCGCTGGCCAGCGGCAGGCTGACGGCACGCCTGGGCGCGCGGCCGCCCATGCTCGCCGGGCTCACCCTGGCCGCCGTGGGCGCGGGCGTGCTTGCCACGTTCGGCACCGGGAGCTCGCTGTGGCCGTTGCTCGGCGGGTCGATCCTGTTCGGCCTGGTCTCGCTGGCCATGCCGGCCATGACCGCCGTCGTGGTCGGCTCGGCTGGCCGGGACCACGCGGGCGTGGCCAGCGGCATCCTGAATGCCGCGCGGCAGTCCGGCGGTGCCCTGGGCGTGGCCCTGCTCGGCTCGCTCCTTGGCTCGGGCCACGCGCTGAGCCTGCGCGTCCCGCTGGCCGTCGCCGCGGCAGGCTACCTAATCGCGGTGGCCCTGACCTGGACCACCGTCCGCAGCCGCAGGTAAGGCGGCAGGGGTGGGAAGCTCACCCCATCCTCAGTCCTGCCGGGGGCCCGCGCCGTGCGCGTCGGCGATCGCGTAGCCGTTTCATGGTCGAAGAAAGCGGCGGCGTTCGCGACCGCAGTAACGGTTCCTAACCAGCAACCTGCCCCCTGAGATTGTCGCGCCTGCGGGAAATCGCCTTGTGAGGGTGGTGGCCAGGTGGTTACTGTCCCCTTCGTGAGTTCCTCGGGGTATGTCGAGGTCGCCCACGTCTGCCACGTCCTGCCCGACGGGCGGACGCTGCTCGATGACGTGAGCTTCCGGGTCGGCGAAGAGGTCACGGCGGCCCTGGTCGGGCCGAACGGCGCGGGCAAGACCACCTTGCTGCGGATGGTCGCCGGGGATATCCAGCCGCAGTCGGGCACGGTCGCCGTAACCGGCGGCCTGGGGGTGATGCGCCAGTTCATCGGCGGGGGCCAGACCGGCCTGGAAACCCCGTACGTGCGCGACCTGCTGCTTTCGGTGTCTCCGCCTCGGGTGCGGGATGCCGCGGGCCGGCTGGACGCCGCCGAGCTGGCCATGACGGAGCGGGACGATGAGCGCACCCAGCTGCGCTACGCGGCGGCGCTGGCCGAATGGGGCGAGGCAGGCGGGTACGAGGCCGAGGTGCACTGGGATGCTTGCTGCGTCGCGGCCCTGGGCATTCCCTATGACCGGTGCCGGTGGCGCGACGTGAGCACGCTGTCGGGCGGGGAGCAAAAGCGGCTGGTGCTCGAGTCGCTGCTGCGCGGGCCCGATGGCGTGCTGCTGCTCGATGAGCCGGACAACTACCTGGACGTGCCGGGCAAGCGCTGGCTGGAACAGCAGCTGGCCCTGACGCCGAAGACCGTGCTGCTGGTCAGCCACGACCGTGAACTGCTTGCGGCCTGCGCTCAGCGCATCGTCACCGTCGAGGACAGGCACGTATGGGTGCACGGCGGCGGTTTCGCCGGTTATGCGCAGGCGCGCGCCGACCGGGTCAGCCGTCTGGAGGAGCTGCGCCGCCGCTGGGACGAGGAGCATGACAGGCTGAGGGAGCTGGTACGGACCTACCGGCAGAAGGCCTCATACAACTCGGACATGGCATCTCGGCTGCAGGCCGCGGTGACCAGGCTGCGCAGGTTCGAGGAACAGGGGCCGCCGGAGCAGGCCCCCCGGGAGCAGAACGTCAGGATGCGATTGCGCGGCGGGCGGACCGGCAAGCGCGCGGTGATCTGTGAGAACCTGACGTTGACCGGTACCACGGGCTCGTTCGGCACGGAGATATGGTTCGGCGACCGGGTGGCGGTGCTCGGTGCGAATGGGTCGGGGAAGTCGAGTTTCCTGCGGCTGCTGGCCGGGGAACAGGTGCCGCACGAGGGCCAGGCCCGGCTCGGCGCCCGGGTCGTGCCTGGCTTCTTCGCGCAGACTCACGCCCGGCCCGATCTGGAAGGCGGGACACTGGCCGAGATCTTGATGACCGGGCATGCGCTGCTCATCAGCGAGGCCATGGCCGCCCTGGCCCGGTACGAACTGCAAGCGTGCGCCCGCCTCCCGTTCGGCCAGCTGTCCGGCGGGCAGCAGGCCAGGGTGCAGATCCTCCTGCTCGAGCTGGCAGGCGCCACGCTGCTGCTGCTCGACGAACCGACCGACAACCTCGATCTGCCCAGCGCCGAGGCGCTGCAGCAGGGCCTGGAGTCCTACCAGGGGACGGTGCTCGCCGTCACGCACGACCGCTGGTTCGCGCGGTCGTTCGAGCGGTTCCTGATCTTCACGCCCGACGGAAACGTCAGGGAGGCCACGGAGCCGGCCTGGGACTGAGGCCCGGCCGGAACTAGACTGCACCCCTGGAACCAAGGCCGAAGGGGGAGTTGTTTGGCTTCTGCGCCGCTGTGGAAGACCGACCCGGAGCGGGTCGGATCGTACCGGCTGATGGCCAGGCTCGGCTCGGGCGGCATGGGCGTGGTGTACCTCGCCTCCGCTCCGGACGGCAGGCAGGTGGCGGTAAAGCTGCTGCGGCCGGAACTTGCCGATGACGCGGAGTTCCGGACCAGGTTCGCCCGGGAGGTGTCCGCCCTGACCCGGGTCCACGGCGTGTGCACGGTCAGGGTTATCGAGGCCGACACCACCTCGGCCCGGCCGTTCCTTGTCACCGAGTATGTCGATGGGCCCTCGCTGGCCGAATACGTCTCCGCCCACGGCCCGCTCGACCCTCAGATGCTGTACGGCCTGGCCACCGGGCTGGCTGAGGCGCTGACCGCGATCCACGCCGCCGCCATCGTGCACCGGGACCTCAAGCCCTCCAACGTGCTGCTCACGCGGGCCGGCCCCAAGGTCATTGACTTCGGAATCGCGCAGGCGCTTGACGCGACCGCCCTCACCAGCACAGGCATGACGGTCGGTTCGGCCGGGTTCATGGCGCCCGAGCAGGTTACCGGCCGGGCGGGCACCCCGGCCGACATCTTCAGCTGGGCGCTGACGATCGCCTATGCCGCCAGCGGGCAGCAACCGTTCGGCACCGGGACCTCCGATGTGATCTTGTACCGGATCCTGCATAGCGCGCCCGATGTTGCCGCGGTCCCTGCCTCGCTGCGGCCGCGGGTCGACGCGGCCCTGGCCAGAGATCCCGCGGCCCGGCCCACCGCCGCGGAGTTGCTGAGCCAGCTGACGGGAACCGCCACGCAGGCATCGGCCGGCTACGACACCCCCACCCAGACCATTCTGGCCCAGACCTGGCGGCCACCCGAGCGGGCCCCGTCGACGCCCGAGGCACCGTCCCAGGTACCGCCCCGACAGGCCACCGCTCACAAGCGAGCCGGCATCCGGCGTCCGGTCTTGGCCGCGATCGTGCTGGTACTTGCCATCGCGGCCGGGGCCACCGGCGCCGCGCTCGCGCTGGCCGGGCACACCGCCACCGGCCACGGGACGGGCACTGGCGGCACCGTGAACCACGGCCAGAGCGTCGCGCCAACCGTCAGCAACAATTCGGGATTCTCCACACCACCGACGTCCGGGTCCTCGGCCAGCCCAAGCTCGGGCAGTTCTGGGTCCCCGTCGAGCAGCACGCCCGCCTCGAGCACCACGTCCCCGTCGACCAGCACGGGCAGCACCTCCACGTCGACCAGCACGAGCGGCACGTCCACGTCCGGCACGAGCGGCACGTCCACAGCGGGCACGGGCGGTACCTCCACAGCGGGCACGGGCGGTACGTCCACAGCGGGCACGGGCGGCACGTCCACATCGAACGGCACGTCCACGTCGAACAGCACGCCGTGACGGCTGCCCGGCGAACTCAGGGCGTGAAGGCTCAGGGCGTGAAGGCTCAGGGCGTGAAAACCAGGCGGCCGGTAGTGTCGCCGTCGGCCAGCCGTTGCAGCCCGCCGGGCACGTCGACCAGGCCGAGCCGCTCGCCGATCAGCGGCCGGATCAGGCCGTCGGCGACCAGCTTGCCCAGCTGGACGTGGCAGTCCCTGATGGCCTGCGGGTCCTTTTTCTGGTACAGGCCCCAGTGCAGGCCGACGACCGAGTAGTTCTTGAGCAGCACGTGGTTAAGCGGGGCCGACTGGATCTGCCCGCCGGCGAAGCCGACGACCAGGATCCGGCCCTCGAACGCGACGCACTTGGTCGACCGGGTGTACGTCTCGCCGCCCACCGGGTCGTAGATGACGTCCGCGCCGCGGCCGGCCGTGACCTCCTTGACCACCTCGACGAAGTCCTGACTGAGCCGGTCCACCACCACGTCCGCGCCGAGCGCACGAGCCACCCCGGCCTTCCGCTCGCCGCCGGCCACGGCGATGACCGTGGCCCCGGCCGCCTTGCCGAGCTGGACGGCGCCGCTGCCCACCCCGCCCGCCGCGGCGTGCACGAGCAGCGTCTCTCCGGCGGCCAGCCGCGCCCGCCGGTGCAGCCCGAACCAGCCGGTCTGGTAGGTGATGAAGAACGCCGCGGCCTCGGCGTCGTCCAGGCCGACCGGAGCCTGGAGAACGCTGTCCGCGTCCATGACCGCGAACTCGGCGTAGCCGCCGGACGGGAGCGACGAGCCGCCGAGCACCCGGTCGCCGGCGACCAGCCCGGTCACCCCGGCACCCACCGCCACGATCTCGCCGCATAGTTCGATGCCAGGGGTAAACGGCAGCGGCGGGCGGACCTGGTAGCCGCCCCGGCACATCAGCACGTCGGGGAAGTTCGCCGCCGCCGCGCGCACCCGGACCAGCACCTGCCCCGGCCCCGGCTCGGGCACCGGGACCTCGTCCAGCGTCAGCACGTCGCGCGGCTCACCGAGCGCGTGTACCTGCCAGGCCCTCACTCTGTCGCCCTATTCAAACACTGCCTCCCCAATCACCCTATGATTACCATCCCCCGCTGCCAACCGCCGGCGGCGGCCCGAATGCCGGGATGCTGCATGCCGGGATCGTGCCGAAGCCCTGGATCTGGCTGACGTTCACGTCGTCGGCGCTGTCGCCGAGCGGCCCGGCCGGGACGATGTTGGTGTTGTAAACGCCGGCGTCGACGTACTGGGTCGGGCTCTCTCCCTCGGTCGGGCCCTCGTTGCCGTGGTTGCCGTCCTGGGTGGTGTTGTCCAGGTCGATGTTCTCCAGGTTGATCTGCAGCGGGTTCGCCGCGTCGTAGCCCTCGAAGATCGAGTAGGCGCCGGACTCCGAGTCGGTGGACACCACCCCGTTCAGCACGATGTCGCGCTGCGTGGGAGCGCTGGTCCCGCCGGAGGAGTAGTGCGGGTTGAAGATCAGCAGGTGCTTGATGTTCGTCATGCAGATGTCCCGGTAGGTCACCTGCTGGGTCACCCCGCCGCTGTTGGCATCCGTCTTGACCTGGATGCCCGTGTCGCTGACTGACAGGGTGCCGAAGGCGTCCAATCCGTTCAGTGTCGAGTTCTCGAACAGCACGTTTCTCACCCCGCCGGCGGTCTGGCTGCCGACGGACAGCCCGTGCGAGCCGTAGCAGTGGACGTCACCGACGGTGATGTTCGCCGACGGCGTGCCCGGGTTGGACTTCACCGCGACGCAGTCGTCGCCGTTGCTGATCATGTCGTCCTCGATCGTGACGTCGCTCTCGCTCACCGGGTCGACACCGTCGGTGTTGCGGGCGGTCGCGGGCGTGTCGATCTCCACGCCCCACACGGTCAGCCCGAAGCCGTCCTGAATGTAGACGTGGTACATGGGCGAGTTCTGCAGCTCGATCTGGTAGATCGTGATGTTGTCGACGCCGTCTCCCTCGACCAGGATCGGGTTGTTCTGGTTGCCGCCGGAGGCGGCCGCCTCGGCCACGTCCCACCAGGTCTGGGTGGAGCCGACCAGGGTGCCGTTTCCCCTCCCGTCGATGGTCCCGAGGCTCCCGTCCGGGCCGCGGGTGCCCTCGAGGCCCGAGCCGGATCCGCCGAAGGTGATGAACGGGTAGCAGCCGCCGCCGTTGGCGCTGACCGTCCCGCAGACGTTAGCCGGGGACTGGCTCGGGATCTGGTAGTTCGCCGGGTTGAGCGAGGCGTACAAGGTCACGCCCGCGTCGACAAGCAGCACCTCGTGCCCGCGGATGGTCAGCGGCCCGCTCAGGAAGGAGTTGTCCGCGGGCCCGGCGCCAGGACCGCCGGCGGGAACACCGCCGGCGAGCACCACGGCGCGGCCCGTGCCGGCGCATCGGTCCAGGGCGCGTTGGATGCGCGCGGTGTCAGGCGGGCTGGTCTCGTCGGCGCTGCTGAACTCGCCGGTGCTGGTCGACAGCGTCGCCCGCAGTGTCACGCAGGTGCCAGGCAGCCGGGGCTGTTGCGGATGACGCGGGTCACCGGTGGCAACGGGCAGCTGCCCGTCGTGCGGCCCCGTCACCGAGGCCGGTGCCGTGACCGAGGCCGGTGCCGTGACCGAGGCCGGTGCCGTGACCCCGGCCGGTGCCGCGCCCGCGGGAAGGGCGGCGGGAAGAGTCAGTGCGGTGATGGTGGCGGCCGCGACGGCCGCGGCAAGCCAGGGGAGCCTCCGCGTCATGTTCATGACGCCCAACGCTGGCGCCAACCCAGATGTGCTGTCAAGCGAGAAAATGTTCGATTTCGCGTTGATCTGTAACTTACTGCAGATCCTCGATCCGCCGCTGCATACGGCTCATCCCGCGCAGCCACCTGTCGGTGTCCGTGGCCCGCATGCCGTAGTAGTCATGCACCTCCGGGTGCGGCAGGATCAAGAACTTGCCGTCGGCCAGGCCCTCCCACAGCGCCTCGCCGACCTGCTCGGGCTCGATCGCGGCCTCGCGCAAGACCACCTCCCCGGCGCGGCCCGAGGCGGCCAGCATGCTGGTGCGTACTCCCTGGGGGCAGATGCAGTGCACCGTAAGCCCGCGGTGGCCGTAGGTCGCGGCAAGCCACTCCGCGTAGGCCTCCGCGCCGTGCTTGGTCACCGAGTACGGCGCGGCGCCCAGCATGGTCAGCAGCCCAGCCGCCGAGGCGGTCACGACGAAGCAGCCGCGGCCGCGGTCCAGCCAGCCGGGGAGCAGTTCCCGCGACGCGCGGACGTGCGCCATGACGTTGAGCTCCCACGACCGCTGCCAGTCCGCCTCGGGCGTGTCCGGGCCGGTCCCGGCGCCCGTCCCGGCGTTGGAGCAGTAGATGTCGATCTCGCCCAGGTGGCCCCGGGCCGCGGCGATGAGCTCGCCGACACCCCGCTCGGTGGCGACGTCCCCTGGCACCGCGTACCCGCCGATCTCGTCGGCCACGTCCGCGGCGGCGCGCGCGTCGAGGTCGTTGACCACCACCCGCGCTCCGCCCGCGGCCAGCCTGCGGGCCAGGGCACGGCCGATCCCCGCGCCGCCGCCGGTGACGACCACACCCGACCCCTCGACGACCGTCATCCGGCCAGGGTATCGCGAGCCGCCCGGATCTACCTGCGAGTGCGCCCGGCCCGGTCCTGTCCGGGCGAATACGCCACCGGCGACCGGGGCCGCGGCGGCGCGGAGTCGGCAGGCCGGGCCGTTGGCCGCGGTGCGGCCTGCCGGGGCACGTACCGGTACCCGAACCCGCGTACCGCCTCGATCGCCGAGCCGGACCCGCCGTGCCTGCCCAGCTTGCGGCGCAGCCGCATAATGGCGAACTTCACCCGTTCAGGGCCGATGCCAAGCGGGTCGTTCCAGGCCAGCTCGAGCAGCTGATCGGGGGCAAGTATCCGGCCGGGGTGCCGGACGAGCGCGGCCAGCAGACGGTACTCGATCGGGGTCAGCGCGACCGGCGCGCCGTCGACGCTGACCTCGTGTTCGTCGAGCCTGACCAGCAGGCTGCCGTCGTCGTACACCTCGGGCTCCGGCTGGTCGGCCCTGGGCCGCCGCAGCAGCGCCTCCACCCGGGCGACCAGCTCCCTGTTGCCGAACGGCTTGGTGAGATAGTCGTCGGCCCCGCCGTCAAGCCCGCGGACCTTTTCCGCCTCGAGGCCGTGCGCGGTGAGGATGAGGACAGGGACGTCGCTCAGGTCGCGAATCCGCTCGAGGACCTTCCACCCGTCGAGCGTGGGCAGCCCGATGTCGAGCACCACCAGGTCCGGCCGGGCGTCGTGGAAGGCGCGCAGGGCCTGCCTCCCGTCCGCCTGGCAGGCGGCGTCGAACCCGTTCTTGGCCAGCACGGTGGAGATGCCGAGCGCGATGTCCCTGTCGTCCTCGATCACAAGCACCCGGCCTCGCCCGTGGCCGTCGGAATCTGGGCTCATGACGCCACCGGGAGGTAGACGCTGAACGTGCTGCCCCGGTCCAGTTCGCTGCGCACCTCGACGTGCCCGCCGTGCATCTCGACCAGGATCCTGACGATGGAAAGGCCGAGGCCGGCCCCGGGCAGCCCGGCCGTCTGCGCGTTGGAGGCGCGGACGAACCGGCTGAACAACTGCCCGGCCTCGGCCTCGGGGATGCCGATGCCCGAGTCGGCCACGTCAATCCGCCAGGTGCCCTCATGGTGGCCGACGGTGACCCGGACCAGCCCGTTGCGGTGCGAGAACTTGACCGCGTTGGCGATCAGGTTGTCGAGCACCTGCATCAGCCGCTTGTAGTCTCCGCACACCGGCGGTCCCGCCTCGGCCCCCACCTCGATCGTGACCCCCTGCTTGAGCGCGCCGGGCGACGCACTCGCCACCGCCTCGGTCACCAGGCCGGCCACGTCGACCGCGGTGAGGTCGAGCGGCAGGGCACCGGCCTCGAGCCGGTCCAGCATGAGCAGGTCGCCGACGAGCCGGTGCAGCCGGTCGGCGTTCCGCTCGATGACGTCGAGGAAGGTCATGCCCTCAGGAGTGAGCCCCCCGGCTTCGCCCCTGATCAGCTCGATGAAGGAGATGATCGACGTCAGCGGGGTACGCATCTCGTGCGACACGGTGGCAAGGAACTGGTTGCGTCGCCGCTCGATCCTCTTCCGCGCCGACATGTCCCAGGCCACCCACAGGTCGCCGCGGTACTGGCCTTCGACGAGCACCGGCCAGTAGGCGGCCTCGATCGTGCGGCCGTCGGCGCACTCCATCTCTTCCCCGAAAATCGGCTTACGGACCCTCGACACCTCGTCCGTCCGCCGGGCGAACTCGTCGGGATCGGCGAACAGGCCGCGGATCCGGCTCACCAGCGCCCAGCCCGATGTCCCCACCAGCTGTTCCGGATCGGCGATGCCGAACAGGGCGCCGAAGCCCTGGCTGACGTGGGTGATCCTGTCGTGTTCGTCTGTGAACAGCACGCCGGGGATGGCGTTGGCGATCAGGCAGTTGAGCAGTTCGGTCTGGTCCTCAAGCGCGGCGTGCGAGCGCTCGATCTCGGTCAGGTCCCGCAGGAAGCCGGTGAAGACTGCCTCCCCGTTCATGGTGATCTGCACCGGGGTCAGCTCAGTCGTGCGCTCGGTGCCGTCCGCGTGCATCGTGGCGATACGCAAGGTCCCGGTGAACTCCTCGGGATCCCCGGTCTCCGCGTAGGTCCGCAGGTGCTCGTGGAACCGCTGGCGGAATCGCTCAGGGACAAGGAAGTCCGCGAGGTCGCGGCCAAGTACGTCGTCCCGCCTGAAGCCGTGGAGCCTCTCGGCCGCCGGATTGAATTCGAGCAGGCGCCCTTCGGCGTCCATCGCCACGGTGGCGGTGGGCGATTCATCGATCAGCGCCCTGGTCAGCACCTGCCGGTCGGCCAGCCTGGCCACGTCGCCTGTGTGGCGGACCTGGGTCGCCGCGATGGCGGCCACGGCGTGCGCGGTGGCGCCGGTTTCCTCGTCCCAGCCCGCGTCATCCCCGATCAGGGCGATCGCGCACAGGCACCGGCCGCCCACCGGCGCCGAGCAGGCCAGTAGCGCGCTCGCCCCGGCCCGGCCGTAGACAGCAGGGCCGTCGGCAGCACGGCCGTAGACAGCAGGGCCGTCAACAGCAGGGCCGTCAACAGCACGGCCGTAGACAGCAGGGCCGTCGGCGGCGCCCCGGATGGGAACCTCCTGGATCCCGCGATCCCCATCGCCCGCGTCCCGCATGATGCTGGCCCGCGCGCCCAACCTGGCCAACAGCGCGGGATCCGCGGAGCCCTCGGGATACTCGGCCAGCACCGTGACCGCAGGCCCGCCGGTCCCCTGACTATCGGACGCCTGGAAGGCGTAGGCGGCACGCAGGCCGAACACCTCCACCAGCCGCTCAAGCACGGCCGACAGCCCGCCCAGCGTGGTGTCGTCCCGCAGGATCTGCGCGACGGCGAAGTCGACCACCCAGGCCGCCGAACCCCCGGGACGCGCGCTATCCGCCATCAGAGCCGGGCCGGCTCTGGATTCACGAGAAACGCCCATATCCCCCCACAGCTCAGCAGTAACATCAGCCGCCCAGTCTATGACACGCATAGTGATGCCCAGAGCTCGGAAGGTAGTGTTAGCGCTGGGGGAGCGGAGAGGGTATCATCGGCTCCGGCGGTTTCCGGCCGCCTCTGGGTCCGCGGGCAGAGCTGCAAGCTCACCGGTGCACGGCTGCGATCGACGGTGAGTCTTTCCCGCCCGATGCGAGCGGACCCCCGGGCGTGAGGGAAGGACTGCCATGCCCGGAGGGTCGCGTTCCCTCCCCCCGCGGCCGAGCCTGCGCCATCTCAAGCTCGAGGCCAAGCGCCGCCTGGCCACGGGCGAGTTCCCCAGCCTGCACGAGACCCAGACGGCCATCGCCTGGGAGCATGGCCTGCCCACCTGGGCCGCACTCAAGCAGCGAATCTCCGAGGCCGAGACCGAGGACGCTGCCGCAGAAGGGGCCGGGCAAGCAGAAGGGGCCGGGCAAGCAGAAGCGGCCGGGCAAGCAGAAGGGGCCGGGCAGGCCGAACAGCAGCCAAGCCACGCGCTGGCCCAGCTGCAGTGGATCAAGTCCCGTTTCGGGGGGGCCGGCCAGCCCGGGTGGACGGCCCCGGACGAGGGCGAGCTGCGCGAGCATTTCGACGACCGCTTCCTGGCCGAACTGCCGCCGCCCCGGCTGATCGAGGCGATCAGCGTGGCCGCCGCGGACCTGCGCGGCGGCGAGTTCGAGGTACTCGGCCAGGCCCCGTCCCAGGCCCATGTCCAGCTCATGGGCGTGCAGTACATTGCGCTTACCGAGGACGAGCCGCCGCACCGGCTGACCGGCCTGCGCGGAGTGCCGACCGGCAGCCGGGTCGCCGACCCCAGGACGGCCAGCCCCCCGGTTCGCACCACGGCCGGCGTGCCGGCCGCCGTGCCAGCGATAGCCGGCCAGGCGTTCGCCGAGATGGGCCTGGTCGCCCTGCTCGTCGCGGGCGGAAAACGCCGCGATCAAAACCCCTGGGTGCTGGCCCAGGGCTGGGCCGATCTTGACCGCGGCGAGGTCCTTGATGCCGGGCACCGATTCCCGGCGCCCGGGGTCACCATGCTGGTCACCGTCACCGCCGTGCTCCGGCTGGCGGCCCAGGGCCGGATCGGCCTTGACCGCCCCGCCAACGAGCACTTGCGCGCGGTGCGGCTGGCCGACGACACAATCACGGTCCGCGAACTGCTCACCCACACCGCCGGCGTGGACAGCCCCACCGAGCTGTACGCCGACCACGTCACCGAACTCTCCGAGCTCATGGGTCCGGTCATCGCCTGCACCGGCCCCCGCGGCACCTTTCAGCCGAGCAACGGCGGCGCCGCGGTGCTCGGCCAGCTGGTCACCGACGTCACCGGGGTGCCCTACGCGCAGGCGGCCACCCGGCTCGTGCTCGAACCGCTGAAACTCACCGACTCGTCGTTTCCCTCCCGCCCGGCCGAAATAGGCCCGGGCGCGGTCACCGGCTACAACCTGACGTTCAAGGGCATGTTCGAGCCGATCCAGGCCCAGATGCCCAGGCTGCAAGCGGTGGCCGGGCTGTGGTCCACGGGGGCCGATCTCGTGCGCCTGGGCCTCGGGTGGTCGTCACTGCTGCCCGGGGCCCTCGCGCACGAGGCGCTCACGGTACAAAGCGACCCGGACCACCCGGACGCCCCGGGCGGCGGCCTCGGCTGGGTCGTCAACCCGGGCGCGCGGGTCGCGGTTCACGCGGGCGCCGGGTTGGAGGGCACCGCCTGCCTGACCGTCCGCACCACCGACCACCGGGTGCACGTGGTGCTTACCAGCCGCATGATCCCGGTCAACGCCATCGAAGCCCGGCTGCAAGAGGCCGGCGAATAACACAAAGAAACGGGGAGATACCCATGACCCAGCCGCTCCAGCCGTATCCGACCGGCCCCGCCGGGATGCCCGAACCCGAGCGCCGGCCCGTCCCGGCCCAGGTCAAGAACGCCATCAAGGCGATGTACGTCGGCGCGGTCGCCACCATCGTCGGCGTCATCATCGAGATCGTGACCGTCGGCGCGACCAAGACCGCGATCGAGAAGAGGTCCCATCACCTCACCACGAGCCACGTCAACTCGACCGAGCACGTGCTCGTCATCGGGTTCGTGGTCGGCGGCCTGATCGCCGTCGCCGCCTGGATCATCATCGCCAGGGCGTGCCGCAACGGCAGCGCGGCGGCCCGCATCACCGGCACGGTGTTCTTCGGCCTGGCCACGATAGACGCGATCGTCGCCAGCGCGGCTCCGGTGGCCGTGGCGATCAAGGCCTGGTGGCCGGTGATCTGGCTGTGCGGGCTCGTCGCGGTGATCTTCCTCTGGCAGCGTGCGTCCACCGCGTTCTTCAAGCCGGGCCGATGATCGAGGTCGACCACCTGGTCAAGCGCTTCGGCGGCGTGACCGCGGTGGACGGGCTGTCGTTCACCGTGCGCCCCGGCCACGTGACGGGCTTCCTCGGACCGAACGGCGCGGGCAAGACCACCACGATGCGGGTCATCCTCGGCCTTGACGCCCCCACCAGCGGCACCGCCCGGGTGAACCAGAAAGACTACAAGGACCTGGTCCGCCCGCTGCGCCAGGTCGGCGCGCTGCTCGACGCGACCGCGCTGCACCCGGGGCGGACGGCCGGGGCGCACGTGGCGTCGATCGCGCGCAGCAACGGCATCGGACGCCGCCGGGTGGCCGAGGTCCTCCAGCTGACCGGCCTGGAGGCGGTCGCGAACAGGCGGGTCAAGGGCTACTCGCTTGGCATGAAGCAGCGGCTCGGCATCGCGGTGGCCATGCTCGGCGACCCCGCGGTGCTGATGTTCGACGAGCCGGTCAACGGCCTGGACACCGAGGGCATCGCCTGGATCAGGCAGCTGCTCAAGACCCTGGCCGCGGACGGCCGCACCGTGCTGGTCTCCAGCCACCTGATGAGCGAGATGGCGCAGACCGCCGACCGGCTGATCGTCATCGGCCGCGGCCGGCTGATCGCCGACACCACCACCGTCGAGCTGATCGAGTCGAGCACCCGAAGCGACGTCCTTGTCCGCTCGCCGCGCACGGCCGAACTGGCCGGGCTGCTCCAAGCCCGCGGCGCCACCGTGAAACGCGAGGAGGACGACGCGCTGGCCGTGACCGGCCTGGACGCGCCCGCCGTCGGCGACCTGGCCGCCGAGCACGGCATCGCGGTGCACGCGCTGATCCCGCGCACCGCCTCCCTGGAGCAGGCCTACCTGGACCTGACCGGCGAGGCGACCGACTTTCGCACCACCGACGTCCGCAGCGCCGCGATGCAGGTCCCAAGCCCGGAAGGAGCCCCAGTCCCATGACCGCCATCGACGTGCTGGCCTGCGAGTGGATAAAGCTGCGGTCGGTCCGCTCGACCTACTGGACGCTGCTGATCGCGGTGGTCACCCCCATAGGCATCAGCGCCCTGGTCTCGGTCACGCTGGCCAACGCGCCCGGGCCGCACGGCGCCCAGCACCTGGACCCGCTGCTGCCCGGCCTGGTCAGCCTGGAGTACGCGGTGCTTGCCGTCGCCGTGCTCGGCGTGCTGACGATCAGCGCCGAGTTCAGCACCGGCCTGATCCGCACCACGTTCACCGCCATGCCGCACCGCCGCGTCGTGCTCGCGGCCAAGGCGGCGGTCCTCGGCGCGGTGACCCTGGTCGCCGGCGAGGTGGTCGCCTTCGCCTGCTTCGGCGTGGTCCAGGCCGTGCTGTCAGGCAAGCACCTCGGCGTGTCGCTGTCCCACCCAGGCGTGCCAGGCGCCGTGCTGGCCAACGGCCTGCTGCTGTTCGTGATGGCCATGATGGGCGTGGGCCTGGGCGCGATCGTCCGGCACACCGCGGGCGGCATCGCCGCCGCGGTCGGCCTGATCTTCCTGCCCGCGGGCCTGGCCCTGCTGCCCGCTCCCTGGGGCGACCGGGTCGGCCGGTTCACCGTGCTCGAGGCCGCCCACCAGGTCACCGCGCTGCACCCGGCCACGAACCTGTTCGCCCCGGCCTGGTCGCTGCTGGTCCTGCTGGCCTGGCCCGCCGCCGTCCTGCTGATCGCCGCGGCGACGATCACCCGGCGCGACGCCTGACTGGTGACGGACCGTAACACCACGTCCCGTTCGGCCCAGAAATCATTTTTTACCGAACGGACGCTGGTTCACCTTCCTCAGCCACCTCGCACGCGTCCCGTGGCCGGCGCGGGCGGGAGCTGGCCAGCGCGACCCCGGCCAGCGCCGCCGCGCCGCCGCCAAGTTCGGCCGGGCGCGGTACCTGGCCGAGCCAGGCCAGCGAGATGACGATCGCGGCCGCCGGGACTGCCCGCTGGCGTCCGCCTGCTGCCCCCGGCCGAGCCCGTGACCCGCCAGATCTCCACCGTCAGCCGCCGCGGCGGCGATCGCAAGCCCGCCGTCCGCGTCGTCCTCGACGCCCTGACCGAAGCCGCCGGCCCTCGTCCCGCCGCCGCCTAGCTACCCCAGCTGGTGGTCGCGGGCGTAGCGGATGGCGGCGTTGCGGTCGGCGGATCCGGTCTTGGCGAAGATCCGGTTGATGTGGCTCTTGATCGTGTGGCCGCTGAGATAGAGCTCGGCTGCGATGTCGGAGTTGCTCATGCCCTGGGCGATCATGGCCAGGATCTCGGCCTCGCGCTGGGTCAGCCCGTCGGGCAGCTCGACCGCGGGCTTGCGGGGGGACGGACCAGGCGGCCCGGACCTGGCCGCGGCGACGAGCAGCGCGGCCTGGACGGCGGGATCCATGACGGCAAGCCCGGCCGATGCGCTGCGCAGCGCCTGGGCGATCTGGACCCGGTCGGCGTCCTTGGTGATGTAGCTGCGGGCGCCCGCCTGCAGCGCGCGCACGACCGAGGTGTCGTCGGCGTAGGTGGTCAGCACCACGACGGCCACCTCAGGATGGTGTTCGGCCAGGCGGCGGGTGGTCTCGATGCCGTCGAGCACGGGCATGTTCAGGTCGAGCAAGATGGCGTCCGGATGTGTGCCCGCCACGGCTTCCAGGGCCTGCTCGCCGTTGGCCGCGGTGCCGACGACCTCGATCTCGGGGAGCATGGCGAGCATCACCGCCAGTCCCTCGCGCACGCTGGCCTGATCATCGGCCACGACGATCCGTAGCGGGGCGGTAGGGCCGCCGGGGCCGGGGGAGTCGCCGTGGGCGGTCACCGGGGCACCTGCGCCACGACGACCCAGTCGCCCTCGGCCCGCCCGGCATCCAGCGAGCCGCCGAGCAACTGGAGGCGCTCCCGCATCCCGGCCAGCCCATACCCGCCGTTCACCGTGGCCAGGGCCGGTTCGCCCGCGGCGTCGCCCCCGGCCGGGGCGCCGGACGCGAGGTGGTTACGGACGGTGAGGCTGGTGTCGGCGTCGGCATAGTCCAGGCACATCTCGACGGGCTGGCTCGGTGCGTGCTTGGCCGTGTTGACCAGCGCCTCCTGTGCGGTCCTGGTCAGGGCCAGGCCGGCGGCGGGTGGCAGCGGGCGCGGCTCGCCGGTGACGGCGAAGCTTACCCGGGCGCCGTGCCGGCGCTGGTGGACCGCGCTCAGCTCGGCTAGTCCCTCCGGCAGCCACGGGCTCTGCCCGTGCAGCGCGTGCACGGCGCGGCGGGTTTCGGTGAGCCCGTCGGTGGCCATCCGGTGCGCCTGGTCAAGGAGTTCAACCGCCCGCGCCTCGTCGTGCCGGTCGGTCAGCACGGCCCGGATGAACTGGATCTGCACCCCGAGGGCGCCAAGAGAGTGCGCGAGCACGTCGTGGATCTCCCGTGCGATCCTGGCCCGTTCCTCCAGCGCCGCGGCCCGGGTCTGCTCTTCCCTGAGCCGGTCGGCCTGGGCGAGCATGGTGACGGACTGTTCGTTCTGGAGGCGGTGCTCCTGCCGGTTGAGCCCGAACAGGAAGAAAACAAGCAGCAGGACGACGTCCTCGATTGCCGTTCCTGGATTGCCGGTCGCCAGCCCCGTCACGCCCGTGGCGACGATGCCAAGCCCGGCCACGATCCACCCGCGCACCGCACCGAGATCGGTGCCCGCCTCGATCGCGGCAATGCAGCTCATCCCGATCAGCCAATCGCCCGACCCCAGCACGCCGCACGTCACGATGATGAATCCGAGGGCATACGGCGCCAGCGGCACGTATCGCGCCCGGGCGGTGGCCGAACGCCTGGCCAGCTCCCACCCGGTCAGGAGGATGAGCGAAAGGGTGAACGCGGCGATCCTGGCGTACAGGATGGCGGTATTCGGCTCAGGCGCCACGAAGGTCAGGGCGCCCGTCGCCACGAGCACGATGACCCGCGCCACGAGGTTCGCGGCCCGCAGCATGCCGTAATTATCGCTCACGCTAGGGACGAAACACATCGCTCACGCCCCGATCACCACAGCCCGGGAATCAGCCGCTTGGTTCGCCTCAGGTAGTCCGTGTACGGCCGGCCAAGGGCATCGGCCAGAACCCCCTCCTCGACCTGGATCCGGCGCAGCAGGGCGGCCAAGGGCAACATGAGCATCAGGGCCAGCGAGAGCCAGTTGCCGTAGGTTAGCCCGAGACCGGCCGCGATCAGCAGCAGCCCGGAGTAGGACGGGTGCCGCACCCATCGGTACGGCCCGCGGTCGACGACCTGCTGCCCGGCGTGAACCTCCACGCTGGTCCGGAACGCGCGGCCAAGCACCAGGATGGCCCAGATCCGCAGGGTCAGGCCGGCCCACATGAGGAGCACGGCGGCGGCGACCAGCGACAGGGTCCCGAAATGCCAGGCAGCATCATGCCTGAGCACGCGGTCCGCCGCCGTGGCGCCGGCCGCCGCCGCGATCCAGGCCAGCAAGCCCAGTGTGCGGGTTCCCCGGTCAAGCGCGGTACCGCCGGTGCCGCGGACAACGTCGCGGATCAGCAGGCCGATCTCAAGCACCAGCCAGGCCAGCGTGGTCAGCCCGACTATCACCTGGATCACCGCCTTCCGTGGTGGCGGCGCGCCACGAACCGCACGACGAGCAGCACGACCACGATGCCGGCCACGCCCGACCCGCCGTAGCCCGACGGGCCCAGGCCGTGGTGGCCGGCCACCACGTCTGCGATGAACGCGATCAGCGAGAACGCGACCACGCCGACCAGCACTCCGGGCCCCCGGGAAAAGTGTGCCGGCGCCACGCCGCCTTCGCACCACGACCAGGCCGCCGGGACCGGCCCAGGGCCCTGCGCCTGCGCGCGATCCCGCGGCAGGTCAGCGAACAGATCCGCCAGCTCGCGGGCGGTCCGGGCCTGCAGCGCCCGCCCGGAGCGTTCCTCGAATTCGTCGCCGTACAGGCGTCCGGCCTGGAAGTGCTCGCTCAGCTCGGCCATCGCCCGGTCCCGGTCGGCATCCGACACTCGCAGGTCGCCGTTGAGAGTCGTGTTCATGATCGATTGCTCCTCAGACGGCGGCCGCCGCGGCCATCCATGGCGCTCATGGCAACCCTCCGCGTGATTCAGCGGCCCGCCGGTCGGGCCAGCCACCGGTAACGCTACGTATCGGCGGGCGCGCGGCCATCGGCTCGCGGGCCGAGTTCCGGTATGAAGTTCCGGGCCGGCTTCTCATACCGCGCATGGGCCCCGAACCAGCCCGCTGCTCCGATGCCCCGACGCCGGCCGCACACGAGGCTTGACCACCGGAAGCACCCATCCAGAGGAAGGAGCCCCTCAATGTCCGCCGCCCACACCCGCGCCCGGCCCGATTCAGGTGACCGGCTCGCGACGATCTTGCGCCGGCTGCGCTGGCCGGTAGTCGTCGTCTGGGTGCTGATCATCGTGCTGGCCTACCCGGCCGCCCACGGCCTGTCCAACGTGACAAGCAGCAACGCCTCGGCCTACCTGCCCTCCTCGGCGCAGTCCACGAAGGTGGTGCTGATCGAGCAGGCCGCCCAGCAAGGCAAGCCCGAGAGCGACCCGGCAACCGTGGTGTTCAGCAACGGTAAGGGCCTGACCGCCGCGGACCGGGCGGCCGTTGCCGCGGCCCGGGCCGCGGCGGCACAGTTGGCCTCCCAGCATGCCGCGACGCTGAGCTCTCCCGGCCCCGTGCACTACTCGGCCGACGGGCAGGCCGCGATGTTCACCGCCCAGGTTACGGCCCCTCAGAACGACGTGACCGGCACCGACATCAGCGCGGTGCAGGCGATCCGGCACGCGGTGGCCGGCCCGGCCGCCCAGGTCACCGACGGCTTGGAGGCCGCCGTGACCGGGCAGGCCGCGATCAACGCCGACAGCGGCATCTCCGCCAGCGTGCTGAACGTCCTGCTGCTGACCGCGCTGCTGATCGTGGCCGTCATCTTGCTCATCGTCTACCGCAGCCCGCTCCTGTGGCTGCTCCCGCTGGTGGGCGCCATCGGCGCCATCGACGTGGCCCGCGCCGCCGCGCACGGCCTGGCCAACGCCGGGCTGACCGTCAGCACGCTGTCGGCTGCCATCTTGACCGTGCTTGTCCTGGGAGCGGCCAGCGACTACGCGCTGCTGCTCGTCCACCGTTACCGGCAGGAGCTCCGCCACCACGACACCACCGAGCAGGCGATGGCGGCCGCGCTTCGCCGCACCCTGCCCACCCTGCTGGCGTCCTCGGCCACGGTCATCTGCGCGATGATCTGCCTGCTGGCCGCCCAGTCGGCCTCGCTTCACGGCCTGGGCCCGGTCGGCGCGGTCGGCATCGCGGTGGCCCTGCTCGCCCAGGTCACCTTCCTGCCAGCGCTGCTGCTCGTCTGCGGCCGGGGCGTATTCTCGCCCCGTATCCCCCAGCCCGGGCAGGCCGCACACGCGAGCGCTCTCGAGGAATCCCGCGTGTGGGCGGCGGTCGGCAGGCAGGTCGCCCGGCGCCCGGTCCCGGTCGTCGTGGCCACCGTGCTGCTGCTCGGCGCGCTGTGCGCAGGCCTGGCTGCCTTGTACACCGACAACAACCCCCTGGCCCAGATCAAGGACCACCCTGGCAGCGTGACCGGCGCGCAGTTGCTCGCCGAGCACTTCCCCGCCGACGACACGTCGCCGCTGGTCCTGCTCGTCCCGCCGCGCGAGTCCCAAGCCGCCATTGCGGCGGTCCGGTCCGTTCCCGGCGCGGGCACGCTCACCGCGTCCGGGCCACTCGGCGGCTACGCCAGCTACACGCTGACCACCACCGTCCCGCCGTATAGCTCCGCCGCCTACACCGCCATCGCGAACCTGCGCCAGAAACTGGAAAGCGCCGCGCCCGGCTCCCTGGTCGGCGGGGACCAGGCCACCCAGTACGACATCACCCAGGCCGCGGGCCACGACACCATGCTGATCATCCCCCTGGTCCTGGTGGTGATCGCGGTCATCATCGCGTTGCTGCTGCGGGCGATCGTCGCCCCGGTGGTGCTGGTACTCACGACCGGACTGAGTTTCGCCGCGGCGTTCGGCCTGTCCACACTGGTGTGGCGGTACGGGTTCGGCTACTCCGGCATCGAGGCGCAGCTGCCGCTATACATCTTCATCTTCCTGGTCGCGCTTGGCGTCGACTACAACATCTTCCTGGCCGCGCGGATCAGGGAGGAGTCCCGCGAGCTGGGGAGCACCCGGCAGGGCACCCTGCATGGCCTGGGCGTGACCGGCGGCGTTATCACCGCGGCCGGCCTGGTCATGGCCGGCACGTTCGCCGACCTGGCCCGGCTGCCGAGCGTCCCGGTGGCCGAGGTCGGCATCGCGGTCGCCCTCGGCGTCCTGCTCGACACCCTGCTGGTCCGCACCGTCCTGGTCCCGGCCACGCTGCTCACCCTGGGCGAGCGCGTCTGGTGGCCGGCCCGGGCCGCGCGGCCGGTTACCTCCGGCACAGGATCTCACCGTGCGGAATGAAGAACCACCCGTCCTCGCTGTCTGCCCAGCGTAGCCAGGCCCGGGCCAGCCTTTCCAGGTCGGCCCGGGCCGCCAGGCTCTGCTCGACCGCGCGGTCGCCGAACGGCGATTCGGTCAGCCGCTGCGCCCACAGCGCGCCCCACCACGGCCGGTCGGCGGGCCCGGTGTAACACCACCCGCTGGCCGACGCCTCAACCTCGGCGAACCCGACCGCCCTGGCCCAGGACAGCAGGCGCCGCCCGGCGTCCGGCTCGCCGCCAAGCGCCCGGGCCACGTCCCGGTACAGGGTCAGCCACTCGTCAAGCTCCGGATCGGCCGGGAACCAGAACATCCCGCCGTAATCGCTGTCGCGGGCCGCGACCAGCCCGCCGGGCCGGCACACCCGCCGCATCTCGGCCAGGGCGGCGACCGGGTCGGACAGGTGCTGCAGCACCTGGTGCGCGTGCACCACGTCGAACGTGCCGTCTTCGAACCCAAGCCGGTACACATCACCGGTCTCGAACCTGACGTTGACCTGTCCCCGGCGCTCAGCCTCCTGCCGGGCCAGGTCCAGCACGGAAGCAGCCGCGTCGATCCCTGTGACCTGGCCCTCGGGCACCCGTGCCGCCAGGTCCACGGTGATCGTTCCCGGCCCGCAGCCGACGTCGAGGACACGCGCGCCGGCCTGCAGATGGCCAAGCAGGTACCCGGCCGAGTTCTCCGCGGTCCGCCACCGGTGCGAGCGCAGCACGCTGTCGTGGTGGCCGTGCAGGTAAGTCTCCGACCGAGGCGGCATGCCCGGTAATCTCCTCCTGCTCCCCCCAGGTGGCCGGGATCTCCGCGGAGTCGGTGAGCCGCAGCTTGCGCCGCGCCCGCTGATAGAAGGTGGTGCGGCCGAGGCGGACCACGCGGGCCGCGCCCGGCCGGGACACCAGCTCGATCCGGTCCCCTGGCTCGACGTGTGTGTGCTCGTTCCCGTCGGCCTCGACCGCCAGCGTGCCGCTGCCCGGCAGGATGTCAAGCGCCAGCGGGTCATCGCAGGACAGGACCAGCCCCCGGTTGTACGCCGAGTGCGGTGCGACCGGCGTCACCACCAGGGCCTCGATCGCCGGGCTGACGATGGGCCCGCCGGCCGAGAAGCTGTAGGCGGTGGACCCGGTCGGCGTCGCGACCACGATCGCGTCGGCGGCATAGCTGACGAACGGCTGGCTCGCGGCCCGCACCGCCACCTCGGCGGTCTTGTGACCGGGGAACCGGACGAACGCGATGTCGTTGAACGCCGTGATGACTTCGCTGTCGATGTGCGCGTCGACGGCCAGCCGCGGTTCGGTGGTAAAGGAGTGGGCGTCGATCGCGGACAGCGCGGCGGGCAGGTCGGGCACGTCCACCTCGGCCAGGAACCCGAGCTTGCCCAGGTTCACCCCGAGCACGGGGAACCGCTGCCGGTCCGCCAGCCGCATAGCCCGCAGCATGGTCCCGTCGCCCCCCATGCTGACCAGCAGGTCGGCCCGCTGGCGCATCTCCTCCTCGGTCACCGCGGTGGCGGTGCAAGCCAGCCGGGACAACTCGTTGGCGATGCCGAGGACCTCGATTCCGCGCTGGTCCGCCCAGTCAAGCACCGAGGCGACCGCCCCGCCGCAGTCCCGCTCCGGATGCAGCATCAAGCCCACCACGTGCATGCCCTCACGCTACAGCCCCGCCCTCGAACCCACACCACTGTGTGGCCTTGGGCCCGGCCGTGACCCGCCGCTCCCGACGATAGACTTTGCCAGGTTTGTCGGCCTTGGGAGCCCGGCCACGCTGAACGGGGGAGCAGGCGATGAAGTTCGCTGTCAGCTACAACACCGGTTACTACGGCGTCGACCCTGACGCCATGGTCGCGGTCGCCCGGCACGCGGAGGACTGCGGCTTCGAGTCCTTCTACTTTCCCGAGCACATCGCGCTGTACCCCGGCGCGGGGGTCTACGGCAACGCGCTCCAGCCGGACCTGCCGATCGCCGACCCGCTGGAATGCCTGGCCTTCGTGGCCGCCGCGACCGAACGGATCCTGCTCGGCACCGGCGTCCTGCTGCTGCCGTATCACAATCCCGTCATCCTGGCCAAACGGCTAGCCACCGTCGACGTGCTGTCCAAGGGCCGGATGCGGCTGCTGACCATCGGGGTGGGTAGCCTGCCCGGCGAGGCGGCCGCCGCGGGCGTCGACTACACCACCCGCGGTCGTCGCGCGGACGAGGCGATCGACGCGCTGCGGCTGCTGTGGGCCGGCGACGAGCACGGCGTCAGCTTCGACGGCGAGTTCATCCGCTTCACGGACGTGTGCAGCTTCCCCAAGCCCGCCGGAACCGGCACACTGCCCATCCACATCGGCGGCTCCAGCCCAGCCGCGGCCCGCCGGGCCGGCCTGCGCGGCGACGGCTACTTCAACGGGGGCAGGCTCACCCCGGCCGAGCGCGCCGCCCAGTTCGACCTGATGTGCGTCACCGCCAGCCAGGCGGGCCGTGACCCGGACGCCCTGGAGTACACCCGCTGGGCTCCGATCGACCTGACCCCCGCCGACGTCGAAGCCTTCGCCGCCAGCGGAACAACCCGCCTGGTAGTAGGGCCTGCCTCGCTCGACCTATCCGAACAACGCGACCAGCTCTCCGCCCTCGCCGACCGCCTCAAGCTCCGCTGACCCAGCCTTCTGGGCGGGCTGCATCACTCAGGCCTTTCCGAATCCGAGGGCGCTCGTCACCGCCCGCTCGCGCAGGCCGGCGGGCAGCAGGGCAAGGATGCTGGCCAGGCGCGCGTCACGCCCCACCGTGTACGAGCGTTTGGGTGATCGCGCCCGCACGGCGGCGGCCACGGCACGTGCCACGGACTCGACCGGGGCAGGCTTCTGCCGAGCCGATGCCTTGGCCGCCGCCTCAAGCCGCCTCTGGTACAAGGCGACGAGCTCCGGTTCGAAAGCGGCGAGGCCGGAGCGGGCCCGGCCGTCCGCCTTGGCGAAGATCCGGGTGTCGGTGAGGCCCGGCGAGACGATGATCACCGGGATGCCCCAGGGGGCAAGTTCCAGCCGCAGCGCGTCGGACAACGAGAACAGCGCGGCCTTGCTGGCCGACAGCGCGGGCAGGAACGGGATCGCCACGCGGCCGGTCGGCGCGCTGATGTTGACTACCCTGCCGTGCCCGGCGCGCAGCAGGGGCAGGAAAGCCTGGGTGACGTAGGCCGGGCCGAGCGTGTTGACCGCGAACTCCCGCTCCAGGTCCTCGGGCCGGGTGAGCTCAAGCGGCCCCTGGACGATGATCCCCGCGTTGTTGACGATCGCCTGGAGGCCGTCCGGAGCGTTCGCCGCGACATGGGACGCGGCCTTGGCCACGCTGCCCGGGTCGGTGACGTCCAGCGGGATAAGCGAGACGCCCGCCGCGCCTTCCAGGTCCCCCGCGCCCGAATGCACTCCGGCGTAGACGGTGTAGCCATCGCTCGCGAGCAGACGCGCGGTCGCCGCACCGATCCCGGCCCCCGCGCCCGTGATGAAGACGGTGTCCGGCATGGGTTCCTCCACCTGTCAGTATTGACCTGTTAATATGAACATGTGACGTCATCAATCCTGACAGGTCCATATGGACATGTCAATAAGAACATGTCTGACCGCACGCATTCGTGGAGATCCGCATGTCGCTGAGGCACGCCCTTATCGGGCTGCTGGCCGAGCAGCCCGCCAGCGGATGGGACCTGAGCAGGCGGTTCGAGGAACTTCTCGGTTCGGTCTGGCCGGCCGGGCACCCGCAGATCTACGGAGAACTGCGCAAGCTTCAGGACGATGGGCTGATCGAGGTCGACTCAGAGGGACCCCGCGGGCGCAGGGCATACCGCACGACCGACGCCGGGATCGCCGAGGTCCGCCGCTGGCTGACCAGCACCGACACCGATCACACCATGCGGCTGGAGTCGTTGCTTCGCTCGGTGTTCTTCTGGCTGATGACCCCGGAGGAGCTAGCCGCCCACCTCGACCGCGAAGCCGGGTATTTCCGCGCCACGGCGGCGGGCCTCCGCAAGCTCGCCGAGGCCAAGGACCGCGGCGATTTCGGGTACGGTCCGCAGGTCCAGTCGCTGCGCATCGCCGTCGAGGCCGGCATCAAGGTCAATGAAGCCCTCGCCGAATGGGCAGACTGGGCCAAGCAGACCCCGCGTGCCGAGTGAAGCCGAGAACGTCGGCGGGCCCGTCGCACCTCAGTGAAGGAGAAAACGGCGATGGATGTCACCCGGGTGATGGCCTTGCCCATCGCGCAGCAACTGCTCCGCGACGAACATGTGCTTCACCTGTCCTACACGGCCCAAGACGGCGGGCCACGCGTGATCCCGATCGGATATCTCTGGGACGGAAGCAGCTTCCGAATGTGGACGGTCCCGGGCTCGGCCAAAGTCGCTGCCCTTCGAGCCGACCCGCGAGTCGCGATCACCATCGACATCCTCGGACCGCCACCACGGGTGCTGCTGGTCCGGGGCCGGGCCACGCTTGCCACCCTGGACGGTGTGCCGGACGGTTACCTGCAGGCTTCACACCGCGGGATGCCGCCGGAGGCGTGGGATGGCTTCGACGCGCAGGTCCGTGCCCTCTACGAGCAGATGACCGCCATCACCATCACACCGGAGTGGGCCAAGCTCCTCGACTTCGAAACCACCGCGCCGAGCGCGGTGGAAAAGCTCATCCGCGAACGAGCCAAGCACGACGACCAATAAGCGCGAGACCCTGATGCTGGCGGCTACGTGCGCTCGTCTTGACACACGGTAGCCGGTTAGGTTGAATGAATACATCATTCAACCTATGAGAAGGCGTGCTGGTGCCCAGGAGCGAGGCGGCGAACGAGCGGGTCCGGCGGGACGCCCGGGCGCGGATCCTGGCCGGGGCCAGGGCAGCCTTCGCCCGCAAGGGCATGGCCGCGACGATGACCGACGTCGCCGCCGCGGCCGGGGTCAGCCAGGGACTGACCTACCGCTACTTCAGCGACAAGGACGACCTGGTCCGTGCCCTGGTGGCCGAGGCCTTGCGGCAGGCGGATGCGGGAGGTTCGCCACTGGACTTGCCGGGCAGCGCCGCCGACCGGCTGCGTCGCGTGGTCACCAGCATGGTTGAGGCGCGGCGGGCAGAGCCCGAGTTCTTCTTGCTGTTCCAGCATGTTGCCAGCGATCCGGCCACGCCGTGTGACCTGATTGAGCTGATCCAGGTCCGGGGGCGCGCCATGACAGAGGCGATGCGGCGGCTGCTCACCGAGGCGCAAGCTGCCGGGCAGGCCGCCCAGGATGACCCGGACCAGCTGGTCACCGCGGTCATGGCCTGCCTGGACGGGCTTGGCAGGTTCGCGTTGGACCGCCCCGGGCAGGCCGCCGGGCATTTTCCCGCCGCCGAGATCATCACCAGGATGCTGCAGCTCCCGCCGCCCCACCCGGCCTGCGATGACGTTGCCGACTTCGAGCCGTAAACGAAAGGAGAGCAGCATGCCTGCCAACCAGGCCTGGCACGCGCAGATGCAGGCCGTTCACAGGGGCGACTGGGATGCGGTGCCTGGGTACTTCGCGCCGGACTGTACCTGGACGCTGATGCCGCCAGGCACGACATTCCGGGGGCGGGCCGAGATTGTCGCCTTCATGCGAGGCGGGTTCGGTGCCTCGGCCGAGCGGGCCGAGCCCGAGGTGCGGAACGACTTCGCCACCGATGACCGGGGAGTGTTCGAATACACCAGCCGCGGCGTCATTGATGCACAGCGGGCAGCCCAGTTCGCGGCACAGCTCGGGATCGCCGGGTCCGGCGGAGATGAGCTCGCGGGCCAGCTCGAAGGGCAGCCCTTCGAGGTCCAGGTCTGCTTCGTTTACCACGTCAACGCGGACAGCTTGATCGATCAGGTGAACGAGTACGCGGCCATGCCGCCACTTCCTGCCCTGCCGTAGCCGTAGCCGTAGCCGATGGAAATGCTGTGGGCAGTCTGTCGGCGGCTGGCTACGATCGGTCTTCGTGATCTATCAGGACCCGCTTGCCTACCTGCTCGGCCTCGAAGGCATAGCGCTGCTAGACGCCTGGGCCGGAGACCACGACCGAGCCTTCACTGATGCTCGGCTGGCTGAGATCCGGCGGCTGCTCGATGACGAGAAGCTGCGGGACCGTGGCGTATTCGCCGAGCGGGTCAGCACCGTCCTGGCCTACCAGCAACTGTCGGCCGGCTATGACGCGGAGGCGGGCGGCGGGCTGTTCGCCGCCGACGAGCCGGTCGTGGCCGAGTATCTGTCTGGCCGGGAGCCTGGGGTGGCGCTCGACGCCGCCTGCGGGACTGGCCGGTTCGCCGAGTTCCTGGCCAGGCGTGGGCATGAGGTCATTGGGGTCGACAGCTCACCGGACATGCTCGCCCTGGCGCGGCGGCGCGTCCCGGAGGGCGAGTTCCATCTCGGTGAGCTTGACCGGCTGCCGCTCCCGGATGACTCGGTGGACGTCATCGTCTGCGCGCTGGCCCTGGACCACGTGCCCCGCCCCGAGCCGGTACTGGCAGAGTTCGCCCGCGTGCTGCGCCCCGGCGGCGACTTGGTCATCTCGGACGTGCACCACGAGCTCCTCACGCGGGGTTCGGTGATGACAGCGCGCGGCCCGGCGGGCGAACCGTGTATCGCGGCCTCCTACCGGCATCAGCTGGGCGACTACCTGCGGCCGGCACTGAGCCTCGGCCTGCAGGTGCGACGGTGCGAGGAGCCGCGTGCCATCCCGTCGGCCAGCCGACCGCCCCAGCCCGCGACCGAGATCGGCGACTGGCCGGACTTGCCATGGTCGCTAATGGACTACCTGCCAGCGGCGGCGCGGGCCGCCGGCGGCCGCCCGCACCTGGTCATCTGGCACTTCCAGCTACCGGGATGAGTTTCCGGTTGGCGGCGTACGCCGTGTGCATCGAAGACGAGCGGGTGCTGCTCGCCAGGTACGTACCGCCGGAAGGCATGAGCAACTGGACTCTTCCGGGCGGCAGGGTCGAGCACGGGGAAGATCCGTTCGACGCTGTGATCCGGGAGGTCGCTGAGGAGACCGGGTGCGACGCGGTGGTCGAACGCCTGCTAGGCGTGGACTCGAGGGTGATTCCCGCTGCCGAGCTTCGCGTGCCCGGGCCGCTCCCACACCAGAATGTCGGCATCTTCTACCAGGTCCGTATCACCGGCGGCCAGCTGCGGCCTGAGCCGGACGGCGAAACCGCCGAGTCGGTCTGGACTCCGATCCCCGCCGTCGCCCGCCTTCGCCGGTCGTCGCTGGTCGATGTCGGCCTCGCCCTCGCGCAGTCCCTCCCGGCCGCTGGTCATGTCGATCCCGTCCCGGTTGGCGGCCTGATCCAGCATTAAGGCCACGACCCCCCGCCGGTCCCCGCTTTGACGGGTGAGGTCGTCACCATTGAGGGCGCTGCGAAAAACGGCAAGATCAATGGCGCGGACCCAAACCTCCCTATTCTCGCTGCCACATCCACGTCACAAATTAACCGTGGGAAAACAATCGGCTTCAGGAATCAGTCAACATCATCAATACAGCAGATACCAACATGTGAAAGCAGAAAATCGAATGTTTCAGCGTGTCCTGAAGAAAATGTCCTTGGTAGCTGTTATTCTGAAATCAGAAAGCGATCCCAACGGTCAGCCGAGAGGAGGTGAGAATAGACACCATGAGCGACGGGACTGGCTTTGCGGACATGGGCGAGGCGCTGGCAGCGCTGGATTCCGTGATGCGGTTCCTGGCCGATATGAAAAAGGCGGGCATGTCGTGCGAAGCGCTGGCTGAGTTGCTGCTGGGGCTGGAACGGGCCGACGCGGTGGAGGCGGCAGTGCGCGGGGAGGCGATGGCCGCGTTCGATGCCCGGGACGGGTCGGTGAGCTTCGGCCAGCGCACCATGCGGGCCTTCCTGGTGCACACCGCCGGGGTGACCAAGGGCCAGGCCGGCGAGCACCTGGCGGTGCAGAAGATCGCCGAGAGCCACCGGCCGCTGCACGCCGCGCTGGCCGGCGGCGGCGCGCTGGCCAAGTCGGTCGCGGTCCAGGTGGCGAAGTGGACGGTCGCGATCCCGCAGGACTACCGGGAGCGGGCCGAGGAGATCTTGGTCGCGGCGGCGCGGGCGGGGGCGGACCTGCGGGCGCTGGCGGCGATCTTCGCCGAGATCCGGGCCCGGGTCGCAGCCCCGGA
>Ga0335075_10002299_pt1 | contig 30883 bp, 27 predicted proteins | sample Lox_Sample_24_FD_206723 | JGI IMG/M metagenome (GOLD analysis project Ga0335075, IMG submission 206723) | Soil microbial communities from Loxahatchee National Wildlife Refuge, Florida, United States - Lox_Sample_2.4 | ecosystem: Environmental > Terrestrial > Soil > Wetlands | place: USA...
GCGACAAACTGATCCATAGCGCTCTCCCGCTGTTCGATGCGGGTACCCGGTAGAGTCCATCAGCGCCGAGCCGGGCAAGCAGCGACTCGCCTGTCAAGGAAATTCCATGTGCGATTCCCCTGCCGGCTTGGCCTTCCCGACTCGGAACCCGGGTTGTAATCCCGCACCATGAACCTCATGCTGTTTCCCACCTCGCAGCACCGGGCAGACGACGTCCCTTCCGACGCCGACCTCGCCCGTTTCATTCCCGCCAACGCCATCGCCGCGGGCCGGGCCTATGCTCACGCGGGGCGCGTACTGCGCCTGACCGTCTCGGAAGACGGCACGCGGATCGAGGCGGATACGCAGGGCAGCCGCCGCAAGCCCTATTCTGAGACGATCGCGCTGCGGCGGGACGCGCAGGGCCAGTTGCGCATCGTCGGCCTGTGCACCTGCGCTGTGCACACCAACTGCAAGCACGTCGCAGCCGTATTGCTCGTCGCCCGCGGCCGGCACAAGCTGGCGCCCGCCCCGGTCGCGTCGACGCCGGCCCCCGCGAAGCCGGCGTTCGAGCCGGTGGTACGACTGGTACCGCGTCAACCGGCTGCTTCGCCGCCCCGCCCCGCGCCGCCGGCGCCGGAGTTGCTGCCCTACCAGCTCGCGAACTGGCTGAGCGAACTGGAAGCGGCACAGCAGGCAGAGGAGGAGGAGTACCCGCCCGGCATTCGCCAGCGTTTGCTGTACGTGCTGGATGTGAATGCCCAGCCGGGAAGCATGGCGTCACTGGCGATCCAGCCGGTCTCGGTGGCGTTGCGCAAGACCGGCGAGATGGGCGGCGGCCATAGCAACGTGCGCCCCGAGGTAGTGCGGAACGCCGCGCCGCCCCGGTACCTGCGGCCGTCCGACCGGATCATCCTGCGCCGGCTGTCCCGCCGGAGCGGCTACGGCGGCGACGAGGACGAAGACCCGCAAGATACGTTGCGCCGCATCATTGCCACCGGCCGCGCCCGCTGGGCCAGTCCGACGGGACCGGCCGTCCATGAAGGACCGCCGCGGCCCGGCCGCATCCATTGGGCGGTCAACGACGACGGGTCCCAGCGCCCGGAGGTCTCGGTCGACGGTGAACCCACAACGCTGCTGCGCGTGCCGGAACCATGGTACGTCGAGCCGGCGACCGGCACGCTGGGACCGGTGGCACTCGAGATGCCCGCGCCGCTGGCCCGCCGCCTGCTCGCCGCCCCGGTGGTGCCCCCCGAGCAAGCAGCGCAAGTGCGCAGCGAGCTGGCGCGCCGCCTGCCGAAAGTGGCCCTGCCCGTGCCGGATGAGTTGCCGCCGCCAGAGGAGGTGAACGAGGCGCCGCGGCCGCATCTGCTGCTGCTGACGGGTAGCCCACCCCTTGCAGCGAGTTTCCATCGCTATGGCAGCGGGTCCTCCATCCCGCTCGCCCGGGTGAGTTTCGGCTATGGTCCGTTCCTGGTTCGCCCGAACGAGCGCCGCACCACCATGGCGCGCGGCGGCCGGCTGTACCACCTGGTGCGCCACCGCGACGCAGAGGAACAAGCGGTGGAACGGCTGGAGGAAACCGGCCTCGAACGCGTCGGCCGCGTGGTGGTGAGCTGGTATCCCAACCCCTGGTCCGACGATCTGATGCTGCCCGCCGATCACGACGGATCCGCGTGGCTGGGCTTTCTGCTGCATGAAGTGCCCGCCCTGCGGTCCGAGGGCTGGACCGTCGAAATTGCCGACGACTTCCCGGTGCGCCTCGCCGAACCGGACGGCGACATGTCCGCGGCGCTCGAGGAAGGCTCCGGCATCGACTGGCTGGAGCTGCATCTGGGCGTGATGGTGGACGGCCAGCGGCTGGACCTGGTGCCGTCGCTGGTGGCGATGATCAACACGTCCGAGACGATGGGCCTCGACCTGACAGAGAAGCTGAACGGTGCGGACGGAGACGAGCCCTTCCTGGTGCCGCTGAAGGACGGCCGCTTCCTGCCGCTGCCCCTGCCCCGCATCCGCCCCATTCTGCTCTCGCTGATCGAGTTGTTCGCACGCGGCGGCATCGATCCGGAGGATGGCGGACGGGTTCGGTTCACGCGGCTGGACGCGGCGGATGTCGCGGCGCTGGAGGAAGCCAGCGGCGTTACCTGGCAAGGCGGTGACTCGCTGCGCGCGCTGGGGCGGCAGTTGCGCGAGGCGGGCGGGTCGATTCCCCACGCGGCGGTGCCGGCGGCGTTCATGGGCACGCTGCGCGCCTACCAGGCGCAGGGCGTGGACTGGCTGCAGTTCCTGCGCGGCGCGGAGCTGGGCGGCGTGCTCGCCGACGACATGGGCCTGGGCAAGACCGTGCAGACCCTGGCGCACCTATCCATCGAGCAAGCCGAGGGGCGGCTGGACCGGCCGTCGCTGATCGTGTGCCCGACCAGCGTGGTGCCGAACTGGGCGATGGAGGCGGCGCGGTTTGCGCCGTCTTTGCGATTGCTGACCTTGCACGGGCCAACGCGCAAGGAACGCTTCGACGCGATCGACAAGAGCGACCTGGTGCTGACCACCTACCCGCTGCTGACCCGCGACCACGCCGTGCTGACAGAGCATGAATGGCACGTGGTCGTGCTCGACGAAGCGCAGATGATCAAGAATCCGAACGCCGAGACCACGCGCCAGGCGCTGCGGCTGAAGGCGCGGCAGCGGCTGTGCCTGTCGGGGACTCCGCTGCAGAACCATCTGGGCGAGCTGTGGTCGTTGTTTGATTTCCTCGCGCCGGGGTTTTTGGGGTCGGCGCGGTCGTTCCGCACGCGCTTCCGCACGCCGATCGAGAAGCACGGCGATACGGCGCGGGGGGAGATGCTGACCAGGCGGGTGCGGCCGTTCCTGCTGCGCCGGACCAAGGAAGAGGTCGTGCTGGAGCTGCCGCCGAAGACCGAGATCACCGAACCGGTTGAGATGGAGCAAGCGCAGCGCGGGATCTACGAAAGCATCCGCCTGGCGATGCATGCGCGGGTGCGGCAGGCGATCGCGGAGAAGGGGCTGGCGCGGTCGGGCATCATCATTCTCGATGCGCTGCTGAAGATGCGGCAGGCGTGCTGCGATCCCCGGCTGCTGAAGCTGAAGGCGGTGGAGAAGACGAAGGCCGGCTCGGCCAAGCTGGACCGGCTGATGGAGATGCTGGGCGTGATGCTCGCCGAGGGCCGCCGCGTGCTGCTGTTCTCGCAGTTCACCGAGATGCTGGGGCTGATCGAGGAACGGCTGGCGGAGGAGAAGATCGGGTACGTTCTGCTGACCGGGGATACGCGGGATCGCGCGACGCCGGTGAAGGCGTTTCAGTCCGGGAAGGTGCCATTGTTCCTGATCAGTTTGAAGGCGGGTGGCGTGGGGCTGAACCTGACCGCCGCGGATACGGTGATCCACTACGACCCGTGGTGGAACCCGGCGGTGGAGGACCAGGCGACGGACCGCGCCCACCGGATCGGGCAGGACAAGGCAGTGTTCGTGCACCGGCTGGTCACGCTGGGGACGATCGAGGAGAAGATGGAGGTGCTGAAGGAGAAGAAGCGGGCGATCGTCGCTTCGGTGTTGGAGGCCGAGCATGGCGGGGCGCTGCGGCTGACGGAGGGGGATGTGGAGGCGCTGTTTGGGGCTGCCTAGTAGCCCTGGTTCAAGGAGCAACAAGATGCGATTTCTTCACGTTTCCGACCTACATTACTCTAAGCGCCACTGTAGCGACATTCAGAAAATCGTGGACGCGCTGATTGCGTCGGTCCGGGAGCAGCACCAGGAGCACAAGTTCGATCTCGCATTCTTCACAGGAGATTTAGTTTTCAGCGGAACAAACAGAGAAGACTTTGATGAGGTACGTGAGAGGGTGATTAGCCCCCTCGCTGCTGCAATGGAAATGCAGCCGTCTGACATCATTATTTGCGCTGGGAACCATGACGTGTGTCCACAGCGATTCCGATCTGTCCCACCCATCATTGAGTCGGGTCTTCTCGCAATTAAAGGTCTTACAGAACTGAATCAATTCATGGAGTCAACAGCAACAGACGCCACGCTCCTTAATCTCGCCCTCTCACCCGCGACACGTTTTTTGGATTTCGAGTCGAAGCATTATTTGGATGCAGGGTTCAAAACGCATGTTCTGCTCGGAACCCGCATCGTCAATCTCAAGGGACGACGGATCGGAATTTCGGTATTCAACTCTGCATGGCGATCAACCGCAGGAGGCAATGATAAGGAACGCCTGCTGCTGAGCGAATGGCTGGTCGACTCTGCATTGAGGCAGATAAAGGACGCCGACATCAAGATTGCGGTGATGCACCACCCTTTCGATTGGCTAGCTGAGTTTGATAGAAAGACGGTCGAAATTAGAATTGCACAGAATTACGATTTCTTGCTGTGTGGCCATGTGCACGCCGCAGTTCCGCAACTAGTCACAAACGTCTACGGGCGTATGACAATCAGTCAATCGGGCGCGCTTTTTCAGAGTAGAGCAGACATCAACACGTATCAGGTTGCTGACGTAGATTTAGATACTGGAAAAATTCGATTTTCGATTTTCGAGTGGGCGGACATACGAAAAGCATTTGTTTCAGCCGATCGGCTTGTTCCAAGGGGTACCGTGGAATTCCAGGTCAAACCGTTTGGGATTAGCCCTGCCGAAGCTGCGGCACAGCGTCTGCTCAACCTACGGCGAGCTCATATTCGCTCAATGGCGAATGAGCATGTGACCCTCCTCCATCCTCGGAGCGAGGAAGCGGACGACATTAAGGAGGTTTTTGTTTGTCCACCGCTTTCCGGAAGCAGAACCCCAGAGTGGGCTAGACCAATGCCGAAGGAGATCGGCGACCACAATTTTGTGATTGTCAGTGATGTACTCAGGTCAGATAGAAATTTCATAATCATCGGTGGACATGATTCAGGGAAGACAAGCCTCGGCCATCTGCTCTCTGTTTTGGCTTCCGAAGGGCAGGCAGACAAGGTTAGGATTCCCGCTCTTCTACAGGCAGGCTCCCTGACACGCTACCCCAACCAGCTTCGTCAAAGGGTCCGCTCCTACCTAACCTCCAATGACGCTGACGAAGCATCCCTAGAAGATTTCGATCTGGCGATGATGGAGGCACGATCCTCGGCTCGATTGCTAATTATAGATGACTTTAATATGGATGATAAGAGACATTGGGAGACGCTAAGCCATTTGCAAGCTGAATGCTCCGGGGATCGTTGGATACTGCTGTGCGCAGACGACGTAGCGACCCGAATCCGCGATTCGAGCGATATAGCAGGCAACGACTTTCAAGTACTGTACCTTCTTGATCTGCCGAGGCGACATATTCGTGAAATTTCAAGGCGTCGTAATGAACTCAACGAAGGTGATACCGTCTTATTAATGCCGCGCGTTATGGACCGGCTTCAATCTGCTGGGCTACCGAGAAACGGGTACATAGTGTCATTGCTGGCTTGGCTTGCGGCACAGGATCCAGCGAAGGACACTGTGAACGAGGCGATACTGATCAGAAGCATAGTCGATCACCTGTTGGAAAGAGGAAAGTTCGATGCTGCATTGCGTGGGAATCTTGATTCCGAGATAAAGGAAATCATCCTATCGGAAGTAGCGAATTTTCTTCGATCTCGTGGAGGAAGTTCACCGCACAACGAGATTCTAGAGTTTGTTTTGAAATACTTTGTACAACGTAACCTACAGTATCAAGCTGACGTTTTTCTTGAAAAACTCCTCGATTGCCGAATACTTGTGCAAGACGAAGGCCTAATAAGATTCCGATTTAGCTGCTATCAAAGCTTCTTTTTCGCTCGCTATCTACGCGACCAGCCTGAACTCCTTAATCAGATAGCGACAAAAGAGAGCTTTGTAGAATATTCGCGTGAACTGGACCTCCTGACTGCATTGGCACGGACAGATTTTGGACTGATCAGAACAATTCTCCGCAAGCTACCAGTTGTGTCCAAACGGTTCCTGCCTAACACAAATCCCAAGCCGTACGAGGAGGTAGGCTTAGTAGCCCCTATCACTTTACCAAGCCTAAGACAATTGCGAGCAAGCCGCATGACGCAGGACGAAATTGACAACCTCATCGACACGGCGGAAGCGCAAGCAAGAACGGGGTCAGGGGCACCGTCATCTTCAGCAGATGTCGTTGGCACATTTGAAGCTGTTATTGAGTACAATGAATTACTGCAAGTAGCTGGCCGTATCCTACGTAACGCGGAGGTGCTTGATGGAGGTGAGAAGCAGGATGCTTTGCATATCATTCTCAATGAACACGCCACTCTTTTGGACCACTTCATGACCGTATTGACGAGCGGATCCAATCTGTTCCCAGATACCATCAGGCGTTTGCACCCGAACCTTGGAGAAAAACTTGTCAACGTTGTAATCTCAATTATTCAAGCAGCGGTTCCAATCGCGGTTGCAGAAAATCTCGCGAACGGCCTGACAAGCCGAAAGCTTTTAGGGACCTTCAGCAAAGTAGCTCAGTCTGAAGGATTGCGTCCTGGCGTTCTTCTGCTGCACGCTCTTGTCTTGCTTCGGATTGACACAAAATCCGGGCTAAACGAAATTAAGCGCATCCTCGATCACAAAAGCACTGCGGTAATTGTGAAAAGCTGCCAAATTGCCCTAATGTCGGCCTATCGTATGCGAACGTACGATCTCGCATATACACGCAACTTGGAGGAAATTCTTGTTGATATTCAAGTTAAGGAAGGTTTGCCGAAGGACCGGCGGTCTGCCGCTCTGACTCTAATGAGAGGCCGGCAGGGAATTTCGTCACAAGAGATGTGACCAAGATGCCAAACCAGCGGCACTCACATCACGCCCATGAGACGAAATGGTCCTCGCCATATTTGTGGCGGTCGTCGAGCCGTTCGATGGCGAATGGATCACCGAGCACGCGACGTGCCGTCATGAAGCTGACGCCGTTGGTGAGGTTTTCCACCGCCTTGGCGTCGTCCCATGCAAACGCGCCGTCCTCCATGTACTACGGCATAGCAGTAGATACTGCGGTCGTCCATCCCTGCCGCCGGCCGCGTCCGCGTGCAGATGCCCCCAGAAGCGCACCGCATTGCGCCCTGCGCACCGGCCCGAGATTCCAACTCGGCGACGGCCAAGCTTCGTCAAGCCAATAACCGTATTTGTGGAGCGTCATAAGCCGCGATCCACTAACACCGTTCCAGCGGCTCCCAGTTCGTCTGAAACTGGCTACCGCCCCGACGTCACCACGTTGATCGCCTCCTGCGCCGGATAGCAGCGCAGCGCAGAATTATCCGCCTTCCACAGATCCAGCTCGAACAGGTCACCGCTCTGATCCAGGTTGAGTGTCGCGGATACGGCAACCCCGTCCTCATCGACGAAGCTGGCCTCGGCGATCTGCTGTCCGAACTGCCGCTTGCCGTGCTTCCCGGAGCGGAAACGGACACTGCCCATGCCGCCATCGGCCATGTCTTCCACCAGCACGTGAGCCAGATCGTGAAGCACGCGCGCCTCAAATGCAGTCCCACGTACCATTCGCGTTATCAGCAGTGTCTCGGCACCGCTGAGACGACGCGCCGCTCCAGGCTTACGCGGGCGTGATTCTGCCAACATTCACGAAACCACCTTCCAGGGCGAACGCATGGTATCTTAGCCGAATGCTGGCCACAGTTACAGCCCCCTGATACGGCACATTGTTGAGCGGTCTCGGCAACGGCAGGCGCGGCAGCAGATCATCCGCAATCGCCTGCATCACCGTGTCTCGTCGCAATCCCAGGGCCTCGACGTGACGGAAGGCGTGATTCGTCCCTTGCCGGTTCGTGCCAAATACAATCCGGGGCCGCATGCAACCAACCCTTGGCGATTATCCAAAACAGCGTGGGCCGCGGCCCGTCGTGTTTCTGCATGATCCCGGTTAAGACATGCTTTACGATGACTCCAGCAAATGGCCCCCACTGTCGCCCCAGGAGTACCGACCGAGGGCGGTTCGACAATCCAATGGAGAATGATCCGGTGGCGGGTAGGCATCCCTTTCAGCAATTGCGGGACCGGCTCTCGCCCGATGCCCAGCGCGAGGCCGCTGCCCTGACCGACGCCATGGAACAGGAGCTGTCGCTCGCCGAACTGCGGCGTGCGCGCGCCATGACGCAAGAGCAATTGGCCTCCGATCTGCACGTCGGTCAGTCGTCGATCACCAAGCTGGAGCGCCGCACCGACATGTACCTGTCCACGCTGCGACGGTTCGTCGAAGCGATGGGCGGCGAGCTGGCCATCGTCGTGCGCTTCCCCGACCAGCCCCAGGTGCGGCTACGTGGTATTGGGGAACTGGACGACAGCGCCGGAAGCGCCGCCCTCGCCGAAAAGGCGAACTGATCCGTCCGGCGATCCCGTCAAGATTTCCTATTATGACCCACGTACCGACATCGCACGGTTGGTGCGTTTGAAATCGACTGCCCGTTAGCACTTTGTTGGTCAACCTGGGTCAGTGTCGCCGCGCGGCGCTGTCCCTGCCGCGCTTGTCTATCCCATCGCGTTGGTTACAGGCCAATGGTCACTGTCCTTCGTGTGCAGGGCCTGCGCGTGGTCATCTTTGCCAACGACCATCATCCCGCCCACGTGCACGTCTTCGGCCGCTCTGTGCAGCGCCAACGGCATGCCGGCACTGGTCTGGGCGAACGGCATGCCACGTGGTGAGATCCGCCCCGCCATGCAGATCGTTACAGCGTACCAAGCTGAATTGCCCGCCCGGTGGGAGAACATTCATGGCGGAGCTGACTGATACCCAGGTCGATACCGCGCTCGACTGCGGCAAAGCGGCGCGTCTGAACGAGCCGCGCGCCGCCTCTGCCCGCTACGATCGCAGGCATCGCCGGGTGGTCGTCGAACTGACAAACACCTGCACGTTCAGTTTCCCCCCACACCTCGCCCAGGGCCGCGAAGAAGCCTCGGACGCCCAACTCGCCCCGGTGGAAATCCTCGGGGCCGGATACGGCTTGCATTGGGAAGCGCTGGATGCCGACCTGTCGGTGCCAGGCCTACTGGCCGGTCTGTTCGGAACCCGTGCTCACATGGCGAGACTTGCAGGACAGGCCACGTCACCCGCCAAGGCCGGGACCAACGGCGCGAAGGGCGGCCGCCCGCGCAAGCCCACCGCGGCAGAGTAGAACCCAGGCTCGATTCACATCGCCGAGGAGCGTACCCCCGCGTCCGCGACCATCCTTGCCGCACCGCCTTGCCAGAACTTGTGTCCGATTCCCCTACTCCGCCGCCAGCGCCAGTTCCACCGCCGCCGGACGCAGCCAAACCGCCGTATCATGGAACACCGCGCCGCCCATCGGAGGTGCCGGATCGTCGCTGGTCAGCGCATTGATCCCGATGCCACCTTCGAACGCCTCGCTCGGCCAGATGCTCTCCGCCACCAGCACACCCGGCTGCAGCCCGTCGACGATCCGCGCGTGCAACACCACGGTGCCGCGCGCATTCCCCAGCACCACCTTCGCCCCCTCCCCGACGCCCAGCCGCGCCGCGTCGTCGGCGTGCAGCATCACCGTCGGACGGCCCTCGCGTTTCCGCCCCGACGCCATCTCGGTGAAGCTGGTGTTCAGGTAGCTGCGCGCCGGCGAGGTCATCAGCCGGAACGGGCGATCCGGACCCGTAGCATCGATCGTCGCCATATGATCCGGCAGCCTGGGCATCACGCCACCCTTATCCCCCATCGCAGCCCAATCCGGCGCGAACGCAAACCGGCCCCCCGCGCGCGGAAAGCCGGTCAGGAAATGCGCTTGCTCGAACGGCAGCGCACCGTCGATCCATTTCTCGCGCAGCACGGTCGCGGCATCCGGCCAGCCGGAGGCGCGCAGCGTCGCGTCGATCATCTCCATCGCCGTCATCTCGAAGCCGGGATGCTTCGCCCCCAGGCGCGATGCCAGCCCTTGCAGCACCTCGTGATTCGACCGGCATTCGCCCGGCGGCGCGATCAGCCTGGGACCGATCTGGATATGGGTATGGCCGCCGGCCTGATAGAGGTCGTCATGCTCCAAGAACATTGTCGCCGGCAGCACCACGTCGGCCCAGCGCGCCGTTTCGGTCATGAATTGCTCGTGCACGCACACAAACAGATCGTCTCGGGCAAAACCGCGGCGGACGCGGTTGCTGTCGGGACAGACGGTCAGCGGGTTCTGGTTCTGGATCAGCAGCGCGTGCACCGGCGGGCCGTCGCCCAGGTCGGAGCGGTCGCCGGTCAGCACGCTGGCCATGCGGCTCATGTCGAGTTCGCGCACGCGCAGGTCGCGCGCATCCAGGCCCTCGATCAGCGTCTTGTCCCAATGGTACATGCCGCGGTTGGACCACAGCGCGCCGCCGCCTTCGTATTGCCAGGCGCCGGTGACCGTCGGCAGGCAGGTCACCGCGTGCATGTTCGCCGCGCCGTTGCGGCTGCGCGCAAACCCGTAGCCGCAGCGGATGAAGCTGCGTTGCGTGCGGCCAAAGAGCGCGGCGAAATCCTCGATCTGCCGCACGGAAAGTCCGGTGATCGCCGCCGCCCAGTCCGGACCGCGCGTCCGCAGATGCGCTTCCAGTTCGTCCGGGCAATCGGCATGGCGCGCCATGTAGGCGCGGTCGGCATAACCATCGCGAAACGCCACGTGCATCACGGCGCACGCCAGCGCACCATCGGTGCCCGGCCGAGGCGCCAGGTGCACATCCGCCACCGCCGCGGTCGGCGAGCGGTACGGATCCACCACCACCAGCTTCGCCCCGCGCTGCTTCCGCGCCCGCGCGATATGCGTCATCACGTTGACCTGGGTGGACACCGGATTGCCGCCCCACATCACGATCAGATCCGACACCGCCATCTCGCGCGGATCGACGCCCCTGCTCTGGCCGATCCCCGCCTGCCACCCGGCTTCCGGCAGCGACGTGCAGATCGTCAAATTCTGCCGCGAGTAGCGCATCACATGGCGCAGCCGGTTGATGCCGTCGCGCTGCACGAGCCCCATCGTGCCGGCGTAATAGAATGGCCACACCGCTTCCGCGCCGTGCTTCGCTGCGACATCGGTGAACGCTCCGGCGACGCGGTCCAGCGCCTCGTCCCACGAAATGCGGCGGAACTGCCCGGAGCCTTTCGGGCCGGTGCGCAGCAGCGGATGCGTCAGCCGATCGGGATGATGGATGCGCTCGGCATACCGCGCGACCTTCGTGCAGATCACGCCGGCGGTGTAGGTATTGTCCTCGGCGCCATGCACGGCGCCGATGCGGTTGCCGTCCAACACCTCCACGTCCAAGGCGCAGGTCGACGGGCAGTCGTGCGGACAGACGGAACTGCGGATGATTCGCGATGGCTGCATGGGCGGCAGGCTAACCCGGCTGGGGCGGAACTGGCAAAGAGAGTTCGGTGAAAAAAGCGGTCGGTGAAAAGAGCGATCGGTGAAAGGAGCGATCGGCGACAAGACTGATCGGCGACAAGACTGATCCGCGCTGCACAGTCGCGACCGGTAGCCTCGTTCGCTTGCGCGTCTCGTAACGACACCAGCGCCCGATAGCCGGGCATTGCCCATGTGAAGCCATCCCGGTCACACTACCCGCGTCACCGATCAGCAGGCCCAACCCGATGCCCGACTCCTGGCAGACCACCCACGACTGGGGCGCGCTGACCCGCGCCGAGATCGCCGCCGCGCGCGATGCCGGCGCGCTCCCCGTGCTGACCGTCGGCGCCGTGGAACAACATTCGGACCACCTGCCGGTCGACACCGACACGCTTTCCGCCCACCGCATCGCGCTCGCCGCGGCCGGGCGTTGCCCTGCCCCGCATGTGCTGGTGTTGCCGCCGCCCTCGTTCGGGTTCTCGCCGCATCACCGCGCCTGGGCCGGTACCATCACCCTGTCGCTGGAAACCTTCGTTGGCCTGATCACCGACGTCGCCGAAAGCCTGCACCGCACCGGCTTCAGGCGCCTGCTCATCGTCAACGGCCATGGCGGCAACCAGGGGCCGCTCACGTCTGCCTGCACCGCGCTTGCCAGCCGCGGCCTCGAAGTGGGCTACGTGAACTACATGTCGCCCGGCCAGAAGCAATGGCTGGAGGTACTGCCCGGCGCACTGCGCGGCGTCGGCCACGCCTGCGCTTATGAAACAGCTTTGCAGCTTGCTCTGCGGCCGGCCGCGCTGGCGGAGCGTATCGCTGCGCGCATCGTTGGCCTGCCGCCGCGGCTGTCGCCATCCTACGTTGCCGGTAACGCGCCCGATGTGATGCGTCCCGCCGGCGCCTACTTCGCCGCGATCTTCGCCGCCGGCGATGTCGGCTATGTCGGCGATCCCGCCGCGGCAACGAAAGCATCCGGCGAGGCGTTGATCGAAGCCACCGTCACCGCGCTGGCGCAGTTCTACGCCGATTTCGCGACGGCCCAGATACGCGTCGGAGCGCCGTAACGGGGCACGACAAGCCCGCGCAATCGCTGATCGCGAGTTTCGCATCCGCCGCACCGGCGCACCCCCTGCAGCGATTATCGCACCAAGAGTTGCGCCGGAAGCTTGACTACCTACGGCTGCACGCGTAAGTATCTGGCACTCCCAGGACCAGAGTGCCAGCGGACGCGCACCGCATGTGTGCCGTCGAGATGTGCGCGGTCGAGGTACCGGGCAAGCCGACCAGCCTTCATCCGCTGGCACCAGGTCAGTCATCAATCCCATGAAATTCCGGCCGCTGCACGATCGCGTGGTGATTCGTCGCCTCAACGCCGAGGAGAAGTCCGCGGGAGGCATCATCATCCCGGACAGCGTGCAGGAGAAACCGATGGAGGGCGAAGTCGTCGCCGTCGGTCCCGGCGCCCGCAACGAACAAGGTCACATCGTCGCCCTCGAGGTGAAGGCGGGCGATCGCGTCTTGTTCGGCAAGTGGTCCGGCACGGAAGTGAAGCTCGACGACGAAGAACTCCTGATCATGAAGGAGTCGGACGTCATGGGTATCATCCAGGGCAGCGGTGCCGTCGAAGGCAGCCGCGCCAGCAAGAAAAAGGCCGCGTGATTCGGCCGCATCGACGATTTTCGGAAGGATCAGGCAAATGGCTGCGAAACACGTTCGGTTCGGCGACGACGCCCGTCAGCGTATGCTGCGCGGTGTCGATGTACTTGCCGCCGCGGTGAAGGTCACGCTCGGCCCGAAGGGTCGCAACGTGATCCTGGACAAGAGCTATGGCGCACCGCGCATCACCAAGGATGGCGTGACGGTTGCCCGGGAGATCGAGCTCTCCGACAAGTTCGAGAACATGGGCGCGCAGATGGTGCGCGAGGCCGCCTCCAAAACCAACGACATCGCGGGTGACGGCACCACGACCGCGATCGTCCTGGCACGCGCCATCGTGAGCGAGGGTGGCAAGGCGGTCTCCGCCGGCATGAACCCGATGGATCTGAAGCGAGGCGTCGACCAGGCGGTTGTCGCCCTGGTCGAGGAACTGAAGAAGCGCAGCAAGAAAATCACCACTCAGGCCGAGACGGCACAGGTCGGCACGATCTCGGCCAATGGCGAGACCGAGATTGGCGAGATGATCGCCGCGGCGATGCAGAAGGTCGGCAACGAGGGCGTCATCACCGTCGAAGAAGCCAAAGGCATGCAGACGGAGCTCGACGTCGTCGAGGGTATGCAGTTCGACCGCGGCTACATGTCGCCGTATTTCGTCACCAACGCCGAGAAGATGAACGTTGAGCTCGATCGGCCCTACATCCTGATCCATGAGAAGAAGCTGTCCGGGCTGCAAACCCTGTTGCCGCTGCTGGAGGCGGTGGCGCAATCGGGCCGTCCATTGCTCGTCATTGCCGAGGATGTCGAGGGCGAGGCGCTCGCGACATTGGTGGTGAACAAGCTGCGCGGCGGGCTGAAGGTCGCCGCGGTCAAGGCGCCTGGCTTCGGCGATCGCCGCAAGGCGATGCTCGACGATATCGCAGTCCTCACCGCCGGCCAGGTGATCAGCGACGACCTTGGCATCAAGCTGGAGAATGTCACGCTCGACATGCTGGGCAACGCGAAGAAGGTGCTGATCGACAAGGACAACACCACCATCGTCGAAGGTTCCGGCAAGACCAAGGATATCGCTGCTCGCTGCAACCAGATCCGCGCGCAGATCGAGGAGACCACCTCGGACTATGACAAAGAAAAGCTGCAGGAGCGGCTGGCGAAACTAGCCGGCGGCGTTGCGATCATTCGCGTCGGCGGATCGACCGAGATCGAGGTAAAGGAGCGCAAGGACCGCGTCGACGACGGCCTGCACGCTACGCGGGCGGCCGTGGAGGAAGGCATCGTGCCGGGCGGCGGCGTCGCGTTGGCCCGCGCATCCATGGTGCTTGCCAAACTGAACGCCGAAAATGACGACCAGCGCGTCGGCATCGAGATCGTGCGCAAGGCGGTGCAGATGCCGCTGCGCCAGATCGCCGAGAATGCCGGCGAGGATGGTGCGGTCATATCTGGCAAGATCCTCGACAAGGCCGAGTACAACTGGGGCTTCGATGCCCAGACCGGCGAGTTCAAGGATTTGGTCAAGGCCGGCATCATCGATCCCACCAAGGTGGTGCGGTCCGCGCTGCAATACGCCGCCTCGGTCGGTTCGCTGATGATCACCACCGAGGCGATGGTGGCCGAACGCGTGGAAAAGGCCGCGGCCAACGGTGGACCGGCAGGCAACGGCGGCATGAGTGACATGGATTACTGAGATGCTCGGGCAGGGTGGGTGCCGGCGCCCGCCGGCGTCGCCGTGCCCCGCGGCGTCATTGCGCCCCGCGGCGTCGCTGTGCCCCGCGGCGTCATTGCGCCCCTTAGCGTCGTCGCGCCCCTTAATGTCATTGCGAGCGAAGCGAAGCAATCTGGGTCGAGCGACGTACGACACCCCCGGAGATTGCTTCGCTTCGCTCGCAATGACATGTCACGGCAAGCATCGTAATCGCAGGGACCGAAACCCCAGAACCACAACACCAGCGCCCACATTGCCGACTCAACACCTCCACGATCCCGTCCGGCAGAACGTTGACATCGAAGGAATGGCAGCAAGGAGTACCTTCAACAAATGGATCTGTCCCTACCGCAATTGACTTTTCTCGCCGATCTCCGCAGCGGCGCCCGCCGCGCTTCCGCGCGTCTGGACGCCAGCATGGTGGGACCGCTGATCCGCGCCAACCTGGTGCAGTGGGATGACGAACCGGGGGACGCTGCCCGCCGTCGTCAACCTCCGAGTACGATATTCACCTTGACCGAGCCGGGGGCGTGTTTGCTCGCAGACCACGAAGCCAAGCGCTGCCTGGCAGCATCGCCCGCCTGACGACGCCCATGTTGCGCATCCATATCGGCTGCCAGCTCGATTTCGTGTTGCCGCAGAGCACGCCGATGATCGTGATGCTGAACGCGCACTTCTCGCGCTTCTCCGATTTGGAATACCCGGATCGCCTGGTGACGATGCCCGCCGTCCCGGTGGAAGGCTATCGCGATTGCCTCGGAAACTGGTGCAGCCGCCTTGTTGCCCCCACGGGAAAGTTCAGCCTGGGAACAGATGCGATCGTCCGTGACAGCGGAGCGTTCGATCCTATCGAGCTGAACGCTCTCCAGCATCAGGTGCAGCACCTGCCGACGGAAACCCTGCAGTTCCTGCTCGGCAGCCGCTACTGCGAGACCGACCGCCTCTCCGACGACGCCTGGCGCTTGTTCTCCCATACACCGCTCGGCTGGCCGCGCGTGCAGGCCATCTGCGACTTCGTGCACAACCACATAACCTTCGGCTACGAGCACTCGCGCGCCACCAGAACAGCGTTCGAAGCATATTCCGAGCGCCGCGGAGTCTGCCGCGATTTCGCGCACCTGGCTGTGGCTTTTTGTCGCTGCCTGAACATCCCGGCGCGCTACTGCACCGGCTACATAACGGACATCGGCCTTCCTCCGCCCTATGCGCCCATGGATTTTGCCGCATGGATCGAGGTCTATCTCGGTGACCGATGGCATACCTTCGATCCTCGAAACAATGCCCCTCGGATCGGGCGCGTTCTTATCGCCTCTGGCCGCGACGCTGCCGATGTGCCTCTGACACATATCTTCGGACCCGGCACATTGTCCGGCTTTCGCGTTTGGGCAGAAGAGGCAGGCGCGAACAACCCGGGGTAACGATCACATGAGTCTCAAACTCGTGGCATCCAACGACCACCGCGCGCTTGCAATACGAGACCACCTTCTTCTGCTGGTTCGTCGAGGCGGCTGGCTTGAAGTCCAGCGCGGCCTCGTGCGACTCATTACTTTGGAGCAAGCGCCTTGGGTCGTTCATCACTGGACGCCATTCAATGAGCTGCAACCCGGAGAGGCATCCTCGCCGGGCTATCGGCACGCCGTGGAACGGCAGCGTGCAACGCCCGACTTGCCCTACGGCCTGGAGGTGTACCACGGCGTGAAGGTGCTCAGAGTGCTGTGGGCCGACGATGGAACTTACGAGATTGAAATATTCGTCCGTGGGCCATGGGAGGACCTGGCGCTGGCGCTCTAATCCCCACTATCAGTGGACGGTGTCATTGCGAGAAGCTTGTCGATGCGAGAAGCATGTCGTTGCGAGAAGCTTGTCGATGCGAGAAGCTTGTCGATGCGAGAATCTTGTCGATGCGAGAAGCTTGTCATTGCGAGGAGCGCAGCGACGAAGCAACCTCGCTCGAACCGATACACGGACGCTCGTGCGCCTGATCGACCGAGATTGCTTCGGCCCCTGCGGACCTCGCAATGACACCGGGCGCAGCATTCCGCGCATCTCAAACTTTGCATACTCTGCACACTAACATACTCTGCATACTAACGGGCGGGAACACTAACGGGTCAGGGACACTCACGGGGCGGGGCGGCGATTACGGGGCCGTTATCGACCCATGGCGGACCTTCACGCCAGCCCACTACCCAGCCGCGCGCGCCGCCACCAGCACTCGGTCGATGAACGCGTCGGCGCTGCCGAGATACCCCGCCGGATCGGTCAGCCGCTCGATCGCCGCCCGATCCAGTTTCTCCGTCACCGCCTGCTCTCGAGCCAGGGCATCCGCCAGGCCAATCCCCTCGGCCAATGCCGTATCGCAGGCGTGCTTCACCACGTGATGCGCCTCGCCGCGGCCGAGATGCGGCGCCAAGCCCATCATGACCGCCTCGGCCACGATCAGCCCGTGCGTCAGTTCAAGATTGCGGCGCATGCGGGCGGCGTCCACCACCATGCCCTCGGCAATCGTCCGCGCCTGCAACAGCGCGCCATGGGTCAGCACGAAGGCCTGCGGCACGGCGAGTGCCTCGGCCTGCCAGGGGCCTGTGGCGCGCTCATGGTCCTGTGCCATCGCCCCCAGCATCAGCGGCACCAGCGCCTGCACGCCGCGCGCCGCAGCCAGGATGTATTCCGACGCGATCGGGTTGCGCTTCTGCGGCATGGTGGAGGACGAACCTCGCCCGGCGACATAGGGTTCGGCGACCTCGCCCACCTCGGTTTGCGCCAGCAGGATGATGTCGGTGGCGAATTTTGTCAGTGTGCCGCAGACGATGCCCAGGAAGGCGACGGTTTCCGCCAGCGCCTCGCGGCAGACATGCCAGGGCGCCGCGGGTGCGTTCAACCCGAGTTCCTGCGCCAGCCCCTCCATGACCGCGATGCCCTGATCGCCGAGCGATGCCAGCGTGCCCGCCGCGCCCGCAAATTCCACGTGTTCCACGCGGGCGCGGAGTTGATCAAGCCGTTGCAGGTGGGCAGGCAATGGCGACGCCCAGACCGCGCATTTCAGCCCGAAGCTGGTCGGCAGGGCCTGTTGCAGATGCGTGCGCCCGGCCATCACGGTATGCCGATGCCGCTCCGCCAGGGCGGTCAGCGCGCGCAGCAGCCCGAGCAATTCCGCCCGCACCAATGCGAGGCCCTCGCGCACCTGCAGCACGGTGGCGGTGTCCATGATGTCCTGGGTGGTGGCACCCCAATGCGTCCAGGCCCCCGCCTGCCCCGCGGCACGCGACAGGCCGGCGACCAGGCCAACCACGGGATAGCCGACGTTGCGGGCACTGGCGGCCAGCTCGGCCGGATCCAGGTTCTCGAACCGCGCCGCCGCGGTGATGGCCTGCGCGGCGTCGGCCGGGATGATGCCCAGTCGCGCCTGCACCCGCGCCAGCGCCGCCTCCACGTCCAGCATGCGCTGGAAATACGCGCCTTCGTCGAACACGGCGCGCATGGCATCGCTGCCGTAGAGCACGCCCAGGATCGGGCCATCGGATGGATTGATCGGCATGTCCGGAACCCTCCTGATAACCTCTCCCGCGCGCGCTGTTCGCGCGCGTGGGAGAGGTCAAGGTGCGAAGCACCGAGGGTCAGGGTAACCCGGTCGGTACGCAGCGCCGCGTGCCGACCCGATCACCCTCACCCTCGACGCTGACGCGTCTCGACCTCTCCCGCTTCGCGGGCGAGGTTATCAGCCGTTCCCGCTTCGCGGGCCAGGTTATCAGGCGCTCCCGCTTCGCCGGAGAAATTATCAGCCGCGCTGGATCAGTTCGATCGACACATTCTGCGGCGCCGTCAGGAACGCGATGCGCACGCCGGGACGGATCGTCTTCGGCTCCATGGTGAACGCGACACCCTTCGCTTTCAGTTCGGCCACCGCTGCTTCGATGTCGTCGACCGTCAGGCCGAAATGGTCCAGCCCCATATAGGGCGTCTGCGGCGACGCACCCGTGCTCGCGGGGTCCGCCTTGGCGATGAAGATCTTCTGCCCTGTCAGCTCCAGGTCAATCCGCGTCGACCCGTCCGGTTGCGGCGTGCGGATCACTTCCGCGCCCAGCTTGTCCGCGTACCATTGCGCCGTCGCCGTTGGATCGGGCGAACGCAGGTGGATGTGTTCCCAGGTGTATGTCGGCATATGTCCCTCCCGATTGACCAGACTTGCGGCATTAGCCCACCGGCGGCGGCGCCCGGCAAGGGCCGCCGCTATCGGCCGCCCCCAGCGACAAGGGCGCCGCTATCGACAGGGCCGCCGCCGCTTGACGGACTATAGCTAACGCCTCACTGACGCCACGCATGGGCGGGCCCGAAATCGAACGACTGATCGATCTGCTGGCAAAGCTGCCCGGCATGGGTCCGCGCAGCGCACGCCGCGCCGCATTGCGCATGTTGCAGCAGCCGGAGTCGCGCATGCTGCCCCTCGCCGTCGCCATCGCCGAGGCCGCCCGCGCCGTCCATCCCTGCGCGCGCTGCGGTAACCTGGACAGCCGCGATCCCTGCACCATCTGCGACGATCCGGACCGCGACCGCAGCATCGTCTGCGTGGTGGAGGGCGTCGGCGACCTTTGGGCACTGGAACGCGCCGGCGTGCACCGCGGCCTCTACCACGTCCTGGGCGGCACGCTGTCGGCGCTCGGCGGCATCGGGCCGGAGGACCTGAACGTCGCGCCCTTGCTCGACCGCATCCGGGACGGCGGCGTGGCCGAAGTTGTGCTGGCGCTGCCCGCCACCGTGGATGGCGCCACCACGGCACATTGGCTGACGGACCGGCTGAAGCCGCTCGGCGCCACGGTGACGCGCGTCGGCCAGGGCGTGCCGATGGGGGGCGCGCTGGATGTGCTGGACGACGGCACGCTCGCGGCGGCGCTGCGGGCACGGCGCCCCGCCTGACCGAGCGAGTGGGTACAGCGCCGAGCGCGTGGCAGCGGCGCCGGGCCCGAGACCCGTAGCTGCAGCGCCGGGCCGAGGCCGTGGCCGCAGCGCCCGGCCCGAGGCCGTGGCCGCAGCGCCGGACCCTCACGCCGCCAGTTTGCGCGGTCCCCGGCCGATCGCGGCCAGCGCCTGGTCTACCCGGACGAGCGTCGCCGGGTCCTGGCGAAAAGCCAGCGCCACGGTGCCGTTACCGCCGCGCACCATGCGCGCCGGCACGAGCCCGTCGACGCCGGGCAGCGTAACCCCAAGCTCGGTCCCCACCGGTTCGGTCCATGCTGCAAGCATCGCGACACCGCCGCGGGAAATGTCCTGGATGGCTGCTTCGCGGCGTTTCTGGCCTGGCAGCTCCACGACAACGGCGTGGCCGCCGCCGGGGATCCGCTCGTAGAGGCGCCGCTCGGCTTCGTCCTTCCGCGCCATCACGCTGAGGAAGGCGTCCACTTCCTGGCGCAGCATATCCGACGTGCCGCCGATCTCGTCGGCGGACCGCATCACGCGGTCTGCCACCGTGTCCGCCGAACTCGCGACATCGGATACCTGCGCCATCGACTGCGTCACCTCATCGGTCGCCCGCGCCACGGCGTGCACCCGTCCGACGATCTCCCGCGTCGCCGCCGCCTGTTGCTCCACCGCGGCGGCGATGGCCGTCGCCACGGTATCCACGTCGCTGATCGCGGCGCCGACCTCGCGTACCGCCGCCACCGCCTCACCCGTGGAACGGCGGATCGCGATGATCTGGGCGCCGATCTCCTCGGTTGCCTTCGCGGTCTGCGCGGCCAGCGCCTTCACCTCGCCGGCAACCACCGCAAATCCCTTGCCGGCGTCCCCGGCCCGCGCCGCCTCGATCGTGGCGTTCAACGCGAGCAGGTTGGTGCGGCTGGCGATCGACGCGATCACCTGCACGACGCTGCCGATCTGCTCCGCGCCGGAGGCCAGCCCGGCAACGGTGCGGTCGGTCGCGTCCGACCGTTCCACCGCGGCGCGCGCCGCGGCCGAGGCCTGCGCCGCCTGCCGGCTGATCTCATCCACGCTGGCGGACATCTCCTCCACGCCGGCACTCACCGCGATCAGGTTCTCGGCGGACCCGCTCGCCGCGACGGCGGTCCGGGAGGCATGCTGGCGCGTGCTGTGCGCCGCCCCGGTCATGTCGCCCGCCGCCGCGCGCATGCCATCCGCCGCCCGAACCAGGCTTGCCAGCACGCCCGATACCGAGCCGCCGAAATCATGCATGTGCTGGTCCATCGCGGCCTGCCGCCTTGCGCGCACCGCATGCTCTGCCGCCCGCTCGGCGGCGACGCCGCGCGCCTGCAGCTCATGCTCGCGCAAGACCTCCACCGCACGCGCCATGGCGCCGATTTCGTCCTGGCGGTCCACGGCCGGTACGGCTTGATCCAACCGGCCGTCGGCCAGCGCCTGCACTGTCGTGGTGAGCTGCACCACCGGCCGCGCGATCGCCCGCGCCGCCACGACGGTCAGCAACCGGCACAAGGCGAACGCGGCGCCGCAGCCGCCAAGCAGCAAGACGCGCGCCCGGTCGGCTTGCGCGCCGGCATCGCGCGCCAGGCGCTGGCCGTCGGCCTCCACCGCCCCGCGATAGCGGTCCAGTCCCGCTGACAGAGCAGTGAAGCGGTCGTCCACGTCGGCCATGAGCATCGTCGCGCTGGCCGGATCGGACAGCGCCGCCGTGACCACGTCGTTCACTGCCGACTGATACGCCGCCAGGTCCTTCCGCAATCCCGGCAGGCTGCCGCCGGCCGCGCCGCCGGCCGAGAACCGCGTGAAGGCGGCACTTGCGGCGGTACTCGCCGCGCGCACCGGCTGGGCCGTCTGCCGCACGCGCTTCGGGTCGCTTTCGTTCGCCGCCACCGACAGCATGTGCTGCAGCGCCGTCTCAATGGCGTTCACCGCGTCCTTCGCCTCCGCCGCGCGCTGGTAGGCAGGCAAGGCCCCGGCGCTGATGTCATGCAGGCGCGCCTGATCGGACGCCAGCATCACCACCGACGCGACCGCCAAGCCAAGCAATACCAGCAGGATCACGCAGGGTGCGACGAACACTTTCAGCGTGATCGACAAATCGGCCAGGCGCCGCGCGCGGCGGCGGATGGAGCGGACGCCGGGCATCAGCTCTTGTAGGCGCCGACGAACACGATGTAGTCGCCGACCCGGATCACCCACGACGTCTTCTCGGCAACCTTGTGGGTGGCGGCGTTGGTCATGCGGTAATCGACCCAGCCGGAGCCCTTGGTCTTCGCCAGGTCGACGATCTCCTGGCCAAACGGCTTGCCTTCGACGTCCTTCAGCTTCGTGGCGTCCTTGCCGAGCAAGACCGGGACGCCGTAGGAGGCCATGATCCTGTTGTCCGGGCCGTAGACCACGACGAACAATTCACGATCCACATAGCCGCCGTCGGCGCGGTTGAAATCGGCGATCGCCTGCTGCGGGCCTGCGTCGCGCATGTGGGCGGCGGCCTTCTCGGCAAGCGCCTTGGCCTCATCCGGGGTGGCCGGTCCGGCGGCGCGGGCGAGCAAGGCCATGAACATGCCGACCATGACCAGACCGAGCAGGGGGAAGCGGCGGTGCATGGCGGACCTCCATCGATGCCATGCGATGGAGTGTGCGCGGGCGAAGTTACCGCCGGCTTAACGCGATGCGGTGCGGGATGGGGCGAGCAACGGGACTCGAACCCGTGACATCCAGGACCACAACCTGGCGCTCTACCAACTGAGCTATGCCCGCCACCGGGCGGGCGCGCTTTAGGGCGATGCCTGCGCGGAAGTCAACACGCGGCGGGGTTTGGCGGCGGAAGGGTTGCAGTGTTCGAGCACCGCCCGGCACGGAGCGGGCAGTGTTTTGGGCAGGCGCGCGCGGGCGCACGCTCTCGCCGCTGCGGAACGGCGGGCGCGACGCCGGATGGCGGGGCCGGCTGTGATCCGGTCCCGGGCGTGACAGTTTGGGTCAGGCCGATACAGTTTGGATCAGGTCGATGCTGTGACGGCGACCTCCTGCAATGGCGGCAGCGAAACCGGCCATGGCTTGGCTGGCGCGGTTTCTGTCGGCCGGAATGTCCCGCATGTTTCCGGACAAGGTCCGGCTTGCGGCAAGGACTTTGCGGCCGACGCTGCCTGCGGCGGTGCGTGATCGCGCGATTGCTCTTCCGCCGAAAGAGAACCGGGGCGGTGGTGTTCCGGTGGCGCCCCAAAGCGCGGCGTCTCGACACGAGACGCGGGCGCTTTGCACCGGTCTACCTCCGCGATGAACTGCCTGAGAGAGCCGCCGAAACGGCGAACGGGGCGGCCTTCGTCCCGCAACGGACCGGCGTTTGCCGGGGTGATGCCGAGATCGAGCGGGCCGGCCCACGGGCGGCGTGCCTGGCCAGCGGCCTGAGGCGGCGCGGACAGACGGGAGATATCGCGCGCCTGCCCCAATGCTGCCGGCGTTGCCTTGGCGAGAGCACTGTCCTGCGCGGTCGCGCCGGCATGGATGTTCGCGCTGCTCTGATCGAGCGGGATGCGATCGCGGCGGAGTCCCGGCAGCCACGCGCGGAGGGCGCAACGGGCCCGGCGCCACAGCGCCTTGGCCAGTGCGACGCCGTGCATCGCGCTGCAGCGCAGGCACAGCGCGGGGATGGTGTGGAGGCCGGTTGCGAAGACCCGGCTGGCGCGGCCGAAGCCGGGTTTGCCGCGGACTGTCAGGGCCAGAATCCGGCCATGGTCGATGAGATTGACGACGACGGCGATCAAGACGGCGAAGGCGTTGAGGGTTGCGGAAGCGCGGGTCCCAGCCCGCGTTAGAACGGGTTGGGCAGCGCGGGCGGATGCGGTGGCTGCTGCGGTGCACATGGCGCGGGCTTATGGCACAGGTCGGTCAGAAATGCAAACTAAAAATGTTGGTGGCTAACAGGGGGGGGGGTGACGGGGCGGCGGGCGGATTGGGGCGGAGGGGGCGGCGGCGGGGTGCGGCGATGCGGCTAGACGAGCGTTGGGTGGGCTGGCTTGGGGCGCCCGCTTTGGGCGGGGAGCCGGGCATTCAAATCACGCGGCGGACTCCGACCTTTTTCGCCCAAGCTGCATGGTCGTGTTAATCGGCTGTTAACTATGAGGCAGCATTGTTGCTCTCCGCCCCTACCGGGGTGCGGGCCGCATGGTCGAAAAGGAATTTTGCCGCAGATGCACGCTGATGCACGCAGATGAAATCGAGACCGGAGACCTGTCGGGACGCATCATCGGCTGCGCGTTCCGCGTGCTGAACACGCTCGGGGCGGGATTTCTGGAAAAAGTATACGAGAACGCCTTGGCGCATGAAAATGCGAGGGGCCGGGCTCGCCGTTGCGCAGCAGAAGGGCATCACGGTTTATTACAGCGGCATTGCGGTCGGCGAGTATGTTGCTGATGTGGTGGTTGAGGACACTGTTGTCGTGGAACTGAAAGCGAGCAAAGCTTTGGACCCTGCGCATACTGCGCAATGCATAAACTATTTGAAGGCGACCGGACTGCACCTATGCCTGTTGTTGAACTTTGCCGGGCCACGCCTCGAAATTCACCGTATAGCCCACGAACTTTGAGTGCGCTCGGTCCATCTGCGTGCATCAGCGTACATCTGCGGCAAAAATAAGCTTTCTGCGCGGGGCTGAATGCTGCGGCATTGGGTTCAAAGGTCGAACGTGCACGGCACGCCGGTACGGAAGTCAAGAATTTCGCACCAAAACCAGGCCGCTGAAAAATAAGGGCTTTTCCGGTGCAGAAATCCGGTGCAGAATCGCACCTATGATTTACGGTTACGCCCGAGTCTCGACCGACGGCCAGAGCGTTGCCGCCCAGGTGGCCAACTCAAGGCGGCCGGGGCCGGCACGGTGTTCCGGGAGGTGGCAAGCGGAGCCATGGCCGACCGCCGCCAGCTCCGCCGCGCGCTCGACCAGCTCGACGCCGGCGACCTGCTCATGGTGACGCGCCTCGACCGCCTGGCGCGCTCGACCAGCGGCCTTCTCAATACCCTTGCGGCGATCACCGGCAAGAAGGCCGGCTTCCGCTCCTTGGGTGACACATGGGCCGATACTACGACAGCGCACGGCCGCCTCATGCTCACCGTGCTGGGTGGCCTCGCCGAGTTCGAGCGTGAACTGATCCGCGCCCGCACGGCCGAGGGCTGCACTCGCGCCGTGGCGCGCGGCGTGAAGCTTGGCCGCAAGCCGAAGCTGCCGCCGCACCAGATGACGGAAGCACTCAAGCGCCGCGACCGTGGCGAGCCGGTGCGGGAGATCGGTCGCAGCTACAACGTGAGCCACAGCGCGATTTCGAGGCTTGCGGCATGAAGGATGATGAACGCAAGGCCACTGCGTATCACGAAGCTGGTCATGCGGTGATGGGTTTCGTCTGCAATCGACCTCCAAAGTCCGTCGATATTAAGCCCGACTGTTGTGGGAACGCGGGGCATACTTGCTTCGCCGATGATAGCGCACCATTCAAACGCTACTTAGATTGTTCCCCCGAAAAGCGCCAATACCTTCAAGCACGTGTCCTTATCGCACTTGCTGGAACTACAGCCCATGATCTGATGTGCCCTGGCCGCGAGCATGACGTGGGTGACAAGCGAGACGAAGATTTTGCCCATCAGCTGCTTAGAGAATCCGTGATCTGGGATGAGCGTAATGCAGCGCTTGCTGGATTTAAGATGCAAGCCAGAAAGAAGTTGGAAGGAAATTGGCATAAGGTTGAAGTGGTAGCATGCGCGCTGCTGACTCAGGACGTGCTCTCCGTCGGTGAGATACAGTCGCTGCTGTCCTCAGATTAGCGCCTGATAATCCGGTTTATCATGAGCCGTCTGTTACTTGTTTGGTGTCGGCGGGCGGCATGGCGGTCAGACGCTGGATCAAGGCTTCCCGATTGTAGGTCTTGAAAAGGACCGCCTGATGCCCGCGGCGACAGCTTAACGTCTGGGGCGGCGGATCTTCGCCAAGCCAGCGAAGAACGGACACTAATGTCTCACTCGTCCGTAGCCATGCCCGGGCGCAGAGATCGACCAGCTCCTCATCGAACTCAGCCAGTCGCCACTCCCGTCGCACGCACGGCAGAGAATCCTCGTCGAGCATCAGAATGCCAAGAAAGTCAGCTCTCTTGCTGTCCCCTGACCGTTTCACGGATCGCAGATATCGCTCCATCCCAGCATCGCTGTCCTCAAGCGGATGCAGTGGGAATGTCATGCCGAGTTTCATGCCCCGCAATTCCGTTATGCCAACATCCGCCCGACTCTTGGGGACCAACATCTCCCGGTGAACGACCTGGTCCCTTCGTTTCGAGAGGATCCACATCAGCGGATCATCGAATAAGGTCTCCCGCTGAGTCCGGAACCATGCCGGGAAGTCCCTGTCGTTCTGCAACGCCATGCTGATCATGTCTGGCACTTCCTTAAGCGCTTTCAGGAACACGTTCAAATGCCAGCGGAACTGGTCCGCTGAGTGGTAGTGCTGCTCCATCATGTGGAGCCAGAAATGGGCTTCCTGAAAGCGATCAAGGGCTGATGCCAGTTTGTCGTAGCCGTTCGGCATGCCCACGATCCCCTATGCCCGACGGTAGCCTGTCGCGCGCCCGATGGCTTCTAAGCCTCCATTAACCATGTTCCAAGTCTACTCTTGAAACAGATTTTATCAATAGTAGGATCACGGCATGTCCGTCCGCGCCGTCATCCCGCTCCCCACCCGAACCGCTCCCGCCAACCGGCTGTTGACCGAAGCCGAGTTCCACCCGCTCGCCGACGTCCCGCCCGAGGTCGAGTGGTTCGCCAATCTCAGCAATTCCAGCACCCGGCGCGCCTACGAGCACGCAATCCGCGACTTCATGGGATTCACCGGCCTCATCCGGCCAGACGAGTTCCGCACCGTGACGCGCGCCTACATCACCGCCTGGCGCGGCGATCTGACCCGGCGCGGGCTTAGCGGTGCCACGATCCGGCACCGGCTCGCGTCGCTCGCCTCGCTGTTCGAGTATCTGTGCAAGCGGAACGCCGTCACCCATAACCCGGTCAAAGGCGTCGAACGGCCCAAGGCGGAAACCGGCGAAGGCAAGACCCCCGCCCTTGGCGACCACCAGGCGCGGAAGCTGCTCGACGCGCCGCCGGACGACACCATCAAGAGCAAGCGCGACCGTGCCATCCTGTCCACGTTGCTATTCCATGCGCTGCGCCGCGAGGAATTGTGCAAGCTGAAGGTCAGGGATTTCCGCCATGCGCGGAAAGGTGTGCCGCATCTCAAGGTGTCCGGCAAGGGCGGCAAGACGCGGTATCTGCCGCTGCATCCCGGCACCAACGCGCTCATTCACGACTACCTCGCCGCCGCCGGTCACGACGCCGACGAGAGCGGGGCGTTGTTCCGCCCGGTGCGCAACAACCGCACCGGCAACGCCGACCGTGCGATCACGGCGGATGGGGTCTACAAGCTGGTGCGCTGCTATTCCGCCGCGCTCGGGTTCGAGATCGGCGCGCATGCGCTGCGGGCGACGGCCGCGACGAACGCGCTCGACCATGAGGCCGACATCGCCAAGGTGCAAGAATGGCTCGGTCATGCCAACATCGCCACCACGTGCATTTACGACCACCGCCGCACGCGGCCGGAGGATAGCCCGACGTTCAAGGTCGCGTATTAATGCAGAAGCCATCAACGCCGGAAGATAAGAAGCTCCTGGGGAAGGCCTTTCGTATCTATAACTGGCAATTCGGAAAGTGCCTTGCGCCGGCGATGCAATGCCAGAATGCCCCAATTCAGGCCCACTCTATACAGAATGGCCGTGTGATCGACTTGCTTGAAGATAAGGGCCACGTCATCGCTCTCGCGCCGCGCTTTTCGCAAGCAGGGCCGGATATCAGGTTTCGGTCGATCGGCCGCAATTTAGCCTCGGCCTTTCTCGGGTTCTGCGGACAGCATGACAACGAGATTTTCGCCCCACTGGACAAAAAGCCATTCGACACTGCAGACCAGGAGCAGCTTTTTTTGCTCGCCTATCGTGCAGTGTCCCGCGAGTTGCACGCGACTATGGACGCGGTCTCAAAGATTCAGAGCATGTATAAGGTGCGTGTTGACCAAGGCATCGATTTCACCGATGACCAAAGCCCCGCAGGGGTGAAGGCGGTTGAGCAAATGCTGTTCTCATGGACAACTTGGAAATATCGCAACAAGTTTTACGACGAACCCCTTGTCGCCCGAGAGTTTTCCGTTATTGCCCATGACGTTCTCACATTCCAAAATCAAACGCCTGCACTCGCGGTATCTTCGTTCATCTCATTGGATGACATGCGCCCCGGCGACGCCGACTTTCCTGGTGTTGCGGTGAACGTCCTGCCGGTGTCTGGCGACACAACCGTCGCCATCTTTTCATATGCCCCGTCAATTACCGGGAAGGTGCGCACTTCGTTAGACCGGATCCTCACGGCAAACGGTGATCATCAGAACTACGAATTGTCGAAGCTGATAATAGCCAGGATGTCTAACTTCATCGTGTCCCCGACGCATTTCGTAGCTTGGAGTAAAGATAAGGTTGACAGACTAGAGCGCGCCGCTATCGAAAGCGTGGTCAGTGGTCGCGACCCCGAGGAGCATCAAGATTTGATGCTGTTCTAGGTTCTATCTCTGCTGCGCATTTGTCAGAGAAAGCGACCGTGACATGCTGGCATGCAGTTCGAAGCTGCACTCCCAGTGCGCGGCTTACCATAAAGCCGACTTATGCAGCAATCGGTTGTTGCCTGCACACGGCGAGTACTTTCACGCCAATGTCCGCCCCGAGTCGAAATCGGCCTCTCCCCAAAAGCCCCGCCCATTGGCGCAGCCTGTTCCAAACCCGCCCAACGTTGCAGCCGCAAAACTCCGACCTGCCGATCAGCCTCCTACTCGGCCGCCATCGCCTGCGTCTCCTCCGCCAGCAGGCGCTCCATCGTGCGCCGCATGTGCAGCCGAGCGGCGTCGGTCCTGATATCGACCAGCGCGCCTTCGCCCAGTTCCGACAGCCGCTGCTGCTGCGCCTCCACCACCGTCCGGTCTTCGTTGAACGCACCGGCGACTTCGCTGAACAGAATCTCGGTGGCAGCCGGGTCCTTGGGGCGGAAGCCGTTCAGTGTGGACCAGAAATAGTGGCAGGTCGTCTCCGTCTCCGGCGTCAGACCATGGAACAGGCGGAAACGCAGCTTGCTGCGTTCCACCTCGGCGATCGACACGTCGCCGTTCCTGTAGGTACCGGCTTCATCGGCGCCGCTGAACTGCAGCACGCAGCCGGGGGCGACGAATTCGAACATCTGCACCCGGTCGATGCGGCCCTGGAAGCCGACGGCGCGCACATAGGTCGGCGGCGGCACGGAATTGAGCATCCAGCGCGTGAACTTCAGGCCCCGCGGCGTGCGCTCGGTATCCATCTTCGCCGCGACATGCGTCATCGGATTGCCGCCGATCGTGGACACATGGACGTAGCCGAGATGCGTCAGGTCCATCAGGTTGTCGATCATCTGGGTGGCCGCGCTCTTGATCGGATAGAGCGTGTGCTTGTTCGGCCAGTTCTCGGCATCGTTGTGCCAGGGGAAACGCACGATGCCCGCGGGGTCGGCCTTCGCCGCATCGCCCGGCCAGATCCAGACGAACCCATCTTGCTCCACCATGGGAAAGGATCGGACGCGGGCGCGGTCCGGAATCTGGTCCTGGCCGGGAATGCGGACGCAGCGGCCGGTGCGGTCGAAGACCAGGCCGTGATAGCCGCAAACGATACCGTCGGCCTCGACCTTGCCCAGGTGCAGCGGCGCGCCGCGATGGCAGCACATGTCCGTCAGCGCCGCCGGGCAGCCTTGGGCGTCACGGAACAACACCACGGGCTCGTCGCAGATCCGCCGCGCGAGCGGCGTGGTTGAGACTTCATCGGCCCAGGCGGCAACGTACCAGGCGTTTCGGACGAACATGGCAGGACTTCTCCCTTCTACATTGCTTCGTCGTTGTGAAGTCTCGGTCGGCGGGCGCGTCGGCCAGGGTAGTTTCCGTCAGGCGGGCGTTATCCGCAATCCGCCCCTGGCGGCATCGGCCGCGCCACGTCCCGCGGCGACGGCTATCTGCCGAATTGTCGCATCAGAGGCGCCCAACGGTCCAGGATCGGCACGATCTCATCCTGCTTCGCCGCCGGCAGGCTGATCACCACGCGCGAGACGCCCAGGTCCTGGTAGTGCTGCAGACGCTCGGGCGGAATGCGGAAGATGGTGATGGGCAGGTCGGCGGGGTCGCGGCCCGCGGCGCGGACCATTTCGTGGAACTGCGGCAGGAAGTTCGTCACGTCGTCGTATTGCGGGCGGCCGGCGCGGGGAATCCAGCCGTTGCCGTAGCGCACCGCGCGGCGCGCGCCGTACGGCCAGGCGCCGCCGACGATGACCGGGGGGTGCGGCTGCTGCACCGGCTTCGGCCACATCTGCATCGGCGCGAAGTTGACGAACTCGCCGTGGTATTGGGGGGTTTCCTGCGTCCAGATCGCCTGCATCGCCTCGATGCGCTCGCGGGAGAGCTTGTGGCGGGTTGCGAAGTCGGTGCCGTGGTGTTCCATCTCCTCGCGGTTCCAGCCGTTGCCGACTCCGAACAGAAACCGGCCGTTGGAAAGCTGGTCGATGGTGGCGACGGTCTTGGCGGTCTGGATCGGGTCGCGCTGGTTGACCAGGCAGACGCCGGTGCCGACCTTCAGGGTCCTGGTGGCGACGGCGGCGGCGGTGAGGGCGAGGAACGGGTCCATGATGTCGAAATAGGGGCGCGGCAGGTCGCCGCCGCCGGGGAAGGGCGTGCTGCGCGTGACGGGGATGTGCGAATGCTCCGGCACCCAGAGGGATTCGAAGCCGCGTTCCTCCAGCATCTGTGCGAGCGGGCCGGGCCGCATGGAGTCCGCGGTGAAGAACATCGCTGCGCCGAACAACATGGGGCCCCGCTCCCGAACGTTATGGGGGACAAGTGTGCGATGGCTGCGGGCGGCATAGCAAATCGCCCGCGCCGGGGCGTTGGGTGTTGGCGAGCGGCGTGGTGCGTTGGGTAGTCCGGATCAGGCATTGAGCCCTGGGCGGCGGTCGTGTCGGCGCGCTGGCCGGCCGCCATTGACGACGGGTTCAGCGGCGCACCCGACGCCTGCCTCCCGTTAAACCGAGCTTCCCTCTTTCCAAAATCGTAAACCACTATAAAGCAACGATAGTTTCCAGTTCAGAGCTGCGGTTACTGGCTACAATGCGATCTCCAGCAGCTCGCATGCCCGGCGCTGCACC
>Ga0335075_10002300_pt1 | contig 30874 bp, 28 predicted proteins | sample Lox_Sample_24_FD_206723 | JGI IMG/M metagenome (GOLD analysis project Ga0335075, IMG submission 206723) | Soil microbial communities from Loxahatchee National Wildlife Refuge, Florida, United States - Lox_Sample_2.4 | ecosystem: Environmental > Terrestrial > Soil > Wetlands | place: USA...
CACCAACGCCGGGCGGGGCCCCCGCCCCTTCCGTCCCAGCGCCGGGGTTTGCTTCGTCGCGCCGCTCCTCGCAATGACATCGGGATGAATGACATCGGGATAGGCGCTGACATTAGGGTGTCCGTCCGCGCCGCGCGCGCAGGCGCTTGTAGTAGTAGAACCCTCGAACGATCTGCCCGCGTACCAGCGCGTATTCGGGGTGAACGCCCCACCTGACGTAGCCGAGCGACTCGTACAGCCGGATTGCCGCTTCCTGCGTCTCGCGCACGTCCAGGTTCAGGATGTGGTAGCCGAGTTCCCGCGCGCGGTCTTCCACCCCCAGCGTCAGCATGCGCGCCAGGCCGTGCCCGCGGGCATAGGGCGCGATGTAGGAGTGCATGACGTGCGCGGCGAAGGACTGCGCTTCGTTGTTGCGGGGCGGCCGGACGAGATGAGCGGACCCGACCACGGTTCCGTCCAGGCGGGCCACGAACAATTCGCGTTCGGGGACCAGCAGCACGCCGCGGAAATAGCTTTCCAGGGCGCGGCGGCCGGGCGGGTGCACCCAGCCGAAGCCACCGCCGTCGATGATGGCGGCGTGCGTCGCCTCGCACAGCGCGTGCAGGTCATCGTCGGTAAACTCGCCGATCCGCTCCACGAAAAGCAGAGGTTCGGCGAGCGGCTGCGGTTCCGGGATGCCGGACATCGGGTCAGGGCGCCCAGCGCAGGAAGTTGGCCAGGATGCGCAGGCCGACTTCCTGGCTCTTCTCGACGTGGAACTGCGTGCCGGCGCGGTTGCCGGCGGCGACCATGGCGACCACCGGGCCGCCGTAATCCGTGGTGGCGATGACCTGGCGCGGATCGCCGCCCACCAGGGCGTAGCTGTGCACGAAATAGGCGTGGTCGCCCGGCATCAACCCATCCAGCAAGGGGTGCGCGCCAGGGGAGAACTCCAGCACGTTCCAGCCCATCTGCGGCAGGCGCAGGCCTGGGGCGGGCATCTCCGCGATGTCGCCGGGAATCCAGCCGAAGCCGGGGGTGACGGAATGCTCCAGCCCATGCTCCGCCATCAATTGCATGCCGACGCAAATGCCCAGGAACGGATTGCCGTGTCCGGCCGCCGTTTCGATCGCCTCGCGCATGCCGGAGACCGCTTGCAGGCCGTGCATGCAGTCGGCGAAGGCGCCCTGGCCGGGCAGCACCACGCGGTCGGCGCGGGCGACAGTGTCGGGGTCGGCGGTCACGGTGACATCGGCCGCCAGCCCGCAGCGCTCGGCGGCGAGCATCAGCCCGCGCGAGGCCGAGGCGAGGTTGCCGCTGCCATAATCCACCACGGCGACCTTCATCGCAGCGCCCCCGGCGGCAGGAATCGGGCGGCCAGCTCCGGCCGCCGTTCGAGCATCGCGCCAAGCGCCTCGTTCTCGTCCCGCGCGCCGACGACCTCCTGCACGACGAAGCCGCGCAGCCGCAACGACCAGCGGCGCAGGTCGTTGCCGGCGAAGCCGAGCCATAGCGCGAGCGCCATCAGCAGCGCGGATTGGGTCGGGCCGGACGCCAGCGCCACGACCAGGATTGCGGCGGCCAGGGTCAGGGCAGCCGGGACCCAGGCGTTGTGCACCGCCAGCCAGATCGGGCCGAAGATCAGCGCGCCCCAGGAGAAGCCTTCGCGCACCAGCACCGGCGCGGCGCCGTCGCGCACATGGCCGGTCCAGAACCTCACAGCGCGCCCTTGGTGGAGGGGATCGCGTGCGCCGCACGCGGATCGATCGCCGCGGCCATGCGCAACGCGCGCGCCACCGCCTTGAAGCAGGCCTCCGCGACGTGGTGGGCGTTGCGGCCGGCGCGCTGGTTGACGTGCAGCGTCACCGCCGCATTGGTGGCGAGCGCGCGGAAGAACTCCTCGAACAATTCGGTGTCCATCTCCCCTATCTTGGGGCGTTCGAAGGTCACATTCCAGACCAGGAACGGGCGGCCGGAGATATCCACCACGGCTTCCGCCAGCGCCTCGTCCATCGGCACCAGGGCGTGGCCGAAGCGGGTGATGCCGCGCTTGTCGTCGAGCGCCTGGGCGAAGGCGTGGCCCAGGACGATGCCGACATCCTCGGTGGTGTGGTGGAAGTCGATGTGGAGGTCGCCCTTGGCGTGCACGGTGAGGTCGAACAAGCCGTGGCGGGCGAAGGCGGTCAGCATGTGGTCGAGAAAGCCAATGCCGGTGGCAATGTCGGCCTGTCCCGCGCCGTCGATGTCGAGGGTGAGGGCGATGTCGGTTTCCGAGGTCCGGCGGCTTAGAGTCGCGATGCGGGCCATGATGCGGGGAGGACTAGCCCGGCAGGGGGCGCCGGTCCAGCGGTGAGAGGGGGCGGAAGCAGGCGGGAGGCGCGGATGCCGGGTGGGGGGATCGTCTTGGAGTGAGCGCCGCCGCGGATGGAACCCGGGTCAGGCGGCTGCGCCGCTGCCGGCTTGCTGGCGCGGATGCGGCGGCCCGGCCGTTCTGGCCTGCGGTTGTCCGGCAGCCGCGTGGGGCGATGCGCCGGTCCGGCGGTTGGCGGCATTCGCGGGAAGCGCCTGCCTTTGGGTGGGGAACGGATATTCGGATCACGGGGCGTAGGCTGGCGTCTTGCTTAAGCTGGATGGTCGGGTTCATCGGCTGTTGACTATCGGGGCGTATTATTGCGGTCCGCCCCTGCGTGGGGTGCGGCGCGCATGGCCGGAAAGGAATTTGCCGCAGATGCACGCTGATGCACGCAGATGGAATCGAGACCGGAGACCTGTCGGGACGCATCACCGGCTGCGCGTTCCGCGTGCTGAAGGCGGTCGGGGCGGGATTTCTGAAAAAGGCGTAGGAGAACGCCTTGGCGCAGGACATGCGTGCAGCCGGGCTGGCCGTTGCGCAGGAGCGGGGTATCACGGTTTTTTGCAACGGCTTATGCAGCGGCGTTGCGGTCGGTGGCCATGTTGCTGATCTGGCGGTTGAGGCCGCGGTTGTCGTTGCACTGAGCGCGAGCAAAGCTTTGGACCCTGCGCATACTGCGCAATGCATAAACTACCTGCAGGCGACCAGACTGCGCCGATGCCTGTTGCTGAACGTTGCCAGGCTGAGCCTCGAAATTCACCTTATAACCCACGAACTTTGAGTCCGCTCGGTCCATCTGCGTGCATCTGCGGCAAATTTAGCTTCTCCCGTCGGGGCTGAATGCTGCGGCATTTGGTTCGAAGGTCGGGCGTGCAGGGCATGCCGGCGCGAACATCAAGTCCTTCGGACTTCCCGGGAAGCCCGTACTGAGACTGCGGTGAACCCGCCTGCATCGCGCAACGGACGACTGTCCCGCATGGAGAGGCGGTGCAACACGTTACCCCCGGCGTCGCAGAGCGCAGTCGGTTGCCCAGGCTTGCCGAACGCGCGATCCTGCGTGGCTGACCAACAAATCGAGACGATCAGCCACAACAGGAGCCAGGCCGGTGGCAACCATCAAGCTCTACGCCTTCACGTGCGGCACGGTGACCGGCGAGTTCGGGCGCCTGATGGAAGGCGGCGAAGGCGACATCACCGTCCCCATCCCGGTGTACCTGATCGAGCATCCGAAGGGCCTGGCCTTGTTCGACACCGGCATGCATCCCGATTGCCAGCGCGATCCCCAGAAACGGCTCGGCGCGCGAATGGCCGGTCTGTTCCGGATCGGCTTCCAACCCGGCGAAGAGGTGAGCGCGCAACTCGAAAAGGCCGGCCGCGACGCCGGGAAGATCGACCTTGTCATCAACTCGCATTTTCACTTCGATCATGTCGGCGGCAACGCTTTGATCCCCAACGCGACGATGCTGGTCCAGCGCGGCGAATGGGAGGCCGGCATGGACGACGAAACCGCCGCACGCCATGGCTACAATCCGCGCGATTTCGACCTTGGTCATAAGACGCACCTGATCAACGGCGAACACGATGTGTTCGGCGACGGCGCGGTGACGTGCCTGCCCACGCCGGGCCACACCGCCGGGCATCAATCGCTGCGGGTGCGGCTCGACCATGGCGACGTCGTGCTTGCGGCTGATGCCTGCTACTTCTGCCAGACGCTGCGCGAGCGCCGGTTGCCGCGATACGTCCATGATCGCGAAGCCATGCTCGCGTCGCTCGATCGGCTTGAAGCACTGGAGCAGGCTGGGGCCCGCATCTTCTTCGGCCATGACCCCGCCTTCTGGACCACTGTGCCGAAAGCGCCCGCCCGGGTTGCGTAACGCGATGGCCGGCGCGATCGGCGTTGAACCGCGTGCGGCGGGGTTACCGCCGGCATGAGCGGGCGAGGCACGGAAAGGCCGCATTCCGGTGTCATCCCATTCGGCGTACCCTGCTGCCAGCGACCCGAAGCCACCCCATCTCAGGTCATGGGAAAAGGAGCCGCCTTCCATGAAACCCATGAGCGACAAGCATTTCGCGATCCTGCGCCGTCACATGGTCGAGATGATCGGCATCCACACCGACCTGATGAGCGACGAGCTCGGCAAGTCCGCGTTCGTCCCACCCGTACTCGCTGCGATGCTGAAGGTGCCGCGCCATCTGTTCGTGCCGCAACCACTGATGCAGGTTGCCTACGAGGACGCGCCCCTGCCGATCGGTTTCAACAAGACCATCTCGCAGCCTTTCATCGCCGCGCTTATGTCGGATTTGCTGGAGCCGGAGCCGCACGAGACAGTGCTCGAGGTCGGCACCGGGCTCGGCTACCACGCCGCTGTTCTGGCCGAACTGGCAAATCGAATCTACAGCGTAGAGATCGTCGAGGAATTTGCCGCCGAAGCCGAAGCGCGATTGCAGCAGATGGGTTATTCCACGATCGAGATTCGCGTCGGCGACGGCTCCCGCGGCTGGGCGGACCACGCGCCGTACGACAAGATCATGGTGACCGCTGCGGCCGACAAGCCGCCGCCGGCACTGCTGCAACAGCTCAAGCCGGGCGGCCGCATGGTGTTGCCAATGGGCGGCGAGGACGCCCAGGTCCTTGCGACGGTGCGTAAGGATGCCAGCGGCAGGCTGGAAATCCAGGAGTCCATCCCGGTTCGCTTCACGCGCCTTGAGACGGTTATCTGAATTAACCGCACCGCGACAGGGCTTGAACAAGTCCATCATGGCCAGGCTTGACCCGGCCATCCGCGCACGATCGAGCGGATCGCGTTGCAACCGTATGCCCTGGTCGGGGTCGATGGCCGGATCAAGCCCGGTCATGATGGGGAGCCGGAGGCGGGTTACGGCGCCAGGTCCTTCAGCTCGCCGAGCCACGCTTCATACGCCCGCCACTTTCCCACTGATCGCTGGTGTACCGCCTCGCGCGCCTGATAGACGCTGGCTGTGTGCACCGGACGGGCATTTGTTTCCGGATGCAGGCATGCATCGTCCCAAGGCAGGTCACAGAACGCGACAAGCTGCCGCGCCGCAACATCGGGGGCACCTGCAAGCGTCTCGTAGTCAACCTCCAGGAAACGTGCCGCCGGCAGCACCGTGCGCCAATGCCGCATCAGCCGCTGGTATTCGCGATAATAGGCAGCCAGCCTCGCGCGGCTTGCTGCCCAGGCATCGCCGCCGCTGAACAGGGTCATATAGGCGGAGAGGCACGTGTCACGTGGATCGCGCCGGCAATGGATGATGTACGCGCCAGGCACAACGCGCCGGATCAGCCCGAGCCAGGCGAAGTTGAACGGGTTCTTGTCCGTCACCCGCGCGGCAGAAATGCTGACCTTTTCCAGCGCCCGCACATGCGCGTCGCGAACTTCCGTCGGGTTGGCGCCACCCTGCCGAAGCCAGCTTGTTCCTGCATCACTCCAGAACTGCATCTCCCCGCCGGCCGCCACCTGCCTGTGGCTGGACAGGATCTGCTCCACCAGCGTCGTTCCCGATCGCGGCATCCCGACGATGAACACCGCCCGGCTGCTTTCCAGGTGGCAGGGCAGCGGATCCGAAAAGGCCGAGATGATGCGGTCCACGTCCCGTACAATCGCGGCGGGCTCGAACGGCGCGGCCTGCGCTCGGATGGCATTGGCCTGGTCGAAGGCCCGCATCGCGTCGCCGGGCCTGCCAAGGTCGTCGTACACTTTCCCGAGTGCGAAACCCAACAGCATCCGCCGTCGCGATGGCGCCGTCTCCCAGGCCAATTCGGCCTCGATCCTCGCCACCAGCCAAAGATCCGCCTCGGTCGCCCGGCCCGACCGTGTCAGGTCGAGCAAGGCGGAGGCGTCGTTCGGACGCAGGGCCACCGCGTGGTGCAAGGCGTCGCGGGCGCCTGCCATATCGCCGGAAGCGGCGAGCGCGTTGCCCAACAGGCGCCATGCCTCGGCATGGTCCGGTTGCCGCGCCAGCACGGCGCGCGCTTCGCCGGCGGCCTCGGCGTGGCAGTCGATCATGCCCAGGCCGCGGGCGCGGCAGAGATGGGCGGCGACCGGATCGGTGTCCGCCGCCGCGGCCGCTGCGGTCAGCATCACTTTGGCGGCAGCGTGCCGGTCGCCGCGACGCAGCAGAATGCCCGCTGCATGGGCTGCGGGCTCCGTGCGGTGCGGGGCAAGCTGCAACGCCCGGCGCAAGGCGGTCAGCGCCGCATCCGCGTTGCCGGTGCGGTCCAGCGCCATGCCGAGCAGGAGATGCGCGCCGGCATGGTCGGGCGCGCAAGCCACGGCGCGCCGCAGCAATGCTGCCGCCTGGGCGGCGCGGCCAGCTTTCAGTGCCGCATGACCTTCCGCGAGGAGGCCGGCCAAGTCCTTAGCGGGCAACGTGATCACTCCTACGCAACGTTCCCCTGCGCAAACTGCATGCAATACGATGGCGTATGCCGCCATCCCGGGCTTGTCACATTAGCGCGTGGCGGATAAAGCCGCGAAGCTGCGCCGGCCGTCCCCCCGGACGCTGCGCACCGCCCTGACTTTCTCGCGTCAATTGCGCTACGCCTGCGTAACGCACCTCTAGCCACGGCCTGGAAGCTGGCCTAGAACGCCGCCCAACCCGACAAACCAAAAGGAAACGCCCATGTCTGACGCGCTGCGGATCGAGGGTGAGGACGCTTGCAGCCTGGCCGCCGAACTGGTCGCCATGACCGGTGAAAGCCTGGAATGGGTGGTGCTGACGGCTCTGCAAGAGCGGTTCGAGCGGGAGCGTGCCCGCCGCGCCTGGCAGGACCGGGTGATGGCGATCACCCGCGAAGTTGCTACCAGCCTGCGCGATCCCGCCGCCAACGATCGCGGGAGCTACACTGCCCGGCGCGTCGCGGCGGGGTAGAGGGCCACAAAAGGATGCGGCATGCCGGAGTTCTTTTTCGAACTATTTTCTGAGGAAATTCCGGCCCGAATGCAGGCCCGTGCGGCCGAGGACCTCGCCCGCTTGACGGTCGAGGCGCTGGCCCGGTTGTCGCCGGGCGATCTCGCCACCTGGTACGGTCCGCGGCGCATCGCTCTGTCGGCGCAGGTCACGCCGGAAGTCGCGGCCAGCGAGACCACCGAACGGGGGCCGCGCATCAGCGCCCCGCCGCAGGCTGTTGACGGGTTCCTTCGCAAGCACGGCGCCCCCCGGGAGCAACTTCGGCAGGAGGGCGACTACTGGGTGCTGCACAAGATGACCGCGGGCGTTCACGCCGCCGCGTTGATCGCCGGCGCCATTCCGCCGCTGCTGCGCCGCTTTCCATGGCCGAAGTCGATGCGCTGGGGCGCCGGCAGTGCGTTCGCCTGGGTGCGGCCGCTGCGCCGCATCGTCTGTCTGCTGGACGGCACGGTGGTATTGTTCGACCTGCGGGACGGCGATGACGATGGCCACGAACTGGTCGCCGCCAACCTGACCGAGGGCCATCGCTTCCATGCCCCTGGCGCCTTTCCGGTGGATGGCGCCGTGGACTGGGCACGGAAGCTGCGCGATCAGCGGGTGCTGGTCGATGCAACGGAGCGCGCGCGGCTGATCGCGGACGGGATCCGCGACCTGGCCGGCGCACGCCAGCTCAGTGTGGTGGAAGATCCGGGCTTGCTCGACGAGGTTGCCGGCCTGGTGGAATGGCCTGTTCCGATGCTCGGACGCATCGCGGACGAGTACATGGACCTGCCGCCGGAGGTCATGCAGGTCTCGATGCGGATCAACCAGCGGTACTTCGCGCTCCGCACGCCGGATGGCCGCGCTGCTCCCTGGTTCGGCTTCGTCGCAAACGTGGAAGCCACCGACGGCGGGGCCAAGATCGTTGCCGGCAACGAACGCGTGCTGCGCGCCCGCTTCGCCGATGCGCGGCATTTCTGGGATTTAGACCGCAAGACGCTGCTGGAGTCCCGCGTGCCGCTGCTGGAGCATGTCACCTTTCACGCCAGGCTGGGCAGCCAGGGCGACCGGGTGCGGCGATTGAAGCGCCTGGCAGAACATATCGCGCCGCTGGTGCACGCGGCGCCGGCGCTGGCGGAACGCGCCGCCGAGCTGGCCAAGGCCGATCTCGTGTCCGGCATGGTCGGGGAGTTCCCCGAGCTGCAGGGCATCATGGGCCGGTATTACGCCCTGCATGACGGCGAGGACGACCTGGTTGCCGATGCGATCCGCGATCACTACGCGCCGAAAGGCCCTTCGGATGCGGCGCCGGCAAACCCGGTCTCGATCGCCGTCGCCCTGGCCGACAAGCTGGACTTGCTCGCCGGCTTCTTCGCCATTGGCGAGCGGCCGACCGGCGCCGGCGACCCGTATGCGCTGCGCCGCGCGGCGCTGGGCATCATCCGCATCATCCGCGAGAACAGATTGCGCGTGAATCTGTTGCCGTTGATCGAGGCAGCAGGGCAGGGGCTGCACCACCACGGCATTCACCCCGTGCCGCCGAAGGACATTCTGGACTTCCTGGCGGAACGCCTGCGGATTCAGCTCCGCGCGGAGGGTGCGCGCCACGATGTGCTCGCTGCCGTGTTCGCGGCTAGCTTGGAGCATGGGCCGGACGACGATCTGACGCGGCTGCTGGCGCGGGCCGATGCAGTGGCGGGACTGCTGGCTTCCCCGGAAGGCGCCGACCTGCTGACGGCATATCGGCGCGCCGCCAATATCCTGCGCATCGAGGAGCGCAGGGATGGCCCCCACCGCGCGCCACCCGACCCGTCATTGTTCTGTGAGCAAGCCGAGGTTGATCTCGGTCATGCCCTCGGGGCGACGGATGCGGTAGGGATCCTGCTGAGGCAGGAGCAATATGGGCCCGCGATGACCGAGCTGGCGCGGCTGCGGACTCCCGTCGATGCGTTCTTCGATCGCGTTACCGTCAACGCGCCGGAACCTGACTTGCGCCGCAATCGTTTGCAACTTCTCAACCTTCTCAGGGCTACGATGGACCGGGTTGCCGACTTCTCCCGGATCGAAGGCTGAAAAAGGGATCGCCATGACCAAGTGGGTGTACAGCTTTGGCGCGGGCCACAACGAGGGCCGCACGGACATGAAGAACCTGCTCGGCGGCAAGGGTGCGAACCTGGCCGAGATGGCCTCGATCGGTCTGCCCGTGCCACCCGGGTTCACCATCACCACCGAAGTCTGTACTGCGTTCTACGAGAACAACCGGAAATACCCCGCGGACCTGCAGGACCAGGTGTTCACCGCGCTGGGCCGCGTGGAGAAGGCGGTCGGCCGCAGGTTCGGCGACAAGAAGGACCCGTTGCTGGTGTCGGTGCGCTCTGGCGCGCGCGTGTCCATGCCGGGCATGATGGATACCGTGCTGAACCTGGGGCTGAACGACGTCACCGTGGATGGCCTGGCCGCCGCGGCCGACGATTCCCGGTTCGCGTGGGATTCCTATCGCCGGTTCATCCAGATGTACGGCTCGGTGGTGCTTGGCGTGGATCATCACCGGTTCGAAGAGATCATAGAGCATGCGAAGCTGTCGACCGGCGTTATCGAGGATACCGCGCTGACGGCTCAGGATTGGAAGCGCGTCGCGGACGCCTATAAGGACATGGTGGCGCAGGAGACCGGCAAGCCGTTCCCGCAGGACCCGCAGGAGCAATTGTGGGGTGCCATCGGCGCGGTGTTCGGAAGCTGGATGAACCACCGTGCGGTCACTTATCGCAAGCTGCACGACATTCCGGCTGGATGGGGCACCGCGGTCAACGTCCAGGCCATGGTGTTCGGCAACATGGGCAACGACTGCGCCACCGGCGTGTGCTTCACCCGCGATCCGTCCACCGGCGAGAACGCGTTCTATGGCGAATACCTGGTGAATGCGCAGGGCGAGGACGTGGTTGCCGGCATCCGTACGCCGCAGCCCGTGTCAAAGGCCAATGCCAAGCCGGGCGAGACGCCGATGGAAGCGGTGATGCCGGACGCCTATGCCGAACTGCTGCGCGTCCGTGACACGCTGGAGAAGCACTACCGCGACATGCAGGACCTGGAGTTCACGGTCCAGAAGCACAAGCTGTACATGCTGCAGACTCGCAACGGCAAGCGCACCACGGCCGCCAGCCTGAAAATGGCGGTGGACATGGCGCACGAGGGCCTGATCGACGAGGCCGAAGCAGTGCGCCGCGTGAACCCCTCGTCGCTGGACCAGTTGCTGCACCCGACGCTGGATCCGAAAGCGCATCGCACGCTGCTGGGGAAGGGATTGCCCGCGAGCCCCGGCGCTGCGTCCGGCGCGGTCGTGTTCAGCGCCGACGAGGCGGAGAGCCGCGCGCAGAAGGGTGAGGCGATCATCCTGGTGCGCATCGAAACCAGCCCCGAGGACATCCACGGCATGCACGCCGCGCGCGGCATCCTGACCACGCGCGGCGGCATGACCAGCCACGCGGCGGTGGTGGCGCGTGGCATGGGCCGGCCCTGCGTGGCGGGCGCCGGCGGCATCGCGGTGGACTACAACGCGCAGACGCTGTCGGCTGCAGGCAAGATGGTGCGCGCCGGCGAGACGATCACGCTGGACGGGGCAACGGGCGAGGTGTTCGTCGGCACCGTCGCGATGATCGAGCCGGCGATGTCCGACGATTTCGCCACGTTGATGGGCTGGGCCGACAAGGCGCGGCGGATGGGCGTGCGCGCCAACGCGGAGACTCCGCTGGACGCGGAGACCGCGCGGAAATTCGGCGCCGAGGGGATCGGCCTGTCGCGCACAGAGCACATGTTCTTCGACCCGAAGCGCATCGGCGCAGTGCGGCAGATGATCATGGCGAGCGACGAAGCCGGCCGCCGTGCCGCGTTGGCGCGCCTGCTGCCGTTCCAGCGCGAAGACTTCCGTGAGCTGTTCACCATCATGGCGGGGCTGCCGGTGACGATCCGGTTGCTCGATCCGCCGCTGCACGAATTCCTGCCGCACACCGATGCGGAGATGCAGGAAGTGGCGGAAGGCCTGGGCACCGATCTCGCCACGATGCGGCGCCGTGCCGGAGAACTGGCGGAGGCGAATCCGATGCTGGGGCATCGCGGCTGTCGGCTGGGCATCTCCTATCCGGAGATTTACGAAATGCAGGCGCGCGCGATCTTCGAGGGTGCGCTGGCGGTGGGCAAGGAAACCGGCAATCCGCCGCATCCGGAGATCATGATCCCGCTGGTCGCCACCCGCCGCGAGCTGGAGATCACCCGCGCACAGGTGGACAAGGTGGCGGAGGAAGTGTTCGCCGAGGCGGGCAAGCGCATCGAATACAGCGTCGGCACCATGATCGAACTGCCGCGCGCCGTGCTGGTGGCGGACAAGATCGCCGAGATCGCCGACTTCTTCAGCTTCGGCACCAACGACCTGACGCAGACCGTGTTCGGCCTGTCGCGTGACGACGCGGGGAAGTTCCTGCCGAAATATGTCGAGGCGGGGATTTTGCCGAAGGACCCCTTCGTGTCGATGGATCCGGAAGGCGTGGGCGAGATGGTGCGCATCGGCGCGGAGAAGGGACGGTCGGTGAAGAAGCACCTGAAGCTGGGCATCTGCGGCGAGCATGGCGGCGACCCGGCTTCCATCACGCTGTGCGAGAAGATCGGGTTGGACTACGTGTCGTGCAGTCCGTATCGCGTGCCGGTGGCGCGGCTGGCGGCGGCGCAGGCGGCGCTGGGGGTGGAGGCGGACCGGACGGCGTAGGGTGGGGCGGGCTCCAGAACCTTGCGGACCTGGTTTCCGCAGACAGCACGTGAACCACTGCGAAGCGGTGCCGTCCATGCTCGCCTATCGCGCCTGCATAAATTGTTCGCCGTAGCTTCCCGTTCCGCTGCCATCCGTGCAAGCAGGCCTTGCGGGGCGCGGCAAAATGCCCATCTATCACGTGCAAATGGCCAAAGGACCGTCAAGAGGACCGTCATGAGCACGCATCCCACGGCATTTGATATCGTCGGCGGTGCCGCCGTCGTTGGTGGCAGCGTGGCCGCTGGCGTGGACCTGGTCAGGCTCGTGCGCCGAGGATTGCCGGTTGGCGCCGTGCAGTTTGTCCTCGATCGCGGCTCCCTGACCGCAGCCGAGCTGGATCGGATTGTGCTGCCGCGTAAGACGCTGGCAAACCGCCGGAAACTCGGCAGGCTCACGCCGGAGCAATCGGATCGACTTGTGCGGGTCGCCCGGGTGATCGCGGCGGCCGAAGAGACATTCGGCAGTCGCGAGAAGGCCGGCATTTGGCTCCGCCGCCCAACGACTGCGCTTGCCGGCGAAAGCCCGCTTGAATGGCTGGACACCGATGAAGGTGCGCGTGAGGTTGAGACTTTGCTGGGCCGCATCTCGCACGGGATCGCTGCGTAACCGGCTGAGGTTGGAGCGCCCTCGCGGTGCCAGCCTGGCGGTTGTGCCGCGCGCCGTTTGCCGATCTCATCGGGGAGGGGGCGGCACGTTATGGCGGGCGCTGGAACCGGCCAGGCCGCCCGATGGTCTATGCGGCGTCGAGTGCCGCCTTGGCGGTGCTCGAGGTCCGCGTGCATCTCGATCTGCCGCCCGAGCAATTGCCGGACGACTATTTGCTTCTGACGATCGATCTGCACGACTTGCCTACCGAGGAAGTAGTCGACTTGCCGGCCGATCCGGCTGCATTTGGCGATGCCTGGCTTCGCGACCAGCGCAGTGCCGTGCTGCAAGTTCCTTCGCTGATTGTACCGGAGAGCCCCAATCTGCTGTTGAATCCCGCCCACCCGGATGCGGCCCATGCCAGTATCATTGCGCGCCGCCGATTCGTGTTCGACCGGCGGCTATGGCTCCCGCTGTGATTATGCGGGCATGAGCAACAGCCGAGGATGGCCGGCACGTCTGGATGGACGGAGTGGAGCGACGCGCGCAGGCAAGATACCGGACCGAGCGAAGTGGGTCCGCTGTTCCGACGAGGTGGTATTCCGACGAGGCGGTAACGGGCGGCATCCCTGCCATGGCACATGGGCGCGCATTATATTCGATTCAGCCTGGCCCGGAGGTCGTTGTGGCCGTCGTCAACGCGCAACAAGCCAAGCTCGGCCTGTCGCATCGCGTTGAAGCTGTGGAGCCCGGCGCCGAACGCTTGTTGATACGTGGTGGCAGGATGGCACCAAAGGCGTCCAAATCTTACCAAAGTGTCCTGCTGCCCAAGGTCAAAGCAGGACCGAAGAGGTTAGCTATCAACTAGGCGGTTTGCGAACTAGTTCAATGACCCGCGCACGAAGGAGCCGCTTCTCGGACTCGTCCAACCATCGGCTCAACATCTTACCTGCTAGCGACAGAAGGCTGCGATCGTATGGACCGGGGATCAAACCGTTGCCAGCACATTGAAGCGTCAGTTCAGCTCTTTGCTCCGGTGATAGCAAACCAACGTAACGCTTCGCGCAGGCATCAACCTCGCCCGTGGTCGTATTGTCAATCAAGTTCGATGCGTCGGAGTGGTCGAGACCCAACTGCTGCTCACCGCTCGCAATAGGCGAAACCCCGACTACCTTGAGGAAGCTCTCGACTACTGGCCGGTCCTATTCAGCGGTAGTATCCGACTCTTGGAGTAGTTGCTTCGATTGCGATCCGCGCGCGGGAACGATCCCCAGAAGGTGAACGCGCACGCCGTAGCTCTGGGCGACTTGGACCCCGACCCGGACATCTTCGTCGCCCGACACGACCAGCGCATCGCTCATCGCTCGATTCCGCGCCAAGTCGATCAAGTCAGTCACTATCAGACTGTCGACGCCCTTCTGCTCTCCTTGGCTATTCACGAATCCTAGACGTAGCTTTACGTCAGGCCGATGCGCAACGCTTTCCTGTTGCGCTGTCATTCCCCGTGGGGTCACCCCGTCGTACCAGTAGATGCGAAGGAGAGGGACTGCAGCAGTCTGTTGCGCTACTGCCCGCAGGCAATCAAAAAGAACGGCCTCATCCAGACTACACGCAAGCCTGGGCTTCTTGCTTCCGGTCAGAAGGGTGGAACCCTGAGCGAATAGGTACCCTGCGTCTACGAAGACCGCGACGCGATCCATGGTGTTTCATCCCTGGGGCGCAATGAAAAAGGGCGCCCGCAGGCGCCCCTTATATTCCGCAGGTTATTAATAATGAAGGGCCTGCGGTGCACACCAAATAGGCGACTTAAACGGCAAATGCAATAGCAGAATTGCCCTGTAGCGCCGACCCAGTTTGGTGACCTGCGGATGTGCTGTCAGCTGCGGCCTGCCGGGTCGCCGTTTCATTGACCTAGCCAGTGCCTATTTCGTTCTCGTGCGGTATTCCGCCCAACGCAATCTGCGGCCCGGTTTGACTCCCCCCACCCCCCACCCTAAACCCCGCCATCCGGGCCACCCCCCGCCCCGGTCCCCGCCCAACGCGGGGGCTCCGCCGCTCCGCGAAGGCTCGCGCAGCGGCGCGTTTGTCGTCCCGAGCCGCCGCCGCCCAAAGGGTCACAGCATGTTCGAAGCCCTGTCCGACAAGCTCTCCGGCGTCTTCGACCGCCTGCGCCAGCGCGGCGCCCTCTCCGAGACCGACATCGGCGAGGCGCTGCGCGAGGTCCGCGTCGCCCTCCTCGACGCCGACGTAGCGCTGCCGGTCGTCCGCGACTTCATCTCCAAGGCCCGCGACCGCGCCCTCAGTACCGAGGTCCTGTCCTCGGTCACCCCCGGCCAGCAGATCGTCAAGATCGTCAACGACGTGCTGATCGAGGAGCTGGGCGGCGAGGGCGCCGTCCCGCTCAACCTGAACGCCGCGCCGCCGGTGCCCATCCTGATGGTCGGCCTGCAAGGCTCCGGCAAGACCACCACCGCCGGCAAGATCGCGCTCCGCCTCAAAGACCGCCTGCGCCGCAAGGTCCTGCTCGCCAGCCTGGACACGCAGCGGCCCGCCGCCCAGCTCCAGCTCGCCCAGCTCGCCCAGCAGGCCGACGTCCCCAGCCTGCCCATCGTCGCCGGCCAGACGCCGGTGCAGATCGCCCAGCGTGCCATGGACACCGCCCGCCGCGAGGGCTTCGACGTGGTGATCCTGGACACCGCCGGCCGCCTCTCCATCAACCAGGAGCTGATGGACGAGGTGAAGCAGGTTCGCGAGGTTTCCAGCCCGGCGGAAACCCTGCTCGTGGTCGATGCTATGACCGGCCAGGACGCGGTGAACACCGCCAAGGCCTTCAACGACGCGTTGCAGATCACCGGCGTGGTGCTCACCCGCATGGACGGCGACGCCCGCGGCGGCGCGGCACTCAGCATGCGCGCGATTACCGGCGCGCCGATTAAGCTGGTCGGCGTGGGGGAGAAGCAGGACGCGCTGGAGGATTTCCACCCCGAGCGCGTCGCCGGCCGCATCCTGGGCATGGGCGACATCGTCGGCTTGGTGGAGAAGGTCAGCGACACCGTCGACCAGGAGGAAGCCGAACGCCTCGCCGCCAAGATGGCCCGCGGCAAGTTCGACCTGGAGGACTACGCCGCGCAGCTTCGCCAGATCACCAAGATGGGCAGCCTGTCCGGCATCCTGGGCATGCTGCCGGGCGTCGGCAAGATGAAGGCGCAGCTCGACGAGGCGAACATCGACCAGACATTTCTGAAGCGCCACGCGGCGATCATCGGCTCGATGACGAAGAAGGAGCGCAAGGACCCCGACATCATCAAGGCCAGCCGCAAGAAGCGCATCGCCGCCGGGTCAGGCACCAAGGTGCAGGACGTGAACAAGCTGCTGAAGCAGTTCGATGACATGTCCACGGTGGTGAAGCGCATGAACAAGCTGGGCCAGAAGGGCCTGATGCGCCACGGCCTCTCAGCCCTGATGCCCCGCCACTTGCAGCCTCAGGGCGGCGGTCGCGGGCTCTCCCGCCACGGTCGGCCCTGATGTCCCGTCATGGCCGCCATTGAGCCGGCCATCCTTCCTGAACCGTACCTGCACAGATGGCCGGCTCAATGGCGGCCATGACTCGAACCGAAGGAGCCAACCCACCGATGAGCCTGAAGATCCGTCTCGCCCGCGCCGGCGCCAAGAAGCGCCCCTACTACCATATCGTGGTCGCCGACAGCCGCAGCCCTCGCGACGGCCGCTTCATCGAGAAGCTGGGCAGCTACAACCCCATGCTGCCCGCAGAGCATGCGGACCGGGTGCGCTTGCAGGACGAGCGTATCCAGCACTGGATGAGCCACGGCGCCCTGCCGACCGACCGGGTCGCGAAATTCCTCGGCAAGGCGGGCCTCGCCCCGATGCCGGCGATCCGCGAGCAACCGATCAAGTCGGCGCCGGGCAAGAAGGCGCAGGAGCGCGCCAAGGAAGCCGCTCCGGCGTGACGGGACTGTGGGACAGAACCGCATCCTGCTGGGCGTGATCGGCCGGCCGCACGGCGTGCGTGGCCTGGTGCACATGGTCAGCCACACCGCCGATCCCGCCAACCTGGCTGCCTACGGTCCGCTGACCGACGATCGCGGCCGCCGCTTCACGCTGCGTTGGCGCGGTGAGGGGCTGGCAGAGGTGACGGAGTTGCGGGATGACGGGCCGGTGCGGATTTCCGACCGCTCCACAGCAGAGAAGCTGGTGAACACGCGGCTTTACGTGGATCGTGCGCAACTGCCCGAACCCGACGATGAGGAGGAGTTCTACGTCGCTGACCTTGTCGGGGTGACGGCATTCGATGCAGCGGGAATGGTGCTGGGCAAGGTGGCCGCAGTGCACGACTACGGCGCTGGCGCGAGTCTCGAGATCGCGCAGGACGGTGCCGCGCCGCTGCTGGTGCCGTTCACGCGGGCCTGCGTTCCCGGGGTAGATATCGCGAAGGGAAGGGTCACAGTTGACCCTCCCGATATTAACCTCGCCCGCGCAGCGGGAGAGGTCGAGGCGCAAAGCGCCGAGGGTGAGGGTGATCGGGTCGGCATACTTCAGAAGAATGCTGCGTGCCGACCCGATCACCCTCACCCTCGGCGCTCCCGCGCCTCGACCTCTCCCGCCGTGGGCGGGAGAGGTTTCCTCCCATGACGTTCCGTGCCTCCGTCCTGACCCTGTTCCCGGATATGTTCCCGGGCCCTCTGGCGACTGCGCTCGCTGGCCGTGCCCTTGTGCGCGGCCTCTGGTCCCTCCAGGCCGTCAATATCCGCGACTTCGCCACCGACCGTCATCGCACTGTTGACGACAGCCCCTTCGGCGGCGGCCCGGGCATGGTCATGCGTCCCGATGTCGTCGACGCAGCCCTGACGTCCGTCGCCGACAACCGCCCCTGCGTCTTCCTCACGCCCCGCGGCCGTCCCTTCACCCAATCTCTGGCCCAGCGTTACGCCGCCGCCAGCGGCCTCATCCTGCTCTCCGGCCGCTACGAGGGCATGGACCAGCGTGTCATCGACGCCCACGCCTGCGAAGAAATCTCCATCGGCGACTACGTCCTCTCCGGTGGAGAGCTGCCCGCCCTGGTCGTTCTCGACGCCGTCATCCGCTTGCTTCCCGGCGTGATGGGCGACGCCCACAGCGCCACCGAGGAAAGCTTCGCCGAACCCTTGCTCGAATACCCCCACTACACCCGCCCCGCCGACTGGCAGGGCCGCCGCGTCCCGGACGTTCTCCTCTCCGGCAACCACGCGGCCGTCGCCGCGTGGCGCCGCGCCGAGGCCGAACGCATCACCGCCGAGCGCCGCCCCGACCTCTGGGCCGCCTACCGCGCGCGCCATCCTGCTGCGCCGGTTGCCAGCGCGCCCGCCGCCCCCTAAGCAACGCCCGTAAAGGAACTCCACCGATGAACATCGTGCAGCAATACGAAGCCGGCGAGATCGCCCGCCTCACCAAGGACCGCACCGTGCCGGTATTCCAGCCGGGCGACACGCTGCGCGTGGCGGTGAAGGTGGTGGAAGGCGAGCGCACCCGCACCCAGGCGTTCGAAGGCGTCTGCATCGCCCGCTCCAACAAGGGCCTCAGCAGCAACTTCACCGTGCGCAAGATCAGCTATGGCGAGGGGGTGGAACGCGTATTCCCGCTCTATTCTCCGCTGATCGCCGAGATCGCCGTGGTGCGCCGCGGCGACGTGCGCCGGTCGAAGCTCTATTACCTGCGTGGCCGTTCCGGCAAGCGCGCCCGCATCGCCGAACGTGCACGTACCATCACCCCCGAGGCCGACACCGCGGAACCCGCCGCCGCGGAGTAATCCAAAACGAGGCGAATGCGTGGACCTCTCCGGCGCATCACGACGGCGCGGCGTCGCTTCGCTGTGACATCGTGCCGGCGACGTTGTGGCGGTGGCCCGCCCGGCCCACGCGGCATCGACGCTCGCGTGCGGCACGCTCGCGCCGAGATAGCGATGAACTCGCTCGGTTGCTCCGCCTGTTTGACCAGCTTGGCGGCTTACGCACTGAATTCCGGAATCATGTCGACGTTTACCGCAGTCAGAAATGGACCCGCATCTGTGCCAGCACCATGCGCGGGACCTCCGTGCTGACACCCGGCTCGACGAACTCCAGGTGCTCCGGGTGAAGCAGATTGTAGCCTGCCAGCGACAGTTCGATCTTGCTGGTGACCGCCCACGTGACGTTGGCGTCGAGCTCGACATAGCCGGGCACCACCGGGTGCGGCAGCGCGCCCACCTCGCGCAGATCGGCCCACAGCGTGACGCCGTGGCCGAAATCCATGCTGGATTTTATCGATGCCTGGTGCGGCGGATCGTCGGCCACGAAAGCGAGGCCGGCGACGGTCAGGCTCCCCGGCAAAAAGGTGAGGTCCTCATGCAGGGCGCTGATGCCGGGCGACAGCCGCCACCACTTCGTGACCTGGAAATCGCCCCATGCCTCGATCCCATAGACGTTGCCGGACATCAGGTTCCCGAACACCAGGGGCAGCCCCGTGGGCGTCGGGCTCAGGTCGATGCTGCGGAGCTGGTCATAAACACTGTCATAGCCGCTGACGGAGAATGAGGCGCGCGGTGAGATCTGCACGCGCGTTCCGATCTGATAGGCGGTCAGCGACTCGGGCCGGAACGCGATCGAACCGTTGAGATAATCCACTGGCCCGCTGAACTCCTCCAGGTTGGTATCGACGGGGGTCGGCGAACGCACCGCGCGGGAAACGGCTGCCCAGAGCAATACCGAATCGCGCGGCTTCCACGCCAAACGCAGGTCAGGCATCACCTGCCAGCCGGCATAGGGCTCGTCCTCCACCTTCAGGCCGAGCGTCAGCTTCACCGTGTCTGAAAGCGCGATCGTGTCCTGGCCGAAGATGTTTGCAAGATTCAGGGTCTGCGTCGGCGGGACCAGCGCCAGCGCGGTATTTTCAAAAACATAATTGAAGTTGCGCTCTCCGGCCCCCCAGACGATGTTGTTCCAGCCGGCAAGCGTGAAGTTGTGCTGGAACTCGATGTCATAGGTGTTCACGGTGAAGGAACTGCCGCTGTTGATGGCGCGATTGCTGCTGTCGTAATAGGCAAGAAGCTGGAACTGCGAGCCGTCGGCAAACCGATGCTGCCAGCTCACCGCGGTATCGGATTCGCGGTTGAAACCTTCTGGACTCTCCGTTTCGGTCACAAGATCGCCTTGCACGCTGACGGTGTCGTTCATCGGGGTCCAGTCCAACCGGAAGCCGCCGCCTGGCTGGTTCCAGGCATCATTCGCGCTGGTCCCGGTCTGCAGCCTGAAGGAACTGAAATTGGAGAATTCGCCATGCACGTTGTAGGTCAGGTCCGGACTGAGCCGGCCGCCATACTGCACGCCGACATCGCGCTCGAAATTGCCGGCCCCCAGGGTCATCGATCCGCCCTGGCTCTGACTTGACGGCCGGGTGATGATATTGATGACGCCGTTCACCGCGTTGGCGCCCCACAGGGAAGCGCCCGGCCCGCTGATCACCTCGATCCGCTCGATGTTTTCCGGCAGGATACCCAGCATGTCCCAATAGACGCCGCCGAACATCGGCGAATAGACGCTGCGGCCGTCAACCAGTACCAGCAGCTTGTTCGACAGGCTGGCGTTGTCGCCCACGTTGAACCCGCGCGCCGAAATGGCCCAACTGAACGCGTTGATACGCGCGACTTCCAGGTTGGGCGCCAGGCGCAGGATTTCCGGAATTTGCGTCAGGCCCGACTGCATGATCTCGTCGTGCGTGATGACGTAGATCGACGCCGGCGCATCGTTCAGCGGCTCGGTCGACTTGCTGACCGAGGTGACCTCGATTTCTCCCAACTGCTCGATCGAAAGGTTGCCCAGCTCGTTCAGGCTCTGCGCGCGCCCGGAGCCAACGCGCACGAATGCACAGGCAATCGCAAGAGCAGCAAGGAATATGCGCCATGACGCCAGTTTGCAGGTACGTGCGCGCAGTGCAGCCATGAACCGGCGCAACTGAACGATTCGCCGCGCGGGCGCATGGACGCCAACCTTCACGGAATCCCGACCCAATCTGCCTGTTATAATGATTATACAATGTCACAAATTTCCCATCGCTCGTGAAGCATTCGTTCGCTTCACAAAATCGTGTGTCGCATGTTGCGGTTGAACCCGGTTTCCTCTCGCTACCAGCGTGCCATTTCGCGTGACTTTGACGAATGCACATTTCGCTTCTTTCTTCTTTGCACACTTCTTCGTTGCACCCTAGGCACGGCACCAGTTTCGTGGCTAACTGGGTGGGGCGGTGCCCGGGAACGGGGCCGAGAAGGGAGCTGGCGGCATTGCGCGAGGGACCAGTGCGGAGCCGCACCAATGCCGCACGGACGGATTATGCACGGCCACGCGCATGAGCCGGCCCGCAGGTCCTTGTGGACCGCTATTCTTGGCGTTCTGGCCGTGCTTTGGTCCGCACGGGCCCTCGGCCAGACCCAGCTCGAAAACGAGATCAAGGCGACGTATCTTTACAAGATTGCACAGTTCGTCGAATGGCCCCGGGAGTCGTTTGCCGCGAGCCAGTTTACGCTTTGCGTGGTCGGAACATCCCCGTTCGGGAACTTGCTCGCGCAGGCGGTGGCGAATCAGAAGGTCGCGCAGTTGCCGATCGCGGTGCGCAGCTATCGGACCATCACCGGCGATCCGGGCTGCCAGCTCATGTACGTGACCGGATCGCCCGGGCAATCGGTCGCCAATGTGCTGGCACTGGTGGCGGGCAAGCCCGTTCTTACCGTCACCGACGGACAGACCGCCCCGAACGCCATTGGCGTCGTCAATTTTGTCCTGGCCGACGGCCGGGTGCGCTTCGAGATCGACCGCCAGGAAGCGATCAAGGACCGCCTGGCGATCAGTTCCAAGCTGCTGAGCGTCGCCATGAGGGTCCTTGAATGAGTCCCCCGGCGCGACGCAGGTGGCCCAGCGGCCTGCGGTGGCGCGGTGGCATGGCCGCCGCCATGACAATTGTGGCGGCGGCCGCCTTGCTGCTTGCCGGAATCGGCTTGGCGGTCATCATGGATCGCAGGTACGAAGTTCGTCGCATCGACGATCTGACGGCGCAGGCCCGGATTTTGGCCGCGACCGAAACGGCGGCGCTCGCATTCAATGACGGCAAGGCCGCCCAGGAGTACCTGGATGCTCTGCGCGCCAATCCGCAGATCGTGGCTGCCGGTCTCTACCTGCCTGACGGCAAACGCTTCGCGAGCTATCCGCGGGAACCACCCACGAGCCTGCCTCCGGTGCTCGGGTCGGCGCCTGCCGGGGTTCCAGGCGGCGACCTGATCACCGTTTCGGAAACCGTTCGGCAGGGCGATGAGGTGCTGGGCGATCTTGTCATGCAGATCGCCGCGGAGCCGTTCGCAGCCCGTGTTCAGCGCGAAGGTGCCATCGGGCTGCTTGTCGCCATGGCGACATTGCTGGTCGGGGTTCTTGGGGTGGCGCAGTCGGCACTGCGGCGGGCGAACGCCGGCCTCGCCGCGCACGCCGAGGAACTGGCCCGCGCCAACCAGGCGCTGCAAGACCAGATCGCCAGACGCGAGCAAGCCGAAGCGGCGTTGCGGCAGGCACAGAAAATGGAGGCGATCGGCCAGCTCACAGGCGGCATCGCGCACGACTTCAACAATCTGCTTCAGGTGGTGGTGGGCAGTCTGGAGCGGATACGCGCGCGCGTGGGCCGGCAACCGGACGGGATTGCGCTGGACCTGGAGCGGCTGGTCGACCTGGCAATGCAAGCGGCTCAACGGGGGGCGCGATTGGTCAGGCAGATGCTCGCCTTCTCCCGGCGCCAGCCGCTGGCCCCGAAACCGCTCGACCTGAACGCGCTGGTGATGCGGATCTCCGAATTGCTCGGCCGGGCGCTCGGCGAGCGTATCCAGATCAAGACAATTCTCGCCGGGCGGCTGTGGCGGGTCATGGTGGACGAAAATCAGCTCGAAAGCGCGCTGCTGAATCTGGCGGTGAACGCGCGCGATGCGATCGAAGGGGCGGGCCAGCTCACGATCGAAACCGCCAATGTCATGCTCGACGACAGCGATACGAGTTTGGAGCCGGAGGTGATGCCGGGCGAGTATGTCATGCTCATTGTCACCGATACCGGCTGCGGCATGCCGCCCGCGGTGCTGGAGAAAGCTTTCGAGCCGTTCTTTACCACCAAGGAGGTCGGGCGCGGGACCGGGTTGGGATTGTCGCAGGTCTATGGGTTCATCAAGCAATCCGGGGGTCACGTGAAGATCGCCAGCGTGGAAGGGCAGGGCACAGCGGTCCGCTTGTATCTTCCGCGCCACGATGGACCCGCCGAAGGGGCAGAGCTGTGGCCCCTGGATGATTCCATTCCACGCGGAAACAGCGGCGACCTCATATTGGTCGTGGAAGATGAGGCCGGGGTGCGCGCCCTTTCCGTGGCGACGCTGCGCGACATGGGCTACGAGGTATTGGAGGCGGAGGACGCGCGATCGGCTTTGGACCAACTGGATCGGCATCCCGGCGTGCGTCTGCTGTTTACCGATATCGGATTGCCCGGCGAGATGAATGGGCGCGATCTCGCCGAGGCTGCAAGGCGCGTGCTGCCGGGTCTCAAAGTTCTTTTGACGAGCGCATACGCGCAGGACTCCCATGTTTATCAGGATCGAATCGGTTCGCGCGTCGATCTCTTGTCAAAGCCGTTTACGGGTCCCGGTCTGGCTCGCCAAATACGGGCTATCCTTGATCGAACGCTGCAATCGGATCCTGCCGATTCTCGGTGACCGTCCGATTGTCCCGCGGAACCTGGTTCGCGATCAGCGGGTGGCGCCAGCAGTCCCGCGCGTAGTTTATCCGAGTACGAAATGATCGAGCCTCGACCGGCGCCCGCGCGATCCTCGCCAACCCGCAGGCGCCGCGATACATCCCCGCCTTCCCTGGCGTGCCACGCCGCAGTCCCGCCAAACCCCCGAGTCCCACCAAACCCCCGCCAGCCGCCTTGCCCCAACGCCCCAAATCCGACGCGCCCAACCCACCCGTCCCGGTCGAGACCGGCCCCGGTCCCTCGGTCCTGCTCTACGACTGGGACAACACCCTGGTGGACGGCTGGGCCGCCATCACCGCCGCCCTCAACGTCGTCTTCTCCCATTTCGGCCTCCCCCTTTGGACCCGCCGCGACGCCGTGGCCCGCGTCCGCGTCGCGCTACGAGAATCCTTTCCCCCGCTCTTCGGCGACCGCTGGGAGCAAGCGCGGGACCTTTTCTATGCCAGCTTCCGCGAACGCCACCTGGACCATCTCCTGCCCATGCCGGGCGCGGCCGAGGCCCTGGCCGCCGGCGCTCCCTGGCCGCAGGGCGTGGTCTCCAACAAGGCCGGCCGTTACCTACGCGACGAGGTCGTGCATCTCGGCTGGAGCAAGCATTTCGGCCCCATCATCGGCGCCGGGGACGCCGCCGCCGACAAGCCGGACCCGGCGCCGGTCCACCTCGCGCTTGCCCAACTCGGTCGCCGGCCTGATGAATCCGTTTGGTATCTGGGGGATACCGTGCTGGACATGCGCACCGCCCGCGCCGCCGGCGTCACCGCCGTGCTGATCGGCGACGCAGATCACGATGGGGGCATTGCGCATGCGGCCCCCGATATCCATTTTCCCTCCGCTCACGCTCTCGCCACACATTTGCGTGCGTTGGACAAGGGGGCATGAGGCTGGACTAAACTGCCTGCCGGCGGGGCGTGCCACGACCTGTCGGGAACTGACCGAAACGAGAAACCGCAACCACCCCAACTGTAACGACAAAACGAAGGAATTGTGCCGTGGCCAACGAGAAAGCGCAGAACGTTCAGGACGTGTTCCTGAACCACGTGCGAAAGCAAAAGACACCGGTAACGGTGTTCCTGGTGAACGGTGTCAAGCTGCAGGGGATCATCACCTGGTTTGACAATTTTTCCGTTCTGCTGCGTCGGGACGGGCATACGCAGCTCGTCTACAAGCATGCCATCAGTACCGTGATGCCGGGCGCGCCGATCCAGCTCTTCGACGCCACCAAGGCGGATGTCTCCGCCGGGGCTGGCGCGATGCGCGAAAGGGAGATGACCGCTGCCGTCCACGGCGACTGACGGCGCCCTCCGCGTCCGTAGCGGTTCGGGCTCCGGCCCGACCCGCGCCGCCATCGTGCTGCCCTGGGACCGCGGCGCCGGCCGCAACCCGGAGCAAGAGCGCGCGAATGGCGACACACGCCTTGCGTCCGACTTGGCCCGCGGCCGGGATGGCGGGCGTGCGGCCGAAGCGCGGCTGGCCGAGGCGGTGGGGCTTGCCGCCTCCATCGGCCTGATCGTCGTGCATACGGCGATCCTGCCGCTGCGCATTCGCCGTCCCGCGACGCTGCTGGGCGAGGGCCAGGTGGCCATGCTTGGCCGCGCGCTGGCGGAGCAAAACGTGACGGTCGTGATCGTCGATGCCGCCCTGTCCCCCGTGCAGCAGCGCAACCTGGAGCGCGCATGGTCCTGCAAGGTGATCGACCGCACCGGCCTGATCCTGGACATCTTCGGCGAGCGCGCCGCCACCCGCGAGGGCACGTTGCAGGTGGAACTGGCGCATCTGGACTACCAGCGCTCGCGCCTGGTCCGGTCCTGGACCCACCTGGAACGCCAGCGCGGCGGTTTCGGCTTCCTCGGCGGCCCGGGGGAGACGCAGATCGAAGCCGACCGCCGCCTGATCGGCGAACGCATCGTCCGGCTGAAGAAGGAGCTGGAGCAGGTGCGGCGGACGCGGGGATTGCATCGGTCCGCGCGGCGGCGGGTGCCATTTCCGGTCGTCGCCCTGGTCGGCTACACCAACGCGGGCAAATCCACCCTGTTCAATGCGCTGACCGGGGCGGAGGTGACCGCGCGCGACCAGTTGTTCGCGACGCTCGACCCGACCATGCGCGGGCTGGTGCTGCCGTCGGGGCGCAGGATCATTCTATCCGATACTGTCGGCTTCATCAGCGAACTGCCGCACGAACTGGTCGCCGCGTTTCGTGCCACGTTGGAAGAAGTTGCCGAGGCCGACGTGATCCTGCACGTGCGCGACGCCGCGCATCCAGAAAGCGCCGCCCAGCGGGCGGACGTGCTGGCGGTGCTGGAGGACATGGTGGCAGACGACACGCTGGACCCTGCCTGGCCGGAACGCACCATCGAGGTGCTGAACAAGGCCGACCTTTTGGGCGGCGTGGCGAACGTGCCGGTGCGGAACGGCAGCGTCGCGGTCTCCGCCATGACCGGCGAGGGGCTGGATGCGCTCCGTGCCGCGATCGATGCGCGGATTGCCGCCGGGATGGAGCTGGCCGACTACGCCATCGCCCCTCAGGACGGCGCGCGGCTGGCATGGCTGTACCAGCACGGCGAGGTGATCGACCGCGCCGACGGCGAGGCCGCCGTGCGCGTCAAGGTCCGTCTTCTCCCCGCCGACCGCGCGCGATTCGAGAACCGCGCGGCGGGAGAGGGCTGACGTGCACCTGTCCCCTCTCCCGCCGCGCGGGATCGGGCTAGTGTAAGCGTGATCGGGGGGAACGTTGCACCCTCATCCTGACCCTCTCCCGCGAAGCAGGAGAGTGAACAACGTCACGGAGCCCCACCATGCCCGACCGCCAGCGCGTACTCCTGTTGACCGGTGCCAGTCGCGGCATCGGCCACGCCACGGTCAAAACCTTCAGCGACGCCGGCTGGCGTGTGGTGACGATCTCGCGCCAACCTTTCGATCCCCGCTGCCCGTGGGACGGCGCCAAGAGCCATTTCGTGCTCGACCTGGCGGACATCGCGGCCGTGCAGGCTGCCATGCCGAAGCTGCGCGAATTCATCGGCGAGGGCCTGGACGCATTGATCAACAACGCCGCGATCTCGCCGAAGAACGCCGACGGCAGCAAGATCGGTTCCCTCCAGATGGCCTATGCCGACTGGTTGCATATCTTCAACGTGAACTTCTTCGCCTGCGTGGTGCTGGTGCAAGGGCTGCGCGCGCAACTCGAGGCAGCGAAGGGCACGGTGGTGAACATGTCGTCGATCGTCGGGTCACGCGTGCATCCATTCGCCTCCGCAGCATACGCGACCTCCAAGGCGGCGCTGTGGGCACTGACACGCGAACTCGCGGCCGATTTCGGCCGCGCCGGCGTGCGGGTCAACGCGGTCTCTCCGGGCGAGATCGATACCGGCATCCTGTCCCCCGGCACCGAAACCATCGTGGAGCGCCACATCCCACTCCGCCGCCTGGGCAAGTCGAAGGAAGTGGCGGACCTGCTCTTGTTCCTCTGTTCTCCGACCGCCAGCTACATCTCGGGTTCCGAAGTTCATATCGATGGCGGCCAGCGGGTGTAGAGCATCCTGACGCATGACCTTCCGCACCACCGATCTCTACATCCTTGCCGCCATCCTGCGCGATGCGGCGCGGGCGGAAATCCTGCCTCGCTTCCGCCACCCCGCCGCTTGTGCCGTACGCCACAAGACCGGCCCGCTCGATCTCGTCACCGATGCGGATGAAGCCGCCGAGCGCAGCATTGCCAACGCCCTCGCCGCGCGTTTTCCCAACGCCGAGGTGCTGGGGGAAGAAGCGTGCAGCGCCAATCCCGCCTTGCTCGCGCGCCTGCCGCAGGCCGAGCTGGCCTTTGTCATCGATCCCGTCGACGGCACCGCCAATTTCGCCGCTGGCCTGCCTTTGTTCGGCGTCATGGCGGCAGTGATCCGGCGCGGCGAGATCGTTGCGTCTGCGATCCACGATCCGATCGGCGACGACACCGCGTTTGCCCTGCGTGGCGCGGGCGCCTGGATTGAAAGCCCGGACGGAGGCCGCTCCGGCCTGCATGTCGCCGCGCCGGCGCCGGTCGGCGAAATGGCCGGCAACGTCTCTTGGCGTTTTATGCCTGAACCGCAGCGTCAGCGTGTCTGCGGCAACCTGCCACGTTTGGGCGGAAGCTGGGACTATCGCTGTGCCGCGCATGAATACCGCATGGCGTCGGCCGGGCACTGCCATTTCCTGGTATTCAACCGCCTGCTGCCCTGGGACCACGCTCCCGGCTGGTTGCTGCACCAGGAGGCTGGCGGATACGCGGCCCGTCTCGATGGCAGCCCCTATACGCCCGCGGCCGCCGATGGCGGCCTGATCTGCGCACCCGACCGCGCAAGCTGGCAGGCCCTGCACGACACGCTGCTGGGAACCGTCTGATCTGCGATATCGACGTTGCACGCGGGCGTGTGACACGGTTGGCGGCATGGTCTCACCGGGCGGGCTACGCGCCGGCGCGCCGCAATCGACGCGATCTGCGAGGCTACGGGCGATTACGCCGCTGTAACGTCGTCGGATCGGCATGCGGCGGCCGTCGGAGGGGGCTTGGCGCCCGCGCCGATTATCGCCTGCACCCGCATCCACTGCGTTTCGGCCGGCAATATGCCAACGCCCTTGCGGCTTCTGTCCGGTATTGCTCTACACCAGATGCGAAACCATGGGGCCGTCTGCCCCGATCATGACCGGGAAACGTCCAGGCCCACCGGATGAACGATCAGCCAACCCCCGTCAGACAAGCCGCCGCGCGCGCGCCCGGCGACGAAGTGACGCCCGTGCGCCGCCGAACCCGGCTTGCGAAGGTGCTGCTGCTGCTGATCGTGCTCGCGGCCATCGCCGGTGCGGTGGGTTACTGGTACCTCACCAGGAACGAAGCCACGACCGACGACGCTTATACCGACGGCAACGCCGTTACGGTCGCGCCACAGGTTGCCGGCGCGGTGATCGCGCGCGACGTGACCGACAACGAGCATGTGAAGGCAGGGCAGGTCCTGGTCGAGATCGATCCGCGCCCCTATCAGGCGGCCCGGGACCAGGCCGCGGGTGCCTTGCAAGTGGCGGAGGCACAGCTTGCCGCCGCGCGCGTGAACCTGGAGACCGCGCGCATCACCTGGCCCGCCAAGCTGGCGGCAGCGCAGGCGCAGCTTCTCGCGGCGCAGGCAATCCAGTTCAAGGCGCAGGCGGACGAACGGCGGCAACGCAGCCTGCCGAAGCAGGCGACCACCCAGCAGGATATCGACAATGCCGAGTCCGCGCTGCGCAATGCCAATGCGGCCGTGGCGGTGGCGCAGGCGAACTTGCGCGCCACCGACATCGTGCGGCAGTCGATCGACCAGGCGGAGGCGCAGGTGCACCAGCTCGAAGGCCAGGTGGCCTTGTCGCAGGCGCAGCTCGCGCAGGCGGAGTTGAACCTGGAATGGACCAAGGTGCGCGCACCGCAGGACGGCTGGGTGACCAAGCGCAACGTGGACAAGGGCAATTACGTGCAGGTGGGCGAAGCCATCATGGCGCTGGTCACGTCGGATGTCTGGGTGACGGCGAATTTCAAGGAAGGCCAGCTTGCCCTCATGCGTCGCGGCGACCCGGTGGATATCGACGTGGACGCTTACCCGGACCTGCATCTGGTCGGGCACGTGGACAGCATCCAGCTTGGATCGGGGTCGCGGTTCTCGGCATTCCCGGCCGAGAATGCGACGGGGAATTTTGTGAAGATCGTGCAGCGCGTGCCGGTGAAGATCGTGATCGACAGCGGCCTGGACCCGAACCGGCCGCTACCGCTGGGGCTGTCGGTGGAGCCGGTGGTGCACCTTTCCCAAAGCGGGCGAGGGTAGGGTGGTGGAAGAACTTCCTCTCCCGCGAAGCGGGAGAGGCCAGGTGAGGGTGAAACATGCCGTACGCTCCACCCTCATCTAACCTCTTCCGCTGCGCGGTAGAGGTAGCAGATCCCTCACGCGACTTCTTCTGTTGCGGGGTGGAAGAAAGATGAGCCACACCGCCTTCCATCCGCGCGCCAGCGCGTGGCTGATCGCCGTGGTGGTGACGCTGGCGCCGTTCATGGAGGTGCTGGACACCACGATCGTGAACGTCAGCCTGCCGCATATCGCCGGCAGCCTGTCCGCCAGCTATGACGACGCGACCTGGGCACTGACATCGTACCTGGTCGCCAACGGCATCGTCGTGCCGATCTCCGGCTGGTTCGGCCGATTGCTCGGCCGCAAGCAGTACTTCCTGCTGTGCATCGCGATGTTCACGCTGTGCTCGTTCATGTGCGGCGTTGCCACCAGCCTGAGCCAGCTCGTGGTGTTCCGCCTGATGCAGGGCTTCTTCGGCGGCGGACTGCAACCCAACCAGCAGTCCATCATCCTCGACACATTCGAACCGTCGCAGCGCGGGCGTGCGTTTTCCATCGTCGCCTTCGGCATCATATTTGCCCCGGTACTGGGACCCACGCTGGGCGGCTGGCTGACCGACACCTGGTCGTGGCGCTGGGTGTTCCTGATCAATGTGCCGATGGGAATCCTGGCATTCCTCACAGTCGCCCAACTTGTCGAGGATCCGCCCTGGGTGAAAGCCGACCGCGCCCGGCTGATCGATATCGATTACGTCGGCCTCTCGTTGATCGCGATCGGCTTCGGCTCGTTGCAGATCATGCTGGACCGCGGCGAGGACAACGACTGGTTCACATCTCCCACCATTCGCCTGGCCGGGCTGGTCGCCGTCGCATCATTGCTCGGTGCGGCGTGCTGGCTGCTGCTGAGCGAAAAGCCGATCGTGGATCTGCGTGCGCTGGGCGACCGCAATTTTGCGGTCGGCTCGGTGATGGTGTTCGGAATCGGGTTGAGCCTCTATTCCAGCCTGGTGCTGATTCCGCTGCTGGCACAGGCCTGGCTGGGCTACACGGCGCTGCTGACCGGGCTGGCGCTGTCGCCCGGCGCGGCGCTGATGATCGTGCTGATCCCACTGGTGGCGCGCCTGGTCCTGCCGAACGTGTCGACGCGGCTGGTGATCGCGTTCGGCTTTTTGTTGCTTGGCGGTGCGTCGCTCTATGCCGCGCGCCTGGCGCCGGATGTCGATTTCGGCTGGCTCGCCTGGATCCGCGCCTACCAAACGATCGGCCTGGGTTTTCTGTTCGTACCGAACAGTACGATGGCCTATGCGACACTGCCGCGCGAGCGGAATGCGGATGCCACCGCGCTGTATTCGATGTTCCGTAACATTGCCGGCTCGACCGGGATTTCCATCGCCACGGCCATCACAGCCAACCGGCTGCAGGTGCATCGCGCATATCTCGCCACACATCTGTCGCAGCTGGACCAGCCTTACGACAATCTGGTGGCGCAGTATCACCATGCGTTGCAGGCGCTGGGCTATGCCGGCGGCGCGGCGACCAACGCGGCCATGGGCCTCATCAACGGGATGCTGAACCAGCAGGCCGCCATCCTGGCCTATGGCGACGTGTT
>Ga0335075_10002301_pt1 | contig 30861 bp, 25 predicted proteins | sample Lox_Sample_24_FD_206723 | JGI IMG/M metagenome (GOLD analysis project Ga0335075, IMG submission 206723) | Soil microbial communities from Loxahatchee National Wildlife Refuge, Florida, United States - Lox_Sample_2.4 | ecosystem: Environmental > Terrestrial > Soil > Wetlands | place: USA...
CTCTCGGGGCGCTAACGCGGCCCCGCTCGCCAAAATGTCGAGCAAGGAGCTGCTCGCGCTGCTCGATCATCCCAACGACTGGCAGCGGCGCGAGGCGCGGCGCATCCTCGGCGAGCGCCGCGACGCGGCGGTCATTCCCGTGCTGCGTAAGGCCATCCTCGATAACAAGGGCCGTCTGGCGTTGGAATCGCTGTGGGCGCTGTACGTCAGCGGCGACTTCGATGAGGCGTTCGCCGGCAAGCTGCTGGATCACGCCAATGAGGATGTCCGGGCGTGGACTGTGCGTCTGCTCGCCGATGACAACAAAGTGTCCGTAAAAACTCGTGAAGGATTGATCGTCCTGGCACGGCGCGAGACAAGCCCGATGGCGCGCAGCCAGCTCGCCTGTTCGAGCAAGCGTCTTCCGGCAGCGGATTGCTTGCCGATCGTCCGCGAGCTGCTGCGGCACAGCGAAGATGTCAGCGATCCGCACATCCCGATGCTCTTGTGGTGGGCCGTCGAGGACAAGGCGATCGCTCACCGCGAGCAGGTACTTGCGCTCCTGGACACATCGGACGCCTGGAAATTGCCGCTGGTGAAAGGCTTCCTGCTGGAACGTCTGTCGCGCCGCTACCTGTCCGAGGGCGGCAAGGACAACCTGGAGACGTGTGCGCGTCTCCTGGAGAAAGCTCCGGGGGCGGAGGAGCGCGACCTCTTGCTGCGCGGCATGGACACGGCGCTGGAGGGCCGGATGCTGACGGATGCGCCTGCGGTGTTGAGCGGGGCGATCGTGCGTCTCTGGCGGCAACAACCCGATTCTCTCGTGTTGCTGCGGCTGGCGGTGCGGCTGGGTGAGACGGAAGCCCATGCTCATTTACTCAAGCGAGCCGCGGACGCCAAGGTCTCCGAAGGCGAACGCACTCCCCTTGTCGAGCTGATGGGACAGGTCGGCAAGTCTGACAATGTCCCCATGCTGCTCGATCTGCTGGCAACAGCGAAAAGCGATCGTCTGCGCGGGGCCGTCCTGTCGGCGCTGCAACCGTTCCCCGATGAGCGCATCGCCGAGCGCGTGCTGGCCCTCTATCCCCGCTTGTCCTCCTCTCTGCGAACGCGAGCACAGAGCTTGCTCGCCAGCCGAGCGGCTTCCGGCCTGGCGCTGCTGCAATCCGTGGACGCCGGACACATCGCCCCGCGCGACGTGCCCATCGATCGGCTTCAGCGTCTGACGACGTATAAGGACGACCGCATCGCCAAGCTCATCGCCAAGCACTGGGGCGCCATCGCCCCGGCCACGGCGGGCGAAAAAATCTCGCGCATCCGCAGCATAAACCTGATTGTGTCGCGCGGCGGCAAGGCCGACGCGATGAACGGCCGGCTGCTGTTTCAGAAGAATTGCGCCGTCTGTCATACGCTCTTCGGCGAGGGCAACAAGATCGGTCCGGACCTGACCAGCGCCGATCGCAAGGACCGGCAATATCTAATCGCGCAGGTCGTCGATCCCAGCGCGATCATCCGTGGCGAGTTCCAGGCTTTCAACCTCGAGACGAAGGACGGCCGCTCGCTGTTTGGCCTGGTGGTCGAGAGCACGCCAGGAGCCGTGACGCTGGTGGACAGCAAGAACGAGCGCACGGTCGTCTCGCGCGGCAAGATTGAGGAAATGACGCCGTCGCGGGTGTCGCTGATGCCGGAGAAGATCCTCGATCCGCTGAGCGATCGGGAGCTGTGCGATTTGTTCGCCTATCTGCAAGGCGACGGGTCAGGCACGCCGAAAGGGGGAAAGCCATCGCGTTAGCCGGGGTACGGACTCCCACATACGAAAAGATCCTGGCTAGCGACGCTTCGCAGAAGCGTCGCCGCGTGCCGACGCTACTGCGAAGCGTCGCTAACCGAGGACGGTATCTTTTTTCATCCGTTAGCGCCAGACATTCCCATGCGTCGCAGCCAGCGATAATGGGACGCCAACCCCTTACCGAAAGAGAGATGCGCCGTGTATCTTCACGCCGAGCTCCCGGCAGGTTTCCTCGACAAGCTTTGAGATAGCCGGGTAGTTGACGTGGCAGATTCGCGGGAACAGGTGATGCTCGATCTGGAAGTTTAGCCCACCGAGCAGCCAGGACATCACGCGGCTGTTGCGGGCGAAGTCCACCGTGGTCTCCGCCTGATGGACCGCCCAGGCGTGCTCCCTACGGCCTGTGTCCGGACTGGGCATCGGGAAATCCGCCTCTCCTACGGCATGAGCCAGGTGAAAAACAATGCTCAGCGTCATTCCCAGCACCAGCTCAATCACGCCGAAGAATAGGAACACGATCCACGCGCGATGAAACAGCAGGGGAATCGCGAAGGCGAGCGTGAAGAAGAGTACCTTGCCGTGGAGGAAGAGCATCAGCTCCCATACCCGTGGACACGGGAAGCGATGCTTGCCAACACGACCCGTATCGCCACCTCGTAATGGAGCTGATCACCGATGGCGAGGATATTCGCCAGGGTCTGGACCATCCCCTTCTCGCCCGCCTGGTAGCCTTGCACCCGATTGCGATCGGTCACGCGCACCCGATCGCCGCGCTTCAACTGATCGCTCATGCTCGTTGCTCCCTTTTCGATGCTCCACAAGAGAGCTTCAGCCGTGGTCACGCCTTTTGAAGAGTCATCCTTCCTGCGGCCGCCGCGACATTCCCACTTGCAGCAGAGCGGCAGCCACCACTCTTTCCGAGACCAAAAAAAGCCCAAACCTACCGGGGTAAGGGATGGGTTGGACGAAAGTGCGGGGGTTGGCTAGCAGCCACTGAAACTCGACCTCGTCGGGATCGTCGCCGGGATGCGTGGAGGTGATGCAGTCCACCAATTCCACGACACCCACGAGGGCGTTGCATCCGGCGCCGTGGTCCAGCTCGGAAACGCTCTTGGCCGTCCTCCTTGTGCGGGCGTGAATCAGCAGCAGGCCGCGGTGGTCTGTCAACCAGAAGCGGCACGGCCAAGGCCGCAACCTCGCAAGGATTTCGGTCGCCTGCGATTGCTCGATGCTGACGGCGAACATGCTTGATTCTCCTTGGTCGTTCAAACCGAGCGGCGACCGAGATCGCTCACTGCGCGCCATTCGTCGGAGCGCACTTCCGAGCTGAGTAGTGGCAGCGCATCTCCGGACGCCTCACGCCCAGCTCTTGCAGAATGGGCAAGTACACCTCTCGTACATAGACCTCTTCAGTAAAGATCTCCAGCTCGTTGATACGCGCCACCCGTTGCCGCCCGTCTGCCAGGCCGTAGATGGCCGGCATGACGAAGTTGTGCATGACGCGCCGAAGCTGCTCCAGCGTGGCAGCCCGGTCGTGCGCGAGGTACAGCCGCACGCCGCCCAGGAAAAAGCTGTAGTGCGTCTGCTCATCGACAGCCAGCAGCGTCAGCAGTCGATCCAGCGCGGGATCGCCGCCCCCCTCGCGCGCCCGGCGGCGCAGGTTGCGGTAGTTCAGCGACGTGGCTCGCTCCTGTACCATCGCGTAGATGAGCATGGCCACAACGTTGTCGTGCGGCAGCTGCCAGGGATGCTGGTAAATCTGACCCTCCAAATCGGCCATGCGCTCCTCGCTGCGCATACCCGATTTGAGCAGCCAGTCATGCAGGGCCAGCGAGTGCTTCGACTCCTCGTAGCCCCAGTTGGCGTAGAACCAGGTACGGGCCCGGCTGGGCCGCGACCACGGCATGGCATGGACCAGATAATCAGGCAGGTACAGCTCGACGGCGCAGAACGATTCGACCACATCCGCGATGACCGGATCGAGGCTCCTGTTACACTCGTTCCAGGGGATGTCTTTCTCGATGGACCAGCGCCGCCTCCTCTCGGCCTGGTCGAAAAAATGTCGGTACAGATGCCACAAAGCAGGTTCGAGGACCGCGTCATCCGGGCGTGCATAATCCGTCATGAGTTATCCCATCAGTATCGGACAACCGGCGGCAGGCGAGACGCCGAACAAGTCGGCGCTGCTAGCGACGACCGCGTCCACCGCGACCGCTTGCCTCGCGGGGCTTGGCCTCGTTGACCGTTAGGGCGCGGCCGTTGGCGTCCTTGCCGTTGAGGGCGGCGATGGCGGCCTGGGCTTCCTGGTCGCTGGCCATCTCCACGAAGCCGAACCCCTTGGACCGGCCGGTGTCCCGGTCCATGATGACCTGGGCCGACTGTACCGAGCCGTGGGCCAAAAACATCTGCTCCAGCTCGCCATCCGTCACCCCATACCCCAGGTTGCCGACGTACAATTTCTTACCCATACTTTTCAGCTCCACGAAAAGGGCCGCCTACTCCACGGGCCGGAGAAAGGGCGGCTAATGAAAATGACACAACCCATTCTTGACTGTCCTTACGAGCCGGCGTTGTTAACCGGTCGAGGAGGCCGCCTCCGCCTTGGCTGCGGGCATCGGTTGTTTCACGATTTGCAGAAAGTAGACGCCCTTCTGCTTACCCAACATCGCCGCTAATTTTGCCTCCGCGGCGGGCCGCTGGTTGTAGTCGAACAGCGCAACCTCTTTCATGCCCCCGTCGAAGAGACACCACAACGCCCGCATACGCGGCGGTGCCTTGGTCTTGCGCGGCTTTCTCACCTTCGGTGCGGCGGCCTTGCCTCGAGCTGCTGGTTTCGCCCCGACGACGGCGTCGCTTGGCTCCGAGCTGCTCGCCTCGGCCTGCTCCGCTTGATCGGTCTGCTTGCGCAATTCCCGTCGATTCAGGATCCGCCCTGCCATAACAGCCTGCTTTCTGGTTAGGTTGAGGTTCGAGCTACTTCCTCACCATCCTTTGGGGTGCTCCTCCAGGTCAATCCGGCTTCGCCTCGCCGCCATCTATCGGCCACGGATCTCCATGCGGAGCTGCTGGGCGCGATGCCTGGCGTCGCTCATGAATCTCCGAGCGGTCCACGCGGATGGCTGGGGGCGCACTGACTCCGAGTCGGGATTTGTCTCCGTGGATCGCCACCACGGTGACGGAAATCACGCCGTCAATCACAATCGTTTCTCCGATCCGCCGTGTTAAAACCAACATGGCTGTGCCTCCCTGCTGGGATAGATGGGTCCCTTGGAGCATTTGTGCCGGACCACGACCGAGCTGATTGTCTCACCGGAACACTCCCTATCCGAACGGCGCAAAGTGCCGTCGCCGTCCGAATGGGTATGCTACCGCCGAGCTGCTAAACCTTTAGGCGCGCGGATGCGGCATATGAGAGTGTGGAGAGGGTTGGCATCTTGGTGCTCGCAAGGACGAGAAGGAACGTCCTGCTCCGCACGCTTGATGTCCACCAGATCCGGAGAACCGTTCTGGGGATGAGGAAGGCACCAGGAATGGAGAGCAACACATCTAAGCATACATGGTTGACAGACTGATTACAAGCCCTCTTGTCCACGACCCTGGATGTGTTATTGCCCTTCCTTTTCGTGTGCTTCACCGGCGGGGACGGGTTTATCCCAAGCCCGGCGGCTCGCTTTCAACGCGGCGAGCGGCGGGGTTTATCCCCGCCATCCTTGACAGCGAGCCTGACCATCCCTTCCAGCTGCTTCTTGCGCTTTTGCAGAGGTCCAGGCAGCGGCGCGGCATCGAGGCGGCGCAAATGGAACCGCGCCGCGCTCTTGTTGTTTTGCTTCATGTAATACTCGGCTTCTTGCAAATGCCAGAAGAGCGCCCGCTCGTCCGCCGCCAGGCGCCGCGCTTGTTGTTGTTGCAGACGAGCTTCCTCGCCGGTCTCTCGCGGAGCATCCCACACGCTGATCGACTCGTTCCAGCTCGTCCCCGCCAAACGCGTGCCGTCGCTATGAAAGACGACGCGGGCGTTGAACGGCGGATCGCGGTAGCGCTGCGGCGCGCCCCGCAGGGTCAGGACCTCGACCCCGGTATCGGTGTCCCACATTTTGATGAGATCGCGGCTGGCCCCAGCCAGGCGCTTGCCATCCGAGCTGAAGGTCAGATCGCACATCAGCGCCGGTGCCGGGATCGAGCGCAACGGTTGCGATTGCGCCGCCCCCCGCTCCCAGAGACCGCAGCTCCAGAGATGAACCTTGCCCTCGTTGAGACCGGTGCTGGCCAGACGGCTTCCGTCGGGATTGAAAGCGAGGGCGGTGACGGGGCTGGCCGACCTCAGGTGCGTCAAGACTCGCCCGGTCGGCCAGCGCCACACAGTGATACCCTCGTCGCCGCCGGCCGCCAGCCAGCGCCCGTCCGGACGAAACGCCAGCGTGAAGAAGCGCCCTCGCGCTTCCAGCGTTGTCAGCAGGCTTCCATCGCCAGCATCCCAGACCTTGATCTCCGCCCGGCCGCCTTGCTGATTTTTCGCACAGGCGCAGGTGGCAAGACGCCGGCCATCGGAGCTGAAGCGCATGCAATGCACAGGCAGAGTGTGGCCGCGACATTCAAAGAGGGGTTTGCCACTCTCCACGTCCCAGATACGCACCAGGCGATCGTCCGTGACGCAGCGAGCCGCGAGGCTTCGTCCACTGGGAGCGAACGACGCCAGCACGCCGGCCGGCTCGATCCATTCCGGGTTCATGCCCAGCTGATGCTCGGCCAGCAACATCCCCGATGCGGCATTCCAGATTTGCAGCCGGCCCTTTACGGTCAGGGAAAGCAAACGCCGGCCATCCTCGTGGAAAGCGATACACTCCACATCCGTTGGCGTGCGCGCCAGCGTCGCATACTCCGGATGCCGCGTCACGTCCCAGACCTTGACCTCGCCCCTTACCGGGCTGCACGAGACCAGGCGCTGTCCGTCGGAGCTGAATTGCACTTTCTCGACCGCTGCTGTGTGGCCGCGGTAGGTGATCTGGCCCATGCCCGTCTCCACGTTCCAGACCCGCACCGTCTTGTCCGTACCGCAGTAGGCGAGGTAATGGCCGTCAGGACTGAACGACAGGCCGAGGACCGCGCCGGTGCGTCCGGTCAGACTTTGCACGGCCCTGGGCTTCTCAGTCTTCGCCTTCGTCACGTCCCAAATCTTGATCATGCCGTTGCTGCCGGCGGAAACCAGGAGCTTGCCGCCGGGACTGAAAGCGACGCAGAGAATGGGACTTGTATGAACCGCCAGCTCCCACAGCGGCTCGCCACTATCGGGATCCCAGAGTCGGACGCGCGCATCTTCTCCCCCCGTGGCCAGGAGCGCGCCCGACGGGTGGAAGGCGACGCTATGGAAGCCCTGGCCGTCGGCCGTTCGCAAGGTATGCTGAACGGTCCCCGTGTCCGCGTCCCACACTTTCACTTCGCCGCGCTTGAGCGCCCACAGGTCGGTCAGGGCGATGGCAGCCGAGGCCGCCTTTTTGCCGTCCGCGCTGACCGACAGACCGGCGACGCGGCTCTCGTGGAGTCGGTGTTGCCAGAGCGGCTGCCCGGCGTTCGCGTCCCAGGCCATTACCGTGCCGTCGGCAGCGCCCAGCAGCAAGCGCTGTCCGTCGGGGCGAAAGACGAAACGGTGGAACGGCGCGGGCAGGCTTTGCTGACAGATCGTTTCGCCGCGAAGGGTGTCCCACAGTCGCAGCTCGCTGCCTTCGCCGTCCTCATCCTGACGGCGACGGATGAGGGAAGCGATCGCGCCGCCGCCAGGTTGAAACGCCACGGCTCCCTCCGGCCCAGGGCGCGGCTGCGAAAACGTGAACAGCTCCGGATGATACAGGGTGTGCAGGTAATACCACTCCCAGCCGCGGCGATCGAGCGAACCCTCGTTTGGGATGCACGCTTCGAGGTTGCCCTGCGCCTCCGGCAGCTCGTTTACGCGCCACTGCGACTGACTCAAGGTGATACGGCTGTAGTACAGAGCATTTTGCGCTTGCAGGCGCTGCTCTTCTTCCACATCGCGCGCCAGCCGTGCTTCCTGCCATTGCCAGGTGACGCCGGCGAATCCCAGCACGGTGACGACAAGGATTCCGAGTACCAGGGCGGCGGATAGCGGCCGACGCCGCGCCAGCTTCCAGCCGCGCTCCACAGGGCCGACCGGACGTGCCTTGATGGGGATGCCTCGCCGGAAGCGGCGCAGATCGTCGGCCAGCGCGACGGCGCTGGCGTAGCGCCGCGCAGGCTCCTTTTCCAGACATTTCAGACAAATCGTCTCCAGATCGCGTGGGAGCTGGGGACGCAAGCGACTGGGACGAACCGGCTCCTCGTGCAGCACTTGCAGCACGGTGTCCAGCGTGGTCGCCCCCTTGAACGGAGGCCGGCCCGTCAACATCTCGTAAAGGATGGCGCCCAGGGCATAAACATCGGTGGCCGGTCCGACCTTCCGCGTGGTCGCGACCGCCTGCTCCGGCGCCATGTAGCTTGGCGTGCCTACCAGATCGCCCGAGTAGGAGCGCGGGCTGTGCTCATCCAGTCGTTTGGCCAGGCCGAAATCGGTGATCTTGGGGAGGAAGGAAAACCAGGAATCGCCTCGCTCCGTGGAGGAGGCGCCGGACTCGTCATTCTGGGGCGGAGGCGGATCCGTGGGGCTGCGTTTCTGCAGCAGAATGTTGGCGGGCTTGAGATCGCGATGAACCAGCCGCTGCTGGTGGGCGAAGTGAACGGCGCGAGCGATCGTTTCCATCAGCCGCAGCGTTGGCTTGATCGGCTGCGGATCGCCGCGCAGCCGCTGGGCCAGGCTGCCCTGCTCAATGTATTCCAGAACGAAGTACGGTCGTTCTTCCGAGGCTCCCACATCGAAAATCTGCACGATATTCGGATGGTGCAGCCGCGCGACTGCTTCGCCTTCCTGGCGAAACCGTTCCAGGTCCTTCGGCCCGGTGTGCGGCCCGTGCAGGATCATTTTCAAGGCAACCAGGCGGTTGAGAGCGAGGTGCCGCGCCTTGTAAACCACACCCATGCCGCCACGGCCCAGCTCGCCAAGGATTTCATACCCCGCGACGGTAGGGAATTCTGGCGCGCAAGGCGCGGGTGAGGCGGATCCTGGAGCTGCCGAGGCAACAAGCTGGGCGGAAGGAGGAGCCTTTTTCAATTCCGTCAGGAACGCCGAGGAGCTATCCGCGGGAGAAGAGGGCGGCTCCAGGTTCAAAGCGTCTTCGGGAAATACACACGTCTTCTCCGTCAGGCGTTCAAGGGTGGCCTGGCACTGGGCGCAATCGCCGACGTGGCGGGTCAGGGCGTCCTGCCGATCATCGCTCAGCTCCTCGTCGAGCCAGTGCTCCAGGTCACGCAGGGTCGGACAGCGGCTCATGACGGCTCCTCATCGCCTCCTTCCAGCTTGACCACTTCCGCCGCCAGCATCTTCTGCACGCGGCGTTTGGCGACGTACACCTGGGCCACCTGCATGGGGATGCGCTCCGCCGCCTCGGCGCCGGAGAGACCCTCCAGGGCCGTCAAGCGAAACGCCTCCCACGTCTGCGGGGCAACGCGCAGACGAACGCGCGTCATGGCTTCCTCAAGCAATTCGCGGTCAAATTCGGATTCCAGCTGCTTCACCAGCTCGTCGCGGGCCTCAACGCTGTTCAGCATGTCCGCCACCTGGCTGTCGCCGCTGCCCTGGCCGGGCCGCGCCCGGCTTTCCAGGTAATCGCTCCAGGCGTGGTGCGTCAGCGTTCGCAGCCAGCCGCGAAAGCTGCGCGTGTGATCGTAGGTGAACGTCCGCATTTTATCGGCCAGCTTCAGCAGGACGTTCTGGGTAACATCCTGGGCGTCGGCCTCCTGCAAGCCCCAGCGGCGACACCAGGCGTAGATCTTCGGCCCGTAGTGATCGACGAATTCCGCCCAGTACGCTTGATTCGTCGGGTCGCGCCGCAAGCGTCCGAGCAGGCTGACATGCGTTCCGGAATCAAAGGGACGCCCCATCCTCATTACTCCTCGGGACCGAGCAATCTGGCAGCGCGGCGGGATAATCAGGATTCACGAAAGAAATCCCCAACAGATCGTTGGGAGCTTGAGAAAGGCTGTAGTGAGGCTCCGCCTCTTCTCCTGTCGCGTCCTGCCATGTTGTGCCATTCGGTGTCTCGTTATGCCGCCACTCCGCCACTCCGCCACTCCGCCACAGCCAGGTCTGCCCACCGCCGCACGGCTCGCTGCCAACCTGCCGAGGAAGCTTATCGCGATGAATCATCGTAGACCTTCTTTGATGAGAGATCAATGATTCGATGCGGTTGGGCGCGAAAAAAGCTCAACGATGTGGCGGCGGAAATTCATCAACGATGTACTGTCGGTTCGCACGTAGCCACCAGCTCCGGGGACGAGACTCTGCCGCGTGGAGCGGCGGCGCCGAAAAAGGATTCAGAATGGCATCGGCGGCGCGGCGGCGTGAAGAAATGCCCGCTTGCGGAAACACTCCTCCCAGGAGGATGAGAGAGGCCAGGGTCAGGACGACGATCCGTTCCCGCAGCCCAAGCTCCAGCGAGACGGTCGAGGTATGGCGAGCGCCGGTGAAAAGCAGGAGGTAGACCCGGATGATCGCGATGCCGTTGAGCGCTCCCGTCGCGATGACGACCAGTCCCACGAAGAGATTGGCGCCGAGGGCGCCCTCGACAAGCAAATCCGCCGCGACGAAGCCGAACGTCCCCGGAAAACCAACGCTGGCCAGGCCCGTCAGCAGGAAGGACAGGGCCAGCATCGGCGAATGATCGTACAGCCCATAATGCTGTCGCAGCGACAGGGGGCCGAAACGGCTTTCCAGCGCACGCAACACCAGGCCAAAGCCGCCCAGGGACAGAATCACCGCGAACCACAGGGACAACGCGGCCGTCAGGGCGACGGCGGTGTGCAGCTGCAACCCAACCAGCACCAGTGAAGCGTGGCTGAGAAAGAAGTACGCGAAGAAGCGGCGAACCTCGCGCTGGATGAGAGCCATGCTCGCGGCATAAAAGGCCGTGATCAACGACATGAGGCCGATGCCGTGCAGCACCCAGTCGGGAGCGATGGGCAGTACCAGCCGGATTGCCGCGTACACGCCCGACAGAGGAATAACGTACAACAGGGCGATGCCGAAGGACGCGTTCTCGAACCAGTCGGTGATCCAGCAATGGGCCGGCACAACGCCGCAGCGAATCAGCACAGCGGCCAGCAGGAAGACGGCGGCAGCGGTGCTCATTGTGGAGCTGCCGTCAGCCCTCTGCAACAGGATGCCGCCTGTGAAGAGCAAGGCCGCGAACAGGCTCATGTGCAGCACATAAATGCGAGTCGGCCGGCAACGGTTGATTAGCTCCACAAGCGGCAGGGCTGCTCCGAGCGTCAATAGCGTCATGAGCACCATCGGCTGCGTGCAGCCAAACTTGGCCAGATGGAACGCCTCAGCACTGAGCGACCAGGTCAGCGAAAAACGCCGCATTTTCGTCCGCGCCGTGGCCACCGCTGTTAGGAAGTGCAGCAGGGCCGCCGCCGGCACGAGCGGCGCATTCAGCTCGTCCAGCTCCAGGTACGGACGACCAAGAAGATTAGCTTGCAGGCTTCCGCGGCTCCAATCGGTTTTCGTCCCGGTCCATTCCTGGAGATAGAAGGTAAGCGATGCCAGCACCGTGCAGGACAGGACCGCGGCCGTGAAAGCAACCCCCCAGCGCCAGGCGCGATCGAGATTGCCTACGCGGCTGATGAACACCGCCCCGATCAGGGCGATGAGGATGGCTGCTTCCAGCCAGGGCAGCGGCAAGAGAATCATACCAGCTCTTCCATGCGAACAGGCGGCGTTGGTTTGTTCTCCGGCGCCGGAGAGCGTGTACCTAGAAGCCAGCTCGTCCAGGCGCGTTCCAGAGCATCACAGCGACGGAACAGACCGACAAACGGAGTCACAAAGCAGGTTGTGATCCAGGAATCGAGATAACCTCGCTCCAGCGCCAGACGATAGATCCAGGCCTGCGTGCCTGTGCTCGTCCAGCGGAGCAGCGGCAGCCTCGGTTGTGACAGATGCTGACCGATGGCGTTCTCCAGACTATGGTAATCGTGCAGCAGCGACGGAGCACGGAGGAATTGCAGGGTTCGCAGGCAGGCATGGCCCAGCAGATGAACGAGGGCGAGATAGCGGAAACCCAGGCCAATCTCGGCGACAATGATGCCCACCTGCGACAGCGACGCGAAGGAAAGGACGGCCTTGATGTCGGTCTGCACGCTGCCGATCAGGTAGGCCAGCCCGGCGGTACACAGCCCCAGCACCACGAGCACCGAACAAAGGACCGGCGAGCATTCCAGCAGCGGGCTGACGCGCAGGAGCAAGAAAGCCCCCAGGTGGACGGAGAGCGCGCCGTAGAAGATGGCGCTGGAGGGCGTCGGTCCCTCCATGGCCCGCGGCAGCCAGCCACAGAAGGGCACCAACCCGGATTTGCCCGCCGCCGCCGCCAACAACAAGAGGCCGACCACAAAGGCCTCGCTGCTCGACGCCGAGGCCTGCCCCTGCGGCCAGGGTGCCTCGCCCAGCAGGTGATGGAAATCGCCCTTGCCGACCATGTGATGCAGCACCACGGCGGCGAGCAGAAGCGCCGCATCCGAGACGCGATACACGCCCCAGATCCACAAGCCATTCCGCGCCGGCGCCGGCCGCTCCTGGTAGAAGGCCACCAGCAGGGCGGAAGACAGCCCCACCAGCTCCCAGCCGAAAAACAACGTCTCGATGGTGCCGGCCAGCGAGGCCGTGATCATGCCGAGCAGGAATACCGCATAGAGAACGAAGAAGCGGTTGTAACCGCGCTCGCGGTGCAGATAGCGTGTACCGAAGGCTGCAATGGTCCCCGTCAGGACAAAGGAGAGCAGGACGAACGGCACGGAGAGGCGATCGAAAACAAACATCACCCGCACATGAAAACCGGCCGTTTCCACCCACTCTCCGAGATCGACAACTACGTGCCGACCGCCGGACGCCAGCATGAAAGTCAGAATGGCGAGCGCGCCGAGCAGGCCGGTAACGATTGACGCCTGAATGGATTTACTGATGGTCTGCTCTGCCAGAGGAAGATTCAGCAGCGAGGAAACGCCCAAATACACCACCAGGACGAGCGGAGCAGCAATCACGATCGCGCCCAGCCAGGGCATCAACGCAGCCGTCTCAGGCATGGTGCAGCTCCTCTTCGCGCGGCCGGGCGGTTTCCTGGGCCTTGATGTGGGCAAACTCCAGATGGTCGCGCCAGCCTCGATACCAGTCGGCCGAGGAAGCGGCTTCCGGAAGAGAGGTTGCCTGGGGATGGTACTTCTGAAAGCGCCTGTTCTGATAGAGGCTCAATTCACGGGTTGTCCGGTGTAGCACGGCGAGGCGAACCCAGTTATTCCGGCACAGCTTGCCGATGTCCTCGTTGACTTCCAGGATACGCAGCACCGCCTCGGGAGTGCTTTCGACGATGTTGAGAAGGCGGACGGGTTCGTGGATCTCCACCATCTGCCAGGGCAAGCCGGTCCGCAAATCGCTGGCCGCGCCGTCCATGACGCCGACGAGTGCGGCGATGTTGTGCGGCAGCTTCGTGCCGCAGCCCCAGCCGGAGTTATCGATGTACGAGAAATAGTATTCCAGGTTGATTCCGGCGCAGACGGGAAAGACTGCTCGCAAGATGCGCGTCAGGATCGTGTATTCGGCATCGTCCTGGGCTGGGTCGTAGGAAGTCAGGAAAGCGCGGCGGTCAAGGAACAGGCCGCGTGTGGACGCCCTTCGGCCGACAATGCTGACGGCGTTGGTGGCGTGTCCCCATTCCGGGCGCACCTGCGCCAGATCTTCCGCCCGGTCCTCGACGTGCTGCCGTGCGCCGGCGGGCGATAAATCCAGCGGAGCAGAGGCGAAACGCCGGCAGCGTTCGTGTGCGTTTCGCTCGCAAGCCTGCTCAACAAGCGCCAGCACCGAGGCAAATTCGCGCGCATGCGATTGGGAAAGCTGATCCAGGTCAAGGAAAACGACGTTCTCGTTGCTGGTGTTGTGCATGCCGCCGACAAAATACGTCTCCGGGGGAATCGCGATCCCGCGCTGGGCCAGGCGCTCGCGGATACGTGGGTCGTTGAGGATCTGGGCAATCGCCCGAGCATTGGGACCGCCTCTCGCGCCGCCACAGGCGCCGCAATCGTGAGCCGACTCGTGCGGATTGTTGAGACTGGTCGATCCATGGCCCAGCAACAAAACCAGCCGCGAGTAATTCTTCGTCAAGCCGATGTCGCGCAGCACACGCTCGCCGATGCTCGTCATCTCTTCCAGTGAAAAGCCCAGAGAGCCATGCGCGTGCCCGGCGCCGTCGCCGCGGCGCTCCAGCTGCAAGCGTGTCAGCGGCGGCGCCTGAAGGAAACGGCCCAGCTTGTGTCGCAGGCGCGAGGTCCAGCGCGGCGCGAAGACACGAGCGATCAGTGGGATGGAGGCCAGCACGCCGACGATAGCTGCCAGCAAGGCGCCGACGGCGAAGGTCCGGCTGCCGAGGTGTATCTGGTGCGAGGCCAAGCCCAGGAAGCGCCGCGCCCGGATGCGGCGCTGATGAGCTTCTTGCAGAGGATCGACCACCTCCTCGGCGACCCAGTGCTGGGGTCGTATGCCCGCGGGACAGAGGGGCACAAAGTGGGCATCCTCCACGCCCCGAAAATACATCGGCACGAAGAAGAAGCCGGCCAGGGAAAAGGTTTCCACGTCGGGTGCGATTTCCTCCAGATGCCGGCGGAGCGATTCCTCCCGCTCGTCAATGCAGAACACGGCCTGAAACGAAGGGCAAGCCGGAGAGGGCGACGGCTGGACCCCATGCAGTGCGACGGCGTCGAGCGTGCGCCGGTAAAAGCGCTGCTCATAAGCGAAATGAAAGACCCTTCTTCTCTCCCAGGCCGAGAAGGTCTCGATCTCCCGGAGAAGTGTCTCCCAGTCGGCTTTTCCCAGGCGATGCAAGCGTTCGGGGGTCCAGCCCAGCATCTGGGCAAGCTGGAAGATCAGGAAAGCTCGCGGCTCGGCAGCGGGAGGATGCGGCGGGGCCAGACGCCTGTGGATCTCGGCACGCAGCTCCGACACCGGTCCCGTGAAGCCAAGAGCCTGCCGGGCTGTCTCCGCCAGTGCGAAGCGGTCCAGAAGAAGTCGCACGGCCAGATATTCCACGAGAGTGCCTGGCGGGGCGGGCCGCACCACCCTGTCGCCGCGCACATCCAGCTGGTGGAGAATGCCGGCCCAGCCGCGAAGCACCAGCAGCGTCGCAGCCACGAAATCGTACTGCTCCGACTCCGAGACGCCGAGAAGGGCGAGCGATTCATGGATCGACTCCAGGGGAGCGATCTCCTGGGCATCCAGCCGGCACAGCTCTTCGCGCAGCTCGCTCCGCCAGCGTTCGTGCGGTCCCCCTCGGAGGCGATACAGGGCCGAGAACGCGGCCAGGAACCCTTCCTCGCGTCGCGGCAGCTCCCAGCGCGCCAGCCCCTGATCGACAAAAGCCGCGCAGAAGCGGATCAGCTCGTCATGAACCAGCAGATCCGCGTCGGCCCCGGTTGCTTCTCGGAGAAGATCGCCATGCCGAATCGGAGATGGGTCTGCCGGTGCAAAGGATGCCTTGTCCGCCACACCCTGACAGCAGATGGCCCACAGCGCCCGCAGCGTGAATTCTTCCCACTCGGCATCATTCCAGCTTTCGAGTGTCGCCTCATCCAGCCGATCAAAGATGCCCCGCAGGAAGTCCGGAAACCGCGACGCCGGCCGTCGCCCGCAGCTCGGTTCCTGGGAGTTAAGGTTCCGCAGATCGCGCAAGACCCAGTGCCGCGTCTCCGCGATCATCTGCTCGCGAACCGCCGACGACACGCCGCTGCGAAAACGTCGCAAAGCATCCGTTTCCGCGACAAACCAGATCAGCTCCTCGGTTGGTCCGGTGCGGAGCGGATACTGGAGCATGGCCAGTCGAAGATTGAGGCGACTACAAAGATCGACAACCTTCTCCTCTCCGGCATCGCGCAAATCTTCCCGCAGGACTTCCCACAGGTCGCCGAAGCGAATTCGACCGCGCAGCAGCTCCTGACGATAGCGATCTTCCGACAGATAGGGCTGGCAACCAAAGACCTCGGCCCCTTTTTTGACCGCATCCTCGAACGGCAGATCTTCGAGCGCATGCAGCGTATTGTGGTGAATAAAGACGGTGATGGGTCCCTGAGAGGGGAGCAAATGGGCTGCGTGCTCGATAGCTTCCTGGAGACGGAGACGAGAAGGACTTTCAGACGCCTGGGACGGAGTACGGGAGGAGGAAGGCATCTCCAGTCGCCTGGCTCCCGCTGCCGTCATTTTCGTATCCGGAAAAAAGAGTCAACAAAAGCTTCAGCATAATCGCATTGTAAAGCGGCCCTATGCCCTGTGCAAGAGCAGCTTCCGCAAAGACGGCTTTTTCCTCCCGCTCGGGAGGGCTCGCTGTGAAGTCGTGAAAAGCCGACCCGGATCACGGGCAGCTAGGGCGCAGAGCCGATTGCTCACCTACCCCGTTTCAGCGCAAAAAGTCCCCATTGACGATCGGTTGTCATTGTTTCTCTTTCGGCAATTGTGGCGAATTGTTTGTTGGGTTTTCTGAAGCAATGCAACCTTACGCTTTTGTAATGTAACCGCTGTGGCTTTCTTTCAGAGCCAGTCTTATACTAAACCAATCCGTGGCAACTCCGAAAAAGGTAAATTGAGGAGCAGATAGATAATCCGCGCGGAAGCTGTCGTCCCTGTGGCGAGGCGCGAAACCGAGGGCAAAGATAAACAGCCGATTGAAAGAACCCACCCCTTTATCCTTTTGAGCGTTACCCCTCCAAACGTCCGGAGTGATGTAGAAATCCGACGCTGCGTCGCCCGAGGAGACCGTCTGTCCATGGCAGAATCCCTACCCTCGTCCGCATCGCCTGCCTCCGTGAACAAGCCGCAGAACGGCCTGGCAGGTCTGAAACACTGGCCGTACGACCTGCGTTCGGGATTCATGGTGGCGATGATTTCGCTGCCTTTTTCGATGGGCATCGCCATCACTTCCGGAGCGCCTGCGGTGTGCGGCATCACGTCGGCAATCATCGCCGGCTTCGTGCTGCCGTTTCTGGGCGGCTCGTATGTGACCATCAGCGGTCCAGCGGCCGGGCTTGCTCCCGCGCTTTTTGCCGGCATGCTGGCGCTGGGCCACGGGGATCTGGAAAAGGGTTATCCCCTGGTGCTGGTGGCGATCCTGCTTGCTGGAGCTCTGCAAGTCATTCTCGCCAGGTTCAAGGTGGCCCGCCTGAGCGCGCTTTTCCCCAGCGCTGCCATCCACGGCATGCTGGCGGCGATCGGCTTGCTCATCATTGTCAAACAAATACCCCTCTTCATGGGCGAGAAGTTCGAGAGCCATGAGTTCTGGGCGATTCTGGGCGAAGTACCTCGCAAGGTAAGGACCATGGACGTCCAGGTATTCGGCCTGGGCCTCGCTTGCGTGGCAGCCCTGTTTACTCTCGCCGCTCTCCCTTTTCGCCTGCTGAAGATCATGCCTCCGCCGGTGTGGGTGTTTCTCGGCGGTACCGTCGTCACCCAGTTATTCCTCGGCATTCAGGGGTCGAAGCTCATTCACGTTCCAGAGGCACCGCTGGCCAACGGCATTGTCCTGCCGAATTTTCAGGGGATCCTGCACGATCAAAGTCTCTGGCTGCCCCTGGTCTGGATCGTTGTCACTCTGTTGCTGATCGACGGCACCGAGTCGCTGGCGACGATTGCCGCCGTGGACCGCATCGACCCCTGGCGCCGCAAGTCCGACCCGGATAACACGCTGTTTTCGATGGGAGCTTGCAATGTGTGTTCAAGTCTGCTCGGCGGCCTGACCATCATCCCTGGTATCGTCAAGAGCACGGCCAACATCCTGGGCGGCGGCCGGACTCAATGGGCCAACTTCTTCAACGCCTGTTTCTTGTTGCTGTTTCTCACAGCCGGCCGTGACCTGATCAATCTCGTCCCCAAGTGTGTGCTGGCTGCCATTCTTCTCTTTATCGGCTTCAAGTTGTGCCGGCCCAGGGTGTGGGTGGAGACGGCTCGGGTCGGCTGGGAACAATTCTTCATTTTCGCCATCACCGTGTTCGTCACCGTCACCACGGACTTGCTGATCGGTATCGCGGCCGGCGTGGCAGTCAAGTATGTTCTGACGCTCTGGTCTCATACGCTGGCGCTGGCCTGGAATGTGATGGACGAGGACGACGAGAACCGCAAGCCAATCCGCCTTCGCGGCCTGGCCGCGGAGCTATTCCGCAATCCAGTCGCTCGCAAGGAATATGTGAGCGGCGTCTATCACCTCCACTGTGATCGACCTATGTGTTGCTTCAACCTGTTTCACCTCCTTCGAGAAATGGATACCATCCCTCCGGACGCCCAGGAAATTACCATGCACCTCCGTGAAGGCGTCACGCTCATCGATCACACTACCTGTGAGACCCTGTTCCATTACCTGCAAGAACACAACAATCACAATGGGAAAGCTCCCCTGGCCATCGAGGGACTCGACCGCATGCGGAGCCTTTCCGGACACGAGAGCAGCATGCGGCTGGGGGTCCCAGCTCTGAGCTCGGAGTGAAGGCGCAGGGGCGGAACCGTCCCGGATCACTCGCTGCGCAGCTACGAGACATCGTCGCCGTCCCATGAGCCGGAGTCCCTGTGATCCTCGCAGGTACTCCGGTTTGATTTTCCTGTCTGGACATCGACGGAGACTTCGGGCTCCGACAAAAACGATTTGCCTGCTACACAACCGCCTCCGCATGCTTGGTGTGCCGGTAGCTCCGCTCCTTGGGCGTGGCGAGTTTGTTGCAGGTGGAGCGTTTCGGTTTGACAAGGATGTGAGCGACGCGCTCGGTTTCGGCGATCGGCTCGCGGTGGATCGGATCGACCGCCAGGCAAGCACCGCCGATCATGCGCGTGACGATCCGGCCGCGGGCGGAGGCGTTGCCGCGCAAATGCGGAGCATCGAGCAAGCCGATCTCGACGGCGTGGGCGAGGACATCGGCATCCGTAAAGGGATCGCGCTCGCTCGTTCCCAGCTCGGCGATGGCGCCAAGCAACACCGCCGCGTCGGCCAAGAGATCGTCTTTCCGCTTCCGCACCCTGGGATCGCGGGTCATGTCCGGCAAACCGAGCAGACACTGCGAAATGGCGCCGTCGGCGATGCGGCAGGCTTCGATAAGCTCGTCGGCGGTCGTGGCATGGTGCGCCTCGGTGTGGCCGACGATGTGGACGATGTGCGGCTTCAGCTGCATCTGCAAGCAAACGGTGGCCGCCAGATGGCCGCGCGCCACGCTCGGATCGGGCGGATACGAGGTCAGTCCGCCGCGCGTCTCGCGCCACACATGGAAGCGGCCGTCTTGCAGCGACTCGACCAGCTCCAGCTTGGCCAGCATCTTGCCCAGGTCCATCGCCGGCGACGTGTTCGGCGGATTGTTGAACATGAGCTGCTGCACGTAATCCTGCACGCCCGCGGCCCGCGCGTTGTAGGCGGCGAGATAGGCGGCAACCACGGCGACCACGTCCGGAGCATCGCGCAGGCTCCAGTGATGCGATTCGTTCATCTCCACCGGGATGCCGTGCTCGGCGTGCCAGCGCATCAGCGCCTGCGTCTCCGGGATGGCCGTGCGCAAGGGGCGAGCGCTGCGGCCGTCGAGCTGCGTGTACCAGAAGAGCGGAATCGCACACCAGGCGTTGTTGATGGCTCGCGCCAGCATCGGCGCCCAGCGCAGGGTATCGCGGGTGCCGCTGTAGCAGCGCATCAGCGGATAGTTGCCCAGGCGCGTGTGCGCAAAGATGGCGGCCAGATCGTCCTCGGTGCGGACGGGCACACCGCCGGCGCCGTGAGCGTTGGGATCCATTTCTTCGGGGCGGAAGAAATGTTCCTGGGCGTTCTGATCGGTGCCGAGCGAGAGGACATCCAGACATTCCGCCTGAGAGATCGCGACGGCGCCCGCGATCGTCTCCTCCACGGTGGGCCGGCCGAAGTGATGGCGTAGCAGTGGATAGGGCGCCTTCCAGCGGATGCGCTCCGCCAGCGTTTGCGGCGGCGGCTGGCTGACCGTCGCCTGGGCTTGCTCGCCGCGCAGGTAAGCGACGACCGCCTGCTTGGAAGCGCCGCTGGCGAAGGCCGTCTGAAATAGCCCTATTTCACGAGCGATCTCGACACAGGGCTCCGTGCCGCCGAAGAGCCAGGAACGCTTCGTCTCGCCGCGTGCGGCAGCCTTGGCGGCCAGCTCGTGGAGGAGACTGCGACAATTCTCCGGCGTCAGGCGGTAGCCGACGGCCACCAGAGCGGGGTCGAAATCGGCAACCTTGTCGAGCAGGTCGTTCACCGAAACGGCCGGTCCCAGGCAGACGGTCTCGTATCCCAGCTGCTCGGCGAGATTGAGGAAATTGACGACGCCGGCAACGTGGACACAATCGCCAATGGCCGCGCCAAGAATCAAATGCTTTTTCATGCTATCGTCCTTCGCTGTCAAGAGGCACTAACCCACTGTGGCGACACGTTTTCAACGTGTCGGGGCATTCGGCACGTTGAAAACGTGCCGCCACATTGGGTTACTCCCTTTAAAGTTGCGGAACCAGTTCTTGTGCCATGCGGAAGCGCTCGACGGAAGCGGGATTGCGTTCAACGCAGGCTCGGATTTCCGTGGTATCCAGCTCATCCAGGCCGAGCGCGTCGAGCGTACGCGCTTGCTGCCAGGCATCGTCGCCAAGCAGCCGAGACGCTCGCTCGATCAGCTCTTCGAGGGTCGGCGTATACAGGCCGGCAGCACGGCCCAGCTCCACCAGAGGAATCAATCCCGTCGGCACGTCCTCCAGCAGATAGCGATGCACCACGGTGGTCGGCGCCTTGATGCCCGTGTACCCCGGATTGTCGCTCACCGCGGCGTGGACCGTGTCGGCGTGATGGCCATACGTCTGCCCGATCCACGCCGGCAACGAGGGGACGGCCACGCCATAGGCGCGGGCGATGCGGAGACGCTCCCTGTCGGCGGCTTGCAAAACGTCGGCGACGGCGGGCGTGACGCCCTCGGCGTAGAAGTCAAAGGAATCCCCTCGCAGGATGCGGCCGGCGTTGAGCAGGGTGATGACCGGGTGCAGGAGGGCGCCCAGGTTGGCGAAGCCGGTGTGCAGCACTGAGCGAACGGGCCGGAGCATGGGCAACAGCGGCCGGAAGGCCCCGAGCAAGGCCGAAGTTCGCACGGCGGGAAGCGCCGCCGCCGCGATCTCGTGCTTGATGCCAAAGACGACGGCCGACGCCGGGGCGATCGTGCGAGAAGCCAGGGGAAACGTGTTGGCCTCTCCCAGTAGGATGCGAGCACGGCAGTCGGCCGTATCCAGTGCGCGGCGGAACTCCAGCGATCCGCCCGTGCGTCCGGGAAGCAGCAGCACCGCCTGTCCGTCGCGCAGATGAGGAGCGCATTCGCGGGCAACCTCGTGATGGCCGGAAGCCGGCACGGCGACCAGGACCAGACGTGCGCCGGCCAGGGCGGCGGCCATGTTGCTGGTGGCGACTGCGATGGGAGCGTGGCGATCAGACGACGTGGGCGTGGAGAGCCGAATTCCGCCGCGCTCCCGCACGGCAGCGAGGCGCTCCGGCGATCGATTCCACAGGGAAACACGGTGTCCCTGACGCGCCAGGTGCGCGGCCAAGGCCAGGCCGCCGTGACCGGCGCCGAGGATCGTGACCGAACGTTTACCACCGGCGAGCGGTGATTCCCCCTGCTCGGTCAGCTGCTTGCAGATACGGAACCCGCGAGGAGGTAAAAGCGCACTTTGCCCGGCGGCTCCGGAAATAATGTTCCAGGTCTTCATCTATTCCCCGTTTTTTCAAAAAGTTTGTGCCCGAGCGGTTGTGGCTTTCTCAAAGCCGCTTCGCCCCAGCCATCAGAGAGTACGGCTCACGGCTCCTGTTTCTGGCAGCGATGGCTCAGGATTTTTGTCCGGTGCCAACCGAAGAGAGGCGGGAAGATTGTGGATAGACAGGAGATGGGCTTCGCGATCCGCTCGGTACGATCCGCCGTTCACGCTGTTCTTTTGACTTCCTCTTGCCGGCCATCATCCACGCCGTGGGCGCCAGCACCAGCGCAATGCCGGCCAGCGTCATCGCCTGCACGTGCGGCCCCTCGAACAGCAGATCCAGCCCCAGCGCGAAAACGATCTGCATCAGGCCGACCACGGACACTCGCTCCGGATGTCCCGACGTGAAGGCGCGCGTCACGCACACCTGTCCCAGCGTCGCCGCCGCTCCCACCCCCAGCAGCAGCGACAGCGTTCGCGCATCGTTCAGCACGGACAGCTCTGGTGCGTTGCCGCCCATCCACGAGCCGAGCACGAACAGCGTGGCCACCCCGGAGTAATGCACCACAATCGCCCACGGATGCATACCCTTGACGCGGTGCAGTCCCAGCATGGCAATGGCCGAGGTTAGCGCTGCCGTCAGCGACAGCGCCACCGCCCAGCTGGCCCGCACATCAACCTGCAAGTGCGGCGATTGAATCAGGGCCACGCCGAGCACCCCGCAGGCGGCCGACAGCCAGACAGACAGCGACGGAATCTCGCGCAGCAGCGGCCAGGACAGAAACGCCACCCAGATGGGGAACGTGTTGGTGAGCGTCATCACCTCGGAGGTGGGCAAGCGACCCAGCGCGAAGAAGGTGCAGAGCAGACTCATACTGCTGGCGCAGCCGCGCAGCCACAGCGCGCCGGAGCCCCAGAAGACGAGCTTCGCCCCCGCCATCCGCGCCAGTCCAATGGCCAGCACAAAGGCGAGACTGCTCCGCGCCAGGGCGATCAGCCGCCAATCACAGCTATCCTTCAGGAGATGAGCGAGCTGTCCCATCCAGGCCGTGAAAAAACACCCTGCCAACATCCACAGGTAGGGCGCGAACGATCGATTGCTCACGATCGAGATAGGACACCTCTCTGTCGAATCGCGGCCCATGCTCCTCCGCAGGTAATACCGATGCCTCCACCCACGAAGGCGAACAGGGGACACAGGACATCCTCGGCACATTCATAAAGTGTGGCGCCGGCTCCAGGAACGGATTGCTTGATCAAGAGCGGCACGAGCCATCCGAGCACCGCTCCGGCGCAGGCCATGACGGCCTCCATCCATTGCCGTCGTACACGGATCAGGCTCGCGGGGATTGGCGGAGATAGCCCGGCTAGGTCGAGCTGTTCGCACAATCGCCGCCACGCTTCAGCCCGCGTTCCGCCCGCAGCCTGAAACACACATTTTCCGTACTCGGCGGTAATGAGCCAGTCCGCGCCGATTAGCTGACTGCGAACAGACCAGCGCGCACACGCGAGGCCGGCCAAATTGGAATCGTTCGACGCGGACACGGCAGGTCCTCCCTTGGGCGGGGCTGGCGAGCTACGATCCATCCTGAATACGGCTGCCGGTCCCGAAATCTGGCAGTACGAAGAATAAGGTCCGCCGACCGAAGGAATCTGTTACCGTTTTCCTGCCTGGATCGCTAAGATGAAGAAGAATTGTTCAATTTGCTCGTTGCTCCCTCCGAACGTGTCATCGCCATCCGCGAGCTTACCGATGATGTATCGTTCCCTCCTCATCACCGCGGTCCTTGCCCTGGGATGCATGCCTCTGAGGGCGGCGGAAACGCCGGCACCTGCGCGGACGGTGGATTTCAGGCGTGACATTCAACCCATCTTCACGCGCGCCTGCCTATCCTGCCATGACGCCCGCAAGCAGCGCGGAGGATTGCGTCTGGATCAGGCCGAGGCAGCGCGGCGCGGCGGCGATAGCGGCGCCGTCATCAAGCCCGGCGACTCCGCCCACAGCCGGCTCTTTCTCCTTATCTCCGGCCGCGATCCCGATTTGAAAATGCCGCCCGCCGGCAAGCCGCCGTTGACGGCGAAGGAAGTCGCGCTACTCCGTACCTGGATCGATCAGGGCGCCAAATGGCCGCTGACGAAATCGACGGAGGCGACGAGAACAGAATCGCGTCACTGGGCTTTCCAGGCGGTGAAGCGTCCCGCTCTGCCAATGGTGAAGGACCGCTCCTGGATGCGAAACGCTCTCGATGCTTTCGTGCTGGCCCGGCTGGAGAAAGAAGAAGTCGCACCTGCACCCGAGGCCGACCGTCCCATGCTTCTGCGCCGTCTCAGCCTCGATTTACTCGGCTTGCCCCCGTCGCCGGAGGAGATCGCCGACTTCGAGGACGATCGCAGCTCCGATGCCTACGAGAAGGTTGTCGATCGTCTGCTGGCCTCGCCGCATTACGGCGAGCGTTGGGGCCGACACTGGCTCGACCTGGCGCGCTACGCCGACAGCGACGGCTACGAGAAGGACACCGGCCGGCCGGGGGCGTGGCGCTATCGCCACTGGGTGCTCGACGCCCTCAACCGCAATCTGCCTTACGATCAATTCGTCATCGAGCAGCTGGCCGGCGATCTGCTGCCGGGGGCGACGACCGAGCAAAGGGTGGCGACCGGCTTTCATCGCAACACGCTGACCAACAAGGAAGGCGGCGTCGATAAGGAGCAGTTCCGCGTCGAGGCGGTGAGTGATCGCGTCAACACGACCGCCCGCGCGCTCCTCGGCGTCACGCTCGGCTGTGCCCAGTGTCACGACCACAAGTACGATCCGTTTTCGCAGCGCGAGTATTATCGCTTCTTCGCTTTCTTCAACAGCGACAAGGAAGTTGACATCCCCGCCTCGCTGCCTGGGCGGGGAACAACGCCGACGAAGGCCCCAGTCCTGGCCCTGGGACCGCCGCGACGAACGCACATTCTGATTCGCGGCGACTTTTTGCGCAAGGGCATCGAGGTCCATCCCGACACGCCCTCCGTGCTGCCGCTGCTGCAACCCCAGCGCGTCAAGACGCCCACTCGGCTCGACCTGGCGCGTTGGATCGCGCGGCGCGACAATCCGCTGACGGCTCGCGTGCTGGTCAACTGGGTTTGGCACAAGTATTTCGGTCGCGGCATCGTGCCGACGCTGGAGGACTTCGGCACGCAAGGCGAACGACCCTCGCATCCGCAGCTGCTCGATTACCTGGCCGACGACTTCATGCGCCGCGGCTGGAGCCTCAAGACGCTGCACAAAACCATCGTGATGTCGGCGACCTATCGGCAATCGTCGCGCGTAACGCGGGAGCTGCGGCGCCGCGATCCGCTCAACGTCTTGCTGGCCCGGCAGACGCGCCTGCGGCTGGAGGCCGAGGTAGTGCGCGACGTAACGCTGGCGGCGAGCGGCCTACTGACACGCACCATCGGCGGCCCCAGCGTGCGCCCGCCGCAGCCGCCCGGCATCTCCGAATTGACCTACGCTCACAGTGCCCGCTGGATCGAAAGCAAGGGAGCCGATCGCTATCGCCGCGGCCTGTACATCTGGTTTCAGCGCACCAGTCCTTATCCGATGCTGATGGTCTTCGACGCGCCCGACTCGAACGTCTGCTGCGTGCGCCGCGAGCGCTCCAACACGCCCTTGCAAGCGCTGACGCTGCTGAACGATACCGTGTTCGTCGAGTGCGCGCGAGCGCTGGGACAGCGGCTCACGGCGCGAGAGGGCGACACGGAGGAACGCATCCGTTATGCGTTCCGGCTATGTCTGACCCGCGAGCCGACGGACAGCGAGCGCAGCCGATTGGTCCGTCTGTTCGAGGAGCTACGGATAGAATGCCGGGACAAGCCGCAGGAGGTATCCCGTCTCGCTGGGACGAAAGAGAGTGCATCGCCGGAATTGGCGGCGTGGGTAGCGTTGGCGCGGACTCTGTTGAACCTGGATGAGTTTGTCAGCCGAGAGTGACAACGGATTCACGACGCGTTAAGAGGACGCTTATGCCTCCGCCTGTTTCACCATTGATATGGGAATGACACCATCGCCGCGTTCTCCCTGGCCGCTTTGGAACGGTTCCATGAGAGAACCGTGCTGGCCGACGGCGGTTGTCCTGGAGGAGCGATTTATCTGTACGGCTATGTCGTGGAGATGGTACTGAAAGCAGCGAGTTATCGTATGCTCGGCGTGGGGGCGAACGATCCTCTTGAAGCGACGCGCCCTATTGTGGAAGAATGGATTGCGGAGTACGTACTACGGAACAAAAAGAAAAAAGTTCGTCCGCATGATCTTGATGCATGGGCAAGATGGTTGGTGTACAGCCGGGCGAACCTTCACGGGGCAGCCTACCCTCATCCCTTCAGCTTGGATCTTGGCAGCAATACGGCGGTTGTGTTGCAGTATTGGGAGCCGAGCATGCGCTACCATCAGCTGCCCTGTTCTCCAGCGGATGAGGCAGATGTCCGAGCAGCGGCCCAGTGGTTCTTGAATGAACACCCTAATATGTAAAGGAGCGCATTCATGCCCGTCCTCCCGAATCAGCCCGTTACACCTCCTGCTGGATACGATCCGCTGATCGCCACATTAGCTGAGGAGCTTGAACGCGAGGGACAAGTCGGCGAGCCGTTGATTTTCGAAAATCCTGTCCAGGCACAAGGCAGGTTCTTCGCTGTCGTTGTTTGGTCCGCATGGCGTGCTGTTCCGGTGCGACAGCGCGCCGCCATCATTCTGGAGGCGTACCGAAGATACGACCAGGCACACCCGGACCATCCCAAGGCGCCGCAGCTTGCTATGGCCACAGGGATGACCTGGGAGGAGGCGGATCAGAGGGGCCTTTTCCCCTTCTCGATTACGCCAAACGCTCATCCGGACGAAGTGGACTCGCAAGCAGTTCGCGATGCCCTGCGCAACGAAGGAGCCATCGCCACCGCTACCGGCCTCAAGCTCCGTTTCGCCTCGCGGGAGGCAGCCCAGCAGGCCTTCCAACGCTTGCAAGAGCGATTGCCTCAAGCTCACTGGTCCTTGAATCAGATCGTGGGCACTCTTGAAGAGGACTGAGAAGCCATGAACATTCTCACGCAGCCCCAACAAGCCGCCGGAGCTGAGAAGGATAAACCATCCTCAGCGCAACAACGTCTGCTGCTGCACGATGTCAGCTGGGACAGTTACCAGGCCATCGGGAACGCTCTGTGCAATCGACCCGCCCTGCGCATGACCTACGATCGAGGGAGACTCGAATTCATGACCACATCGCCGAGGCATGAAATCTACAAAAAGAGGCTGGGGCGAATCATTGAGACGCTGGCCGAAGAATACCCGGTGGCCATCACGACGGCCGGCCAAATGACCTTTCAGCGGCCCGAGCTGGATCGCGGTCTGGAACCTGATGATTGTTATTGGATCGCGCATGAGACGCAAATGCGTGGCCGTCTGGACTGGGATCCGCAACGCGACCCGCCCCCCGATTTGGTGATTGAGATCGAAATCTCGCGTAGCGCTCTCGATCGCATGGGCATCTATGCTGCCCTTGGCGTGCCGGAAGTCTGGCGTTTTAATGGTGCCGCCTTGCACGTCGAATTGCTGCAACCCGATGGGACTTATCAACGTGTCGCGGCCAGTCTCAGCTTTGCCAGAGTTCCCATAGCCGATCTGTTGCCTTTTCTCGAACCTTCGGAATCCGTCGATTACCTCAGCGTAATTCGCTCGGTTCGGACCTGGGTGCGAGAGCAGCTGGACCGAAAACAAGAGTGAAATGCACCACGGCACGAATGAGGGAGTCATGCACCTACACGAGGAATACCTCCGCCAATCCCGTCGCGATTTCCTTACCACCTCGGCCAGCGGCATCGGCCTGCTCGCGCTGGCCTCGCTTCTGCGCGATGATGGCCTCTTGGCCGCGGAATCCAATCCGGACATTGGCAATCCCCTGACTCCCAAAGCGCCCCACTTCGCGCCCAGGGCCAAAAGCTGTATCTGCATCTATCTCGAAGGCGCTCCCAGTCAGATCGATCTCTTCGATCCCAAGCCCAAGTTGAACGAGCTGCACGGCCAAAAGCTGCCCGATTCAATGACCAAGAAGGTGCGCTTCGCCTTCATCCGGAAGGAGGGCGCGCGTCTGCTGGGCAGCCCGCGCAAGTTCAAGAAGCACGGCCGCTGCGGCATGGATTTCTCCGACCTCCTTCCTCATCTGGCAACGTGCGCCGATGACATCGCGATGGTCCGCTCCATGCACACCGAGGCGTTCAACCATCATCCCGGCCAGCTGATGATGAACACCGGCGTGCCGACGTTCGGCCGGCCGAGCATGGGTTCCTGGCTCACCTATGGACTCGGCTCGGCGGCAAACAACCTGCCGGGTTATGTCGTTCTGACGGCCGGACGCGGCACCAGCGCCGGCGCCACCGCCTGGTCGAGCGGCTTTCTGCCGACCAGCTATCAGGGCGTCCTCTTCCGCAACAAGGGCGAGCCGGTCCTCAATCTTGCCAACCCTGCCGGCCTCACCGACAACATGCAGCGCAAGACCATCGAGGCGCTGCGCGACCTCAATCGCGAGCGACACCAGCATCTCGGCGATCCGGAGATCAACAGCCGCATCGCTGCCTACGAGCTGGCGTTTCGCATGCAGTCGGCCGCCCCGGAATTGATCGATCTCTCCAGCGAGACGAAGGCCACGCGCGCCATGTACGGCCTGGATCGCGTCGCGCCGAAGATCAAGGCGGCGCGCGGCGGCGGACCCGGCGAGTTTCACGCTTTCGCCGCCAACTGCCTGCTGGCTCGCCGTCTCGTCGAGCGCGGCGTGCGCTTCGTCAATCTCTATCACGCGTCCTGGGACCATCACAGCAACCTCGACGCCGAGCTTGCCCACAACTGCCTCATGGCCGATCAGCCGGTGGCGGCGCTGTTGCAGGACCTGAAGCGCCGCGGCCTGCTCGACACGACGCTGGTGATGTGGATCAGCGAGTTTGGCCGCACGCCGCTGGGCGAGAACCGCGCCGGCTACAAAAAGGTGACGGGCCGCGATCATCATCCGTTCGCCTTCACCATCTGGCTGGCCGGCGGCGGCGTCAAGAATGGGCAGATTATCGGCAAAACCGATGACATTGGTTGGAACGTGGTGCATGATCCCATTCACATCAACGATTTGCACGCCACGGTCTTGCATCTGTTCGGGCTGAATCATTTGAAGCTGACGTATCGTTTCCAGGGTCGCGACTTCCGGCTCACCGACGTGGCCGGCAAGGTGGTGTCGAAATTACTGACATGACGGAATGAGGTCTTTTATGCAGCGCATCGTGCGAGAACAAGCCCGCAAGTACGCCCTCGACTGGCGCGACGAGCCGCTCTTGCGCGTTCGTCCCGGCGAGAGCTTCGAGATCGAGACCTGGGACGCCAGCACCGGCTATTTCAAGACGCCGGCCGACAAGGCCATTCCCGGCAAGCGTCCCGGCTTCGATCGCAGCCCGCCGCATGCCAATCCCATTGGCGGTCCGGTATATCTCGAAGGTGCCGAGCGCGGCGATACACTTGTCATCACGATCGAGGACATCGTTGTCGCCGATTATTCGTGGATCGCCATCGGCCCGCGCCGCGGTCCACTCGGCGAATCCACGCGCTGGCCGGAGCTGTCGAGCGATTACACGACGAAGATCTTCCGCCACACGCCCGGCCCGAGCGGCACGATGCGCGACGGCACGGTGCATTTCAGCGAGCGATTATCATGGCCGATCACGCCGTTCATCGGCACGCTCGGCGTGGCGCCCGACCGCGAGGTGACGACCAGTCTCGACGGCCAGGGCGAGTGGGGCGGCAATCTCGACATTCGCGATGTCTGCCCCGGCAACCGCATCCTGTTGCCGATTTTCCACACAGGCGCTCTGTTTTATCTCGGCGATGTCCACGCCAGCCAGGGCGACACCGAGTTCACCGGCACCGCCGCGGAAACCCAGGCGACGGTGCGCGTCCGTCTCGATCTGATCAAGGGCAAGCGCGTCCCATGGATGCGCATCGAGAAACCGGAGTCTCTCGTCTCGGTGTATGCGTTCCGCCCGCTGGAAGTGGCCGTCGAGACGGCGACGATCAACTTGATGGATTGGCTCATCCACGATTTCGGCTTCACGCCGACAGATGCGTATTGTCTGGTTAGCACCTGCCCCGATTTCCGTATCCACGTCTATCAGATGTGCAAGCTCGGCAAGCTGAATTACGTCGCCGGGGCGGAACTCCCGAAGAAGTATTTACTTACATAAGCAGCAAACTCGATCAAGTTAGAATACAGGGAATCACCTAGTCCTTTGCTTTTGGCATCGGCGGCGGAGGCTCATCTCTTACTTGAGTGGGAGTCGGGGTTCCCTGTTTCTCCGAAGGTCTCTCATACAGGTATTTGACAACTGCACCACCAATTGTCATCAGGAGGCCTACCACCATAGCGACGAGCAGTGTTTGGACTACAACCTGCCTCGTCTCAACAGTATGCACGCGTTTATCCGTATCCGTTTCGAGCTTATGAAGCCGCTGTTCCGCCTCAGTTTCCAGCTTATGTAATCTCTTTTCAGACTCAGTCTCCAGTTTATGAAGCCTCTTATCGAAGTCGGTTTTCAAACTCTCCATCTGTGTTTTCAGTTCAGCCGGAGACGCAACATCGCCTTGAATCTTCGTGATGGCTTCGGCGCTAATGCCCCTTGGGTCTCTCTTCCGGGACGGATAAGGTATTTCCGTGTCCTCATCAAGATCGGTGGTAATCGGCGTACCAGATCAGGAAGACGGGTTGGTCGAAGTCCAGAACAATGTTCTGGCTGCCGGCATTATAGACCGAGAATATGAGTCGGTCATTATAACCCGGATCGACATGAAACCCCGACACGTTGACCAGTCCCCGGAACTTCGTACCTGCCCGGATCGATATAAAGGCAATTGCTTTATTGGGAACTCTCACGACCTCCCGTGTAATCAGGAGGCCGAACTGCCCTGGGGGGATCGTAATCGGCGTATCGGGAGTTATCTGGGTCTTCTTTCCCTTATCAGACGTGATATACGCCTCGCTACCAACGCTCAGCTCATAGGCGCCGTGTTTAACTCGCTCCGCGCGATAAGGGTCGATCAACTCCTGCCCGCGGGCATTAATCGTCTTGTGGCTTGCCCCCATTTTATGTACCAAGCGCTGTGAGAGTCGGATCAACCGCTACAGATGTGTCCTCGGCCCGGCGTAGCGCAGCGGAGTCGGGCCGAGGACACATCTCCCCGAACTCTGCTGGCGTC
>Ga0335075_10002303_pt1 | contig 30848 bp, 27 predicted proteins | sample Lox_Sample_24_FD_206723 | JGI IMG/M metagenome (GOLD analysis project Ga0335075, IMG submission 206723) | Soil microbial communities from Loxahatchee National Wildlife Refuge, Florida, United States - Lox_Sample_2.4 | ecosystem: Environmental > Terrestrial > Soil > Wetlands | place: USA...
ACCAGACGCTGCAGTCCGTGCAGCTGCACTTCCCGCCCGGCATCTCCGGCATCCTCACCGGCGTGCCGCTGTGCCACGAAGCCGAAGCCAACGCGGGCACGTGCGGGCAGGGGAGCCTGATCGGCCACTCCGTCGCGCGCGTCGGCGTGGGCGACGAACCGTACACCGTCAGCGGAGGGGAAGTCTTTCTCACCGAAGGCTACGAGGGCGCCCCGTTTGGCCTGTCGATCGTCACGCCGGCGGTGGCGGGGCCCTTCAATCTCGGCAAGGTGGTGGTGCGTGCGAAGGTCGAGGTCGACCCCCGCAGCGCCGCGCTGACCGTCGCCACGGGCACGATCCCGCACATACTCGACGGCATCCCGCTCGACATAAGGGAAGTCAACGTCACCGTCGATCGCCACGACTTCAGCTTCAACCCCACCAGCTGCGATCCCATGTCGATCACGGGAAGCGTCTCCAGCGTGGAAGGAGCCACCGCGCTCGTCTCCTCGCCGTTCCAGCTGGCCAACTGCGCGCTGCTGAAGTTCACCCCGAAAATCGCCGTCACCACTGCCGGCCGCGCCTCCAAACGAGATGGCGCGAGCCTCCACTTCAAGATCTCCTACCCGGCGGGTGCGATGGGCTCGCAGGCGTGGTTCGACGAGGTGAAGGTGGACCTGCCCAAGAAGCTGCCCGCCAGAGACGAAACGCTGCAGCAGGCCTGTCTCGCGCACGTGTTCGAAGTCAACCGGAGCGCCTGCCCGAAGGGCTCGAAGATCGGAAGCGCGGTGGTGCACACGCAGGTGCTGCCGGAACCGCTCGAGGGCCCCGTCTACTTCGTCTCCTACGGTGGTGCGAAGTTCCCCGAAGCGGTGTTCGTGCTGCACGGCTACGGCGTCACGATCGAACTGCACGGCGAAACGTTCATCAGCAAAAAGGGCATCACGAGCGCCACGTTCCGTAACACCCCCGACGTGCCCTTCGAAAGCATCGAAGTGTCGATCCCGATGGGGCGCTACTCGGAGTTCGCCGCCAACCTGCCCGAAAAGTGGCACTACGACTTCTGCGGGCACAAGCTCAAGCTCCGAATGCCCACCCTCTTCAAAGCGCAAAACGGACTGGAGATCCACCAGAGCACGCCCATAGCCATCACCGGGTGCCGACGACACCACAAGAAGAAGCACCACAAGCGCAAGCACGGGAAGCACACAAAGGCCCGTGGCCACGCAAGGAAGTAGACGACGCTAGGCGACCGCTGACCTGCGAGGGCACCCGCAGGTCAGGAACATTGCCCTCCGCGGGCTTGCAAGCGGCTGCCCCTCTGACCTATGTTGGCCTCGATGCAACAGCAGCTCGAGGTCCCAAGCGACTGGTACCGTTTCGCCTACCCGCCGGAGATGGCCAAGCTGCCGTGGGCGCAGAAGACCGTCGCGGAAGTCGAGCGCGCGCTCGCGATGCTGCAGCCGAGTGGCGCGGAGCGCATCCTCGACCTCGGCTGCGGCACCGGCAGGCACACGATCGAGTTCGCGCGTAGGGGCTTCGACGCGGTTGGCGTCGAGCTGCTCGACGCCAATGTCGAGGTGGCACGCCAGGATGCAGAGGACGCCGGCGTCGAGGTCGAGTTCGTCGCGGCCGACCTGCGCGAGCTGAGCTACGAGCAGGAGTTCGACATCGTGCTCAGCCTCAACGACGGCGCGATCGGCTACTTCGAGACAGAGGCCGACAACATGCGCACGTTCGAGGTGATCGCCAAGGCGCTGCGCGGGGGCGGGCAGCACCTGCTGCAGATCGCCAACGTGCTGCACGCCGAAAAGTTCATGCCGATGAAGGGCTGGATCGAGGGCGCCGGCGCGCTCGAACTGGTCGACCACCACTGGAACCAGCACACGCGCTGCTGGGAAGGCGTCACCGCCGCGATTCCTGTCGGCGAGGTCTTCGAGCGGCTCGAGTTCATCCCCTTCCGCAAACGCCTCTACTCGGTCGAGGAGCTCAGCGACATCTACGCCGCGCTCGGCATGGAGCTCGCCGGTGTCTTCCGCGGCAACGGACGCCCTGGCAAGCCGCGCAACACGCAGTACGAGATCTTCGTCACGGCGCGCAAGCTGTAGCGCGACGGCACCGAACGGCCGGCGCCCAGCCGGCCCGCGAGTCATCTCCGCGGTGCTGTCTCCCACTGCCGGCGCCGCCCGCCGGCGCGGAATCCGCGCAGGCGCGAGCCATCCGGGGCCGCGCGTGCCGATCCGTGGCCTACGCCACGGTGGGGCTGTTGACAGCCAAGGCGGCTGATGCGAGCTTCGTGCCATGCGCTCGCCCACGACGCCGCCTGTTCCCGCGCGCGCCCGCGCGCTCCCGTCCGGACGCGTCGCGCTCTCACCCGCGCGCCCCGGCGGCTTGGGTGCCGCGCGCGATGCCCGCCTGGCGGAGCTCACGCGCGTCGCCTGGACCCCGTGCGCCGAGGTCGGCCTCGAGGAGTGGTCGGCGATCGGGCGGCGCTTCGGCGAGATCAGTCGCTGCAGCCAGTGGTGGCTCGGCGACTGGATCCGCTACGGCAACCAGCGCTTTGGCGAGCGCTACACGCGCGCCGCCAAGCTCACCGGCTACGACGCGCAGTCGCTCATGAACATGGTCTACGTCGCCTCGCGCTTCGAGATCTCCCGACGTCGGGAGAACCTATCGTGGAGTCACCATGCCACGCTCGCCGCGCTCGAGCCCGGACTGCAGGAGCACTGGCTGGAGCGCGCCGTCACCGAGCGCCTGTCGGTCGCCGACCTGCGCCTCGAGCTGCGCAGCGGCCGGCGCGCCGTGGCGGGGGCAGCGCCGCGCAAGGCGTCTCAGTCGCCCACAGCTGCGCCGGCCGGCGAGCTGGTCTGCCCCACGTGCGGCTCGCGCGTGCCCGCCTCGCCTCTGCCTTCCGAGCGGGCGGACTTATCGTCACCCCTCGGCCTCGACGTGCCGTCCTCATCCTCCGGCCCGGACGCCCCGTCCAGCGGGCGCGGCTGATCGCCGCCGACGCCGCTGCGCCGGCGCTCCTCGGGGCTGCGCCGGCGCCGGACCACCACTGGCGCCTCATCGCCCGGCGCGAACGACACCGAACTGCGCGTCGGGCGTTGCACGCCCTCAGAGGGCGCCGCCAGCTCGACCTGCTCGATCACGGCGCGGATCACGTGGCGCATCTCCAGCGGCGCGAACGTGGCGGCGACGCAGCGGCGCACGCCTGAGCCGAACGGCAGCCACGCGTAGTTCTCGGCTGGACGCTCCCCCTTCCCCGTACCGGGACGGTGCGGGGATGATGCGAGGAAGCGCTCGGGCATGAACGCGAACGGGCGCGGATAGATGTCCTCTCGGTGGTGCACCAGGTAGATCGCCGGCGCCACCAGCGTGCCCGCAGGGATCGTGTGGCCACCGAGCTCCATCGACTCCACCAGCCCGCGCATTACCACCGGCACCGCTGGCACCAGGCGCAGGATCTCCTTGACTACCGCCTCCGTGTACTCCTCGCCCTCACCGCCCAGCACCTCGGCCTGCAGACGCGCCATCTTCTCCGGGTGGCGCAGCAGCCGCTCGAACGCCCACGACAGCGACGTCGCCGTTGGGCCGTCCGAGAGCAGCGTGATCAGTTCGTCGCGCAGCTCCTGGTCTGTCATCGGCCGCCCGCTCTCGTCGTAGGCCTGCTCGAGCATCGAGAGGATGCCCTCGTCCTCCTGCCGGGGCGGCGCCGCCCGGCGGCGACGCACCTCCTCGAGCAGGGCTGCCTCGACGGGCGCCATCAGCTCGCGAAAGCGCCGGTTGCGCGAGAGCACCTGCGAGCCGAAGGTGGCCAGCAGCGTCAGCCGCGAGGAGTCGTTCAGCCAGTCGGTCAGACGCTGGAGCAGCGCGCGCAGGTTGTCCATGTGCGGCCCCTCGGCGCTGCCGAAGGTGGCGCGCATCACCACCTCGTTGCTGATCGCCTGCATGCGCGGCCACAGCGCGAAGGGCTCGCCCACCGGCCAGCTCGCGATCTGCTCGCGCGCCACCTGCGCCATCATCTCGCCGTAGCCGCGCATGCGCGCGCCGTGGAAGGCCGGCAGCATGAAGCGCCTGTGCGCCATGTGCTCGGGCTCGTCGAGCAGCATCACCGAGCGCTGCCCCAGCAAGGGCACCAGCAGCGGGTTGGCCTCGCCCGCGCCGGCGCGCACGAGCTCGGGGGAGATCGTGAGCACCTTGCCCACGTCGGCGGGGTCACTGAGAAACACCCAGGGACGTGCGCGGCGCACGCGCAGCGTGAACACATCGCCGTAGCGGCGGCGGCACTTTTCCATGAACGGAAGCGGACGCAGCGCCCAACCGAGCGCCTGCAGCGGCTGGGGCATGCGCGGTCCCGGCGGCAGCGCGCCGGCGGCGTCCGCGCGCGTGGACGAAGGCGTGCGATATCCCATGGCAGGCCTTATCATGGTCCTCACAGCCCGACTACGCAAACTGTGCCGTCCTACGGTCCCAGTGGAAAGCGTTCGGGCAGGCGTTCGGATCACCCGCACCAGTGCCGTAATCGGTTTAACGGGCCAGCCTTAAGAGCTGGAGATCCGGGTTCGAGCCCCGGCTGGTGCATTGGCAACCGCAATCGCTCAGGACATGTCGACGACCTCGACCTGGAATCTCTTCGACTACTTCGAGCAGATCAAAGGCCTCCCTGCGCGCAGGACGGCCGGCAGCAGGGCGCCGCTGGCCGGGGGCAGGCTCCCGCCGGCCGAGAACGAGCCCGAGTCGCCCTGGGCCGCACGCGCGCCGCGCCGACCCAACCGCGACTTCGACTTGATGCTCACGCCGCGGCGGCGCGAGTGGCAGCAGGACCGGGACTCGCTGCAAGCGCTGGAGCGGCTGGAGCACGAGCCGTGGGTCCAGGCGCTCGAGCGCAGGAGCGATCGCGTCAACGTGCGCCTCAGCGATCGCTGGGTCGAGGGCGTCGGCTCGGCCCTGGAGGCCGGCGGCGGCGACGAAGCAGCGCTCGCCGAGCTCGCCCGCGCCCAGCGCTTCGCGGTCCAGTTCTGGGACCCCAACGCAACCAAGGCGCTGCACGTAGGCCACCTGCGCAACCTCGCGATCGGCAACGCGCTGGCCGCGGCGCTCGCCCAGGCCGGCGGCGAGGTCGAGCGGCGCAGCCTCATCTCCGACGCCGGGCGCAGCATGGGCGAGGCCATGGCGGGGGTCGTACGCAGTGGCCGGCACGCGCAGTCCTGGCCCGACGGCGACCAGAAGAGCGATCACTTCGTGGGCGTCTGCTATGCCCAGTACGTGGCCGCCGGCAGCATGCTGAACGGCTACGGCTCGGAGGAGCCCGGCGATTCGCTCTCGCGCGAACTGCAGGTCCGCGACGACGCCGCCGACGAGCTGCTCAAGCGCGTGATGCAGGGCGACGCCGAGGCGCTCGAGCTGTGGTTCAAGACGCGCGCCTGGGTGATCTCCGGACAGCGCACCACGCTCGCGCATCTGGGCATCGCCTTCGACCGCGTGTTCTTCGAGTCGGACTTCCTCGAGGACGGCACGCGCATGACCGAGCTTGGCCTGCAAGAGGGCAGGCTCGAGCGCCGGCCCGACGGCGTCGTCGTCTACCCCACCGACGTGGAGGACCTCGAGGAGATGGCGCTGGTGCGCCCCGACGGCGTCAGCACCCAGCACCTGCGGGCTGTCTCGTACTGGCTCAACGCGCCGGACCTCGAGGACGTGACCTCGTTGCAGGTGTGCGGCACCGAGTGGGTGTCGCACTCGGTCTGCATCAACAAGCTGATGAGCGACATGAAGGCGCTCAAACCAGCCGGCAACGGCCACGGCGTGCACCCCATGCACGACATCTTCCACGGCATGGTCTCGCGCCAGAAGCGCGCGGTGGCCTCCAGCGCCGAGGGCGCGCTGCTGATCGACGACCTGATCGACGAGCTCGACAAGCGGATCGACGCGGACGCCGCGCTGCGCGAGGTGCGCCGCGCGCATCCCTTTCCGGAACGGATCCCCGCGCAGGTGGTGCTCGGCTACTACCTGCCCTACCCGGCCGTGCCGGCGGTCGATTTCGAGCCCGAGCGGCTGCTGCGCGAGCGGGAGAGCCTCGGTTGGCAGCTCGTGCTCGCGCGCGCGCGCAAGGCTTCCCGCAGCGAGGCTGCGAGCCGCCCCGGTCGCCCGGCCGAGGACCCCGATTACCGCTTCGCGGTGGTGCAGTCCGAGCTCTACAGACGCCACCTGCGCCTCGCGATCGAACGCTTCGACGTGACGCCGCTGGCCCTGTACCTGCGGCATCTCGCGCGCTGGTACTTGGAGAGCGAGCCGAGCGCACACGTGCAGAGCGCGGTGCACACGCTGCTCGACCGCAGCGCGCGCGGACTGGGCCTGGAGGCGGGCCGATGACCACGCTGCTGGTCGACAACTACGACTCCTACACCTACAACGTGTTCCACCTGCTGGCTGGCGTTAGCGGCGAGGAGCCGCTCGTGGTGCACAACGACATGGTCTCCTGGCGCGCGCTCTCGCGCTGGGACTTCGACGCGATCGTGCTCTCGCCGGGGCCCGGGCACCCGGCGCGCTGGCACGACTTCGGCGTGTGCGCCGACATCCTGCGCTCGAGCGAGACGCCCGTGCTCGGCATCTGCCTCGGCCATCAGGGCCTCGGGCACGCGCTCAAGGGCTGGGTCACGACCGCGCCGACGGCTATGCACGGGCGCCTCAGCAGCGTCAGGCACGACGGCGCGGGGCTGTTCGAGGGCATTCCCCAGGACTTCTCGGTGGTGCGCTACCACTCGCTGGCGGTGAGCGGCGCGATGGGGCCGGAGGGGCGGGTGACGGCCTGGACCGAGGACGGCGTGACAATGGGCATCGAACACACCCGCCGCCCCCTGTGGGGCGTGCAGTTCCACCCCGAGTCGATCTCCACCGAGCACGGCCACCGCCTGGTCGAGAACTTCTATCGCCTCGCGCGCGAGCGCAAGCCCCCGCGGCGCCCCGGTCGTCAGGCGCCGCTGGTGCCGCCCCGGCGCTGTCGGCGGCGTGGCCGCGAGCGCCCCTCGGTCAGCCTGCGCACGCGTACGCTGGAGGGCGAGCTCGACACCGAGCAGCTGTTCGAGCGGCTGTTCGGGGCTTGCGGATACGCCTTCTGGCTGGACAGCGCCGATGCGCCCACGCAGCTCGCGCGCTGCTCGTACATGGGCTCGAGCATGGGCCCCAATCGTGCCGTGCTCGAGTACGACGCCAACCACGGCCTCGTCACCCGCCACTCGACCGCAGGCGCCGAGACCGAGCAGGCCTCGATCTTCGACGTGCTCGAGCGCGAGATGCAGGCGTGGGCCCTCCGGGGCCCCACCGAGCTGCCTGCGGGGCTCGTGGGCGGCTACGTCGGTTACCTCGGCTACGAGTGCAAGGCGGACTGTGGCTCCTCGAACGTCCATGCCTCGGACATGCCCGATGCTGTGATGATGCTCGCCAATCGCGTCGTGGCGGTCGACCACGTCAACCACCGAACCACCCTGCTGGCCGTATGCGATGGAGACGCGCAGGACGCGGAACGCTGGCTCGAGGAGGCAGAGCGGGAGGCACGGCATCTGCTCGCCTCGCCGCCTGCGGAGGTGGAGCCGGAGGCGGACGCGGAGCTCGGCGCCCAGCCCGTGGTGTTCCGCTGCGGACGCGGACGTACGCAGTACCTCGAGGACATCGCCCGCTGTCAGGCCGCGCTCGCCGCCGGCGAGTCCTACGAGGTGTGTCTTACCGATCAAATCCACACCGACGCCAGCCCCGAGCCATGGCTGCTCTACCGACTGCTACGCCGGCGCAACCCCGCTCCTTTCGCCGCTTACCTGAAGTTGGGAGATCGGGCCGTGCTCAGCTCCTCGCCCGAGCGCTTCCTGTCCGTCGGGCGCGACCGCTCGGTCCAGGCCCGCCCGATCAAGGGCACCGCCCCGCGTGCGCCCGATGATCCCGGGCGCGACGAGCAGGCCCGCGCCGGCCTGCTCAACGACGAAAAGACCTTCGCCGAGCACCTGATGATCGTCGATCTTCTGCGCAACGACCTCGGCCGCGTGTGTGAGGTCGACAGCGTGCGGGTGCCCGGTCTGATGGTGGTGGAGAGCTATGCCACCGTGCACCAGCTGATCTCGACCGTCACCGGCGTGCTCGAGGCCAGCAGCAGCAGCGTCGAGTGCGTACGGGCCTGCTTCCCGGGAGGGTCGATGACCGGCGCGCCGAAGCTGCGCACGATGGAGATCATCGACGACATCGAGCGTGAGGCGCGGGGCGTCTACTCGGGTGCGCTCGGGTACTTCGGCTTCGACGGAAGCGTCGACCTGTCGATCGTGATCCGCACGATCGTGATGCGGCCCGGCGCCACCACGATCGGGGCGGGGGGCGCGATCGTGATCCAGTCCGACGCCGAGGAGGAGTTCGACGAGCTGCTGCTGAAGGCGCGTGCGCCGATGGCCACGATCGCGCTGGCGGTGACCGGCAGCGACGATCCGGCTGCCTGCTCGGTCGAGCTCGAGCCGCAGCTCGAGGCGACGGCGCGATGAGCGCTGAGCCGGACACAGCCGCGACCGCGGCGGTCTCGCGGGACACGGGCCGGACGGGAGCGGATGGCGACGCGGTCACCGCGCGCCACTGGCAGATACGTCCTGCCGGCCCCGACGACGCGAGAGCTGTGGCCGAGGCTGTGCGCGAGCTGCTGCTCGAGCTGGGAGGCACTCCTCCTGCGCAGGAGGCGATGAGCGAGGTGGCCAGCGAGCTCATCGCGGACCCGAGGCTGGGGGTCGTGTTGGTCGCGGATGCGGGAGGCGAGCTAGTCGGCGTGCTCGCCGCCAGCTGGCAGGTAGCCGTGCACGCACCAGGCAGGTACGCGCTGATCCAGGACCTGTGGGTAGATCCCGGTTGGCGCAGCCATGCGATCGGACGCGAGCTGCTCGCTACGCTCTTCGCGCTCGCGCGCGAACAGGGTTGCCGGCGAGCGGAGGTTGGCCTGCCGCGGGAGAGCTTCGCCCGCTTCGGCGCCACCGAGGACTTCTATCTGGCGAACGGGTTCGAGCCGAACGGCCCACGCATGCGGAGAGCCCTATCTTGAGCATGATGGTGATGGTCGAACAGCACGAACGCTCCCGTGCGCTGCAGCCATGGCTGCTTGCGCGTGACGGCTCGAGGCTCGAGGGCCAGGACCACGACAGGCGCCTGACCGAGCTCGGCCTGGGCCTGTCGCGACACCCCGACGTGTGCGCCGCCGTCCCGCAGGTGAGCGCCGAGCGCTTGGAGCGCACGCTCACGTCTCTGCACGAGCCGAGCTACGTGAACGCGATCGCGCGCGTGGCCGGCGAGCAGCCGGAACTGATGTCGCAGTTCGTCGCGCCGGGGATGACACCCGACACGCCGGTGTGCGAGAGCGTGGCCGTGGCGGCCTTCGAGGGCGTGCGCACCGCGGTCGCCGCCGCCGACCGGATCATCGCCGGCGAGCGCTTCGCGTATGCCATGTGCAGGCCCCCGGGGCACCACGCCGGTCCCAGCTGGCTTGGAGGCTGCTGCTACTTCAACAACGCGGCCGCGGCGGCCCACGTGCTGCGTGAGGGCGGGCTGCGTCCCGTGGCGATCCTCGACCTCGACATCCACTACCCGAACGGCACCGCCGCGATCGTCGCGCGCTCGTCGGACACGACGCTCTGCTCGCTTCACGCGTGGCCGGTAGTCAACGTGGCGGCCCAGACCGCGCATCCGCCCGGTGAACACGAGCTGCTGTTCGAGTTTCGCGAGCCACCGTCTCCGGATCGATATCTCGAAGCGCTTGAGCAGGCGATCGGGCGACTGGCTGGGTCGGCGCAGGCGATCGTGCTCTCACTGGGATACGACACGGTCGCAGGCGACCCGCACGGGAGTTGGAGTTTCGAGCCCGCGATCTTCCTCGCAGTGGGAAGGCTGCTCGCCGCATCGGCGCTGCCAGTTTGCATCGTGCAAGAGGGCGGATACGCGATCGACGCGCTCGCTCGGTGCGCGTTTGCATTCGCAGAGGGACTGCTGGGAGACGAGGCGCGATGAGCTCCGGCCTCGAGCCGTTTCGCCGGCGCCTCGACGAGCTCGACGAGCGGATCGTGGCGCTGCTGGGCGAGCGCTTCGCGGTCTGCCGCGAAATCGCGCTGCACAAGCGCGAGCACGAGATCCCGATGATGCAGCCCGGACGTGTCGAGGAGGTGCGCTCGCGCTACCTGCGTCGTGGTGCGGACGTGTCCCTGCCGGCCGACTTCACGGCCACGCTGTTCGAGCTGCTGATCGGCGCCACCTGCAAGATGGAGGACGAGCTGATGGCCGAGCACGACTCCACCGAGGGCGACGGCGTGACGGACGCGCGGACCGCTCGCTCGGAAGGAGTCTCATGAGCGCCGAGCTGCCACCTCCCATCTTCATAACGCTGGGTCCGCAGGGGACCTGCCACGAGAACGCCCTCATCCATTATCTCGACTTCCAGGGGATCGACGACGCGCGCATCGATTTGGTGGAAGACCTGTTGGGGGCGATCGGGCGCGTCCGCGAGGAGCCCAACACCTTCCTCGTCCAGTGCAGTGCGCATGTGCAGGTCCACCTCGTGACCGAGCGCTACCACACGGAGGTGTTCGTGATCGACACCTTCATCTACCCCACCAAGGCACTCTCGCTGCTGGTCCGCAGGGACCGGCCGGAACCGAAGAGCCTCGGCATCGTCTCTGCCACCAAGGGCTATCCCGATCTCACGCGCTGGCAGACGATCGTCGACGAGCCGTCCAAGCCAGTGGTGGCACGGCACCTGCTCGCAGGCGAGTACGATGCCGGGCTGACCCATCTGCACCATGCCGCCGAACACCCGCAGCTGCTGCGCGTCGAGGAGGTCTACGGGGCGGTCGACACCACCTGGGTCGTGTACGGCTCGCGCAAGCGCTTCCGCGGCGAGGTCATCGGCCAGCGGGCGCCGTGGCTCTTCACCGGCGAGCCGGACAGGGCGCTTTCGCCTCGCTGAGCCCGTGTCCCACTCCAGAGCGAAAACGTCGCCTCACCCGAATTCGCCGTAAGTAATAAACGGCAGTTGGCAGGCACGGCTCAAGATATGTAGCGTAGCGACACAGCACGAACTTGGGGGGCTCTAACGCGCTCGATCCGGACGCGTGATCCCAACGGCGCATCGGTGCGTGCGGCCATCTGACTCGCTCGCGAGCCGCTGCGTTGTGCTGTCTCTGTCAGCAGCAAACGACGAAAGTGGTGGTGCTATGTCTATGAAGGAAAGACGTTCGGTGCTCATGCTGCTCGTGCTCGGAGCGTCGGTAGCTGTAATGGCTGTCGCCTCGCCGGCATTCGCAAAGGAACCGACCGGCAAATTCGCGGTGTTCAAGCAGTGCCCACGCTTTACCTCCGGCGTTAATTTGTGCCTCTACTCCCAGACCACGAGCGGGGAAGTTACGCTGCACAAACAGACGGTGCCGATCACGAAAACGATCACGCTGCAGGGCGGGATCGCGCTCAACGAAGAAACCTTCGCTGAGAAATTCGTGGGCGCACTGAACGGCGAAACGCTCTCGAAAACGGGCGAGAACGTTCCCGGTGGCCTCACAGGCCTCGTCAACTGCACGGAAATCACCGGTAACGGCGTCCTCGAATTCCTTGCCCGCGAAGCGTGCAAACTCGTCTTCGAAAACAAAACGACCGGTGTCGAAGCGGTCACAGAACTGGCGAAGCCGGCGAGCGAAATCAAAGTCAATACCTTCAATCTCGAAGACGAGGAAGGTACGGCGCTGACGCTCCCGATTAAGGTCAAACTGGAAAACACCTTCCTCGGAAGCGAATGCTACATCGGCTCAAGCGCTCACCCGATCATGCTTACCTTGACCACGGGTACGACGAGCCCGGCGCCACCGAACAAACCGATCAAAGGCAACGCAGGGTTCTTGAAAGCCGAAGATGAATTCAACTTCCTCGAACTCACAAACAACAAACTCGTGAGCAATGAATTCTCGGCGCCAGAAGCTACGGGTTGTGGTGGCATCTTCTCCGCATTGCTCGACCCCATCGTCGACAGCAAAATCGGTCTCCCCTCGCCGGACGGCTATAACACGGCGATCCAGAACAACACCATCAAGGAGGCCACGACCGAAGGAGTGATCGCCAGCGAAAAATAGACGCCGAGGCGCACGCCATTCCACGCCTCATGCATGAAGCGAACCTACTGGAGCCCGCCCTTTTCGGTGGGCGGGCTCCAGTCGTCTCGAACGTTACGCTCTTCGCCCCAGGCAAAAAGCCGGTCGGAAACAAAGTATGCATTATGTCTGGAGTCCGGTCTAAGGTAACGCTCGAGCGGGTATCCATCCTGACGGCCGGTCGCGTGAACCCGGGCTTCGGCTCATGGTGGCTTATACCCTGCGACCAGCCTCGACATCAAGATCAAAACAAGGTGATTGGCCTATGACTATCAGAAGCAAACGCCTGCTCGCTCTCACGGTTCTAACCACGTCGCTTTTGACACTATCGCTGATTTCCCAAGCATTGGCGAGTGAACCTACTGGAAAATATGGTGTGTTTAAGCAGTGTCCGCGATTTACCGCAGGTGTAAATCTCTGCTTGTACTCGCAGACGCTAAGCGGCGAAGTGACGCTTAACAAACAGACAGTCCCCATCACCAAGACGATAACGCTACAGGGCGGGATCGCACTGAACGAAGAAACGTTCGCTGAGAAATTCGTCGGGGCCCTCAACGGAGAAACGCTCTCCAGGACCGGCGAGAACGTTCCCGGCGGATTGGCCGGCCTAATCAATTGCACAGAAATTACGGGCGAAGGCACCCTCGAAGTGCTCGCACGCGCAGCATGTAAACTGGTGTTCGAAAACAAAACTACCGGTGTAGAAGCGGTGACCGAACTGGCCAAGCCGGCTAGCGAAATCGGAATCAACAGCTTCAATCTCGAAAGCGAGGAAGGCACTGCACTGAGCCTTCCCATCAAGGTTAAATTGGAAAACGCCTTCCTGGGAACCGAATGCTACATTGGCTCAAGCGCAGATCCGATCACTCTTACACTTACGACAGGCACGACGAGCCCGGCGCCTCCGAACACACCGATCAAAGGCAACGCAGGGTTCCTTAAAGCGGAAGACGAATTCAATTTCATTGAACTAACCAACAATAAACTTGTGAGCAATGAATTCTCGGCGCCAGAAGCCACAGGTTGTGGTGGCATCTTCTCCGCATTGCTCGACCCCCTCATCGACAGCAAAATCGGGCTTCCCTCGCCGGACGGCTACAACACGGCGATCCAGAACAACACGATCAAGGAGGCTACGAGCGAAGCCGTCATCGCTAGCGAATAGGAAGCTCAGCGGTCTCTTCATCATGGGAGGGCGTTGAATCTCTCCGCGCTTGACCGAGAGCTCGTGACCAGAAGGGGGCCCCGCGGAATGCGGGGCCCCCTTCTGCCTATTGGAAGACCGTCTGATCCGCAAATGGTCGGAGACATGACTTGCCGTAAGGCGAGGGTGTTACGTATTATCCCCGACGGGGATGCTGAGCGGGTGCGGTCCGGATGTGAAGCAAGGCTGCGAGCGCTCATGCTGATCGTGATTGCGAGGGTCGCTCAGCCTGTCGGCGTCGCCCTGTCATGACAAGACGAAAGCAATGAGGTGGCCATGCTGAAAGAAAGTAGTGTGCAAGCGCTCGGGGGTTATCGGGCGCGATTGGTGACAGCCGTGGGCGTGGCGCTGCTCTGTAGCGCCATCATAGCGGCGGCGGCATCCGGAGCGGAACCGACGGGCAAATACGCTGTATTCAACCAATGTCCACGGTTTACCACGGGCGTCAATCTTTGCCTTTACAGTCAGACGCTAAGCGGTGAAGTAACGTTGAACAAACAAACCGTACCGATCAGGAACACGATCACACTGCAGGGCGGGATCGCGTTGAACGAAGAAACGTTTGAAGAGAAATTTGTCGGCGCGCTGAACGGCGAAACGCTGTCGAAAACGCCCCAGAAAGTCCCAGGAGGGCTGCTCGACATCATTAAGTGTGAAGAAATCAAAGGCGAAGGCTGGTGGGAACGCGAACTACGCGGGTTGTGCGAAGACGTCTTTGAAAACGAATACACGGGCATCAAGGCTGTGACGGAACTGGCGAAGCCGGCGAGCGAAATTCAGGTCAGTACGTTTAATCTCGAAAGCGAGGAAGGCACTGCGCTGACTTTGCCGGTAAAGGTCAAACTAGAAAACGTACTGCTGGGCGAAGAATGCTACATCGGCTCGAGCGCAAGCCCGATCCTGCTTACGCTTACGACGGGTACGACGAGTCCGGACCCGCCGAACAAACCGATCAAAGGCAACGCGGGATTCCTGAAAGCGGAAGACGAATTCAATTTCCTTGAACTCACTAATAACAAACTGGTCAGCAACGAATTCTCGGCGCCCGGAGCCACCGGCTGCGGCGGGATCTTCTCGTTCCTGATCGACCCGTTGATCGACAGCAAACTTGGCCTTCCGTCTCCGGACGGCTACAACACGGCGATCCAGAACAACACCATCAAGGAGGCCACGACCGAAGGCGTGATCGCCAGCGAATAGCCAGCTCGCGATGCTGTAGGCGCTGCGGCCGGCACGGTCACGGCGCCTGGGGGGCCCGCCTCGAGCGGGCCCCTTTCGTTCCGGAGGTGTTCCTGGCTTCGCCAGGACGTGGCCTCAGCCCGCTTCGGCCTCCTGCACCGACCGCGGCCCGTGTCCTACGTACTTCGCGGTGGGCCTGATCAGCCGCCCCTCGCGCTTCTGCTCGAGGACGTGGGCCGACCAGCCGGCCACGCGCGCGCACGTGAACATCGGCGTGAACAGGTCCGGCGGCACCTGCGCCAAGTCCAGGACCACAGCCGACCAGAACTCGACGTTGGTGGCAAGCACGCGGTCGGGCCTGCGCGCTTGCAGTTCTGCCAGCGCGGCCTTCTCCAGCGCCTCGGCGGTGTCGAAGCGGGGTGAGCCGAGTTCGCGGCAGGTGCGTCGCAGCACCCGCGCCCGCGGGTCTTCGGCACGGTAGATGCGGTGCCCGAAGCCCATCAGGCGCTCGCCCCTGTCCAGCGCGGCCGCGACCCATCGCTCGGCGTCGCCGGTCTGTTCGACTTCCTCGAGCATCTTGAGAACGCGGGACGGGGCTCCCCCGTGGAGCGGCCCGGACAGGGCGCCGACAGCGGAGGAGAGGGCTGCAGCGCAGTCGGCGCCGGTGGAAGCGACCACGCGCGCCGTGAAGGTCGAGGCGTTCATGCCGTGCTCGGCGGCGGAGATCCAGTACGCGTCGATCGCCTTGGCATGGTCGGGATCGGCCTCGCCGCGCCAGCGGATCAGGAAACGCTCGGGGATCGTGCGTCCCTGGTCGATCTCCTCCTGCGGCACCGGCGGCCGGCCGCTCCCCCGCGCCGACTGCGCCACGAACGACAGCGCCATCACCGACGCGCGCGCGAGGTTGTCCCGCGCCTCCTCGTCGCTGATGTCGATCAGCTGCCCAAAGCCCCACTCCGGTGCGAGCATCGCAAGCGCAGACTGCACGTCGACGCGATGGTCGCCGGAGCGAACGGTGAGCGCGTGCGGTTCGGCCGGCGGCAGGCCGGGCTTGAAGCGCCCGTCCACGAGCAGGCCCCAGACCTGCTCGTATGGGACCGCGCCTACCAGTTCCTCGATGTTGACGCCGCGGTAGCGCAACGCGCCACCCTCTTTGTCGGGCTCCGCGATCTCGGTGGCGAAGGCGACCACGCCTTCCAGTCCTGACTGGACCTCCGGTGCTGATTGAACCGCGCTCATGGCACTCGCTTTCTGGGCTCGATGGTTTCACGGGCCGCGCTCGTCCGCTGCCTTTGTGGGCAGACCCACATCGTCGCAGGAAATGTCGGCTGGGCGACAGTTGAGCTCAGCCTATGCCCAGCACCGCTGCGAGCCTCTGCGGCGATACGCCCAGCGCTTCGGCGTCCGCGGCGCCACGCGCGGAGACCATCGAGGTCTCCATCAGCTCGGCCTCGTCCCAGGTGGCGAAGGCGCCGGCGCCGGCTACGCGCTCGAGCGTCCGCAGGCCCCGTGAGACGACCGGCGTGGGTACGTGCAGCAGTGGTCGCGTGCGCTGCCTCGAGCCCAGCAGCGTGCGCACGATCTGGGAGTGGCTCAGGGCCTCGGGGCCCGCGAGCTCGTGGCGCGTCGCCTGCTGGAGCGGCTGCCGGTCGAGCGCGGCCATCACGCACGCCGCCACGTCGTCGGCCCAGATCGGCTGGAACGTTGCCCGGCCGCGCCCGGACACCGGCATCACCGGCAGCCACGCCATGCGTTCGAGCAGCGTCAGCCACCTGTCCCCGGGCGCATAGACGATCGACGGCGCGAACACGATCGAGCTGCCGGCTGTCTCCCGCACGGCCTGCTCGGCCAGCGCCTTGGCCCGCAGGAAACGCGTGCGGTGATGGGTGGAGGCGCCGAGCGCCGAGAAGAACACGAAGCGCTCCACCCCCTGGCGCTCCGCGGCCTCGACCATCCGCCAGGTCGCGATGCCGCCCAGCTCCTCGATCGAGCCGCGCGGCTGGTCGCGAATCGAGGCGGCCAGGTGCACGACCGTATGCACGCCGCGCAGCGCATTCCGAAACGACGGCGGGTCGGAGAGATCACCGAGCGCGATCTGCACGCGCACCCGTTGGACGCCGAGACGACGCGGATCGCGCACCATGCAGCGCACCTGCACGCCGCGAGCCAGCAGCCGCGGCAACAGGGCCGAGCCCACCAGGCCGGTCGCGCCGGTCAGCAGAACCAGCATGCTTCGTACAATATGCTCTCGCGCCGGCGAGCTTGCAGGTCTCGGCGGCGGCCCTAAGCAAAAAACCCACCAGAAGGAAGCCAATGGCCTACGTGATCGCCGAGCCGTGCATCGGCACCAAGGACAACTCGTGCGTAGAGGTCTGTCCCGTCGACTGCATCCACCCCACGCCCGACGAGCCCGGATACGACGCTGCCGAGATGCTCTACATCGACCCCGAGGAGTGCATCGACTGCGACGCGTGCGTCGAGGCCTGCCCTGTGGACGCCTGCTTCGCCGAGGACCAGCTCCCCGAGGAGTGGCAGAAGTACGCGCAGATCAACGCGGAGTACTTTGCCAATAGCCGCTAGCGCGCGGACCAAAGGCGGCGAAGGCCGCTAGCGCTCAGGCGCGCTTGTAGGAGAAGGACAGCTCGCCCTCGACTTCGGCGACGTGGATCGCCTGGTCGAGCAGTTGTTCCGGGTTGAAGCCCGACTTGGCTGCGATGCGACGCGGCAGGGGGTCCACCAGCAGCGTGTACGTGCCCTTCGTGCCCTTGCGCGGGCACAGCGAGTAGCCCGCCCGGTTGAAGCGGTTGCGCCCCACCACGGCTCCGTGTGGCAGGCGCCCGGCGCGCAGCGAGCGCGTCTTCGCGGGGATCCCCGCCACCGCCCAGCTCGTGTATTCCGAGCCGTTTTCGAGGCTTACGACGAACAGGTCGATCTCGGCGGTGGCGCTTGGCACCTTGCCCCAGCTGATCGGCGGCGAGATGTCGGCGCCGTCGCAGGTATAGCGGCGTGGCATCGCTTTCGCGCCCACGGCGCCCTGCAGCACCGGGATGTGCACCTCCAGGTCCACATTCGGGACTTTTTCGGTCGATTCGGCGCTGGTGGCAGTCTGCGAGGCGGTGCTGCTCACGTTGGCCGTCTGCGTGGCCGTCGCCGGATGCGAGCCGGAGCCGCCGCAGGCCGTCAGCGCCACGGCTGCGAGCAACGTGCCCGCTGCGGCCGCATTCGATCGCCATCCGCTCCGCATCTCCAACTCCTTGTCGTGCTGCCGTGGATCGTCGCTGTCTGCGCGACATTTGCAGATCGTCCGCGCCAGAGCCAGCGAATCAGAGAAACGTTTCTGAATCGCCGCTCAGCGAGTTTCTCCTGCCCGGGCCGCGGAGGCCGCTTCGCAGTCCACGTAGTCCGGATGCAGGACGTCGCATATCGCCAGCCCGGGCAGCGCCCGGGCGAGTGCCGCGCGCAGTTCGCGAGAATCGAACCGATGCGACTGCGGCGCGACCGGGTTGACCGTCAGCGCCTTCAGCTCCGTCCCGCTCAGGGCCCGCAGATGCACGCCCTGTCGCGCAAACCACGCCGGGCCGCGCTTCCGCAGGAACACCCGTGTGGGATCGGATACCACCACCGTCAGCTCGCGGCTGCGGCGCCTCAGCGCCGGCAGCAGGGCAAGCAGCAACCGTTCGGGCAGGGCGCCGGCGACGAGCAGCCAGCCTGCATCCGGGCTGGCGTCGAGCTGGCCGGCCACCTCCTGCGCCTCGGCGGTGAGCACGAAGCCATGCGGCAGCGCCCTGCCCTCCAAGATCTCGCTCACGAGCAGGCTCTCACCCGGCATCCCGGCGCGCAGCGCCTGCAGGCGCTCCCGGACGGCCTGCTGCTCGCTCGCAGGAGGCAGGCGCATGAGCTCGACCGCGTCGCGGGTCTGTGCGACCACCTGCTCCAACTCCGCATCGAGGATCGCGCCGGTCGCCATCACCATCCCGTCCGAGACCGCGGGAGAGGAAGCCGCGCGCCGGTCGATCGCGCCGTCGATCAGGACCTGCTCGGCACCGTGGGCGAGCATTGTGTCGGCGACCGCGCGGACGTCGCCGCCGGCGCTCGGGCCCGCCACTTCGATTGTGCCGGCGCAGCGCAGGCGCGCAACCACCACGCGGCCGAGCGGCGTGCGCACGCCGGCGTCCTCGAGCAGCTCGTAGGGGAGCCCGCTGGCGCGCAGGAGGCCGTCGGTCGTGGCCACCAGGCTGCCGGCGGCGAGCTCGACGCGCGGCTTCTCGATGCGAGCGTCGATCGCGTCGCGCTCCTCCCCGTCGCGCCCGACGGAGGTCACGCCCACGCGCCGACCGCCGCGGGCGAGCTCGCGCAGCAGCGCGGCCAGGGCGACCGTCTTGCCGGTGTTCTTCGCGAGGCCCACGAGCGCGAGGCGCTGCGTGGGCCCGGTGAGCTCGCCCAGCTTGGGCACGTCAGGCGAGCGCCGCGGGGGAGGGCGGCCCGCTCGTGGGTCCGCTCCCGCGCCCGGCGCCGGCCTCCGCCCGCGCGGCCAGCTCGCGCACGATGTAGGTGGCCAGGTGCTGCGGTTCGGTGCCCTTGGAGAAGCCGGCGTCGTAGCCGAGCTCCTTGGCCAGCTCGTCGGTCACGCGCGGCCCGCCGCACGCGAGGATCATCTGCCTGCGCCGGCCCTCGGCCTCGACCATCTCCACCAGCTCGGTCAGGTTGTGCACGTGCAGGTTCTGCTGGGTGACGGTCTGGGAGACGAGGATCGCGTCGGCGCCCACATCGATCGCCTTCGCCAGCAGCACGCTGTTGGGCACCTGGCTGCCGAGGTTGTGCGTCTCGAAGCAGCGGTAGCCCTCGAGGCCGTGGTGGCCGTGGTAGCCCTTGAGGTTGAGCATCGCGTCGATGCCCACGCTGTGGGTGTCCGAGCCGGTGCTGGCGCCCACCACCACCACCGGCCGGCCGATGTGGGTCTGCGCGAAGTGCTCGACCTCGTCCTCGCTCATGTACTCGAGGTCGAAGCCCGTGTCCTGCAGTGCCGCGAAGTCCACCGTCTGCGTGCAGCGCCCGTACATCACGAAGTAGGTGTAGCCCTCGGTGAGCTGCTCGTAGTGCACCACCTCGGGCTCCTCGAAGCCCATCTGCGCGGCCAGCTCGAGCGCGGCGCGCCGGGCGGCCAGCGAGTAGGCGACCGGGAGCGTGAAGCTCAGCTGCACCAGGCCGTCGTCGAGGTGGTCGGCATAGGGACGGACGGCCTGGGGGTTCACCTCATGCATGGTTCGGCTGCCTGGTGGGCGCGGTCCCGGTCATCAGCTCGACGAGAGGGTTGAAGTAGCGCTCGTCGGTAGCCACGATCCCGTCGATGCCGCGGCCCTCGTCCTCGCTGCGGCTGACGTCGCCGAAGGTGCCCTGCGCGATCGCCGCGAACAGGCCTCCGTCGGCGATCCGCTCGAGGATCTCGCGCGCGCCGTCCAGCACCTGCCGGGCGCGCGTCTGGACGATGCCGCCGCGCTTGAACTCGATCTCCTCGCCCAGGTCCCTGGCCGCGTTGAACACGTACTCGACGTTCTGCAATCCCAGCACGCGGTCGTGGATGTGCGGCGTGAAGATGCCCTCGGTGGGCACGCCGATCGTCTGGATGCCCTGGCCGGTGGCGACCGTGACGAGGTTGAAGAGCGTGTCGGCGGCGTGCGTGCGGAACAGGTTGCCGTCCATGTGTCGCGTGGGCGGCATGTACTTGACCGGGCAGTCGGGGAACAGCTCGCGCGTGAGCTGCGCCTGCGCCCACTCGTACAAGAGGCCGTTGGTGACCGGCACGTCGATCTCGAAGGCGTCGCCGAGCGCGATCTGCGCGTCGGGCACGCCGGAGGCGCGCGCGAGCTCGTGGTTGACGAACTGCGAGGCGGTCACCGAGGGCGCCGCCTCGACCGCGTCCGCCGTGCGCAGGTAGTTGTCCTCGCCGGTGTTGATGACCACGCCGAAATGGCCGTTGATCATGCGCGAGACGCGCTGGTCGATCAGCCCGCGCACGATGTTGATGTCGCGGTAGAGGATCCCGTAGAGGGCGTCGTTGACCATGTTGTCGAAGCCCTCGAAAGCTCCCATCACGGCGATCTCCGACATGCACAGGCCCGAGCAGAAGCTCGACAGGCGGATGTAGCGCCCGTGGCGCTCGGACCACTCGTCCATCGCCTCGCGCATGATCCTGAAGTTGGCCTGGGTGGCGAAGGTGCCGCCGTAGCCCTCGGTGGTGGGGCCGTAGGGCACGTAGTCGAGCAGGCTCTGCGCAGTGGAGCGGATCACCGCCACGATGTCGCCGCCGGCCTCGGCCACCGCCTTGGCGTGCACCACGTCCTCGTATACGTCGCCGGTGGCGGTGAGCACGTAGCGCAGGGGAGTGGCCGCCTCGCCCAGGCGCTCGCGCATCGCGCGACGCTCCTCGAAGCGCTGCGATATCTCGCGCAGCGCCCGGGCGCACCGCTCGCTCACGTGCTCGCGGATCGCGCCGTCCTCGGCCTGGTCGGATGCGGACGCGAACAGGTCCAGCTCGCGTGCGTCCACCGCCTCGGCGATCTGCTGGGGCGATCTGCCCGTCTGCACCATCGCGCTGCCGAGCCAGTGCGCCACCCCGCGTCCGAGCCCGCCGCCGGCGTGCACGTGCTCGACGAGCACGTTGGGGAGCGGCGCCTCGAGGTCGTTGGCGCCGTCCACGCCCAGCATGCGCGCCACGCTGCGCTCCACCGACACGGTGGTGTGCCCGGCGACGCGCTCGCTCGCCCGCTCGGCGATCTGCCGGGCGGCCTGGCGGCAGGCTGCGACCACGCCGGGGTCGAGGTCGAGCTTGGAGCTCGATGCGCTCACCTGAGCTCCTTGACGATCGGGAAGGGGATCACCTCGCGCAGCGTGTCGCGTTCGGTAAGGATCATCACGAGGCGGTCCACGCCCATGCCGCCGCCGGCGGTGGGCGAGTAGCCGTACTCGAGCGCCCGCGTGTACTCCTCGTCGTTGGGGTGCGGCACGTCGCCGTCGTCCACCGCGCGGCGCTTGCGCTGGTCGACGAAGCGCTGCCACTCGTCCACGGGGTCGTTCAGCTCGGTGTCGCCGGAGACCAGCTCGACGCCGCCGATGACCGCGTCGAAGTGCTCGGCCAGCTCCGGGTGGACGGGGTGGCGCTTGGTGATCGGGAAGGGCTCGAGCGGGAAGTCGAACACGTGTGTGGGCTGCACGATCGTGCTCTCGATCTTCTCGGAGTAGACGTCGGCGACCACGTCCGCCCAGCTGGCGGCGGGGTCGAGCCGCTCGTCCAGCAGCTCGGCGAGCTGCTCGCGCGAGGACTCCATGAAGTCCACGCCGAAGCGCTCGAGGATCAGCTCGCGCATCGTGATCCGCCGCCACGGCTTGGCGAGGTCCACGTCCTCGCCCTTGACCTTGATCGTGGTGCGCCCGAGCGCCGCCTGCGCGACGTCGCGGAACATCTCTTCGGTGACGGTGGCGACGTCGTTGTAGTCGGAGTAGGCGCACATGAACTCGATGATGGTGAACTCGGGCGAGTGCTTGGGGGAGATGCCCTCGTTGCGGAACACCTTGCCCATGTCGTACACGTTCTCCATGCCGCCCACGATGCAGCGGTTGAGGAACAGCTCCACGGAGATGCGCAGGTACAGCTCGCGGTCGAGCGCGTTGTGGTGGGTGACGAACGGGCGCGAGCCGGCGCCGCCGGCGAGCGACTGCAGCGCCGGCGTTTCAACCTCCACGAAGTCGCGCGCGTTCAGCCACTTGCGGATCTCGAACACGATCCTGTGGCGTTTGAGGAACAGGTCGCGCGTGTCCTCGTTGGCCAGCAGGTCCAGCTCGCGGTAGCGGTAGCGGGTGCCGGTGTCGGCGAGGCCGTGGCGCTTGTCCGGCGGCGGGCGCAGCGCCTTCGTGAGCAGCGTGCACTCCTTCACCGCCAGCGCGAGCTGGCCGCGCTGGGTGACGTACACGCAGCCATCGATCGCGATGATGTCTCCGACGTCGAGGTTGAGAATGCGGTCGTAGGCGTCCTGCCCGAGCGCGTCGGCGCGTAGCACCGCCTGGATCGTGCCGGACAGGTCGCGCACGTCGAGGAAGGCCGTCTTGCCGTGGCCGCGGCGCGAGATCAGCCTGCCGGCGATCTGGTAGGACAGCTCAGGGTGCTCGCCGTGCTCCAGTTGCGAAGGGTCCGTCTCCGATGACGATGCGTGCGCGGCGATCACGTCGGCGATGCGCGTGCGCGTGTTCCACAACGTGACCGGCGGGTAGGGGTCGATCCCTTCCTCGCGCAGCCGCTCCATCTTCGCGCGGCGTTCGTCGAATTCCTCGCGCTCGTCGCTGGCTGCCGGCGCCGGCAGGGCGCCGTCGGGCTCGGCTTCGTCGGGCGCAGCGGGCTGCGCCTGCTGGTCCTGAGTTGCCATGTGGAAGACGATACAGGCGCTCAGGCCATCGGCAGCGACATGCCCACGGGTTTGGCGCCGTCGGACTGCGCCGGTGCGGCGGCGGGCGCCACCTGGACGAGAGGCAGCGTGGGCAGCGCCGTGGGCGCGCGCTCCGGCGCGATCGCGATCACGCCGCGTGCCGCCTGGCGGATCGCCTGGGCGGCGGAGTCGTCGGCGTTCTCGAGCACTAGCGGCACGCCGCCGTCTGCCTGCTCGCGCAGCGGCATCGTCAGCGGCACCCGGCCCAGCAGCGGCACGTCGAGCTCGTCGGCCAGCTCCTGGCCGCCGCCCTCGCCGAAGATCGCGTAGCGCTCGCCGGAGGGCGTGGTGAAGGCGGACATGTTCTCGATCACGCCGCCGATCTCGAGGTTGACCTTGTGCGCCATCTGCGCGGCGCGGCGCGCGACCTTCTGTGCGGTGGGCTGCGGCGTGGTGACGATCAGGAACTGCGCCTGCGGCAGCAGCTGCGCGAGCGTCATCGACACGTCGCCGGTGCCGGGCGGCAGGTCCACCAGCAGGTAGTCCAGGGCGCCCCAGTCGACGTCCTGCAGGAACTGCGTGAGCGCCTTGTGCAGCATCGGCCCGCGCCACACCACGGCCGCGTCCTCCTCGACGAAGAACCCGATCGACATCACCTTCACGCCGTGGCTGGCCAGCGGGATGATCTTGCGCTGGGCCGATACGTCGGGGCGCGTGGCGCCGAGCCCGTACATGCGCGGGATCGAGTAGCCCCACACGTCTGCGTCCAGCACGCCCACGCGCCTGCCTTCGGCGGTCAGCGCCGCCGCCAGGTTGGCGGTGAGCGTGGACTTGCCCACGCCACCCTTGCCGGAGCCGATGCACAGCACGTTGGCCACCTGCGCCAGCGCCCCCTCGGGTAGGCTGCCGCGGCCGAGCTTCTGCTGCAGCGCGGCCTTCTGCGCGTCGTCGAGCACGTCGAAGTACACGTTCACGTGCGTCACGCCGTCCAGCGCCGCCACCGCCGAGGTCACCGACGTCTGGAAGTGGCCGCGGATCGGGCAGCCGGGCGTCGTCAGCGACACGGTCACGTCCACCACGCCGTTGGCGCTCACGTCGATCGAGCGCACCATGTCGAGCTCGACGATCGAGCGGCGCAGCTCGGGGTCGATCACGGCCTCGAGCGCTGCACGGATCTGGGATCGCTCGGTCACGTGAGTCATTGTGGCAAACGCGCTGCCGCTTCCCGGCCCCCCGCGGACCTGGGCGCCGTCAAGGCGCTGCCGGCTCGAGCCTGGGCAGCGCGCCCAGCAGGCTGCGCGCGAAGAGCTCGTCGCCCGAGAAGCGCAGGTGACCGAAGTCCGCCGCGGGGCCTAGCGCGGCGATCCACGACGGCGCGTCGCCGCTAACGGTCGCGTCCGCCGCCGGCGAGGACCCGCATGCGCCGTCGGGCGGCCGGCCCGCGTCGGAGCTGTTCTGCTCGGGGGGCGCGGTGGCGAGCCGCCCGTGGCATACGCAGTAGCGCACGCGCTCCGAGCCCGCGGCGTTCTCGACGAGCGCGTCGAGCCTGGCGTGCTCGGGTAGGCCCGCCTGCTCTTCCAACAGCTCGGGCAGCATTCGTAGCAGCGCCGCCACGTCGATGCGCTCCCGCTCGCCGGGCTCAGACCAGCGGTTGCGCATGCCCCAGCGTGCGAGCATGCCCGCCACCTCGAGCAGCTCGCGGCCGGCCCCAGTGAGCTCGAGTTCGACGCGGGGCGGCATTTCCCGGTAGCGCGTCCGCGTGATCAGTTCCAGCGCGACCATCTGCTGCAAGTAGCGCTCGAGCACCCCTGTGCTGACGCCTGGGAGTCGCCGCTGCAGCTGCGTCAGCCGCATCCGGCCCGGTGCGAGCGCCAGCACGATCAGCAGCGTCCAGTGGTCGCCGGCTGCCGCGAGCGCTCGTGCAAGCGGCGTCCAAGCCCTGTGTACCCGCGGCCCCGGGCCCAGCTGTGCAGCCCCCGTGTCTGGCATGCAGACAGACTAGTTCAGCTTATTGGGATTTGCTAGACCGGAGCCCTGTTCCTTGCGGAATTGTTTCCGACGTTCAACAAATGTCCGAATCTTGACAAACGCCAGGTTTGGGGCGACGGGCCGCCTTGCCCTGCGCCGGCATAAAAATGACCCGCGGGCGGTGGGGCCGCCCGCGGGTCGAGGGAGGAGAGGGTGCTACTACTGCCGGCGGGATATGAGGCCGGCAGACTCTCCCGCGGCGGCTCTCTCCAGGCCGGGCGGGGGAAGCTCTTGGCTCAGACCAGGCTGAGAATGCGCTCCTGCACTTCTTTGGCGAGGTCGCTGCCGCTCTTGGCGATCGAGTCGCGACGCTCTTCGAGGTCGTTGACGGTGCCGTTGACGGTGCTCTCGAGCTTGCGGCGGCGCTGGCGCAGTTCGCGCTCCACGCGCACACGCGCTTTGCGCACCTCTCGCTCGAAGCGGCTGCGCGCGGTGTTGGCGCGTCGTTCGAAGCGGCGCAGCTGCGCCTGCGTCTTGGCGGGGGAGGAGTAGGTGGAGAGCGTGTCGGTGACGCTCTCGACCACGCGGTCGCGAGCCAGCAGCGCGGCGCCGAAGGGGATCAGCACGGCGCGCTCGGCGTAGTCGCCCAGCACCTCGGCGGTCTCGCGGGTGGCGGTCTGCGCCTGCTTGACGGCGGACTCGCCCTGGTGCACCGCGCGGGTACGCGCGGCCTTGGCGTGCGTCGCCCGGGCCTGGGTGGTGCCCGCTTTGCTCGCCCTGGCGGTTTTGCCGGTGCCTTTGGTGGCTTTGCCAGCAGTACCGCGTTTAACGGTCGCCTTGGCGCGCGTTTTGGAGGCTTTGGGGGATGTGGTGGTTGCCGTAGGCATGTGCAGATTTCTCCTTCTCGCCCTCACGGGTCGCGAGGCGGGGCTGTCGAGATGAGCGTCACCGCTGTTCTCAGCGGCCGAACACCTGTTTGTACCCCCGATCTACAAGATCGTTACACGAACATCGTAGCAGCCCGTTTAATCCCCGTAACCACGGGGCCAGGCTATGACCTAGCTTGTAACAGGAGGAACGTGCGTTCGTCCTCCCGAAGGCGGCCCTACCCCGCCGTTCTCGTCCGCCACGCGCTCGATCCACAGCGACGGCTGCTCGAGCTCGGCGGCGCTCGGCAGCGTCTCCGGGCCGCGCCACGCAAGCGCCAGGCCCTCGCGCCCGCGTGCCTGCACCACCGCGTCGCAGAAACGCCTGCCCTGCTCGTACTGGCGCAGCTTCAGCTCGAGGCCCAGCAGCCGCTCGAGCACGCGCCAGGGCAGGCCGCGGCTCTCGCGCCGGCGCGTCATCGCGGCGCGCAGGCGCGGCAGGTTGGGCAGCGCCTCCGCGCCTACCGCGTCCATCGTGTGCTCGGCATGACCCTCGATCAGCGACATCGCAGCCTGCATGCGCTCGACCAGGGCCCAGCGGTCCTCGCCGAGCGTCAGCCGCAAAAGCTCGCCGCGGTGGGCGCGCTCGAGCATCTGGCGCAGCTCGGAGGGGGCGGGCAGCTGGGGCAGGCTGAAGGAGCCGGGCCTCCAGCTCGGTCGTGGCCGGCGGTCGCCGTCGGCCTCCTCGCCCTCTCCCTCGCGACTGCCCATCAGCGTGACCTGCAGGCCCTCGATCAGCTCGCTGAGCATGCCGCCGAGGTGCTGGCGCAGCCAGGGTGCGCCGGCGAACTGCACCGCGTGCGTGATCTCGTGGATGCTCACCCACAACACCAGCTCGTCGCGGTCCACCCCCAGCGTGCGCGCTGCCTGCGCGAGGTTGGGCGCGAGCAGCAGCAGGCGCGGGCGCACCTCGGCGTCTAGCAGCGACAGGTCGTACTGGCCGAGCACGCGCTGGGAGAGCACGCCGGCGAGTGCGCCGACCTGGGCGCCGAGCAGCAGCCCGGAGGCGGAGCGCAGCGGGCCGGCGAGAGGGCCCCCGCCCTGCTTCAAGCTGTCGGTGAGCGGTGCGAGCATGGGGCGCATCGACTTCAGATTGGCCGCGATCCACCCGGGGCGGTCGACCAGCTCGAGGTGGGGAAGCGGCTCGTGCACGGTGAGGCCGCTGTAATCGCCCACGCGTCCGGCGAACTGGCGCACCAGTGGCTCCACCGAGCCCGAGCGCACGCCCCCGAAGGGCGGCGAGCCCGCGACCAGCTCGCCGATGCGCTGCGCCGTGCGCCAGTCGACCACGTCCATGCATCCAGCGTAGCCGCGGTGCTCGTGCGCGCTGCTACGAGGCGCGTATCCTGGGATCGTGACAGCTCCGGACACGGCACGGGCGTCGGCGCCGCAGGCGGGCGAGCGCCCGGCTTCCGAGGTGGGCGAGGGTACTGCTCTCGCGGGCGCGTTTCTGAAGCGCGCGGAGGTGCGCGACGTGCTGGCGTGGATGCGCCTGCTGGCGGACCCGCAGGACGCGGTGGCGGTGGTGCGCGCGCTGGCGCGCCCGCCGGTGGAGCTGCGCCAGACGGAGATCGCGCGCGTGCTGCAGGTGGCGCGCCGCCGCGCGTCGCTCGGGGGCGCGCTCCGTGGCGGAGGGTACCCCGAGGGTCACGGGCATCCCGACCGGCATGCCCTGACGAGGGGCATGGGCAGGCAGGCGGGCAGGCATGACCTGGTGGCGGGGCTGGCTGCGGCGACGGAGTCGCCGCAGGTGCCGCCGGAGGCGCGCGAGCGCATCGAGCGCTTCGTGGCGCTGCACGCGGCGGCGGCGGCGGAGCTCGACGCGCTGGCCCCGCATGCGTTCGTGGCGAGCCTGATCGGGCGCCTGGGCGCGGGCGGGCGCTCGCTGTTGGCGGCCGCGGACTCGGGCTCCGGCCCGACGAGCCTGCAGCGCCTGCAGGCGCTGGCGGACGAGTTCGCGCGGGCCAATCCCGCCGCGGGGGCGCGCGAGCTGGTGCGCCGCCTGGCGACGGTGACGCCGGCGGAGGCGGCCGCGTCCTCCGAGCAGCTCGCTCCCGCCGAGCGGCCCTCCCAGGAGCCCCTCCAGGTGGCGCTGGCGTCGCTGCGCGAGCAGGTGCAGGAGAGCGTGGCGCGCATCGGCTCGCGCCTGGGCGAGCTGCGCCTAGACACGGACCTGGACGTGGCGCACGGCGTGGTGGGCTACCTGGAGCTCTTGAAGGTCTCGGCGCTGCTGCAGCGCCCACAGGGACAGAGCCTCGAGGACGCGCTGGCGGACCTCAACGGGAGGCTGCTGGCGGCGGCGACGCCGCTTCAGCGCGAGATCCTCGAGACCTCCACGCTCGACCGCTCGCTGGGTGCGCGGAATGTCCATGGGGAGGGGGCGATCGGGTCGGGAGGCCTAGGTGACGGCGGATCGCCGAGCGTGACGACCTCCCCCGGGCAGCATTCGCTGGTGCCGTTCCTGCCGCGCCGCGGCAACGGCCTGGCGTTGTCGGCGTCGGACGTGCACACCTACCGCAGCTGTCCCCTGCGCTACAAGTACGCGCGGGTGCTGCGCATCCCGGTGGAGCAGACGCTGAACCAGCGCTTCGGCATCGTGGTGCACCAGGTGCTGGAGCGCTACCACCGCGACCGCCTGCAGACGCTGGCGCAGATGCTGTCGCTGCTGGAGGCGTGCTGGCGGCGCAGCGGCCTCCCCTTGGGGGAACGAGGCGGGCAGGCTCCCGCCGGGGCGGAACTGCTGGAGAAGGCGCGCGCGGCGCTGGCCCGCTACCACGCGCGCCTGCGCGAGCAAAGCTCGCGCCCGGTGTGGTTCGAGCGCCAGTTCGAGTTCCGCCTGGGTCCCCACCACGTGCGCGGGCGCGTGGACCGCGTCGACCGCCTGGAGGACGCCGGCGTCGGCGGCCCGGCCCCCGCTTCTGTCCTCGACAGGGACGCCGCCCCATGCTACGAGCTGATCGACTACAAGACCTCGCGACCGAAGACGGCCGAGCAGCTCGGCAGGGACGTGCAGCTGTCGCTATACGCGCTGGCGGCGCGCGAGGACTGGTGCCTGGAGAGCTCGCAGCAGGCCTACTACTACGTGCTGGACGACCTCAAGGTGCCGGTGGCGGGCGCCGTGCGCGACCTCGAGGCGGTGGAGCAGGTGGTGCTGGAGGTAGGCGAGGGGATCATGGCCCAGGCCTTCGAGCCCACGCCGTCGCCTGCGGTGTGCTCGATGTGCGACTACCGGATCGTGTGCCCGGCGGCCGAAGACTGATCGTGTACTCACGTTTCATCGGAGAGAAACCAAGGCTTCCTGTCGCTGATCGAAAGGACCAGATTGGTCGAAAAGTGAGCTGGGCTTTCGAGGAGCTCAAGTTTGCTGTGGCCTACCGTCCTCAACCTGTGCGTGGGGTGCGCATGTGATGCATCTTCGAGCAAGAATGTCTGCTGTCCATCGACTTCATGGATTCCCAGGAGCGGCGCCGGACAGTGCCGGCTGCGCCGACTTTTGATTTCAAGCTGGAAGAAGAATGACCCGATTTCGTGTAAGGGCGTGAAAAGAATTTCGCCCTCACGCCGACTTGACCATACACCTAGCAGCGAGTTTGTGTCTAACTCCGTGGGTGCGACACATCGCTGTGCAAGCCTGCCGGTGAGTGCGCATTCGTGCAGGAAGATCGTTGTTACTGAAGTCCCGTCCTGCGTCGATGGGCTGGGCTGTAAGAAGGCGCCCCCCAGCGGCGAGACACGTGCTGCGCGGCACGAGAAGACAATGTTGCCGATGGGCGTTCTCGCCGAAAGCTGCGAGCGTGATCCCGTCGCTTCCTCGTCGATTTCCCCAACGAGCACTAAAGGTGCGGCATCTCCGCTTTCGCGCCAGCAGATGTTTCTGAAGTGGCCACCTTGGCATTTGGCGACATCAGACGAAGCAGACGGGGCGGATGCGCACATGGCCGCGACGATCAAGCAAACGATCCATGCTGTGCTCTTGGCCGCCTTGCGTCGCACGCTACTCGCTAAGTGAACCCTCATCTCCCGTCGTGCCCCCGCTGTCTCAGGAACCGCTGGAATTCACTGGCGATGATATCTCCCGAGGGCACCTCGGTGGGCGAGACCTCCTCCTCGCTGTCCGCGGCCTGCTCCAGGCGCTCCACGAAGGCCTGGATGTCGGGGTCGCTGCGCACCGCCAGGCCCACCTGGCGTTCGTAGTCCGCGGCCGAGCTCTCCAGCTTGGAGGCGTCCACCGACACGCCCACCAGCACTTCCACGCGGCGCAGCAGCGCCAGCGCCGCCTTCGGGTTCGACGCCGCCGCCACATAGTGCGGCACCGCCGCCCACAGGCTCGCCGACGGCAGCCCCGCCTGCGCGCACGTCGTGTGCAGCACGCCCACGATCCCCGTGGGGCCCTCGTAGCTCGACGGCTGCAGGCCCAGGCGCTCGAGCAGCGTCGCGTCGGACGCGTGCCCGCTCATCGCCACCGGGCGCGTGTGCGGCACGTCGCCCAGGAGCGCGCCCAGCGTCACCACCACCTGCACGCCCAGCGCCTCCGCCATGTCCACCAGCTGCGTGCTGAACGTGCGCCAGCGCATCGATGGCTCGGTGCCGAGCACCAGCACGAGGTCGCGCGGCGCGCGCGGCGCGCTCGCCTCGAACACCTCCACCGTCGGCCACGCGATCTCACGCTGTTCGTCCCGATCGAAGCGGATGCACGGCCGGTTGGCCTGGAAGTCGTAGAACTCCTCCGAGTCGATGCGAGCGAAGCGGTGCGCGCCCAGCGCCGAGGACAGGAACGCCACCGCGCTCGAGGCTGCGTCGCCCGCGTCGTTCCATCCCTTGAACGCGCACACCATCGCAGGGGCCCTCAGGCCGTCCGGACGGCGATCCCATACGAAGGGCTGCATCCGAACCACCGTACATCATGGGGCCATGAGCGCCGGCACGCGCACGTCAGTCCCCTCCGGCCCCACGCAGCGCCCACGCGGGGTCGAGGCCGCGCCGGCAGCCGGCACGCCGACCGTCGCCACGCTGCGGGCGGGCGAGCAGG
>Ga0335075_10002304_pt1 | contig 30846 bp, 29 predicted proteins | sample Lox_Sample_24_FD_206723 | JGI IMG/M metagenome (GOLD analysis project Ga0335075, IMG submission 206723) | Soil microbial communities from Loxahatchee National Wildlife Refuge, Florida, United States - Lox_Sample_2.4 | ecosystem: Environmental > Terrestrial > Soil > Wetlands | place: USA...
GCCGTCGTCTGGTTGTTGACGCTCTTTTCCGGTGCGACCGTCGCGCAGCTCATCGCGCTGCGCGCCCGGAACGACCGTCCGCACGCGTGACAATGGGGCTCCTGCTCGATTTTTTTCTTGTCATCCTGGTGCTGATGGCCGGTTGGTGGACCATCGGTGCAAAGGACGGCTGCAGCGCTGCGGTTGCATTCGTGACGTACGGACTGGTGCTGGCGCTGATCTGGATCCGCATTGCTGCCCCCGACGTGGCACTGACCGAGGCAGCGATCGGCAGCGGGCTGACCGGCGGGATGCTGATTGCCGCGAGCACGCGGCTCGAAAGCGCCAGGAGACCTGCGCGCCCGGGACCCGCAACGCGGCGGCTTGGCATCGTGCTCAGCGCCCTCCTGGCGGCCGCGCTCGCATGGGCGGTGCTCTCTTTGCCATACCCGCCGCCCTCTCTCGCCAAGGCGGCGATAACAGCCCTGCCGCCAACCGGGCTCGGCAACCCGATCACCGGCGTGCTGCTTTCCTTTCGCGCCGTGGACACCCTGCTCGAGAAGGTGGTGCTGATCCTGGCGCTGCTCGGTACCTGGTCGCTCGCACCGGATCGGCTCTGGGGCGGAGTGCCAGGGCGAAAGCAACCCCGGCATGCGGACAGTCCGCTGACTTTGCTGGCCCAGATCCTGCCACCGATCGGATTCGTGATCGGCTGGCATATCCTTTGGGTCGGTGCCAATGAACCGGGCGGCGCATTCCAGGGCGGAACGATTCTCGCCGCGATGTGGATGCTGGCCGTGATGGCGGGCCTCGTCGACGTGCCCGCGACGTCCCGGCTCTGGTTGCGCTTGTTGGTGATCGTCGGGCCGGGTTTGTTCCTGATCGTCGGGTTTGCCGGATTCGCTTTCGCAGGCGGTTTTCTTGCCTACCCGGCCGGGTTCGCCAAGCCTCTGATCCTGGTGATCGAGATCGTGCTCACCGTGTCCATTGCCGCCATTCTCCTGCTGCTGCTCGCAGGACCGCCCGAGCGCCAGCCACCAGCATGACCGCGGACGTCCTCTTCGGCCTTGCCGGTGCGGTGCTGGTCGGGCTCGGACTGTACGGCCTGGTGGCGGACCCGCTGCCGCTACGCAAGCTCCTCGCATTCAACATGCTCGGCGGCGGCGTGTTCCTGGTGTTCGGCGTGGTTGCCCGGCGCGGCGCGGCCGCCGGTCTCGGCGGCGATCCGGTGCCGCAGGCGCTGGTCATCACCGGGCTCGTGGTTGCTTTCGCGGCAACTGCGCTCGCGGTGGCGCTCTTGCGGCTGCTTTTCGAGAGGACGGGACAGACCTTGCTCGATCCGCATGCCGAGGAGAGCAGCCACCCCGACCAGACGAACGAATGACGCCTCCCTTGCTCGCAGACATGCCAACGGCAGGCGGCTATCTCCTCGTCCTGGCGATCATGGTGCCGATTGCCGGCGTTCTCTTTCAGTTTGTCCTCGGCGGCCGCTGGGCAGGGCGGATCGCGCTCCTCGTCATGCCGGCCGGCCTTGCCATCGCGGTGGCGATCACGGTGCGGCTGACGGAGAGCGGCCGGCCGCTCGTCTATCATCTCGCGGGCCTCGCTCCGCCGCTTGGCCTGGCACTCCGGGCCGACGGCTTCTCGGCCTTGATGCTGTTGACGAGCGCCCTGATCATCGCTGCGATCGGCCTGTTCGCGCGGCCCGATTTCGCAACCCCGGCCGCCTCGGGGGAGGCGCGCGCGCCGTTCGTGTTCTGGACCCTCCTGCTGGCGCTCTGGAGCGCGCTCGCGGTCGTGTTCCTGGGCGAAGATCTGTTCACACTTTATGTCGGGCTCGAGCTTCTGACCTTCGGCGCGGTCCCGCTCGTCTCGCTCGATGGTCGCGCCGAGACCATCACCGCGGCACTTCGGTATCTTCTCTTCGCCTTGTTTGGCTCGGCGCTCTTTCTCGCCGGCACCGTCCTCCTGTACGGCGAGTACGGCACGCTCGACATCTCGCTTCTGGCCGCACGAACGCATCCGGATGTAACGAGCGCAATCGCGGTGGCGATGATGACGGCCGGTCTTCTTGCCAAGGCGGCATTGTTTCCGTTTCATCTCTGGCTGCCCCCGGCCCATGCCGGGGCGCCTGCGCCGGCCAGCGCACTGCTTTCCGCGCTCGTGGTGAAGGGGCCGTTCTTTCTCGTCGTCAGGCTCTGGTTCGACGCGATGCCGGTGCTCACGAATCTTCCCGCCGCGCAGATTCTGGGTGCCCTCGGGAGCGGAGCCGTCCTGTTCGGCAGCGTCCTGGCGCTTCGCCAGTCGCGGCTCAAGCCACTGATCGCGTACTCGACGGTGGCCCAGATCGGCTATCTCTTCCTGATGTTTCCGCTGGCCGGCGGGGAGGCATTGCCGGCCTCGGTGCGCATGGCTGTCTGGACCGGCGGCGCCGCACAGGCCGCCTCGCACGCGTTCGCCAAGGCCGCCATGTTCGCCGGTGCCGGACTCATCGGCCAGACTCTCGGGCATGACCGGATCAGCGACCTGCGCGGAATAGGCACGGCCCTGCCGCTCACGACCTTCGCTCTCGCGCTTTCCGGTCTCTCCTTGATGGGTCTGCCGCCGAGCGGAGGCTTCCTCGCCAAATGGCTGCTGCTGCGTGCCTCGATTGCGACCGCGCAATGGTGGTGGGCGGGACTCATGCTCACCGGCGGTTTGCTGGCGGGCGGCTATATCTTCCGCATCGTCGCCCCGGCATTGTCGGCGCCGGAGGTGCCGCTCGCCGCCGTCCGCACGCCTGCCCGGCGCCAGGAGATGCTGGTTCTCGCGCTTGCGATGCTCTCGTTGCTGCTCGGCGTCGTGCCTCTCGGGCTCAGCACCCTGCTTGCCGTCGGCAGCCCCGTCGCTACCCAGATCCTGCCCCGATAATCCCTGCCCCGATGATCGAAAGCCTCCTCGTTGCCGCACCCCTGCTGCCGCTGGCGCTCGCGGTGGCCTGTCTCTGGCGTCCGCTACGGGAATGGATGGGCGGGCTCCTCGTGCTCGCACCTCTGCCCGCGCTGGCAGCCGCTTTGTTTGCCGCGGACAAGCCGATCGTGACGCTCCAGCACGGGCTGGTGCCAATCACCTTCGCCCTCGACCGGCCGGGGGCGATGCTGCTCGGCGTCTCGGCCCTGCTGTGGATCGCCGCCGGCGCTTACGGCCACCGGAGGCTCGGCGGTCAGCCGATCGGCGGCCAGGCGGCCGTTTGCTGGCTTCTCACGCTCGCCGGCAGCATCGGCGTTTTCGTCGCCGCGGACATGGCGAGCTTCTTCATGGCCTATGCCCTCGTCAGCCTCCCGGCATGGGGCCTCGTGATCCTGGACGACACGGATGAGGTGCGCCGCGCCGGCGCGCTCTACATCACCTTCGCCGTGCTGGGAGAGACGCTGCTCCTGATCGGCTTTGCACTGCTCGCAGTGGCCGGCGGCAGCCTGCTCATTCGCGATGTCCTGGCCGCGCTCCCGCGTTCACCCTGGCGGGACATCACGCTCGCACTTCTGATCGCCGGCTTCGGCATGAAGATCGCGCTCATCCCGCTGCACGTATGGATGCCGCCGACCTATCGGGCGGCACCGATCTCGGTGGCCGCCGTGCTGAGTGGCGCGGCCGTGAAAGCGGGAGTCATCGGGCTGATCCGTTTCCTGCCCCTCGGCACCGCGACGCCGGCCGTCGGCGAGGCTTTGGCAGCCATCGGCCTGCTCGGCGCCTTCTACGGGGTCGCGGTCGGCGTGGTCCAGGATCATCCGAAAACCATCCTCGCCTATTCGAGCGTGAGCCAGATGGGGCTGATCGCAGCCGTGCTCGGCATGGGGCTTGCCGCGGGAGACAGCGGAGCGGCCACCGCGGTTGCGTTCTACGGCGCGCAGCACGTGCTGGTGAAGGGCGCCCTTTTCCTTGCCGTCGGAGTGGCAACCCATGGCAGCGGCCGGAAGCTCTGGCCGGTGATGGTACCCGCGGCGGTCCTGGCACTCGGCCTGGGCGGGCTTCCTCTCACGGGCGGCGCGCTCGCCAAGCTGGTCGTAAAAGGAATCCTGGGCGGCGGTATCGCCGGGACGCTCGGCGATCTCTCCGCCGCCGCCAGCACTCTCCTGATGATCCATTTCCTGCGTCGGCTGGCCGCCATTCCGGCGCTCGATGACGATGCCAACGGAATGCGGCTCGCCCTCCCCTGGCTGCTGCTGGCCGCCGCAGCGATCGCGGTCCCCTGGCTGCTCTTCCCGCTTGCCGCGGGCGGATCGCGCCTCGCCGCGCTGGCACCGGCCAGCCTCTGGGCATCGCTGTGGCCGGTGCTGCTGGGCGCGGGGCTCGCCCTTCTCCTGCGGCAATTCGCGAACCGGCTGCCGAGAATTCCCGCGGGCGACCTTCTCGCGCTCGGCCCATACGCCGTGCCGGTCGTGCAACGGATCGGCGCGGCATCGGAGCGGCTGGAAGCGGGCCTGAGCCGGTGGCCGGTTGCGAGCCTGCTGCTCCTCGCCGCGGCGATCCTGCTCGGCGGCGGGATCCTGATCGGGCGCTGAAGAGCCTTCTTTTTCTGAAGAAAAAGAAGCAAAAAGACTTTCCCCGTTTTTTACCTGGGACGGTGCCGGGTGCGGAAAGCGGGGAAAAGTTCTTTGGTTCTTTCTTTCAAGAAAGAACAGCCTTCGTCGCTCATCGCACGCTCCGGCCGCTCGGCCTCGCTCAGTTCCGCGGCAGAAGCGGCCGCTCCGGGGCGTCCGGGTTCTGCGCGCGCTGGCGCAGCAGATGGTCGGCCAGCACCAGCGCCATCATCGCCTCGCCCACCGGCACGGCCCGGATGCCCACGCACGGATCATGCCGCCCCTTGGTCAGCACATCCGTTTCGTTTCCATATCTGTCGACCGCGCGGCGGGGCACCAGGATCGAACTCGTCGGCTTCACCGCAAACCGGGCAACGATCGGCGCACCTGTTGAAATGCCGCCCAGGATGCCGCCCGCGTGATTGCTGAGGAAACGGACCTCGCCCGCCTCCATCCGCATTTCGTCAGCGTTCTCTTCGCCCCGTAACGCCGCGGCGGCAAATCCGGCGCCGATCTCGACACCCTTGACCGCATTGATCCCCATCAGCGCGCCCGCAAGGTCCGAATCGAGCTTCCCGTACACCGGCGCGCCGAGCCCCACCGGCACACCCTCCGCCACCACCTCGATCACCGCCCCGCTGGACGAGCCCGCCTTGCGCACCTGGGAGAGAAATTCTTCCCAGACCGGAACGGTCTCGGCATCCGGACAAAAGAACGGATTCTCGGCCACCTCGTCCCAGTCCCAGCGCTCCCGGTCGATCCGGTGCGGCCCGATCTGGATCAGCGCACCGCGAACGCGCACGCCCGCGCCCAAGACGCGCCGCGCAACCGCCCCCGCCGCCACCCGTGATGCCGTCTCGCGCGCCGAGGCCCGCCCGCCCCCGCGATAATCGCGGATGCCATATTTCAGCCAATAGGTCAGATCCGCATGCCCCGGCCGGAACCGCTCGGCAATCTCCGCATAATCCTTCGAGCGCTGATCCACATTCTCGATCATGAGCGAGATCGGCGTGCCGGTCGTCATTCCCTCGAACACCCCCGAGAGAATCCGCACCTGGTCCGGCTCCGCCCTCTGGCTCGTGAACCGCGACCCGCCCGGCCGGCGCCGGTCGAGCCACGGCTGGATATCGGCCTCACTCAGCGACAGGCGCGGCGGACAGCCATCCACCACGCAGCCGATCGCTGGCCCGTGGCTCTCGCCCCACGTCGTCACCCGGAACAAATGGCCGAAGCTGTTATGTGACACGCGCGCCTCAGGCGCCGCCTCTGCCCCGCATGCGCCTATCCCTCGCCCACCACCGCGATATCCGGCGCGTTCGGATTCTTCATCCCGACGATATGATACCCGCAATCGACGTGATGCACCTCGCCGGTCACTCCCGAAGCGAGGTCGGAGAGGAGATAGAGCGCAGCCCCGCCAACCTCGTCGGTGGTCACGTTCCGCTCGAGCGGACTGTTGAGCTGATTCCACTTGAGGATGTAACGGAAATCGCCGATGCCGGAGGCGGCCAGCGTCTTGATCGGTCCGGCGCTGATCGCATTGACGCGAATCCCCGCCGCCCCAAGGTCTGCCGCCAGATATCGCACCGAGGCCTCGAGCGCGGCCTTCGCCACCCCCATCACATTGTAATGCGGCATCACCCGCTCCGCCCCGAGATAGGTCAGCGTCAGCAGCGCCCCGCCCCCCTGCATCATCGGCACCGCGGCCTGGGCCAGCGCAACGAAGGAATAGCAGGAGATATCGAGCGCCTGCAGGAACGCCTCGCGCGGCGTATCCAGATAGCGCCCGCGCAGATACGCTTTGTCCGCAAACCCGATGGCGTGCACCAGGAAATCGAGCCGCTCCCATCGCCCGGCGAGTTCCGCGAACGCCGTCTCGATGCTGCCCGGCTCCGCCACGTCACACGGCAGCACGATCTCCGACCCGAGGCTGCCGGCCAGCGGCCTGACACGCCGCCCCAGCGCCGCGCCCTGATAGGTGAAGGCAAGCTCGGCCCCCTCCGCCCGGCAGGCCGCGGCCACCCCCCAGGCGAGCGAGCGTTCGTTGGCAAGCCCGAGGATCAGCCCCCGCTTTCCGCCGAGCAACGGGCGCTTGGCCTGCACACCATGCGAAGCTTCCGACATGACGATCCTTCTGCGTCCGTTCCGGGTGACGCGGCAAGGGGCGGAGTTTCCCGCATCCTCGTTTCCGCTCTATTGCACGCACCGAAGAGGAGACCCCGCGATGTCCGAAGCCACCACCGTCCGCGCGCCGTTCGACCTGTTCGCGGCATGGTTCGCCGAGGCGGCCGCCGCGGAGCCGCGCGATGCCAACGCCATGACACTCGCCACCTGCTCTGTCGACGGTGCCCCGTCCGCGCGCATGGTGCTGCTCAAGGATTGGGACGAGCACGGCTTCGTCTTCTACACCAACCTCGAAAGCCGCAAAGGCGCCGAACTCGCCGCCAACCCGCGCGCCGCGCTGCTTTTCTACTGGAAGTCGCTCTCCCGGCAAATTCGTATCGAAGGGATAACCAGCTCGGTCGGCACGGCGGAGGCGGACGAATACTATGCCTCCCGCCCGCGCCTTTCGCGGATCGGCGCCTGGGCCTCCGCGCAGTCCCGTCCGCTTGCCCGGCGCGCCGCGCTCGAGGCCCGCGTCGCCGATTTCGAAGCCCGCTATCCGGCCGATCCGATACCCCGCCCGCCCTTCTGGTCCGGCTTCCGCCTCGCCCCCGCCCGCTTCGAATTCTGGCAGGAGCGGCCCTTCCGGCTGCACGAGCGCCATCTCTTCGTGCGCGCGGGCATCGGCTGGCAGGCCGGGATGCTCTATCCCTGACCCCGGCGGCGCGGCATGCACAGCGCCGAGCCCAGCCATGCTAATCTGAGCGCGCTTCGAACAGAACGCGAAGGAGGCTCCGATGTCGATCCGCAAGATCCTGGTGCCGCTCGCCAGCACCGCGGCCAGCGAGTCGGCCCTGGCTGCCGGCCTCCTGGTCGGCCGCATCTGGAACGCCCACGTGCTCGCGCTCCACGTCCGCGTCGATGCCCGCGACGTCGCACCGCTGGCCGGCGAAGGGCTCTCCGGGGCGATGATCGAGGAAATGATGGCCGCCACCGAAAAGGAGGGCGGGGAGCGCGCCACCCTCCTCCGCGCCATCTTCGACCGCGCGGTGGCCGCCCAGGAGATTTCGCTCGCCGCGCCGATATCCGATCAGAATGTCGCCACTGCGGCCTTTGCCGCCGCCGTCGGTCGCGAGGAGGACGTGGTGGCCCAGCAGGCCCGCCTCGCCGATCTCACGGTGATCACCCACCCCGAGGCCGGCGGGGATGCGGCTTCCGCCGATACCCTGCACGCCGTGCTCTTCGATTCAGGCCGCCCCGTCCTGCTCGCCCCGGGCACACCGCCGGCCACGATCGGACGGCGCATCTGCGTGGCCTGGAACGGCACCGCCGAGTCGGCCTCCGCCGTCACCGCCGCCTTGCCCTGGATGCAACGCGCCGAAGCCATCCGCATCCTCTCCTCCGAAGGCTACCAGCGCCGCGGCCCGCCCGCCGAGGAACTCGCCCCCTACCTCGCCCTGCACGGTGTGGCGGCCGAACTCGGCACCATCCGCCCGATTGGCGGCGTGGTCGGCGCAGGCATTCTCGCCGCCGCCAGCGAATTCGGCGCCGATCTCCTCTCCATGGGCGCCTATTCCCACTCACGGCTCCGCCAACTCATTCTGGGCGGCGTGACCCGCCATGTGCTCGAGCACGCCGACCTGCCGATCCTGATGAGCCGCTAGCCCGCGATCGCCCGAGGCGGAATCGTCGGAGGGCGTGAATCGCGGGCTTGAATCAACCGCTAGACCCGTATCGGGCTGCACAGTCAGCCCGATACGGGTCTAAAGGGCGCCGCCTTCCGGACTCCGAACAAAAGAACAAAAGTTTTCTGGTTCTCTTTTTCAAAAGAGAACAATCTTCCTACTCCAGGAACCGCCGCCGCTATAGCCGCCCCAGCACGAAGGCGAGCGCGATCGCCAGCCCCACCCCGCGATTCGCCTTGAAGAGGGCCAGGCAGCGCTCCGGGTTGTCGATATCGAGCGCGACAACCTGGCGCGCCAGCAGCGCGCCGGGCAGGAGAAGCGCAGCCAGATACAGCGCCGAGAGTCCCGCAAGCACCCCGGTGATCGCAAGCAGCACCATCATCCCCGCGTAGCACACCGCAACGAACGGGCGCGTCCGCTGCCCGAAGAGCCGCGCCGTCGATTTCACCCCGATCAGCGCATCGTCTTCCCGGTCCTGATGCGCGTAGATCGTGTCGTATCCCAGAATCCAAAGAATGGAGGCGGCATAGAACGCCACCGCCGCGCCATCCAGCCGGCCGGCCTCGGCCGCGTACCCCATCGGAGCGCCCCAGCCGAAGGTAAAGCCCAGCACGATCTGCGGCCACCAGGTCACCCGTTTGGCCAGCGGATAGAGCGCCACCAGCAGCAGCGAGGCCACGCCAAGAAGCTGCGCCAGCGGATCGAGCGTGAGGAGGATGGCAAGCCCGATCGTCAGCAGAACGGCCAGAAAGCCCGCCGCCTCGCGCATCGAGATTGTGCCGGCCGCCAGCGGCCGTCCGGCGGTCCGCGTGACCCGCCGGTCCAGGTCGCGATCCCACATGTCGTTGACGATGCAGCCCGCCGCCCGCATGACCACGGCACCCACGGCGAACAGCACGATCAGGCGGATCGTCCTCAGCCATGGCGGCGCCCCCGCCAGCAGGATCCCTCCAAGGCCCGGCAGGAACAGAAGCCAGGCGCCGATCGGCCGATCGAGCCGCGCCAGCAGCGCATAGGGCCGCCACGCCGCCGGCAGGCGAAGAATCCAGCCCCCCGCCACGATGTCCGTGTGCCCCGCCATCGCTGCTACTCTCTCCCCCGCCATGCCCGGGTCAATCCGTCTCTTCGTCACCAGCCCGCTCGCCGCCGGCGCCGAAGCGCTCCTCGACCGTGACGCAGCGCATTATCTCTCGCGCGTGATGCGCCGCGGCCCGGGCGACGAAATCGTGCTCTGCAACGGCCGCGACGGCGCATGGCAGGCGCGGATCACGGCTCTCGGTCCTGCGGGCGGGCGCGCCTTGTCCCTCGACCGGCTATCCCGGCAGTTGCCCGAGCCAGGACCATGGCTCGCCCTGGCGCTTCTCAGGCGCCCGGCCTTCGAGCTTGTCGTGCAGAAGGCAACCGAACTCGGCGCCGAGCGGCTTCTGCCCGTCCGCACCGAGCGTTCCCTCGCCGCGCCCCCGAATCCCGCCCGTCTCGCCGCCATCGCCAAGGAGGCCGCAGAACAGAGCGAAAGGCTGACCTGCCCCGAGATCGCGCCCGCCATCTCCCTCTCCGCGCTCCTCGCCACCTGGCCCGCCGAACGCACCCTCTTCGCCGCGATCGAACGTCGCCCCCTCCCCCTTCCAGACCGCTCTTCGCCATCCGGCCTCCTCGTCGGCCCGGAGGGCGGCTTCACGGAACGGGAGCTTGACCTCCTCGTGCGGACCCCGTTTGTTCGGCCGGTCTCACTCGGCCCGCGCATCCTGCGTGCGGAGACCGCCGCCATCGCCGGCCTCGCGCTGATTGCCTCGCCGCCCGCTGGCCTGATCTGAACGCAACTCCTTTTCGGGAAGAATATGTCCAATCCTGGAGCAGATGATGCCTCGCCCATCACCTCGACCGCCGAACTGGCAGCCTACATCGCCGCCGGCTGCAAGCCGCGCCAGCAATTCCGCATCGGCACCGAGCACGAGAAATTCGGCTTCCGCCTCAGCGACAGCGCCCCCCCGCCCTACGCCCCCGATGGCATCCGCGCCGTCCTCGAGGGACTCGCGGCCCGGGGCGGCCAGCCGATCCTCGATCACGGCCAGCCGATCGGCCTCACGCGCGGCGATCTCGCGGTCTCGCTCGAACCGGGTGGCCAGCTCGAACTCTCGGGCGCGCCGCTCGCCACGCTGCACGAAACGAAGACCGAACTCGAACAGCACTTCGCGGAGGTGAGCGGCATCGCCGAACGGCTCGGCCTCGGCTTCGCACCACTCGGCTTTCATCCGCTGGCAAGCCGTGAGGCAATGCCCTGGATGCCCAAAAGCCGCTACGCCATCATGCGCGCCTACATGCCGAAGGTCGGTCGGCTCGGCCTCGACATGATGCTCCGCACCTGCACCGTTCAGGCCAACCTCGACTACGAATCGGAAGCCGACATGGTGCGGAAATTCCGCATCGCCCTCTGTCTCCAGCCGCTCGCGACCGCCTTATTCGCCAATTCACCTTTTCGTGATGGAAAGCCGAGCGGGCTTCTCTCGACCCGCGCCGAGGTCTGGCGCGACACCGATCCCGACCGCACCGGAATCCCCGCAATTGTCTTCGAGCCCGGGTTCGGATTCGCCCGCTACGTCGAATGGGCGCTCGACGTGCCGATGTATTTCATCCGCCGCAACGGCACCTATCGCGATCTCTCGGGGCGGAGCTTCCGCGATTTTCTCGCCGGGCGCATTCCCGAAGCGGACGGCTCGCCAGCGACGATCGGCGATTTTGCCGATCACATGACGACGATCTTCACCGATGTCAGACTGAAACGATATCTCGAGATGCGCGGCGCGGATGCCGGCAGCATGCCCATGATGCTCGCACAATCTGCACTCTGGGTCGGACTTTTTTATGACGCGGACGCACTCTCTGCCGCCGCTTCCCTGGTTGCCCGTCATCCCTGGCAGGAGTTCGCGGCGCTGCGCGACCAGGTGCCGAAGAGCGCGCTCGAAACACGTTTCGGCCGCGGCACGCTTCGCGATCTCGCGCGCGACGTGCTCGCCATCGCCGCCGGCGGGCTTGCCCGGCGCCGCAGGCTGAACGCTGCCGGAGAGGATGAGCGCATGTACCTCGCCCCGCTCGATGCGATGGCCGCCGGCGGACCAACCGAATCGGAGCGTTGGCTCGGCCGCTTCCACACAGCATGGAAAGGCGACGTCCGGCCGATTTTTCAGGAGGCGAAAATCGGATGATGGAATACACGCATACGTAGCATGGCGTCTTGCGAGTGCAACCAAATTAAGGCTCAATGGTGGCATGGAAGTTGCCAACCTCCAGCGCCCGGACCTGTCGGCACGGCCCATCACCGCGACGCACGCCCCCGCGCTCAGGCTCCGCCTGATCGGGACGATGGAAGCCGCAACCTCCACCGGCGCCTCCGTCCTGCCGCCCGGCCGGAAGACCAAGGCGTTGCTGGCGGTGGTCGCGCTTTTCGCGCCGCGCCCCGTCTCGCGTGCCAAGCTGGCCGATCTGCTGTGGGGCCGCCGTCCGGAATTGCAGGCACGGGCATCGCTACGCCAGGAGATTCATCGGCTGGGCGAGGCGCTGGAGCCCCTCGGCACCGAGGTGCTGCACGTCACCCGCGATCACGTGGCACTCTGGCCGGGCCTCGTTTGGACCGACGTCGGCGAACTGCGGGAGGCGAGCGGCGCCGACGCAGCACCGCTCGCCTTGATGAACGGCACATTGCTCGACGGTCTCGACGGGGTCGATGCCACCTTCGATGCCTGGCTGCGCGCCGAGCGCGAGCGGCTTGGCGATCATGTCCGCGGTCTCGCCGAACTTCGTCTCGGCGCCCAGGTGGAACCAGAGGCCGTCATCACGGCGGCCCGCCAGCTTTTGACGATCGATCGTGCGCATGAAGGAGCCTGGCGGGCCCTGATGCGTGCCTATGCGGCGCGCGGCGAACGCGGCATGGCCGTCGAGGCCTATGAGCGCTGCCGGGTCGCCCTCGCCACCGTCCGCGATGCAACCCCCTCGGCGGAGACCGAGGCGCTGCTCGCCGAACTGCGCCGCTCCTCCGTCGGACAGGCCGGCCATGCCGTCGAGGCCGCTCAGCCATCGAGCCGCCCGGCAGCGCCCCGCATTGCCGTGCTGCCGCTACAGCCGATTGGCAGCGCCGATTCCGAATTCGGGGTCGCGATCGCCGAAGAGATCACCGGCGCGCTGGCGCGCTTGAGCAGTGTCTGCCTGCTCGCCCCACCCCGCCAGCCGGCGGAACCCGACCCTTTGCGCGCCAGCCCCTCCGCCCGCCGCCGTCTGGACACCGACCTCCTGATCGAGGGCACGTTGCAGCGCCGCGGCCGCCACCTCCGCGTCCTGCTCCGCCTGCTCGATCTCCGGGCGGGCGATCATGTCGTGTGGACGCGCCGCTTCGACGACCAGGCCGACGATCCGCTCGCCCTCCAGGACGAAATCGCGGCCGGCACCGCCGCCGAACTCGACAGCTTCATCGCGCTGATCGAGGCCCGTCGTGCCGCCCAGGGCGATCCCTCGCATCAGTCCGCCTCCGATCTGCTCCTCCGCGCCGTGCCGGTGATGCTCCGCCTTGAACGCAGCGCCTTCCAGGACGCCGGCCGGCTGTTGCAGGCGGCGCGTGAACGCGAGCCCGCCAACGCCGCGGCGCACGCCTGGCACGCGCTCTGGTACACGTTTCTGGTTGCCCAAGGCTGGGCCGCGGACCCGGTCGCCGCCGCCGCGCGGGCCGGGGCGCTCGCCGAACGGGCCATCCGCCTCGACCCCGGCGACGCCCGCGTCCTGGCCATCGCCGGCCAGGTCCAGGGCGGGATGCGGCGCCGTCCGCGCGAGGCGCTCGCCTTGTTCGACCGCTCGCTGGTCCGCAATCCGAGTCTCGCCATGGCCTGGGCGCTCTCCGGTCTGGCGCTGACCTGCATGGGCGAGCTGAACGACGCCGAACGCCAGCTCGACCGCTATAAGACGCTTTCGCCGCTCGATCCCTTCGCCGGCCTGCTCGATCTCGGGCTCGTCGCCAACGCCCTGCTCCGCCACGACCATGCCCGCGCCGCCGTCCTCGGCCGCCAGGCGAGCGAACTCAATTCCGGCTTCCGCCCGATGCTGAAATTCACCGTTTCCGCGCTCGGCCATCTCGGCCGCCGCCAGGAGGCCGCGCTCGTGATGCGGCGGCTGATGGCGATCGCCCCGGGCCTCACGGTGGCCGGCTTTCTCGCCGGAAGCCCGTTCGACCGAGCCGCCGATACCGCCCATATCGCCGAGGGACTCCGCCTCGCCGGCCTGCCCGCGGGCACCTCCGTCCACTAGATCGTGTTCAGCTTGACTGAACACGCTCTCTTTTATCTGCCAGAGCGGATTCACGCGCTCCTGAAATCGCTGCGCGATTCCAGTCAAGCGCGATCCGCTCTAGTCACATCGATTCCGTGAAACTTGACAGTTTGCGCGGCCGGCACGTCGTCGCCCAAGGCACCAGCTCCTCCGTTGTCATCGCGAGGAACGCCGCGCGCTGGAGGCGCGCGGCGTGACGTGGCGATCCCCTCCGTTGCCTGCACCAGGGGCCAACCCGGTCAGTCCATGCGATTCGAACCAAGGAAACGCTGTACTAGTCCCCTGAATCGTACTTGGCTGATCCATGGGCTGATCCATGGGCTGATCCATGGGCTGATCCATGGCGATCGTCATCAACTCAGATGTTGAGGGGCAGCGATTTCAGGAGCGCGCGAATCCGCTCTGGGGGACAGAAGAGAGCGTGGTCGGTCAAGCCGAACACGCACTGGAGCCGAGGCGGGGTGAGAGAGGCCCTGCCTCAGCCGCTCACGACCGGCGGGAAGACCTCGGCGGTTCACCCAGCACCCAGCTTCGGAACAGCTCGAGATCGATATTGCCGCCGGTGAGGACGAGGCCGACCCGCCGCCTGGTCTGCGCATCCTTCTCCTTCAAGAGCGCCGCCAGCCCCGCCGCTCCCGCCCCTTCCGCCAGGTTGTGGGTCGCCTCCCAGTATGTCCGGATGGCGGCGGCAATCTCCTCGTCCGTCACCGTGACGATCCGCCCCACTCCGGCGCGGATGATCTCGAACGCCAGCGGGTCGGGCACGCGCACGGCAATGCCGTCGGCCAGCGTCTCCGATCGGTTCAGCACCACCGGGTGTCCGGCCGCCAGCGAGCGTGCGTACGGGTCTGCGCCCTCGGCCTGGACACCGATGATCTCGGTCGCAAGCCCGAGCAGATCTCTCACCCTGATCGCGCCGCAGATCCCCGAGCCGAGGCCGATCGGCACATAAAGCGCGTCCAGCCGCGGCGCCGCCCGGAAAAGCTCGAGCGCCCAACTCGCCACACCGAGCACGAGATCGGGGTGGAAGGACGGAACGAAGACCAGGCCCTCCGCTGCCGCCAGGCGAAACGCCTCGTCGCGCGCCGCCTCGAAATCCAGGCCGTGCACGACGAGGCGAACACCAAAGCCCCGCATCAGGTGGTTCTTTTCCGGGCTGTTCCCTTCGGGCACGACGATCGTCACCGGGATGCCCATCACCTGCCCGGCATAGCCGATGGATTGGCCATGATTGCCGCGCGTGGCCGAGATCACCCCTCCCGGATCGGACCCGCCCCGCCGCAGCCGATCCAGATGCACCAGCCCACCGCGCACCTTGAAGGCGCCGATCGGTGTCGCGTTCTCATGCTTGACCCAGACTTCGCAGCCGGCCTCCGCCGAAAGCAGCGGCCAGGTCCGCTCGGGCGTCGGGGCGAAGAAGCGGTGGATCAGCCCGGCGGCTGCCTCGAGCTCGGCCAGCGAAAACAGATTGTCGAGCGAGATGGGGGAAACTCGCCTGTCAGCGGCGGGAGATTCTCCCGCCGTCGTTCAGAGGGCGCGCAGATTGGTCGCCGATGCCTTGCCGCGCTCCATGCTGATTTCGTAGGTGACCCGCTGGCCTTCGTTCAGCCCCTTGAGGCCGGCGGACTGCACCGCCGTGATATGCACGAACACGTCCTTGCCGCCGTCCTGCGGCACGATGAATCCATAACCCTTGGTTGCATTGAACCATTTCACGGTGCCAGTAGCCATGAAACACTCTTCTCCGTCATTGAGGGACCGCACCGGCTGGTGTGGCCTGGAAACAATCAGGCCTTCTTGACGTCTTGAAGGCCCGTCCGGCGACGGAGGCACCGCAAGCTGAGATCAGAAAGTCGATTGCGCTCCTAGTTGGGACAGAAAGCGTCCCTGCTGTCAATCGCAGCGTCGTGACCGTGCGGGCGGAATGATACTGGAAAGGAACGGGGGCGGATCCTTGCGGATCCGCCCCCTCTCTCGTCCCTTGCGGTGCGGCGACTTCTCAGAAGTCCATATCGCCCATGCCGCCACCGCCACCCGGCGGCATCGGCGGGGCTTTCTTCTCCGGCCGCTCCGCCACCATTGCCTCGGTGGTGATCAGGAGGCCGCCGACCGAAGCCGCATCCTGAAGGGCGACGCGCACCACCTTGGTGGGATCGATGATGCCGGCCTTGACGAGATCCTTGAACTCGCCGGTCTGTGCATCGAATCCCCAGTTGTACTCGTCCTTGTCAAGGATCTTGCCGGCGACCACCGCACCGTCCTCGCCCGCATTCTCGGCGATCTGCCTGAGCGGCGTCTGCACCGCCTTGCGGACGATCTCGATGCCGAAGCGCTGGTCGTCGTTGTCGCCCTTGATCTTGCCGAGTACCAGGCTCGCCCGCGCCAGCGCCACTCCGCCGCCCGGCACGATCCCTTCCTCGACCGCGGCACGCGTCGCGTGCATCGCGTCGTCGACGAGATCCTTGCGCTCCTTCACCTCCACTTCGGTCGCACCGCCGACGCGGATCACCGCCACGCCGCCGGCCAGCTTCGCCAGCCGCTCCTGCAGCTTCTCCCGGTCATAGTCCGACGTGGTCTCGTCGATCTGCGCGCGGATCTGGTTACAGCGGCCGGTGATGTCGGCCTTCTTGCCCGCGCCCTCGACGATCGTGGTGTTCTCCTTCTCGATGATCACCTTCTTCGCCTTGCCGAGCATGTTCAGCGTGACATTCTCGAGCTTGATCCCGAGATCTTCGCTGATCACCTGGCCGCCGGTCAGCACCGCGATGTCCTCGAGCATCGCCTTGCGGCGATCGCCGAAGCCAGGCGCCTTGACCGCCGCAACCTTCAGCCCGCCACGCAGCTTGTTGACCACGAGGGTGGCCAGCGCCTCGCCTTCGACATCCTCGGCGATGATCAAGAGCGGCTTGCCCGACTGCACGACGCTCTCCAGGAGCGGCAGCAGCGGCTGCAGGCCGGAGAGCTTCTTCTCGTGGATCAGCAGGTACGGCTGATCCAGCTCGGCGATCATCTTTTCCGCATTGGTGATGAAGTAGGGGGAGACATAGCCGCGGTCGAACTGCATGCCTTCGACCACGTCCAGCTCGGTCTCGATGCCCTTCGCCTCCTCGACCGTGATCACGCCCTCGTTGCCGACCTTCTGCATCGCATCCGAAATCATCTTGCCGATCTCGGCCTCGCCGTTGGCGGCAATCGCCCCGACCTGCGCTGTCTCGGACGGCGTCGTGATCTTCCTCGTGTGCTTCTTCAGCTCATCGACGACCGCCGTGACCGCCTTGTCCACGCCCCGCTTGAGGTCCATCGGGTTCATGCCCGCGGCCACCGCCTTGATGCCCTCGCGCACGATCGAAGCGGCAAGAATGGTCGCGGTGGTCGTGCCATCGCCAGCCATGTCGTTGGTCTTGCTCGCGACCTCGCGCACCATCTGGGCGCCCATGTTCTCGAACTTGTCACCAAGCTCGATCTCCTTGGCGACCGTCACACCATCCTTGGTGATCCGCGGTGCGCCGAAGCTCTTGTCGAGCACCACGTTGCGACCCTTCGGGCCGAGCGTCACCTTCACTGCATCCGCCAGGACTTCGATGCCGCGCAGCATGCGCCCGCGGGCATCGGTGGCGAAGCGAACGTCCTTCGCAGCCATTGCTCTCTCTTTCCCTCTCTAGGAACTGATCTTCTGTAATCCGATGATATCCGGCCGGGCCAGGCCCGACCTCAGGCGGCCTTCTTCTTCGCCGCCGGATGGCCCTCGATCACGCCCATCACGTCGGACTCCTTCATGATGAGCAGGTCCTCGCCATCGAGCTTGACCTCGGTGCCCGACCACTTGCCGAACAGGATCCGATCGCCGGCCTTGAGGTCGAGCGGGACGACCTCGCCCTTCTCGTTGCGGGCGCCCGGGCCCACCGACACGACCTCACCCTCCATCGGCTTCTCCTTCGCCGTGTCGGGAATGATGATGCCGCCGGACGACTTTTCCTCGGCATCCAGCCGACGAACGACGACACGGTCATGCAACGGACGAAACTTCATGCGGATTGCTCCCCACCTTGCAAGGTTGCATCTCGAGACAGATTTCCGATCTCCCGGCGCGCCCACGGCAACGACCCGTTGCTGGCACTCGGCCCCGGTGAGTGCCAGCTAGCTAATGACCCGCCCCCGCTCTGTCAAGCCATCGGCAGCACTCCGCGCCGGTGAGTGACAACTCGTTGATTCTCAACGGTTTTTGATTGACATCCCGCGGCGCGGCCATGGCACAATCCGCGCCCGGCAACCCCGCCCTCGCAAACAACAGAAGGGACAACGAACCCTCGGCGGGGAAGGCACGAAGGAGCGAAGGACCAGACACCATGCATCTCCTGACACGACCAAAGGAATGGCGCCTGACGACCGCCGAAATCCTCTACCGGCTGCCAGACCATCCGAGCCTGTTCCAGACCTTCATCTGGCAGAACTACGACCTCGCGCCGCACTACCCCGAATTGCGCCGCTTCCTCGCCTTCTGGCGCCGCGAACTCGATGGCCCGGTTCATTCGGTGCGCGTCGCCTCCGCCGATCTCCTCCCGCCTCGCGGCTGGCGGCACGCCGATCACCTTCTGACCCTCCACTAAAGCGCGTGAATCCGCTCGGGCAGACAAAGGAGAGCGCGTCCAGTCGAAGGGTATTGTGAACCCAGATAAAGCATAGATAAGTAAGAGTCTTCTTTTTCTGAAGAAAAAGAAGCAAAAAGACTTCCCTTGCTTTTCGTTCTTATCCATTCGGCATCCTGGGATGATACAGGATCCGAAAAATAGGAAAAGTTTTCTGGTTCTCTTTTTCAAAAGAGAACAATCTTCATGCCCCATCGCACGAGGGGTCGCAGCGGTAGGCATCGTATTACTGATATTTTGTCTATTGACATAATAGGAATTATAGTTTTTATAGCGGCGACATCCCATCGGTCCGCGCCCGCCGCGAGGAAGCGACATGCACGAAGCGCAGAACGATCACCCGTCATCCCGCGCCAGCGCAACCGCCGTCCGTCGCAATGCGCGTCACGCCGGTTCGGTCCTTCTGTTCGAAGCCCATCCCAATCTCTCCGGCATCCCCGACATCCTCGCCAATCTCTCGCCGTCCGAACGCCGCGCGGTGTTCGACGCCGGTCATCAGATCGCTTTCGATCGGGGCGACTGGCTGTTCCGTCAGGGCGAGCCGCATCAGGGCATTTTCGTTCTCTGCGACGGCATCGTCCGCAGCTTCTACGTCTCGCCGCAGGGCCGCGAGATCACGCTGGCATATTGGAAGCCCGGCAACTTCGTCGGCGGTCCGGAGATATTCGGAAGCGGAGTCCATGTCTGGTCGGGCGTCGCCACCGAGCCGGGTGAAGCGCTCAGGCTGCCGGGCGCCAATGTCCAGCGCCTGATCTCGGCCATTCCGAACTTCGCGATCGGCCTCATCCACGGGCTTGCCTTCAAAGGCAAATGCTATTCGTCGCTGCTGCAGATGCTCGGCACCCGCTCCGTCCTCGAGCGGCTTGCGCAGCTTCTCTGCAACATTGCTGACGCCCGCGGCACCGAAATGGCCGGCAGTATCGCCATTCGCGATCCGCCGACGCACGAGGAACTGGCAGCCATGGTCGGCGCGACGCGGCAATGGGTCTCGATAACGATCGAGCGGTTCCGTTCGCAGGGCCTGATCGCCGCCGGGCGGCGCCCGCTCGTCGTGCTGCGCCCGGCATCCCTCCACGCGCTCGCAAGCGGTAACGCCACACTGTGAACAGGAGACGAGATTGGGAGCGAAGATTCGGATTGGGACGTTGCTCCGCTGGACCGTGGTGTTCCTGGCCTTGGTCCTATCCACGGCCGCACTGGCGGTGCCATCTGCGCGGGCGGACGATCTCGTCGGTGGCAAGCCGGGAAGTCCGGTGCATCTCGTCGTCGGCTATCAGCCCTATTACAGCGAGTCCTGGTCCGGAGCCGTGATCGACGGTCTCCAACTCTGGAAACGCTATCTGCCGCCGGGTTCCACGGTTCAATTCCGCATCGGCTTGCAGGGCTCGATCATCGTCAACGCGATGCTGGCCGGCAAGGAAAGCATCGGCTATCTCGGCGACATGCCGGCGATCGTCGGAGCGACCAAGCGGAACGTCGCCGATCTGCGCATCGTCGCGAATATCGGTCTCAGCCACGACCAGTGCAACGTCATCCTCGTCCGCAACGACGCTCCCGCATTCGTAACTCCAGAGGCCGCCATCGCATGGCTCCAGGGCAAGACGATCGCGGCACCCAAGGGCAGTTGCGCGGATCGCTTCGCCCAGGCCGTCTTCCTGAAGGATCACGTGACTCCCCGCGCCTATCTCAATCAGAGCATTGAAGTCATCACCAGCGGATTCCGCGCCGGCAAGATCGATGCCGCGGTGGTCTGGGAGCCGACCGCATCGCGCCTCGTGCTGGGCCGGCTCGCGCGCCGCGTGGCAACCGGCAACGATGTCGATGAAGAGGACGGCGCTTTCATCGATATGCGTGCCGACCTGCTCCAGAAGCGGCCCGATATCGCCAAGGACTGGCTCGAGACCGAACTCGCCGCCGAGCAATATCTGGCGAATCCTGCCAACGCGGCAAGCGTGGTCCGGATGGTCAAGGCAGAGACCACCGGCTTCACCGCGCATGAGCTGTGGCAGGCGCTGTTTGGCGCCTATACGCAGAATGACGGCGGAACCTCCACCCGCCTGACCCTGCCCTTCGCGTTCACCCCGCAGTCCCTCGCCCTGATCGGCAAGGACACTGCGTTCCTCCACGCCATCAAGTCCATATCGGTGGCCCGGCTCGCTCCCGACGCCGTCTTGCCGGGGTTGACCGCGTCAATCCTGAAACCTCATCACCTGAGCGCGCCGGTCGGCACGGTTGCCGCCTCGTCGGCGCCGCCGGTGGAGTGAACGGTGGAAGCTGCCCTCCAGCCGTCCCGCGCTTCCGGAGCATCGCGGCTGTTCGCGCTGAGCTTGTTTCGCGCGGCAAAGTGGCTCAGCAGCCCCGCACCCTATCTCATGCTCCTCGGCTATGCTCTCCTGCTCGGCTCCTGGTATCTCAGCGTGCAGGTCCTGAAGCTGCCGCGCTTCGCCGAAATGCCGGGCCTGACCGCCGTGCTCCACGAGTGGTTCAGCACCAACCCGACCTACGGCGTCTCGATCCATACGCCTGTCTACTACCACCATATCCTGGTGAGCTGCCGGCGGATCGGAATCGCGTTCGCGCTCGCAACCGGCCTCGGCGTTCCCACCGGCCTCCTGCTCGGCTGGTCCAGGACCTTCAAGGACTATGTCTTCCCGCTCTTCGAAATGCTGAGGCCGATCCCGATCCTGGCCTGGGTACCTCTGGCCATCGTCATGCTCCCCGGCTCGGAACTCCCGATCATCTATCTCACGTTCCTCGCTTCGTTCTTTGCCACGGCGCTGAACACGATGTTGGGCGTCCGCTCGATCGAGCCGAGCTACGTCCTCGCGGCGCAGTGCCTCGGCGCGCCCCGCTGGCAGATCTTCCGCCACGTCGTGGTGCCCGGGGCCTTGCCGTTCATCTTCACCGGCCTTCAGATCTCGATCGGAGTTGCCTGGTTCTCCCTCGTCGCCGCCGAGATGATCTCCGGCCAGTTCGGCCTCGGATATCTCATCAACACCTCCTACACCACCGTCGAATACCCGACCTTGGTGATCGCGATGTTCACGCTCGGCATCGTCGGCTATTTCTCCAGTGCCGCTGTGCGCCTCGCCGGAAATCTTCTCATGACCTGGCGCGCCCGCCAGCTTGCGATGGACGGTCTCGAGTGAATGCGCCGGCTTCGGCCTCCCCCGTGGGCGCGCTCGCGATCGTCGAGGCGGTCAAGCTGTACGATCAGGGCGAGGCCAAAATCCTCGCCGTCGATCGCTGTTCGCTCGACATTCCAGCCGGTGAGATCTGCATGATCGTCGGTCCCTCCGGCTGCGGCAAGACGAGCCTGCTCAACGCCATAGCAGGGTTCCACGGACTCGATGGCGGCTCCATTCATCTTGACGGCCACATGCTGTGCGGACCCGGCCGGCCGCAGGCGAACATCGGACCGGACCGGATTGTCGTGTTTCAGAACGGCGCCCTCTTTCCCTGGAAGACGAACATCGAGAACGTTGCCTTCGGCCCGATCGTGCAGAAGCGCCTGACCAGGAAAGCCGCCCGCGAGAAGGCGCGTCTTCTGATGGCGGAAGCCGGCCTCGCCGGCCACGAAGACGAATATCCGGGCGAGATCTCGTCCGGGTTGCGCCGGCGGGTCGAGATCGTGCGCGCCCTGATGAATGATCCGGCGGTGCTGTTGCTCGATGAGCCGTACCGCGCGCTCGACGCCTTGACGAAATCCGTCATGCACGAGGCTCTGCTCGAAACCTACTATCGAACCGGGACGACCATCTTTTTCATCACCCATGATCTCGAGGAGGCCATCTTCCTCGGACACCGGGTCGTGGTGATGACGGCCCGCCCGTGCCGGCCCAAATGCATTTTCGACATCGATATCCCGCATCCGCGCGATTACGGCGTCTTGACCTCCGCCCGATTCCGCCGCCTGGCCGCCGAGATCTCTGCGCAACTCGAGGAGGAGGCACTGAAGTCCTTTGCGCGTGGCGAGAAGGAAGGTGGCGTGCAATGACGGCCGAAATCGCGGCGACGGCGACCGACCCACGCACCTTCCGCCAGTCACTGAGCCGCAGGCCGCCGAGTCTGCTAGCCAATCCGTCGACGCGGCGCGCCTGCATCGCGGTCCTCGCGGCGCTCATGTTCTGGCAACTCGGGGCCACGAGCGACGCCTGGCTCGGCCTTCGCCCGCCCATCATCGGCCATATCCCTTCGCCGGTGGCCGTGCTCGAAGCCTGGCGTCTGCTGCTCGGCGATCCGGGCTATTGGGAAAGTTGGTATCTCAGCTTCACGCGCGTCCTGATGGGGTTCGCGGCTGCAACCGCCATCGGCGTGCCGTTCGGCCTGCTGCTCGCGGTGAGCCGATCCTTCCGCGGGGTCGCCTTTCCAGTGTTCGAATTGCTGCGCCCCATTCCGCCGCTGGCATGGGTACCGGCCTCGATCATCTTCTGGCCGACCCAGGAGCTGTCGATCGATTTCGTGATTTTCCTGGGCGCGTTCTACACCATCGTTCTCAACGTCCTCGGCGGTGCCCGGGAGATTGATCCACGGTTGCTTCAGGTCGCACGCTCGATGGGGGCATCGCGCTGGAACATCTTCCGCCGCCTGATCCTCCCCGGTGTCCTGCCGTCCATCTGCGTCGGCATGGAAGTCGCCATCGGCATCACCTGGGAGGTCGTCGTGGCCGCCGAGATGATTTCCGGCGGCGGTTCCGGAGGTGCGGCGTCATCCGGCGGCGGTCTCGGTTTCTTCATCTGGAACTCGTATATCGGGGGCTCTTATCCCGACATCATTGTCGGCATGATCTCGATCGGCATCGCGGGATATCTTTCAAGCGCGTTCGTGCGCCGCGCCGGCGCCAGGTTGACACCCTGGCTCGCCATCCGCTGATGCCCGGCTCAACCGCCCACGCCGGCCAGACCGGCACGATCGAACTCCGCGGCGTCTGCAAGGCCTACGGTCCGGGCCGGTTCGCCAGGGATGTCGTGCGGGACTGCTCTCTCCGCATCGCCGCCCATCGTTTCACCGTGTTGATCGGGCCTTCAGGAGCAGGAAAGAGCACCCTGGTCCGCCTGATCGCGGGCTTCGAAAAACCGGACCGGGGCGTCGTGCTGGTCGATGGCAGGCCCGTGACCGGGCCGGGCAGCGACCGTCTCGTGGTTTTCCAGGAATCCGCTTTGTTTCCCTGGATGACCGCCGAGCAGAATATCCTCTACGGCCCGGCGGTGCGGGGCGAAAAGCGGGACAGGTCCAGGGCTCTGGGCGCGGCGCTGCTCGAGCGGGTCGGACTGACGAACTTTCGCAGGCTCTATCCAAATCAGCTCTCGGGCGGCATGCAGCGACGGGTCGAACTCGCTCGCGCGCTCATCAACGACCCCTCGATCATGATCCTCGACGAACCGTTTCGGGGGCTCGACGCCATGACGCGCCGCCTGATGCTCGAGTACTACGCCGAGCTTTCCTCCCACTCCTCACGCACCAACCTGTTCATCACCACCGACCTCGACGAGGCGATCTTCCTCGCGGACACGCTCGTGCTCATGAGCCACGTGCCCACCCGCGTGCGTTCGGTCATCGAGGTCGACCTGCCCAGGCCGCGCCACTTGACCGCCTTGTTCCGCGACGAAAAGGCGAACGCCATCAAGATGCAGGCGTTCGCCTTGCTGCATGACGAAGCGATGCGCGCCTTTGCCGGCGGCAGCCGGGCCGCGACCGATTTCGTCGCGGCTTATCGCCGCCGGATCGCCACTGCCTGAGCGGATCAGTCTTCCCGGATGCGTGCTCTGGCCCAGCGATTGAGTTTGCGCACGTCCGGATCGGGATCGTCGCACCGCGCCGCCAGAAAGGGCATCGCATCGGGATGCGCGATCTCGCCCAAGGCGGCGGTCGCGCTCTTGCGAAGATTGCTGACAGGATGCTCGAGTGCCTCCGCAAGCGCCGGGATCGCTTCTGCCCGGCCGCTCTTACCCAACGTCTCAGCGGCCTTGGCGCGGACCTGCCAATAGGGATCGGCCATCGCCGCGATGAGCGGCGCGATATCCTCCCCGACCCCGATCTTGCCAAGCACCTGGGCCGCCGTCTCTCGCACCTGCCAGTCAGGATCGCGCAGCACGGCGAGCACGGTTTCCCGCACCACCTGGTCTCTGGCGAAGATCAGCGCGCCGACCGCGGCCCGGCGCACCGCAGCACCCGGATCGCCGCACGCCGCCATCAATCCCCGAACCGCGCGCCCGTCCCGAAGCCAGCCGAGCATCGCCGCAGCCGCCTGCCGAACGCGCGCCTCCGGATCAGACCCAAGTGCGAGGAGAGCGGGCTCGAGCGCAGCCCCGCAGCGCAGGTTCGTCAACGCCCGCAGCACCGCCTCCCTGACAAAGGCATCGGGATGCCCGATCCGCTGGATCAGCAGGGCGTCGGCTCCCGCAGCACCTCCGTCGGCAAGGGCCTCCGCCGCCGCGTGGCGGACGGGCTCGGCCTCGTCCTCGAGGGCAGCAACGAGTGCGGCGGCACATCCGGCGCCATCGATCTCGACGAGCGCACGAATCGCCGCCTCGCGAACCGTCGCCTCGGGATCGCCGAGAGCAGCCAGCACGTGCGTCCTCGCCATCGGTTCGGCAACGTCGCCAAGCTCGATCAGCGCAACGCGACGCCGCTCTGGATCCGCGGAACTCAGCGCCTCCAGCAGCTCCGTCAGCACGCCGCCATCATCGAACAGCGCCATCCAGCCTCACCGCAGCAGATACGGAATATGGACGCTGACGGCTCCGGTCGGGCAATCGACCTCGCACGGCATGCAATACCAGCACTCGTCGTAGCGCATATAGGCAACGCCCTCGGCTATGTTGATGGCCAGGACATCGAGCGGGCAGACATCGACACAGACCGTGCATCCCTTGCCGGCGATGCATTTGTCCTTGTCGACCGAAACCGGCACACTGGTCGCCTGCTGGACGAGTGGCATTCCTGATTCTCCTGGAAGGCTGTTCTTTCTTGAAAGAACGAAAGAACTTTCCCCCGTTTTCGAGATCCGGCGCCATCTCGGGCGGAAAACGGGAAAAGTCTTTTTGCTTCTTTTTCTTCAGAAAAAGAAGGCTCTTTCTTCTCATCTAGGCCGCCCTGGGCCTGATTCGCACATTGCGGAAGGACTGCCGGTCGGCTTCCGGCACCTCGAACAGATACGGCGCGACGGGCCGCTTTCGAGAGGTCATGGCGCCGTCCGCTCCCTTCTCGAGCAGGGTGTGGCAGAACCACGCATGATCGTCCGTCTCGGGGTGATCGACACGAAGATGGTACAGTCCCCATCGGCTCTCGGTGCGGAAAAGCGACGCGCGCGCCGCCATCTCGGCGCAGTCGAGAATGGAATGAACTTCGAGGGCGCGCATCAGCTCGTGCGGATCCCGCGCCACGAGCTGGTCCAGATCATCGCGGATCTCCGCCAGCCGTTCGAGCGCGAGTTGCATTTTCCGCGTCACCTTCGGCGGTTGAAGGTAATCGTTCACGAGGCGGCGAATCTTGTATTCGACTTCCCGCGGGGTGAGGCCGTCCGTCCGCCTGCTGGCCGCCAGGGCGCGCTCCTGCTCGCCACGGATGAAGTCCTGGTCAGGCTCGGCAAGCCCGACATCGGCGCAGAAATCCGCTGCACTCTCGCCGGCATAGGCACCGTTCACGAAAGCGCCGAGCATGTAGTTGTGCGGCACGTTGGCGAGATCGCCCGCGGCATGCAGCCCCGGCACGGTCGTTCTCGCCCGCTCATCGACGAACACGCCCGACGCGCTGTGGCCGGAGCAGAACCCGATCTCGGAGACATGCATCTCGACCATTCGTGTCCGGTAGTTGGTGCCCCGCCCGGCATGGAACCGACCCCGGCTCGGACGCTCGTTCGTGTGCAGGATGGTCTCGATCGTTTCGATCGTTTCCTCGGCCAGATGGTCGAGCTTCAGGAACACCGGCCCCGCGCCGCTTTCGAGTTCACGATGAAACTCGAGCATCATCTGCCCGCTCCAGTAGTCGCATTCCAGGAACCGGCTGCCCCGCGCGTTGGCCGTGTATCCGCCGAGCGGACCGGTGACGTAGGCGCAGGCCGGGCCGTTATAGTCCTTGATCAGCGGGTTGATCTGGAAACATTCGAGATTTGCCAGCGCGGCACCGGCGTGGAAGGCCATTGCGTGGCCGTCGCCGCAATTGGTCGGGTTCTCGTAGGTGCCGAAGAGATATCCGGAGGCAGGCAGGCCCAGCCGGCCCGCGGCACCCGAGGTAAGGACGACGGCCTTCGCACGAATGACCAGGAACTCGCTGGTCCGCGTGTTGACTCCGATCACGCCCGCCGCGCGGCCGTCTCGCGCCGTCAGCAGGCGCGTCGCCAGGTAGCGGTTGACGATATCGACACGCAGTCGGCGCAGCGTCCGGTAGAGTGCCTTCTTGACGTTGTGCCCCTCCGGCATCGGCAGCACGTAGGTTCCCAGGTGGTGAACCTTCCGCACGTCGTAGTCGCCGGCTGTGTCCTTGGCGAATTTCACCCCGAGCCCGTCGAGATACCGGATCATCGGGAAGCTGCGATTGGCGTAGGCGAGCACGGGAGCCTGATCGACAATCCCGTCATTGGCGATGGTGATCTCCCTGACATATTGCTCGGGCGTCGCGTAGCCGGGAATGACGGCGTTGTTCAGCCCATCCATGCCCATGCTGATGGCACCGCTGCGCTTGACGTTCGCCTTCTCCAGCAAAAGGACGGAGAGCGCCGGGTTCTTTTCCTTTGCCTTGATCGCCGCCATCGGCCCGGCGGTACCGCCGCCGATCACCAGGACGTCGGTCTCGACGCTCTGCGTGTTCTCCCAGCCGACCATGACACCTCGCTGAGCTGTCTCGGCCGCAGTCTTCCCGCCGCCGGGCGAAGCCGCCAGCAACAAATTGCCTCGGGCAAATGGCCCTGGTGCTCAGGAGGAACCCGCCTGCCGCGATGTCATACTAAATCTATTGTTTCGATATAGATTATCTGCTATGGACATGCCCCGTCGCAACGAGGCCAGGAGCGCCATCGGCCATGTCCTTCCCGACCCCGGCTTTGCGCCAGCGGACAGCCAGCCCGAGACGCATGCCCCAGGGAAACATGTCCCCGGGGAACACAGCATGACGGATCGATCGGAACTGCCGCCGCCCGCCGAGCGGACCGACATCCTCTGGTTCCTGCCGACCCACGGCGACGGCCGCTATCTCGGCAGCCAGACCGGCGCCCGCCATATGTCGCTCGGTTACTTGGCGCAGATCGCGCGCGCCGCCGACCAACTCGGCTATTTCGGCGCCTTGCTGCCCACCGGACGGTCCTGCGAGGATTCCTGGGTGGTTGCCGCGGCCATGGTGCCGCTGACTGAGCGGCTCCGTTTCCTGGTCGCCGTGCGCCCGGGCCTGACCGAGCCCGCTTTCGCCGCCCGCGCGGCCGCGACGCTCGACCGCCTCTCCGGCGGCCGGCTGCTCGTCAATGTCGTGAGCGGCGGTGATCCGGTCGAGCTGAAGGGAGACGGCATCTTCCTCGACCACGACCAGCGCTACGCGGTGACCGACGAATTCCTCACCATCTGGCGCAAGCTGATGCAGGGCGAAGAGGTCACCGAGACGGGGAAATATCTCCGGATCGAAGGCGGGAGGCTCCTCTGTCCGCCGCAGCAGACACCCTACCCGCCGCTCTATTTCGGCGGCTCCTCGGACACCGGCAACGCCGTCGCCGCCAGGCACGTCGATGTCTATCTGACCTGGGGCGAGCCGCCCGCGGCGGTTGCCGGGAAGATCGCGAGAGCCAAGGCACTCGCGGCAGCGGAGAACCGCACGCTCGCGTTCGGAATCCGTTTGCACGTCATCGTGCGCGAAACCTCCGCTGCGGCCTGGAGGGCGGCCGACGAATTGATCTCCCTGCTCGACGACGAAACCATTGCAAAGGCCCAGCAGGCATTCTCCCGCTTCGACTCGGTCGGCCAGCGGAGGATGGCCGAGCTCCATCGCGGACAGCGCGACAGGCTCGAGATTTCCCCCAATCTGTGGGCCGGCGTCGGGCTGGTGCGCGGCGGGGCCGGCACCGCACTCGTCGGCAACCCCGATGAGGTCGCCGACCGGATGAAGGAGTACATGGCGCTCGGCATCGATCGCTTCATCCTCTCCGGCTATCCGCATCTCGAGGAGTGCTACCGCTTCGCCGAACTTGTCTTCCCGAAATTGCCCCTGAAGCAAACCACCGGGACGCACGCGGGCCCCGCGCGCAATGCCGGCCCCTTCGGTGAGGCGATCGGCAATGTCGTGGCGCCATCGCAACTGCGCCTGACCGCTGGATAAGCCGCCGCCGGCGAGGCATCATCCCGCTCGCGCCTGGCCCGCGACCACCCCCGAGGGCGCGCCGCCGCACCATGGCGGTGGCGGAGCCTCGGGCGGTTGCGCGGCCGCCTGTGACAAGGAACAGAGCATGAGCACGACCGCCAATGGCCGCACGGCTGCCTACCCCATCGACCCGCTGTTCCTGGAGCGCTGGTCGCCCCGCGCCTTCACCGGCGAGGCGATGACCGAAACCGATCTCATGACCATCCTGGAAGCCGCCCGCTGGGCGCCCTCTTCCTACAACTCCCAGCCCTGGCGGTTCATCTACGGCCGGCGCGGCACCCCCGCCTGGGACCGGATCTTCGCTCTGCTCAACCCCTTCAACCAGTCCTGGGCCAAGGCGGCAGGGGCGCTGATGATCGTCGTCTCCAGCTCGACGATGCTGCCCCCGGGAACCGACAAGCCCGTCCCTTCCCACAGCCATTCCTTCGATACCGGCGCCGCCTGGGGCTATGTGGCCCTGCAGGCCCACCGCCTCGGCTGGCACGCCCACGGCATGGTGGGCTTCGACATTCCCCGCGCCTACGCCGATCTCGGCGTGCCGGACGGCTACCGCGTGGAGGCCGCGATCGCCATCGGTCGCAAGGGCGACAAGTCGCTTCTCTCCGAGCAGCTCCAGGCCCGCGAGGTCCCGAACGACCGCAATCCGGTCTCGTCCTTCGCCTTCGAGGGCCATTTCAGGTCCTGACGGAACGCGGCCGCAGGCGATGATCCGAAGCCCGTCCGAATGACCGTGCCGATGACGTCGCTCGCCCGCTCCGTCCTTGCCCCGCCCCGCGAGGCCGCCTTCGCCCGCCATCCCGATCGCAACCAGCACCTGCTTGCCGGCTGGTTGTTCCTCGTCGCCTTCATGATCTTCGTCATGGTCGGTCTCGGCGGCGCCACGCGCCTCACCGGCTCGGGCCTCTCCATCATGCGCTGGGCGCCGCTCGAAGGCGCCCTCCCGCCGCTCAGCCATGCCGCCTGGGAGCATCTCTACGCGCTCTATCGCCGCATTCCCCAATATGCGCTCCTCCATCAGGGCTTCGGCCTCGCCGGTTTCCAGGGCATCTTCTGGCTGGAATGGGTGCATCGGCTCTGGGGCCGCCTGATCGGGCTCGCGGTGATCGCCCCGCTCGCGATTTTCTGGTGGCAGGGCCGGATCACCCGCTGGCTCGCGGCGCGCCTCCTTCTCTTCTTCGTTCTCGGCGGCGTGCAGGGCCTGATCGGCTGGCTGATGGTCTCGAGCGGCTTCCGTCCCAACAGCACCGCCGTCGCCGCGCCCTGGCTCGTGTTCCACCTCGTCTTTGCGCTGACCCTCTACGCCGCCATTCTCTGGACGGCGCTCACGCTCTATTCACCGCACCCCCCGCCGCTCCCCGGCGCCCGTCCGCTCTTCCGCCTTACCCTCCTCGCCTGCATCCTGGTCGCGCTCACCATCGCTGCCGGCGGTCTCACCGCTGGCACCCACGCCGGCTTCATCTACAACACCTTTCCGCTGATGGAGGGGCATCTCGTTCCTGCCAACTATGCGCGGATCACCCCGTTCCTCGCCAATTTCCTGCGCAACACCGCCACCATCCAGTTCAATCATCGCCTGCTCGCCAGCCTCACCCTGCTCGTCATCCTGCTCGCCGCCCTCGTCGCTTTCGCCCGCCGCGACCGTCTCTCCCGCGCCGCCCTCCTCGCTTTCGCCGCGCTCGGCTTCGTGGTCCTGCTGCAGTACGCGCTCGGCGTCGCCACCCTCCTCCTGGTGGTTCCGCTCCCGCTCGGCATCGCCCACCAGCTCAACGCAACCCTGCTGCTGACCGCAGGCCTCGTCGCCCTCAGCACGCTGCGCGGTGCGGCACCTTGACGGCTGAGCCGCGCCCGCGCTGCCCTTGGGCCGCCGGCACGCCGGAGATGATCGCCTATCACGATCTGGAATGGGGCACGCCGCTGCATGACGACCGCGCGCTGTTCGAGCTTCTCACTCTGGAAGGCGCCCAGGCCGGCCTTTCCTGGCGCACCATTCTCGCGCGCCGGAAAGAATATCGGCGGAGCTTCCACTCCTTCGACATCGCCCGGATCGCCGCGATGACCGACCGCGACCTCGAATCGGTCCTTCGCGATTCCGGCGTTATCCGCAACCGCCAGAAAATCTGGTCCGTGCGCGCGAACGCCGAAGCCGCCCTTGAGGCCATCGCCGCCCATGGCAGCCTTGACGCGTATCTCTGGTCCTTCGTCGAGGGTCGGCCCATCGTCAAT
>Ga0335075_10002306_pt1 | contig 30838 bp, 18 predicted proteins | sample Lox_Sample_24_FD_206723 | JGI IMG/M metagenome (GOLD analysis project Ga0335075, IMG submission 206723) | Soil microbial communities from Loxahatchee National Wildlife Refuge, Florida, United States - Lox_Sample_2.4 | ecosystem: Environmental > Terrestrial > Soil > Wetlands | place: USA...
CCCGAACGCACGGGGACCTCGGTTAGGCAACCCAATCGATCGAAAAATCGCCCTCGTCGCCCGCCTCCGCACCATTCTTGTCAAAATCAAATCTAACTATGAAATATCCGGGCTAGGAGGGCCCACAAAAGAACGCTTTCAGCGCGCCCCAGGTGGAGGCGCGCATTAAGCGCTGTCTTTTGTGCGAAATTTCCTAGGTTTCGAGACGGACAGCAGCCGAAGCTACGCGAATTTGTATGTAAAAATTTAGTTAATTTTTATTGATGATTTTTCAGTCGCCCATGAGATTAGACTAAATGAGCCTGGACCGACAATGCTTGAATTGGCGTCAAAAAACATTTCTGAAACTCCCAAGAAGCAAACATTCACGGTAATTGATACATGCCCACGCAAACCGCTTTTCCTGCCTTGGTGAATCGCGCCAAAGACTTGCGAGCTTTTGCTCGTGCCGCGCTCCCGGCCTCACCCCGACACCCTTTCGTCGGGGACGCTCCACTCGCAAAACATCGCAAGACTTTGGCTGCGCGGGCGGGCGAGGCGAAAGGGCCTTCTTCCAAGTATTCAGAACACCCTTTCCCCTCGCTTCTCCGCCCTCATTAGATGCGAACCGCCGTTGTATGGCAAACGCAATCACGTTTGGAAAACCCGGGCTAATAATTTTTGACTGGCCGATGTCGAATCAGAGTCCGAGACTTTTTCATCATCTTGCGGTTAATTGACCGCAGCTTACGGCGATGGTCGTCGCAAGCAAAACGAAAGGCAAATAAATGAAATCAAGTTCAGGCTCCCGGGGTAGCGTCAGGTTAATGACGCAATCCGCCGCGTCTCGCATTCAAAGTGCCATGGCACGGGCCGGTGCCGGTCAGGTTAGCAGGGGCAGCTTTGCAGCAAGGGCGCAATCCGCCGCGACACTCCATGCTGCAAATGGCGTGTTAGCAGCGGGTGGCAAGGGCGGAAACTGACCAAAATAGGCTTGGTCGTGTGTTCAATGCTCACGGCCAAGCTCCCAAAAGCATGAGCCAGCCATCAACCACCGGACTTGGGCTTCCCAGCACAGGTGCGGTGCTGGCATTCATCGTTGATTGCTTGGGCGTTCCAAAGGAAACCGACGGTTACAGCTACAAGAAGATTGAGCGACTTAAAAAACGAGGTTTGGCATCGGAAACGTATTGGGCAGTAATTCGCAAGGTAATGGACGCAATCATCATGTCTTTTTTGGAACAGAAAATGGCCAGCAAAACCATTGACACAGTATTCCGGCAAACAGTCGCAGCCCCGATTAAACGTATCCACTGGCAGATGCACAAAGGGGTGTTCGTTCCAGTTCCAGAGTTTGCCGCCCCTCGCGAGGCGGTTTATTGGAAAAGAAATACCGCCGGAGAGTTGGAAAATTTTAGCGAGATTCTGGTGCATGACTGGATCGAATTTCTGGCTTGGCATGAATTTCTTGTGAGCAAATTGGGAAGCAATGAAAATCCTCGACACAATGTTATTTTTCATTGGGCTTGCAGGTTCGTAATTCCTTTCTTGGCTGTAAACCTTAACGATTATCAGCGGAACGACTCCAGGTTCGAGAGCGGAATGCCAGCAGGAAAATTCTGGTATTTACCTTTGCTGGTTTTTCCAAAAGGCGCGAAAGAGAAGCCGTATATCAAATGGCCGGTGAACATGCTTCTGGAATGGTGGGAAGATTTATTGGGATGCGAATTAGATTCTCACGCGAGTTTACTTTGCGCGGGGGACATAGCCAATGCCCGCCGTCAGGTTCACGCATGGAAGCATGAAAATCGCCCGCCTGACCGAGCAACCATCGAGCGCTGGTGCAAGGTGTCATGGGCTGATAAGTATGCAGGAACATTTTCCGATGATGTCTCTTTGCCGCTGAATGAACGATGGAATCGTTGCCGCTCTTTCCTCGTCAAAAAGGGATTTCATGACACAACGCACAATTGGTTGAAAGATGTTCGCGGAAAGCCAGCAGAAACGTTTCGGGGCCAATATCGCGGTGAACCGCTGGAACTGGAAATCCTGCCATTCAAGCAAACGCCTTTCGCAGCATTCTTTGATTCACTTGACCCGATTGCCGCAGGCTTGCCTGTGGCGGAATTGATCGGGCGGATTGCAGTGCGATATGCTCAACCGACGAATGAACAACTCAAAGCGCGACTCATAATTGCAGCAGCATTCCAATGCGCTTTTACCGAAACAGCGAAGTTCCAGGGCGTTCACAACGCATGGCAAATATGTAGCTGGTTTCAGCAGGTCTATTGCTATTTGGTGGATTTGCATAACCAGGCTGCCAGCGGCACGGAGATTCTTCGCCTCATCCGCAGTGCTCCAGAATCACAAGGCGGACTCCGTTATGCTTGCGAATGGTTGTTCGACAGAGAAGCGTTGGACAAATTTCCGGCGGAACTTGCGGCAGATTTCATAGGTGCATCCACACCTGCCAAAAGTTCTTGAAACCGAACCGCTGCGATTCACGTAGCTGGCGCTTTGACTGTCCGGCTTTCTGCGAGCACTCGAAACCGGACAGCCAAAGCGCCCTTTAATTGAACCTATGCGGTTGTCGCACTCAACGAGCATTCCAGAACCCACGCTTTACCACAGGACACGCTTTTAATTTGGTTCCGCTCTGGTTTCTGGAACGCTCGTTCAGTACTCCCAAACGCTATTCGCGCATTGATGAACATTCCCGTAAAACCGTTTGCGGCTCAATTTTGAGCCAGTGGTTTTGCATCCTATACGGATGCTTTCAGACGGACGCCCTACTCCTATGGGGCGTAAGGAATTTTTCGCAACGCAAATCGCAATTTTGGTCGCAACGAGACCGCAACGAGGCCACAACGCTGTCGCAACGCGGTTCGCAACGAGATCACAACACCATTACAACGTGCCAATAACGCCCATCGCACATGAACAACACAATGACCGAAGAGGAGATTCGAGACGCGCTCGATTCAATAGCGCGGGATTATCAGCCAGACCGCCAGCGATTTTCTCCGCTACTTAAATACAAAAATCAAATTCAGGAACTTCGCAGTCATCGGGCGTCGTTCGAGACAATTGCAAAATTTTTAAAGAAATTTTCCATTCAGACGACCGGCGAAACCATTCGCCGTTTCTACCGCCTGATCATCGAGCAAAAACCATTAAGGCGAAAGCGACGAGGACGAAGGAAAGCGTTAGTCAAAAAGCGCAACGCAAAAGTAAAACCTACTTCCCCGCCAAAGGGATGGAGCATCGGCCAGCCCCGAATAGCAGATGTTAATGATTTATGAAAAAGCGATTGGACCTGATTTTAAACGGCAAGGGTGGAGTCGGCAAAAGCTTCTTCGCCGTCAATTTCATCCAATATCTCAAGGACCACTCCGTCAAATATAGCGGCATTGACACCGACAACGCGAACTCGACTTTGAAACGATTCCATCCCGACGTCAACTTCCTTGATCTTTCCATGCCAACGGCATTTGACCCCGTCTTTGCCGAACTGAACAAGCATTCATTGGTTGTGGTGGACTGCCGCGCGGCCTCGACCGACTTTTTTGTCAAATACTTCGCAAGGTTGGAAATCCTTGATCTCTTCGAAAAAATAAAAACGTCTTTGACCATTGTTTTGCCCATCGGCAACGACCCAGACAGTCTTAATGAAATCCAGACATTGACAAATCACTTTGGGGAGAAGGCCGGCTACGTCATCGTCAAAAACCGTTTCTTCGGAAAGGAATTCACCTTTTACGACAAGAGCAAGGCGCGCGTTAAAGTTCTCGATGAATTGAGCGGAAAAGAAATCGAAATGCCTGTGTTGAATGATTGGCTGGTCGTGGCTCTCAACCAGGCAAAAACCACTATCACTCCGATATTACAAACTGACAAGTTTACGATTATTGACCGCCAGCGAATGCTGATCTGGCAGCGTGACTTCTATTCGCAAATCAAATCCGCCTATGACCTGTTGTTGCCGATAAAATTAACGGCCAAGGCAAAACCACCGGCTAAGGAGAAGCAAGAACCGCATGAATAACGAGGTTCGCAAAGGCGAGATGCAAAAAGCCCTTGCCGAATGGAGGACGAAATATCGCATAGGCGACAACGACCCGCTTATGGCGACCGTCGAGATGTGGCAAATTTTGATGCAGGATACCCGCTCTATTGAGCCGCATCTTTTATTTCGCAGGGAATTGGAAAAATTAACCGAAATCACCCGGACGCTTTCCAAGCAGGCCGGAGAATTGATAGTGGAGCTTCGTAATGTTCCAAAAATCAAAAACGATTTGTGGGCTTTCCCATATTTCACAGTTGTGTTGATAGCAGTTGGCGCGATGATCATCGGCATTTTCATCGGGAAATTCTTTGTCGCGGGATGAAAAAATTAACCACCACCATCGGTACGCTTTCATTCATTGCTGCCGTCTATTTTCTCCTGGCGCTTGTCCCGCCCTATTCATGGATTATTGCAACTCTGTTTTTTGGATTTGGCGTCTTTGCGATGGTGAGATTGGAAGAAGGCCGGCACATCATAAAACTGAAAGGGTTGCGTTGGACGCGACAGGATTTTTGCCGTGGCTGGCTTATTACCGGCGATACCGGGTCGGGAAAAACCCGGTCCGGCATCACGCAATTGCTTTTCCAGGTGTTCAAGAACGAGCCACTGTGGGGCGGCCTCTGCATTGATGACAAAGGCGTTTATTGGGAAACGCTCAAGGAGATGGCCGCTCACTTTAAAAGAGAAAACGATTTGATTCTATTGCAAGTCAGGCCGGAAAGAGCGCCGGAAAACTGGAAACCGCTTCAGACATACAATTTGGTATCGGATCGGAAAATTCCGTTCAGCACTTATGCGAAGTTTATCGTGGACACGGCGACGAGCCTGGGACAGCAAGGCGACAAGGCGTTTTTCAAAAATCAGGCGCAGACTCACATTGCAATGGCATTGGAGGCTCTTTGCGAAGGCGGTTGGCATGTCACGCTCGACGATGCCCATGAAATTTTGCTCGACGATTCCGAGTTGGACGACGTGTTGTGCGAATTGGCGGGCGACGAATTAACTATCACCGACCGCCAGACGACCGTAATAAATCATTTTATGAACCGTTACCGGGAACAGCCGCCGGAACAGCTCGGAGGCGTGAAGGAGACCATTGGCAATTATCTCCATTATTTTCTGACGCCGGAAATTGCTGAAGTCTTTTGTGCGTTCGAGAATACATTTGAATTTTCTGATATTGATCGCGGCAAGATTATCTGCGTCGCCATGCCGCAAAAATTTCAAACCGAGCGGCGATACATCAACACATTTTTGAAAATGCTTTTTTATACGCATGTTTTGCGCCGTTTCGACAAGCCAAAAGAGGAACGGGCCAGCGACAATCTTTTGATTCTTTGGGCGGATGAGGCGCAGCGTTTCGTTACGGCCAGCGAGGACGGCATGAGCGATTACAACAGCGTGGACGTTCTGCGCGAAGCCAACGCAACGCTTGTGGCCGCCGCGCAGTCGTCCACATCGTTTATTCCACCACTCGGAGAAGCCAAATCAAAGGTCCTCACACTCAATTTGCGTAACCGGATGATTTTCAAGGCGGCAGACGAAGACGGGGCACTTGAAAGCGCGAATTTTCTCGGTCAGCAACAGGTCACAAAACGAAGTTGGGGATATTCAAGCGGTCTCCGCAACCGCAATTATCACACGCAAGATGAACATAAATTAAAGCCCCACCAGTTGCGGAATTTGCAGAAACACCAATGTGTCCTCGTTCATTGCGAAAAAGGCTCTCACAAAACAGTTTTGCCGCCTATTGAGCCGAATGGAGAAATTTCAAAATGGTTTCCGTGGTGGAAACGGCTTCTCTAAATTTTATCCCATTATATTTTCAAATGGTTTAATCCATGACTGTCCAGCAACTATTTTCAAGCCATCTCTATGGACCTTCTCTTTAATAAGCAGTTCGTGATTTTCAATACACCAATTGGCAGCGTCCTTCCATTTCTCCAAACGTAGAAGCCGTATTACCTCTGGTAAAACTGTGATATTGAAATCTGCCTCTTGAATCGCGAATTGATAATTATCGCCCACGGCCGTTCTATTAGACTCCAAGAGCCTCAAAATTGGTTGGTAATAAAGTCGCCATACTTCATCCTCCGTAACGGCTAGTTTTACCTCATTTGGAGGCTCAGAACCATCGGGTCGCGGATCACGCCAAAAAAATCGTAGAATGTCGTTCTTGAAAAATGTAATTCCGCCAATTCGGTATGTAACAGCCGCGCTACCAACAGAAATTATACGTTCAGCTTGTTCTTTAGCCTTTGTTTTAGCATCAGATGTTGGTTGACTCACACGCCCCTTTGACTCCAAGGCCAACCATTTTCCATCGTGCGTTAGTCCTACTAAATCTGGACGGGACCTGCCGCTCAAGAGACGTGGATTTAACCGGTCTCTGAACACATCCAAATGTAAAAGCCACGGTGCGCCAAGCTCCATTTCGGCGAAGAGCTTGCAAAAAGTAAGACCAAGGAAATAATTGATTGCGCCTTTTTCGCTTGGATCCAAACTCTTCGCCGCGCTCGTTCTGCGTAATCTTCTGGACCCGGCAGAAGTTTGTTCCAATGACATCCGCAATGCCGAGGCTCGGAACAGAGCTTCATACAGTGAGGACACCCCATGTTGAAAAACGAAATGGCGATTTGGCCGCCCAACAGTAATAGCCGCCCAAAGCAAATCGTTCCAAGTTACAGATAAAACATTCCCACCATTTTGAACAGGTCCGGGACTTGGAAAACCCTCTGATGTAAATTCGATTTCCATTATGTTCCCAAACTATACACCAACCGATGGACCCGCCTGACGGTCACACCACCAGTCGGGGTTTCACGCCCATGCAACCACGAACGATCATGAATCAAATAGCCTTCACCTGTTCCCAAAGGCAACCGTGTGGCGGATTTTTCGGCAGCGGCCCCCCATTCTTGTGACCAACGTTCGGTGTTCACATGGAGTAAATCATAAAATTCCCTGAACCTTTCACCCCGCATTTCATCGGAGAGGCAGTTTCGGATGGCAGCCTGTGCCACAACAGGGACACCCACTTTACTGGCCAGCGCAAAAAATTTATCCAGCGGCAAGAGTAGAGCCACTCCGCTGCCATCTTTCGGTACACGGTCAAACACATTCCATAAATATTGTGGCGGGTACAGATCAGCATGGAGTGGAAACTGCTTGGCCGAACGTCCTACATGGCTCAATGGCGCATACAACGCGGCCAGCGGATGACCAGAGCGGCTGGCGATTACGTCCCGAAGTAATGCCCAGAGGTGCGCCAAACTTCGTCCATCGAAACGGTCATCCAATATATCTCGGAATAGAAGTAATGACCGTTTGTCTGGGCACATTGAGTGCACCGAGTCCGCTAGAGACAAGAGCCATTTTCCGTCCTTTAACGTGGATATTCCGCGTGGCCCATGAGTAAAGGTGAGATCAAATTCCTTCCCGCCCAGCAAACGCACCTTTCGAGGTTCAGGCCATTCCGCGGTTTCCTTGGCGAACTCGTGAAGCTTTATTCTCAAATCCTCTGACCATGTTAGCCATTTGCCCCTCGTCACAATACTTGAACTTTGAAACCAATCAGGGGCATCAATGGACTGGAAACAATAATTGGCCGTTGCCTTTATCATGATTGGTTTTGCTACGAGCTTCACTCCAAATAGGACTCGACTAAATCTGTGGATAAATCCTGGCTAACCCATTTGTGAAGAATTCTACGAGCCTCCTTGCTATAACCGGCAGCTTCTGCCCATTTCAAACATGACCTCACAAGCAGTCGGAGAAATTCGTCATAATGTTCGAACGCATCATCTCCCCGTTTTGATTTCCACAGGCCCAGCGCGGGACCCCAAAGTTTGTAAAACTCTGTCATTTCAGTCTGCGCCTTGTTATTTGGATTGAATACAAATGCCGGCCACAATAATTCGCTGACCGCCACCGTCACTGGACGAAAAAAGTGGCGAACATCCGGACTAAAATTATTCTCAAAACCCGCTTCGCAGAAAAGACGTGGCCCACGAAATTGTTTTTCTATTAAGACTGCTTTGACCGCAGCCGGACCGGCAAGATTGGGCATTCTCATTTCACCTCCATTTTCGATCCCGGTGACTCCGCCAACAACAACATCGCCAATTGACAATCCCCCTCGGTAAAGAGGTGGGTACCATTTTTCTTCGCGAGTTGCAAATCCTGGAAACTGCATGACTTTAACATTCTCCGGGGCATTAGGATTGTCGGCGTTGTCATAGGCGTGAGCCACAAAAGAAAAGCATTCAATTAAAAAATGACTCAACTGTCTGGCAAACTTATCGGGCGTTTCGCTCACAATAAAAATTGAATCACTAAACGGCAAAAAATGTTTAAAACTATCAACGAGGTGGGATTCAGCAAGAGCTGCGAGTGAAGGATCGGGGTAACTGCTTGGCGGATATAATTTTTTGTCTTGTAGTTTTAATCGGAGAATGAATTCTTGGTGGCCCAAAAGCCTGCAAGCTCCATCTAAATCTTCATTAGTGTAGTTGCGAAAGCCAAGAACATCAAGGAAAGCAACAATAGTTGGCATATTACAAATCCACTCCTAAGAACCTTCCGCTGGCTTGTGTCGCATTCAAAGTTGGTTTGAGTAACCACGGCGTGCGTTTCAGTTCATCCGGCGGAGGTTGTGTGGTTGTAATTATGTATTGAAACGGCGCCTCATTATCTTTTGCAGCAGCTTCTAATTCTGCCGCTGCGCGGAACAATTCCTCGTAAATTGTTTCCGTCAAATCAGCTTCACGCGGACTATCATGCAGAAGGAATCGCGGATGATGTCCCGAACCGGTGACGCCGAGCGCAACAGCGCTCAAATCAAATACAAGAAATTTTGCCAGCTTCAAGGCGGTGCTGTCATACGGCCCGTGGTAGATAACAGCCGGTTCAATAGCTTTGCCTGCAAATTGAATCGTAGCCGTTACATCATTGCCAAGAAGCCGCTTGGCAAAGTGGTCGTAAATGCGGGAGAACTCGACGATGCGCCGGTTATGTTTCGCTTCCATCATTTCAAGCTGCTTATCCAAGTCTCGCTTGCCTTTGTCGAGTCCTGATAGTTGTTTTTCTAAAGTTGCAAGCTCATCGCAAGCGGTTTGGTAGTTCTCTAAAGCAGCCTCCAACGCCTCGGCGCGCAAGCGTGGGGCGTCGGCCTTCTCCATTTTCTTCTCTCGATCTTCGTAAAACTTCTGCAAAGCCGAGTTTGCCGCATCCCGGGTTTTGATTCGTTCATTGACGATTTGGGTGAGCCGTGAACATTCTTGCCGCTGCCGCCTTACAATAACCTCCTGCCGCTCCGCTTGCGTCTTGGCTTTTTTCAAGGCACGGTCCAATTCCGCATCCGATTGGCGCATGGTTGCCAGTTTGCAGCCTTCGCGCAAAGCTTCTTCCAACGGTGCAGAACAAAATCCACGGAATGGCTTCAAATCTCGCAACTCATTGAGTTGTTGCTCTCGCTCGGCCGTTTGGTGGGTAGAATAAAGCGTTCCTTGAAGCTGGTTTAACTCCCGCTTTGCTTCCTCGGATGCTAGTGTCGCCAGCAGCAATTGCGCTTCATTGCTTGTGAGCGCGTCTTGCAACTTCTTTTCCTTTTGCTCGTCGCGAATTGATGCCCGTGCTATCTTTGCCGCATCTCGCCAGGATTTTGCCTGTGACTTAATGGCTTGCAGCAGCAATACGTCATCCGGCCTGGCGACTGTTTGTTTTGCCAAAACCTCCAATGCCTGACGTTGTTTCTCGGCAAAATAGGCGCGACTTGGGCGCTCATCAACCAAACGTCGGTGCTCGGCTGATTTTTCCGCGTGTTCACGGAGAAGTTTTTGTTCTGGTCCTTCAACCAATCCAAGAATAATGCGGACAAGATTTTCTTTGTCGGCATCAATCAACGTGGGTGATTCGTAGTCGCTGGCTTTATGCCGCCACTCCAATAAATCAGAAAAACGAGCTTCCTGATCTCGCGCAAGCCACTCCAAGAGGCAGTCCCATGTGAGTTCCCGGTTCGTGCCGGAAAGGTTCCGCAATGTTAGCCTCCTAAATACAACGTCCGCGAGTGCAGTTTGATAATCCTCGTAGTTGCCTCGCAGAGGTTGCGCGCCCAAAACATCGGCCAGCGACCCATTCTTCCGAGCAAAGGGATGAAACCCCATGTGGCCGAGTGGACGACCTACAAGCCACGGTGTTCCTCCTACGATAACTTCGCCGAAAACCCAGCCACGCGGGAACTTGCTTTGAAACCTCTGGCGAAAATCTTTTGTTCCTGAATCCGCATCGTCCAATACATAACGGACAAGGCGGCAAAATGTCGTTTTTCCTGTGGCGTGACCGCTTACGCGGTTCTTTGTGCCGCGAGGGGCAGGTTCAGCCCACAACACGTTCAATCCCCGACGCAGAGTGATTTCACGCAGCAACGTCCCAGATTGAGCCGGCCAGTCTGAATGGACAGCCAGTTTTCGCAGCCACACCACCGGTTCTTCCCGGCCTCTCGCAGGCGTAAGAGAAAGTTTTGTATTATCTGCCAGTCCGGGCAGTTGTGGTTCGTTGTTCGGGTTCATGCAACCAATAGCGCCTCCATTCGCGTTGTCCAGTCATCAAAGTCAGGAATGACCAAAGTGGGATTTGCCTGTGAAACGTCGGGCACAGGTCCGAGCACACGCAAAGCAAGCCAAGCATCATAAGTCACATCCTCTGCCGCATTCTGCGTGGCTGCACTTCGAAGACTTATGACCCAGGTATTATCGTAAGGATCAGCCTTGAGGTTCCCCGTGCCAAGAGTTTCTATGGCTGAAATCAAACTGCCGGGCGGCACAGATTCATTCCAACGTCTTGACCACGCCGTTACAAGCACGGCATCGGCTGACTTCGTTCGCTGCTGCATGAGCGAAGGCTGTGTGGCAAGCGTGAACGCATCCACTAAGCGAGGCCAAGCGAGTGTTCCGTCTGACTCTGCCAATAGCGCACGCACAAGTTGAACCGCATAGAGTTGACCGCCAAGCGTAGTCCTTTTGCCTGTCGGCAAGGTCCGGTTAGAAGAAATAACTCTGCCAAATAAATCGAGGCCGAGAGCTAATTCGCCATGCACTTCGACTTTTTCACGCGTCTCGAATTGCACGCCTCTTGGGACAAAACCTTGTTTTCGCATCCAGCCAATACAGCTTTGAATCTGCTCTCTTGTAAAACGCGCCTTTGAGGGGTGCCAACCATAGACGCCTTGAATAATACGCTCATCAGAAATTGCTTCTTTACCAACCAGCAGGTCATTCCAAACAGCATGAACGGTTGCCCAAATTTCAGCCTGTTCGCTGTCCATCTTTGCCAGCCAATCCAGAATCGAATCGAATTTTGTTTTAGCTTCCCCAAGGACATTAACGGCAGCACCGCAGCGGTCAGCGATGTTGGGACCACGATGATACGATGTGCCTTTATCTCCGGGACGACGTGAGGCAACAAACCAACCTTCTTTAGCGGCGAGGCTTTCAAGCTTGTGTATTTCCTCGTCGAATGGCCCTGCGGCTTCGCACTGGAATTCCATTTCCAAATCTACGCCAGCTTCCTGTTGCGCGAGATAAAGCACCTTTTCCATCTGTGTGCGGCCAAATTCCCAGCGGTCACCCAGCCGATCCACTGCGTAACTTGCAATTGCGCCACGTTTGAAGTTGATGCCCTTGGAATGCTTCCGAGGCGCAACTTCGACAACTTTAGGCTGTTTGGCTTTCTTTTTCTTCCTCTCAGGAATAGCCACCACAGTCTGCTTTTGAATCTCCTCAGCCTCAGCAGCCCGCTGGTGATTCAGTCTAAGCAACCTTGTGAGAACTTCGCGACGTGCTTCGGGATGCAATGTCAATCGGACGCGGTCGTTTTCGGGAAGAAAATCCAGCGGGTAGTAGTCGTGGCGTAGCGCGAGGGCTGGACCAAAATCAGAATCGGTGTGCCAGCCGTATGCCGTGAGGACGGCTTGGTCCAGTTCGCGGTGGAGTTCACGCAGGCGTTGGATACGGGCAAAGCCTTCCTTGCCGGTGATGGTGGCGCGTTCGCCGAGGCACTCGGTGACGAATTCGGGTGCGAGTGCTGGATTATGAAACAGATTGTAGAGGTCGGTGAGACCGAGCCAGAGGTCCCGCATCAAGGCACGACGATGCTCGTGGTAAGATTCGCCTATGGTCGCTAAGACAGATTCGCTCGGAGGATTGCGAAAAAACGGAAACGTCTGAAAACAATCCGATGGCGAGTATTGCAAATCTTGCTTCAGAGACATGCTGTATTTGCGCGCCCAAATGTCGTGAATAGTCGATTGCACGACGGCAAAAGCATCCCACCGTGAGGTCGTTAATACATAGACATTATTGCTAAATACAATATCTGTTGGCGAAAGAGAGAAGTTGAGATATTTCGTTACCCGCGATGTAATAAAGCACGTACTTAAGCCGGCAATGCCTCGATAAAGCCCATTGGCGCGTTCCGCATACTGCCACCACCGTTCACGTCGGACGGCGCGATTGTCCGTGTCTCGGACCGGCTTAACCAACGCGCGAACCCGTTCAAAGGGTTCTATAAAGCTAGAGGACTTCTCCATAGACCAATCGAAGAAATTAATGATTCTTCGCACTGATGTCTGATCCGGAAGATTGTTGAGTTCCTGCCCATTAATAATTGGGAAGATTACCTCACTGTTCCGGCGGTCATTTTGGCGCATCTCTTCTGCTTCAGCAATGGTAAGCAAGTAGCCGTCTCCGAGAAATATGACCCCTTGGAAAATTTTATCTTCGTTCTCAATCAGTTGAACAGGTTCACCAATGTTTTTTGAATCCTCAAAGTAGGAGTTAATAATTGGAACTTCCTTTCCATCGAGAACGCGCATTCTGCTCCAGGGGCCGCGATGAATTGTCAGTAGGGATACTACAACTTTAGCCTGCCCTGGCCACTTCATTCCACGGATAACCATATTTATTTCTCCATCACGTTCCAGCAAGCGGTCGAGTCCATCTCGGCGGTTATCGCCATCCTTGATTGAGTTGGTTGTTATTAGAGCGGTGAAACCGTCAGCGCCAAGCAGGTCGTAAATCCGCCGCAAGAAATAAACCACAAGGTCGCTCAACCCAGTTGGAGCGAACTCCCATTTGACCCATTCGCAAAATGCATGCCCGTAGCTGCCGCTCAATGCTTGGCTGCCCAGGTAAGGAGGATTGCCTATGATGAGGTCGAAGCCTCCTGCGTTCACCACGTCCCAGAACTCGATGAACCAGTGTCCAAACCGTTTCTGGTGTGCGATGGTCATCGCCGCCGCAACGCCCGGCCCGTTCGGATTCAGTCCTTCGATCCAACGATTGAACGTGTCGTGTGTAACGTGCTTGCCGCGATTCTCCGTCGTCTTAGCCAAAAAGAATTGTGCGACTTGCGTGTCGGCCAACAGGCGGAGATTACGGAGGCGGATGTTGTTGCGAAAGTTTTCGTATTCCGCGCGGCGCGTATAGTAATCGATTGCGCTCCGCTCTGGCATCTGTTCGAATCGCTGGTAAGCTTCATCCAGTTCGCGAATGTCGTTTTCCACACGACCGGCGAAATTTAGCGATGTTTGACCTTTGCGCTCTTCCTTGTTTTGTTTCCGCAATGCGGCAGCAAGGTCTTTGTCATCGCCTGGCAAAGTTTTGAACGCTTCGTCAGGAATGCCGCGTTGGAGTTCCGCCCGGTGAGAAAGCCCGACAATAGCGTTACCACAATGGATGCGATGGTCGAGAAAGCTCAATGGCCAGCCAGGAATGTGAGCTTCCAACCAGAGTGCGACTTTGCATAGTTCTACAGCCAGCGGATTGAAGTCCATACCATAGATGCAATGGCGAATGACATCGCGCACGGCCTCACGAAACGCGGCTGGGCTGGGCTGATCGTCGCCGGTACGAAGAACGGCGAGTTCTGTGCCAATGCGCCGGGCAGCGGCGAGCAAAATGTGTCCGCTACCGCAAGCGATATCCGCGACACGCAGCGAGAGCAGCGCCTTTTGTTTATCCTTCTCCTTGAGCTTGTCAGCGATGAGGTAATCGAGCGAATGCTTGATGAGTGGCTGGACAAGTTCGTCTGGTGTGTAATGCGAACCGGTGCGAGACCGTTCATCGCCTTTGGCAAAGCTGAATGTCCAGCGATTGCTATTCTTCTCCACCTTCGGCGCAAATTCGAGCAAGCCCTGATAAACCGAGCCGAATTCCTCGACGTTCAGTGCAGCGTAATTCACGCGCATCAACTGGCCAGTATCGGGATTGCGGAACAGTGAAAGATTGCGGAGACATGCAAGCAACGTCTTGTTATCAAGCGTGGCGCTTCCCAACGGGCCGAGCGCGCTGGAATCAAAAAGGTCACCGCCAAGTGGTTCGATACTGAGCGGCCGGCCTGCGCCTGTTTCGTCGAACAACCGAAAGGTTGAACGAAGCGCGTCCCAGCAATCGTGATGGCGACCATCAGCAAGGTGACGTTTTTCCGCGATGCGGCGCAGACGGGCAAGGCTATAATGGGCGTAATAAAGCCCGCGCTTCCGTTTATCCGCGCCATCGGCATATACGAGATTGCGTTCCTCAATGACCATCAGGAATAGCAGACGATAAACGAGGCGTAGGAGTTGTTGATATAAGTGAGCGGCAAATTCAAGGTCGGACGGTGCAAGTTGGCGGAGAGTATCATTTTGCGGATGATTCAAAAAGCCATCGGCGAAAAGAAGGATGGATTCCTTGACCGCGCCGCTCAATCCGTCACGAATGCGTTCACCGGAAGCGAGGCTATCCTGATGGTAATGCTCCAACAGCGATTCGGGCGATTGGCCTGGCGTTTTGGGCAAACGCGAAGCATGAAGCAGCCGATAAAAAACGGCGAAGTCCGCAAACAGGTCTTCGCCAAACATCCGGTCGAGATCAAACTCGACATAAGAGAGGCGCACGAGCCGCGTCGAGTCGCGCAGCAAACGAAGCAAGCGCCCATTTGTGACGATGGCATACAGGTGTTCGGTGAGATTGAGGTATTCCTGAACATGCGCGTGCGGACTTACTCGCGGGCCTGCACCGGCTTCCGGTTTCCGGTCGAGTGATTCGCGAGCGCCAACGATGTGGACAGCGAAGCCGCCGTGACTGCGGAGACGATGGGAAATGCGGAAAGGCTTGTCGCCTACGAGTTCGGCATGGGCCTGAAATTCGAGTTCGGCGTAACCGAACAAGCCAAGCAGCGGGATGACCCATTGATTGCGAGTCTCGGATGTGGCGGCGGTGCCTTCCTTGACTCCTTCGAGTTTGTGCTGAAATGCCTTGTAGAACGCCTGTCCTGCCGCCCACGCGCGGACGATTTCATCCTTCAGCTTGCCTTGCGAGTCGAAACCAAAATCGGCGGGTCGCTGACCACGCGTGTCGGGAGAGTCCAACTTCGCGAGCAGTTCACCAGAGAGGATTGAACCTTCGATGCGGATGGAGGGAAAAGTCATCGGCCCACCTCCGGTAGGAGAATGTAAAGCCCCATGATGTCCATCGGCAGGACCGGATAGACGACCTCGTAGCGACCGGCGCGGAAGAAGCGGCTGAACCGTTCGTGTGCTTCAACCAGCTTCTTGTTTCGCTCTTCGGCAACAGCATCGAACTGCTTCCGAAGCTGGCCAAGGAGCTTCGTTTCGTTGTCGAAAAAGTTTTCGCGCGATTGTGGCGTGAGGGCGCCGCCTGGACGGGCGGAAAGCAACAGCTTCATAGCTTCATCGTTGCTTAAGAAATTCCTGTCGTTTGGCGCTCCGCGATAGCCCCAAACAAGCATTTCTTCCGCGACAATGCGTGCCGGGCCGTTCTTTTCGCCAATGACATTGCGGCAGCGGAAAAGTAAAAGCGTCGTTTTGGCACTGACTTCTTTGGTTCGCATCACGGCAGCGCGAGCGGCTGCGCCAATCTCCGCACGGGCGAGACTGCGGGCCATAACAAATTGGCAAAGAGCCTCGACGAATGGATGGTTGCGCCCGAGGTAAATGTGCTTCTTCGGTGTCGGTGAGCGGAAACTTACGTTGAGCAGAGCCTCATCAGGGAGTTGAACGCTTAACGTCGCCGGAAGGTTGCCCGTGTGCAATCGCCAGTCGGTTTTGGTGCGGTCAACTTGAACACCTAGCAGTTCGGTGAGTGTGCCCGTAACGAACCGTTCGACGGCGGCCACATCGCCAATGGCGGCGTCGGCTTCGTGCAAATCGGTTTCCAATTCTTCCGCCTTGATTGAGTGCTGCGCGAACAAGGAGCGTGTGGCGTCCTCGCGCTTCGCGGCTTCCTCAATCTTGTGAGTGATTCGCAGTTCAGCTTCGCGCGCTTCGGCGAAATCTTCGAGTCCAAGCTTGAGTTGATTCTTGTCAGAAATGGCTTTGACCGAGCGGTCCGAATTCAAAAGCAGAGCTTTCGCAACGGTGTCAAGGACAGTACGGCTATCTTCAGGGAACGGAACAGTGATGCCGCGGTCGCGGCGAATCTGGCGGACTTTTTCAAGAATTACGCCGAGAACCAAGCCGTCCACAGGATTATCGCGCCCAAAGAGGAGATACGCCCTTACTTGCTCCGCCGTTTGTCCAAAGCGATCAACGCGGCCTTCGCGCTGTTCAAGGCGATTCGGATTCCACGGCAAATCGTAGTGCAGGACGGCCGTAAAGAATTCCTGAAGGTTGATGCCTTCAGAGAGGCAGTCCGTGGCAACGAGGAGGCGACGCGGGGCTTTGCCGAGGTCGGCCACACGCTGGCGGCGAACGTCATCCGGGTCTTCGCTCGTCACGACTTCCACGCGGAGGTCTTTGAACTTGGACAAAAGCAGCGAACGAAGTTGTTCGCCAACGTAGCGAGCCGTGGCAAGATAGCGACAGAAAACGACGGGCTGAAATCCATCCCGTAGCCATTCCTCAAGTGTCTTGGCAGCGGCTTCTAGTTTGCCGTCATGCTTTGGGCCAGCAAGCGATTCAAGCTGCCGGGCGAAATTGGAAAGTTGCCGCTTTTGCGGATCACTCCACGAGACTTGTTCCACCGTCTGACTCGGCGTGACATCAAGCAGAAATCCATCGGACGAATCGTGAACAGGATTCTCCTGATTATCCTCCTGTCCGATGGAAACTGATTCAAGACGATTGCGAAGCATTTCCGCCCCGGCTGCCGGACTAGACATGATGCCGCGAAGGAGACCAAGTGCAGTCCAATAGTGAACACGTTGTTCGCGTTCCGAACCCAAATCGGTGGAAACCAGCTTGCGAGCGAAATCCAAAACTTGATCAAAGAAACCGGCATAGGCGGGGCCGAGTTCGTAGGAAATTTCCCCCGCCTCGCGCTTGGCAAATGGCGTGTCTTCACCCATCCATTTGAGTACATCACCGCGTCGGCGTTGGACGAAATGCCTGGCGAGCCGTTTGCGTTGCTCCGGCGTAGCTGAAGGCAAATCCAGTTCACCAAAATCTCTGTGCAACAAGCCAAGCAGAGATTGGAATTCTTCCGCCTTGCCGCTGTGAGGAGTCGCGGTGAGCAGCACGAGGTGCTGCTCCGGTTTTTCAGCGATCCGCCGAACGAGGTCATGCCGCTGCTGTTGCCCAGGGCTTGCGCCGCTTGGGCGGGCACAGGTGTGAGCTTCGTCGAGAATGACGAGTTCCGGGCATTGGCTGATGAAAACATCCCTGCGGACATCGCTCTTAATGTAATCAATGCTCAACACTTGAAACGGAAAATGCTGGAACACACTGGCATCACCGTGGATTTCGCGGTCGAGTCGCGCTTGGGTGTTGGAACGAATCACTACGGCTTCAATGCCAATTTTCGCACGAATTTCCTCCTGCCATTGGTCGCAGAGGTGCGGCAGGCAAAGGACCGCGAACCTTTTAATAACCCGGCGCTCCAAAAGTTCACGAGCGATGAGCAATGCCTCAATCGTTTTCCCAATGCCGACATCATCGGCGACCAGCAAACGAACAGGTTCATGCCGGAGCGCCATGATGAGAGGAATCATCTGGTAGGCGCGAGCACGAAACGAAAGCTTTGCCAGACAGCGAAACGGCCCTGCACCGTTGCGAAATGCGAGTCGTGACGATTCCAATAACAGACGAGCGGACGAGAATGCGCCGAGGTCTTCCTTGCGAGGTGGTGGAAATTCCGCTTCGCGGGGCTCATCCTCCTTGAAACCCAAAGGCAGGTAGATGCCAGTGATTTCTTCGTCCGAACCCCCGAGCGGTTTTAATAGCAGCGTTTCCGTGTCATCGGAAGGCAAAACAACCCATTCCCGCCCGCGAAGGCTGACGAGACGGCCGGGAGATGTAAGCGCGGAGGGCATTGGGCGTTGTTATTCGCGAACCTTTCTGAAAATATCGCTGCGACCGCGAATCAGTTCTTCGAGACTGTCGCGGTAATACCAAACGACCACCTCGCCGCCTCCATTGATAATGGCTTGGCGCTTTGCTTCATCGTCGGCGCGAACGGCTGGATCATCATGCGGTGTGCCGTCGCAGAAAACCCAAACATTTGGGTCATAAAAGAAATCCGGTTGAACGTAAATACCGTCGCACGATTTCTGCGCGGCATCAGGAAGACGGAGCCCGGCACTGTGAAGGAAGTCGAGAAACTTTCGTTCGGTAGAGGAATTTGGATCAATTTGGCGAGCGAGCCGCTGATAGTGATCTTCGTAGTCAACGTAAGGCGGACTTTTCACCGACTCGAACGAGCAAGCGGCAAGACGTTCGAGTGCGCTTTTAATTTCCCAACGATTCAGACGTGGGTGGTAACGTTGGTTGTAGTAATCGAGAAGATTGTCATAAGAGGCCGGACTCAACGAAGGATCGGCATCGAACTGGCAAACTTTGATTGCTTCCTCGACCACGCGACGCCACGGGCCAGTTTGTTCAGCCAGTTGGCTCAAAATGCCAAGCGTTCCCTCGGCAGCTTCGTAAAAGAGAATATTCGGATGCGTTGGGTCGCCTATGGACGTGACGCCAAGTTCAGCAGGCTCAACCTGGAAAACTCTTTCCATTGCCCGTTTCAGGGCAAATTGGAGCGTTAATACACCGTTTTCGTTCAAACCAAGCGCCGGCACAGGCTCGACATAAAGTGCGTCAGCGATATTTGTGGTGTAAAACATCACATCACGAATATGATCGGTGGGCTCGCCACTGTCAGTGAGTTCGGCGCGGTGTCTGTCACTGACAAAAGCACCTGTCTTCACGTCAATCGCGAAACCATTTTTATCCTCGCGGGTGATACGCCATTTCCGATTCACCCAAACGAGCCGCGCGGTCGGCAGATAACGCAGGCGCAGCAACACTTCACCACTGGCCTTCACCAACCCGGTTGGGCCAAACTGCGTCAGATCATCAAGCGTGAAGTAAGTACTGATGTCGTAACCTTTGGTAACACGCTCTTCTTCCTCGCAAGTGATACGTGAGCGCGGAGTTGCGCGCGTTTCGCCGAGTTGCAATAGATAGTGGAGATGCTCTTTGTTGGCTTGGCTCGTGAGGTCTTCACCGGAGAACGGGCAGCGGTCGCGCTTGCCCTCATCGCCGCACAAAAAATATCCGGGCTTGATGCTGACAACGGCGTTTTCAAAACGATTGGCAGGTGGGTCGCCGAGAAGTTGCGTGATTTCGTATTTCTGTCCTTTGTGATAAATGACATTGTTTGGCCCAAACTCGCGCAACGCTATATGGCGCGGACGGGAAATGAATTCCACAGTCGCATCGCTGCCGGGAAGTATGACACGTAATGGCAGGCGAGTAAAATTGTAGCCTGGCAAAAAACCTTCCGCCGCGAGATAGCGATAGACGTAGAATTCTGATAATTCACCGCTTGTGACTTCATTTCGGAGCAAATCGAGTTGGCGTTGAGCAAGGCGTTGTTCAAGCTGCGCGTCTTTGAATTCAGGACTGCTCGCCGGATACAAGCCGCTGTTGATTTTTTGCGAAGCCAAATTGATCTGCGACTGCGCGATTCGGTAAAGACCGCGCCAGCGGTCGAGGGATTCGTTGAGCCGCTCTTTTAGACACCCGAGTTCTGCCTCAATCCAGCCCACCGAAAACCATGCTGCTGATTCACTCGTGAGTTTGTGACGAAAATCGGCGATTGCCCGCTCAAATGCGATGCGCACACGGGCAGCTTCCACAGGCTTTAAGCTTAGCGCATCGCCCACGTCACTCCGCAACGGCAACGCGGACTGATTCAGATCAAGTAAATCGGTAACAGAGTCTCGCAAACCTGGAAGACCAATCTCCGAAAGAAAGATCGCGTGCAGATGTGTGCGAAGCAGTTCCTCGTTTAGCAAGTCGAGACGCGGCGGTACAACCTGTCCAGCCACAAGGTCTGGTTGGTGATTGAAGTAATGGCGGTCATGGTTTGATTGCGAGCCGCAGAACGTGAACACGAGCGCAGGTTGTCCGCTCCGCCCAGCGCGACCGCTACGCTGTGCATAGTTCGCTGGATTTGGCGGTGCGTTGCGCATGTGAACAACACTCAAGCCACCAATGTCTATACCCAACTCCATAGTGGGTGAGCAGAACAAGGAGCTGATGGAGCGCCGGCGGATTTCGCTCTCATCGTCATGGCCATCCCTAGTTTTCCATTCCGCACGAAAACGGTCTTCCCGATCCTGTTTGTCCTTATAGTTGAGTTGCCCGGTGTGATCAGCGGCGAGCAGCAGCTTACCTGTTCCGTAGTCGCGGCGATAAACTTCCTGAAAAAATGGATTCGGACGAAGTTTGAGGTCTTTGTACGTCCGCAATTTTACTAAATCGGCACGAACCGTATTGCCATCACCAGGCTTCCAGATGACCTCCGTGAGTTTGAGTTGATAAAGGCGAGTTGGCTTTCCTTCCCGATTCTTGGCCTCAACGCTCGTCAAATAACCGGCCTTATTTTCAAGTGACGCCAGCAACACATTAACGAAATCTTGATAGTCGGATGGCTTCATGGTGCGATTCAGCTTGTCTTGGACAAAGCGACGCACAAATCGTCCGTATCCGCTTTGCGGCCCAATACTCCGCGTTTCCCGACGACTGTAACGGGCCAGAGATTCTGTGCGGATTGACGAAGGTGATGGAATGTCGTCATCATCCTCATACCGCCAAGGCGCTCGAAGTCGTTCGCGGAATGCCGTTGCGTGTTCCTTGATCTTGGCTTCCGTCAGATATGACTCGCTGTGCAACGCAAACTCGTGCCGAAAAAAATCGAGCGTGACGCGAAGCAATTCGCGACGGTCGCCCGCGTTAAGCTCTTCGATGATCGGAACTTTTTCCCATAGCTTGTCCATCCCGGCAATTTCGTCGAGATGATCATAATCAATTTCAAGGAGCGCGCACTGTTCGAGATTCGGCAAGACCACGCGCCAGCCGCGTCGCAGATCATGAATCGAACGAAATGCAAAATAGCTTTCCAGCGTCTCTTCGTAAATGCGTTTCCGAAATTCAGGCAGGTCTGAGCCACTCGTGGCAAAATCAGCAAATTGAAGTCCACTGGCAATGCGCACCGCATGGCCCAATGTCGTGAGTCGAACTTGTTTTCCTTCAATGGTTTCAACCGCCTTACGGATAGCTGATCGCAGGCGAACGACGTCCATAAAATCATTGAAGTGACCGGCTTGTAATGCGGCGTCCTGCCTATTGTCCATGAAGCTCAAAAGTTTTTGGTCACGCAACCGATAGCCATGCTCTGCCATGCGCGTGAGAATGGCAAAAGCGGAAATGCTCGTCGCGGTGCTCCGGCCTTCTGTTCCAAGCTGCGTTAACTTTGTAGAATCCTTGGTCTGACGGTCGGGCATTAAGCCGGAAGTTGGATCAAACAGCAGTGGCGCAGTCATGAACCAGCCTTGCACCCATCCTTCACGAGGTTCATCTGAGCAATTACCGTGCGCGTCATAGTAAATCCGTCGCGGCATTCGCGCCTGATATTTCTTCTGCGGGCGTATTCGCCCGGCTGAATTTATGTCGAGCCAGGAATCGGGCAGTAGTTCCAGATCGGTTTCGGGATTCCACAAGTCGGCGTTAGGAATGAGATAACCGCGCGTTACATCGTCTTCTTCGTCCTCGGATGGATAGAATTCTCGCGGCAGAAGTTTACGTCCTGCCGGGTCCTTTGAGACGCAGAGAAATGTTTCACCAGAATAACGGCTGAATACGGCAGCGAAAAGCGGTCTGCCTGGCTCTCCGGGAACGTGATAGCCAGCCTGCAAGGTAATGTAACGTTGCGCACCTCGGTCAAGGCTAACGTAAATCGCACCGGTCTGGGAAAAGAATTGATGCAGTTTGAACGGGAGATGGGTGTATCGCTTGCCCGCATCGAGCAAACGCTTATTCGTTCCTCCAAGCCAAAGCAAGACTTCATGCAAATGCGAAGCGCACTTGTCGGCTGCAAATCCTGTTTCCTCCGCCAACTGATTCGCAACGGCTGAGAAAGTGAGCGGCTTGTTGCGAACCAATTCTCCTTCACGCTCAGTCAAAGCAATGCGGGCCTCAAGCCACGCTGCTGTCGGATGCGATAGTAGCGTTGCTTCCGAGGTGTCGGATTTCACCGGCGCATTAATCGCCGCTTTCAGAGCACCAGCTTCGGGAACACCGGGAAATTTAGCCACAAGTGTTTCCCGAATAACAGCTTCAGGCTTAAACGCTTTTCCAAAAAGTTGTTCGGCTACTTTGGCCACTTGTTGCTTTTGCTCCACAAGCGTGCCCACCGAAATCATTGTCGCGGATGTTCCAATGCAAACGACCGGATGCTTTGCGCGAGCGCGAATTCGGCGAATGAGCAAGCCAACGTCAGCCCCTTGTCGCCCGCGATACGTATGCAATTCGTCAAAAATCAAAAATCTCACTTCGTCATAAATCGCATCTCTTAGAGTTCTTTGCCCGCCGCGTGTAAGCAGCAGTTCCAACATCATATAGTTCGTGAGCAGAATATGCGGCGGTTCAGCTTCCAACTCGTCACGCCGGGATTTATCTTCCTGGCCGGTGAACTTCGCAAAGCGAATGGGAAATTTCTCGCCGCCGTGCGTATTACTGTAATTCCCTGCGTAACGCCGGAGTTCCTCCTCTTGGGAATTCACCAGTGCGTTCAACGGATAAACGATCACTGCCGTTACACCAGGAGGCATGGGGCTTCCAGCCTGAAACAAGTAATTAAAAATGGCGGCGATGTACGTAAGCGATTTTCCGGAACCAGTACCCGAAGTGACAACAAAATCGTTGCCTGCTGCTCCCAGTTGAATCGCTTTCAACTGATGCTCGAACAATTCATAACCGCGAAACGCATCGCCCAACGGCGCGGCCAGAACACCCGCCGCTACGAGTTTTTCAATCCGGCCAACTTTGGCGAATGAAGGATTGAATGTCAGTAACGGCTCAGGCCACAGATGCCCGTCGTTTAGGTATTGCTCAACCCGTTTTCGTAACTCCTCGTCGGCAATGGAAACAAAACTGCGAATGTAATTCGCATAATCATCCATGATTCGTCTGTGAATCTGAAAGATGTCCATGAGCCGTGTGTCAAAAGATTATCCAATCGCAACGGGTCCGACAATCCACTTATCGCGGCTATGCATGAGTTGTCATCATCCGGCGGCGTTATTTTCTGTCGTGTTCGTTCGCCTGCTTGCCGCGCCTTTCTTGTCTCCGCAGCAATTTCGTCCCACAAGGCAGAGTTTTTCTCGGCTTTTAGTTTGTGCCTTGTGTCACTTCATTGCTTTTGCTCCGAAACATGGGGCGCGGTAATCAGGCTTCGTGCGTTTCGGTTGGAGCGGGCTTGCTCTCTCAAAAACACAGAGGCGAAGAGAGCAATCCCGCTCCTTCAAACCGAAACGCGAATATGAACACGACAGAAAACAACAGCTCGACGCCTCAAGTGGAGAACAACATCATCAAGCCGCTCAAATTTCCACCACAACCGCAGGAGTGGAAAATCATTTCATTGAGAGAATGTCCGACACCGGAGAACATCCAATTGTGCGAAGAACCCGACCAGGCAGCAGCCTATTGGAAAATGCACATCCCAACTCATCCATATTTCAACCCTGAATGTGAATGCTTCGTAGTCTTAATCTTGAACACACGCCATAAAATTAAAGGGCACCATTTCGTATCGGTGGGAACAATGGACACAATCCTGGCTCATCCACGGGAAGTATTTCGTTTAGCCATCATCGCGAGTGCATCAGCCATAGTATTAATGCACAATCATCCGAGTGGCGAATCATCGCCGTCAGAAGCGGACATAAAGGCTACCCGCGATCTTATCAGAGCGGGACAACTGCTGAAAATCGAGGTGCTGGACCATGTTGTTATGGGCAATGGTAATCATACTTCATTGCGGAAACTCGGTTATTGCTGCATCTGAAACGTCATTTTAAAATCTTGATGTGGGCAGGGATATAATGTATTTTCCTTCAATGGCAATGGGGTTTGCCATTCCCCGAAAAGGAAAAACTGCCCGCCAAACACGGCTAATAACTCCTACTGAAAAATAATTTTGCGGTAGGATGAACGTCTCAAACGAGCCAAAAACCAGGTTCGCCGATGCGGAAACAGCGCAAAGGCGGCAGACCCCTTCTTTGCGACCGAATTTGGATTCGTCCGTTATGGAGACGTTCACCAGCGTCACAAATCGTGTCGCCAATGTTTGTCGGCAATTCGAGATTAACACGCTGAAATCTCAAATTGAAGCTTGTCAGAAGTTGATCGGCGACCATGAAATGGTTGATGTAGTTGTGCTTGGAAATTTTAAAGCAGGCAAAAGTTCATTCCTCAACAATTTGGCCGGCGCAAATATTTTGCCGGTCGGAGTTTTGCCTTTGACTGCCATTATTACGCGGTTGCGTTACGGCGAGTCTGTTAAAGCGTCCGTCCAGTTCCAGGACGGAGCAAGTCGCCAAGTCGCCATCGCTGACGTGGAAAACTACATCACTGAGTCTAAGAATCCGGCGAACGCAAAGCGTGTCGCTGATGTTTTGGTCGAAACGCCCGCGCTCAAGCCATACTTAGGATTGCAATTCATTGATACGCCGGGCCTCAATAGCGTTTTCAGTCACAACACCGAAACCAGCCGCAAGTGGCTGCCACGAGTCGGCGCGGCGCTTTTAGCCGTGAGTGTGGACCATCCATTTTCCGAACACGACGCCGCATTATTGAAAGAATTGCTGCACTTTACGCCAAAAGTGATGATTTTGCTAACGAAGGCTGATTTATTGAATGCAGGACAAATTGACGAGGTGAAAGATTTCGTTTGCAGGCAAACCGCTTCCATCACTACCGAATCGGTTCCGGTATTCACCTATTCTATCCGTGACGGCACGAGTTCGCGTCGCGAAATATTGGACAGCGAATTATTCTTACCGTTGGTGCATTCGCGGGTTTCCGAGTCTGAAAACATTCTCCGGCATAAGTTAAAAACGTTGGTGGCCGACACGCTGAACTATTTGAAGATTGGCTTGGCCGCAGCGACAAAAGACGAATCGAATCGTGTCAGGCTGCGCGAGCAAATTCTCTGTGAAACAAATAACGCGAAAACAATTGCTGAAGAATTGCAGTTGATCGAACGAGACTGCCTCGGCAACACACGTGAACAGGTGGACGAGATTGTTGAACGGCATCAACAACCACTTCGACAAGAATTGCTGAAAGAATTGCGACCGCAACTGACATCATGGAGTTTGAATTTGTGGAAATTGTCGCGTACTTATGAAGGTTGGATGGAACAGTCATTGAAACAAAAAGTACACGCTGTTTCAAACATGGAACGGCCCGCTTTGGCCTTGCTTCTGCAAAATGCAGAGCGCCGATTTTCGCGTGCTGTGGAGAATTTCAAAAACAATCTGTCAGCAAATGTCGAACGGACTTTGGGCATCAAAATGGCGGCTGCCAAATGGAAGGGTGAAATCAAGGCCCCGGAGCACGCGGATGTTTCCATCTCGCCGGCGTTTGACGTTCACATTGATTCGATCTGGTTTTTGTTGCCAATGTCCCTGATTAAAAAGTTGGTTCATCGCCATTTTCTCCGCAAAGTATCTTGGGAAGTGGAAAAAAACCTTTCTCGGCTTGCGTGGCAATGGACAGAAGTGGTGGACGCGCGGATTCAAGAATTGAAACAACAGGCCGAAGCCTACGTCATGACCGAAACCAAAACAATTGAAAATTTACTAGCGCGACAGTCGTCACAAATTCCGCAGTTCGAGCAGGCACGCAACGAATTGGTCGAAAGTCAATCACTGTTGGAATCCAGGTAATAGAATTGCAATAGCGTGTCATGTCGCTTTCGTTGAACGCAATTTAAGGACCAGCAGTGCTCCGACAATTGAGAGTATCGCGCTGTAACCGAAGGCAGTCGTCGTTCCAAATGCCGTCCATAATGTACCTACAATAATGCTGGAAAGGAAATCACCGATGCCGTTGACTGTCGCTAAAACTCCAAACGCCATACCATGTTGTGATTCTTCCACCAACTCGGCGCAAAGCGAATCTTCCAACGTTTCCTCCAGAGCAACATTTGTTCCGCCAAAAATGAAAATCAGAACGAATGTCCAGATGCGAACAGGCAGAGCCATGATACCGATACACATGAGCGCCGCCAGCGAGTAGCCCAATGCAAGCAATTTATTTTTTGGGAAACGATCGCCAAGCCAGCCGCCGATGTAGGCGAACGAGGCGTAGAAAACATTGTGCAGAACGTAGAGCGCGACGGCCACGCTTGCGGCTTTCGTCGCGCCCAAAGTCGGCGTCAATTTTTCTGTCACGAGCAAAATAAGCATGGAATGGGCAAATGCCCCGACGCCAAACAATCCAACCGCGACGACAAATTTTCGGTAGGCGGAAGGCAACATTTGGAGTTGTCGTCCAAACGAAATATGCGGCACGGGCTTCCGCTCTTTTTCCTTCACGACAAAAGTAATCAGCCCAACGGCAATGAGACTTGGAACGAGCGTTGCCGCAAATAACAGCGGATAGCGATGGTGAAATGCGATCAAAAGCAGAAACGCTGTCACCGGCCCAACGATTGCGCCGAGCGTGTCCATCATACGTTCGAAGCCGAAGGCGCGTCCGTAAGTTTCGCGTGTGACGGAGCCGGCGAGCAGCGCTTTGCGAACCGGCGTGCGCACGCCGCGACCGAGCCATGCGAACGCGCGGGCAATCAAAATGTGCCACGCCGCTGTGGCCAGACTAAACGCTGCCGTCCCGAATGAAGTGAAAAGGTAGCCGATGACGGCAATCGGTTTGCGCCGCTGCAATTTGTCCGTGTAAAAACCGGACGCCATTTTTGCGAAACTGGAAAGTCCGTCGGAAACACCTTCAATAAATCCAAGCCATGCAGCGGCAACTCCCATTGTCGCCAGGAAAGCTGGTAAAACGGCTGTCGCCGTTTCGTGTGCCCAATCACTAAACAACGACGCTAGTCCGATGCCAAGAACTGTCCGGTTTAGCCATTTCATTACAAATTTGAGTCCGTCACCGCGCCAACCGAAGCTGAAGCGACTGCGCTTGCATATTTCGCCAGCACGCCGCGAGTGTAACGCGGTTTTGGCGCGCGCCACGCTCTACTGCGCTTTTTCATTTCCGCGTTGGAAATTTCCAAATTCATTTCGCGCTTCTTAGCGTCAATCGTGATGCGGTCGCCGTTTTTCACGAGCGCGAGCGGCCCGCCAACACAGGCTTCCGGCGTGATGTGACCGACGACGAAGCCGTGGCTACCACCACTGAATCGGCCGTCGGTGATGAGCGCCACGTCCTTACCAAGTCCTTTCCCGACGATCGCAGAAGTAGGCGAAAGCATTTCGCGCATCCCAGGCCCGCCTTTCGGTCCTTCAAACCGAACGACAATGACATGGCCTTTCTTCACTTTGTCGGCAAGAATTGCCTGCAATGCGGCTTCTTCACTGTCGAAACAAATTGCCGCGCCACTGAAATTCAAACCTTCTTTGCCGGTCAATTTTGCGACCGCACCTTCGGGAGCGAGATTGCCGCGCAAGATGATAAGGTGACTGTCTTTTTTGATCGGCTGGTCAAAAGGTTGAATGATCGTTTGTCCGTTGGGATATGGTTTCACATTGGCGAGTGTTTGCGCCATTGTTTCGCCTGTGACGGTAAGGCAATCGCCGTGCAAAAGATTTTTTTCAAGCAATGTTTTCATCATCGGACGAATGCCACCGATGGCGACGAGTTCGGACATGAGATGTCTTCCACTGGGCTTCAAATCAGCAAGCACCGGAGCGCGCTTACCAATGCGAGTGAAATCGTCGAGCGAAAGTCTTACCTTTGCGGTGTGTGCAATTGCGAGCAAATGAAGGACGGCATTCGTGGAACCGCCGAGTGCAATAACGACAGTGATGGCGTTCTCAAATGCTTTCTTGGTTAAAATGTCGAGTGGAAGCAACCCGCTTTTCAACATATTCACAACGCACGCACCGGCGCGCCGGCAGTCATCACGCTTTGCCTGAGAAACGGCGTTTTGCGCGGAGCTATTTGGCAGGCTCATCCCGAGCGCTTCAATAGCTGAAGCCATCGTGTTTGCCGTGTACATCCCACCGCAAGAACCGGGGCCGGGAATGGCGCATTGTTCGACGGCGTGAAATTCCTGGTCACTAATTTTGCCATTTGCGTGAGCGCCAATAGCTTCAAAAACGGAAACGATGTCCAACTTGCGTTCCGAAGTGTTCGTCAAACAGCCAGGAAGAATCGTTCCACCATAAACAAAAACAGCGGCACGATTCATTCGAGCCATTGCCATCACCGATCCGGGCATATTTTTATCACAACCACCAATGGCAACAAAACCATCCATGCCGGCACAGCCAACCACAGTTTCAATTGAGTCCGCAATGACTTCGCGTGAAACGAGCGAATATTTCATGCCTTCACTACCCATTGAAATGCCATCCGAGACGGTAATGGTGTTAAAAATAATTGCTTTACCGCCACTTTCATTTGCCCCTTTTTCGGCTTCGAGCGCGAGTTTATCAATGTGCATATTGCAGGGTGTGACGTTGCTCCATGTCGAAGCGACGCCGATGAGCGGCTTCTGAAAATCTTCCGGCTTGAACCCAATAGGATAAAGCATGGAACGCGCCGCAGCGCGTTCATCACCATCAAGCAGGATGCTCGAATATGGGCGTAATAAATCTTTTTTCTTCTGTATCGCAGAATTATTTATTGGAGTGTTCATTTTAATTTCAGGTGATTGTTCCAAAGACCACTAACAGATTGAGACAGTTCGGCGGAAGCGGAATAGATCGCTTAGAAATTTTGACATGATAATTCCGCAACGCGCTAAAACGCGCCGCAGGAGTTATCAGCCATGAAAACGGTTCAGGCGGTTTTCCCTGTGTGGGAAGGCGAACCCCATCGCCGCCGTCATGATGGAAACGGATTGCTATGGCGTCAAACATTTATCTCGGCGTGTAAGAGAAATCGGGCAGTCTCTTTGGCAGCCATTACGATTCGGTTTTGCCCACCTCTTAAACCTCGATCAGCATCCTTGTAGGATTTTCAATGGCGTCTTTGACACGACGCAAGAAGAGTACTGCTTCCCGGCCATCCACGAGACGATGATCATACGTCAGCGCAACATACATCATCGGGCGGACGACAACCTGGGCGTTAATGGCGACGGCGCGTTCTTGAATAGTGTGCATTCCTAAAATGCCGGTCTGAGGCGGATTGATGATGGGTGTCGAAAGCAGCGAACCAAAGACGCCGCCGTTTGTAATGGTGAACGTCCCGCCTTCGAGTTCAACCGGCTTCAATGTTCCTTCGCGGGCACGTAAGGCGTAATCGCCAATCGTCTTCTCAATGTCCGCAAAGCTCATTCGATCTGCGCTGTGCAAGACGGGAACGACCAAGCCGCGTTCACTGGCGACGGCCACCCCGATGTCGAAATAGTTGTGGTAGATGATGTCTGTCTCGCGGATTTCAGCATTTAGTTGCGGGAATTGTTTTAAACCATCAATGACAGCCTTGACGAAGAACGACATAAAACCGAGCTTCACCTTGTAGCGCTTCTCAAAAGCTTCTTGATGGGAGGCGCGCAATGCTTGTATCGGACTCATGTCCACTTCGTTAAATGTTGTGAGCATGGCCATTTGCTGTTTCGCCTCGACCAGGCGCTTGGCCGCTGTCCTCCGCAGCATCGTCATGGGCACTATTTCCTGTTCGCGGAAGGAAGATTTAGAGGCGGAAACAGTGGGGTGGAGCGCTGCCGCTTTTTCGACCTTCACTTCTGCTTTCGGCTTTTCTTCGACGGCCTTCGGCATTTCTTTTTTCGGCGAGGGCGCTTTGTCCGTTTCGTTCGCTTTCTTTGCGGCAGACCCGGCCCCGGCGGAATCCCCGTTGGTCTCAATTTGGCCAACGACGCCGCCCACCTGAATAGTCTCGCCGGCCCGGCGCAGAATCTTTAATTTGCCTTCTTCTGGCGCAGGCAACTCGAAAGTGGTCTTTTCCGAATCAATAACGGCAATATTTTCATCTTTTTTCACAGTATCGCCGTCGGCTTTGAGCCATTCGGCAATTTGGACTTCGGTAATGGATTCGCCAACGCTGGGAATAGTTAATTTAATGGACATGAGGGTTAGTGGTTTAATTTGACCTTGGATCTTTGACGCAGCATTACGGACACGCAGATTTTAGAAAACGGGCCGGAAATTTCGCTAATCGAAACACGCTGGCAACAGTGACTTTAGCTATGCAGGTTGGTTTCATATTTCATGCGTTCGCACAAATAATCATTTTTGTTTCAATCCGGCTTCTTTCCCTCAGTTAATTCCTTAATTACCTCAGTCCCGTCATGGTAACGGTTTCTGCGG
>Ga0335075_10002307_pt1 | contig 30836 bp, 35 predicted proteins | sample Lox_Sample_24_FD_206723 | JGI IMG/M metagenome (GOLD analysis project Ga0335075, IMG submission 206723) | Soil microbial communities from Loxahatchee National Wildlife Refuge, Florida, United States - Lox_Sample_2.4 | ecosystem: Environmental > Terrestrial > Soil > Wetlands | place: USA...
CCGTAGGGACTAGGAATCGGGGAGTGGCAGCGATGGCAACGACCAAGCAGACCCAGGCGGCCAGGCGCAACATCAAGAAGGCGCAGAAGGCGGCGGCCGAGAAGCACACGATCTCGCACATGCCCAAGGACACCAAGAGCGCGCTCGGCAAGCAGGGCGCCGCGGTGGCGCAGCGCAAGCGCACCGGCAGCTCGATGCCCAGGACCAGGGCCGAGCTTTACGAGCTGGCCAAGGAGCGCGACCTGCACGGCCGCTCGAAGATGGGCCGCGACGAGCTGGCCAGGAAGCTGGGCGTGAGGTAACCGGCGGCGGGCACGGCCGCAGCGCTCTCGGGAGCGCGCGCCGGGCGAGCCGCCGGGCGGCCGCTCAGTGCTTTCCGGAGCGCGCGCGCCGGGCAACCGCCGGGCGGCCGTGCTCAGCCGTCCGCCGACAGGTGCTCGCCCGCCGCCCCCGGCACCCACTCGAGGGCCTTCTCGAAGTGGACGACGGTGCCCTCGCGGCCGCCGGACAGCCGCAGGTTGTCCACCACCGCATTCATGATCTTGAGGCCGCGGCCGTGCTCGTCGCCCAGCGGGGGCATGCCGTCGCCCAGCGGGGGCATGCCGTCGGCGGAGGGCACGGCGCCCACCGCGGCGGGCGCGGCCGCGGCACCGTCGGGGGCGTCACACGTCTTGTTGACCACCTCGATCATGCACCGGCCGTGCCCGGCCGACGCCATGACCTCGTACTCGTCTCCCGGGCCCGCGTGCTGGATCACGTTCGCGCAGGCCTCGCTCAGCGCCAGGGCTATGTCCGTGCGGGTCTCGGCGACCACGCCCAGGGTCTCCAGGCAGCCGTCCAGCACCTGGCGGCTGACCGGCACGCTGACGGCGTCCCGGGGCAGGAACAGCACCATTGTGAACTCCACGAGTCACCTCCGGGGGTAAGGCGGTCGCGTCCATACGGTCAGGTTCCCTGGCCGGGCCTTTCCTAACGTCGCGCCGCGGCTCGCGAGCCGCGGCGGGTCGTCTGCGCGGGCGCCGGGCTCCTCGCCCACCGGCGGCGGGTATTCCCCTTTGCCGGAAGAACGCGCAGAGTAGGGGCCTAGGAGGTGCGGCACGGTGGGAGACGCGGTCGTCGGCGTGATGGCCAACCCGCTGTCCGGCCGCGACATCCGCCGCCTGGTCACCCAGGCCTCGGTGTTCCCGACGGCCGAGAAGGCCAGCATGATCCAGCGGATGCTCACCGCGTTCCAGGCCGTCGGCGTCAGCCGGGTGCTGCTGTCCACCGATCTCGGCGGGATCTCCGCCGCGGTGTACCGCGCGATCGGCCAGCGGCGCAGCCAGGGCGTGGCCTGGCCGGAGGTGGAGTTCCTCGACGGCCAGCCGATCCGGCAGAGCGCCCAGGACACGGTGGACGCGGTGCGGCGGATGGTGGCCGCGGGCGCGCGCGTGGTCGTGTGCCTCGGCGGCGACGGCACCGCCCGGGTCGCCGCCTCGGTGATCGGCGACGCGGCGATGCTGCCGCTGTCGACGGGGACGAACAACGCGTTCCCCGTGGTGCGGGAGGCAACCGTGGCCGGGCTGGCGGCCGGGCTGGTGGCCACCGGCGCGGTCCCCGCCGCGGACGCCACGTCCCGGGCCAAGGTGCTGGAGGTGCGCGCCGGCGGCCGGGTGGAGATCGCGCTCGTCGACGTCGCCGTGTCCACCGAGCGGCACGTCGGGACGCGCGCGGTCTGGGACCCGGCCACGCTGACCCAGCTGTTCTGCGCGTTCGCGGAACCGGACGCGATCGGCCTCTCCAGCATCCTCGGGCAGCTTGCGCCCACGGACCGCCGGGAACGCCGCGGGGTGCTCGCCCGGATCGCGCCCGGCGCGCCGCGGCAGGTGCTCGCGCCGATCGCGCCCGGGCTGGTCGCGCAGGTCGGGGTGACCCAGGTCGAGCTGATGCGCCCGGGGGCGGTCTACCCGGTCGACGCCGGGGCCGGCGTCATCGCCGTGGACGGCGAGCGCGAGCTGACCTTCGGGCCCGGCGACCGGCCCACGGTCCGGCTGCGCACCGACGGGCCGCGGTGCGTCGACGTCCCCGCGGTGCTCGCCGCCAGCGCCCGCCTCGGCCTGCTCAGACGTGCCTGATCCCGGCATCCACTGTCAAGGAGGACACATGACCGACACGCTGGAGCGGAAGTCGCTGACCAGGGAGCAGCTGCTCGCGGCCTACCGGACGATGCGGGCGATCAGGGAGTTCGAGGAGCGGGTGCACCGGGAGTTCGCCACCGGCGAGATCCCCGGTTTCGTGCACCTCTACGCCGGCGAGGAGGCGTCGGCGGCCGGGATATGCCTCAGCCTGGACGAGCGCGACACGATCGCAAGCACCCACCGCGGCCACGGCCACTGCATCGCCAAAGGCGTCGACGTGGGCGAGATGATGGCCGAGATCTACGGCCGCCGGACCGGCAGCTGCCACGGCAAGGGCGGGTCGATGCACATCGCCGACCTGTCCAGGGGGATGCTCGGGGCCAACGGCATCGTCGGCGGCGGGCCGCCGCTGATCTGCGGCACCGCGCTGGCGGCCAAGCTCAAGGGCACCGGCGGGGTCAGCGTCGCGTTCTTCGGGGACGGGGGCAGCAACCAGGGCACGACGCTCGAGTCGATGAACCTGGCGTGCGTGTGGAACCTGCCGGCCATCTTCGTCGCCGAGAACAACGGCTACGCGGAGTCCACGGCCAGCAGCTGGTCGGTGGCCAGCGACAACATCGCCGACCGGGCGGCCGGGTTCGGCATGCCGGGGGTCATCGTGGACGGCTTCGACTTCTTTGCCGTGCACGAGGCGGCGAGCGAGGCGATCGCCCGGGCCCGCCAGGGCGGCGGCCCGACACTGCTGGAGATGAAGTTCACCCGCTACTTCGGGCACTTCGAGGGCGACCCGCAGACCTACCGGGCCGACGAGGTCGCCCGGGCCCGCGCCGAGCTGGACTGCCTGACGCGGTTCGCCGCCCGGGTCACCGAAACCGGCGAGCTGGCCCAGGCCGACCTGGACGCCGTCGACGCCGAGGTCGCGACGGTGATCGACAAGGCGGTCGCCGGGGCGAAGGCCGCACCGCTGCCCACCGAGGCAGACCTGCTCACCGACGTGTACGTCCGCTACTGACCCGGGAGGCTGGCCATGGCACGCACTATCACCTACCGGGAGGCGCTCAACGAGGCGCTGGCCCAGGAGATGGAACGGGACCCGAGCGTGATCGTGATGGGTGAGGACAACGCGGGCGGCGAGGGAGCGCCCGGCGAGCAGGACGCCTGGGGGGGCGTGCTCGGCGTGACCAAGGGGCTGTATCACCGGTTCCCCGGCCGGGTGCTGGACACCCCGATCTCCGAGTCCGCGTTCATCGGCGCCGCGATCGGCGCGGCGACCGCGGGGATGCGCCCGGTCGCCGAGCTGATGTTCGTCGACTTCATGGGGGTCTGCTTCGACCAGATCTACAACCAGGCGGCGAAGTTCCGGTACATGTTCGGCGGCAAGGCGGTCACCCCGGTGGTGATCCGCACGATGTACGGCGCCGGCCTGCGGGCCGCCGCGCAGCACTCGCAGTGCCTGTACCCGCTGTTCACGCACATCCCGGGGCTCAAGGTGGTGCTCCCGTCGACCCCCTACGACGCCAAGGGCCTGCTGATCCAGGCGATCAGGGACAACGACCCGGTGATGTTCTTCGAGCACAAGGCGCTGTACGACACGTCCGGGCCGGTGCCCGAAGAGAGCTACACGCTGCCGTTCGGCGAGGCCAACGTGGTGCGCGAGGGCGGCGACGTCACGATCGTGACGCTGGGCCGGATGGTGCACACCTCGCTGGAGGCGGCCGGGCAGCTCGCCGCGGGCGGCGTCGAGTGCGAGGTCCTCGACCTGCGCACGACCAGCCCGCTTGACTCCGAGACGGTGCTGGAGAGCGCGGAAAACACCGGCCGGGTGGTGGTCGTCGACGAGGCGCACCCGCGCTGCTCGATCGCCACCGACATCTCGGCGCTGATCGCGCAGCAGGCGTTCGGCGCGCTGCAGGCGCCGATCGAGATGGTGACCGCGCCGCACACGCCGGTGCCGTTCTCCAGCCCGCTTGAGGACCGCTACATCCCCGATGCGCAGCGGATAGCGAACGCCGTCAAGGCGGTGACCGGGTGGACCCGGTGACCGACGACCGGATCGTCCCGGTGACGATGCCCAAGTGGGGCCTGTCGATGCAGGCCGGCAAAATCACCGGCTGGGCCGTGGCCGAGGGCGACGAGGTGGGCGCCGGCGACGATCTCGCCGACATCGAGACCGACAAGATCGCCGGGACGCTGGAGGCGCCCGGCGCCGGGACCGTCCGCCGGATCATCGCCAGGATCGGCGAGGACGTCCCGGTCAGCGGCACGATCGCGCTGATCGCCCCGGCCGGGGTGAGCGACGCGGACCTGGATGCGGCCGCGGCGGAGGCACGGGCGGCCATCGAGGCGGGCGTGCCGGACGAGGCCGCCGGGGAGCCCGTGGTGCAGACCGCCGACGTCGGCGGGCGGACGATCCGCTACACCGGGGCCGGGCAGGACGGCGACGTCGTGCTGCTCGTGCACGGCTACGGCGGCGACCGCAACTCGTGGCTGTTCCTGCAGGCGCCGATGGCGGCGCGGTACCGGGTGTACGCGCTCGACCTGCCCGGGCACGGCGCCTCGTCCAAGGACGTCGGCGACGGCTCGGTGCAGGTGCTGGCCGATGCGGTCGCCGGCGTGCTCGACGCCATCGGCGCCCGGCGTGCCCACCTGGCCGGGCACTCGCTCGGCGGGGCGGTCGTGCTCGAGGCCGCGGCCAGGGATCCGGGCCGGATCGCGTCGCTGACCCTGATCGCGCCCGCCGGGTTCGGCCGCGAGATCAACGCGGCCTACCTGCGCGGCTTCGCCGGCGCGCAGACCCGGCGCGAGCTGAAGCCGCTGGCCGGCCAGGTCTTCGCCGACGACAGCCTGGTCACCCGGCAGGTGGTCGACGACCTGCTGGCGTACAAGCGGCTGGACGGCGTCGGCGAGGCGCTGCACACCCTGCTCGGCACGCTGCTAGCGGACGACGGCACGCAGCGGCACGACGCCGCCGCTGCCGTCGCGGCGATCGGCGGCGCGGTGCCGATCACGGTCATCTGGGGCACCGCCGACCGGATCATCCCGGCGGGCCAGGCCGCCTCGGTGGCAGGCGTTCAAAAAGTTCATCTGATTGACGGCGCCGGTCACATGCCGCACATGGAGCGCCCGGCTGAGGTGCATGCCGCGATCGAGGAGGCTGTCGCAGGCGCCAGGTGATCAAATAAAGTCCTTGAACGTCCGTGCCGCAGGCCGGCCTGGCTCGTCCCGCGCGGTCCTCCGAGGGGTGGTGATCATCATTGGCGGGTAACCGGGCGGTGACGTCGGCTGGTACGGCAGAGCTCAGCTACGGGAGCGCCCGGGGCCGCTGGGTGCTGCTGGCCACGATCCTCGGCTCCGCCATGGCCTCGATCGACGCCACGGTGGTCGGCATCGCGCTGCCCGACATCGGGCGCGACTTCGGCCACGCCAGCCTGAGCACGCTGCAGTGGGTGGTCACCGCGTACACGCTGACGCTGGCCGGGCTGCTGCTGTTCTCCGGGGCGCTCGGCGACGCGTACGGGCGGAGGAAGATCTTCCTGATCGGCGTGGCCTGGTTCGCCGTGGCGTCGGTGATCTGCGCCGCCGCCCCGGACGCGCCGGTGCTGATCCTGGCGCGGGCCGTGCAGGGCGTCGGCGCCGCGCTGCTCACCCCGGGCAGCCTCGCGATCCTGGAGGCGTCCTTCCGCCAGCAGGACCGCAGCAGGGCCATCGGGGCCTGGTCCGGGTTCGCCGGTGTCGGGACCGCGGTCGGCCCGTTCCTCGGCGGGTGGCTGATCTCGGCGGTGTCCTGGCGGCTGATCTTCGTCATCAACGTGCCGGTCGCCGCCCTGACCCTCGCGGTTGCCGTGCGGCACGTCCCCGAGTCGCGCGACGAGGCCACGGCCGGAAGGCTTGACACGGCCGGGGCGGTGCTGGTCACGGTCGGCCTGGTCGGGCTGACGTACGGGCTGATCGAAGGGCCCGCATCCGGATGGGGCAAGCCGCTGACCCTGGTCTCGCTGATCCTCGGCGTGGCGCTGCTGGCCGCGTTCGTGGCCAGGGAGCGCCGGGCCCCCGCGCCGCTGATGCCGCTCAGCATGTTCCGCTCGGCGCAGTTCTCCGCGGCGAACCTGGTCACGTTCGCGGTTTACGGCGCGCTGGGCGGCGCGTTCTTCCTGCTGCCCATCGAGCTGGAGCAGGTGGCCGGGTACTCCCCGCTAGAGGCCGGCGTCGCCCTGCTCCCGGTGACGTTCATCATGCTCGTGCTGTCCGCCCGGTCCGGGGCGCTGGCCGCGCGGATCGGGCCCCGGCTGCAGATGAGCGTCGGGCCGGTGGTCATCGGGCTCGGCCTGCTGCTGCTCACCAGGGTCAGCGCCTCGGGGAACTACCTCACCGAGGTGCTCCCGGCGCTGCTGGTGTTCGGGTTCGGCCTGGCCATCAACGTGGCGCCGCTGACCTCGACCGTCCTGGCCGCCGCGCCGCCGGAGCGGGCCGGCACGGCGTCCGCCGTCAACAACGACGTCGCCAGGGCCGCCGGGCTCATCGCGGTGGCGGTGCTCCCCGCCGCGGCCGGGCTCGGCGCAACGTCCTACCTGCACCCGGCGCTGTTCTCCGCGGGCTTCCACACCGCGGCGCTGATCACGGCGGCCCTGTGCGTCGCCGCCGGCGCGCTGGCGGCGGTGACGATCCGCAACCCCGCGCGCGTGCCGCAGGCAGCCGAGGCCCAGCCCCAGGCGCTGCACTGCGGCCTGGACGCGCCGCCGCAGCGGCCGGCCCCGCAAACCGGGACCGGGGCGCCCCGGCCGGCGGGCTGAACCTACCCGGCGACGAGCGCGTCGGTGAGCGGATCGATGCCCGCCAGCCTGGCCGCCAGGTCGGGGCTCAGGTGGTACCAGAACGCCAGGGCGGCCGGCGAATAGTAGGTCACCTTCGTCTGCCCCGCGTCGTCCCAGATCAGGACCTTCAGCGGGAGGTCGAGCGCGGACAGCGGCTCGGCCTCCATGACCGGGGTGCCCGCGGCGGGGCTGCCGAAGATCACCAGGACGGTCTCCCGGAGGTCGAGCCCGGCCGCGCGGGCCTCGGCACGCTGGTCGATCACCGCGAAAGCCTTCAGGTCCTTGGCAGCGAGCAGGTCCCGCAGCCGCGAGACGGTGTCCGGGACAGATCGCGGGCTGAGCTTGGTGACGACGTCGCGCTCGTGGTCATCGGCGGTCATCGTTTTCCTCCAGTCGGGGTCCGGGCATCGTCAGGCGCTGACGGCAAGGTAAGCGGCGAGGAGCGCACAGGCCAGCACGCAGCATCCGGCGGCGGCGACGGCCGGCCATCGCGTCGGCACCGGGGCTCCCGGCGGGGGTGTCTCCGTGATCTGGGTGGCGCGGTGCTGAGCGTAGCCCATGATCGTGAACGCCAGCCCGATCAGCACCAGCAGGATTCCCAGGTACCCAGCGAGGTGGATCATGCCGGCGGTCCTGCCGAACTTGGCCACGACGAAGCCCAGCCCGGCGAACGAGAGCGCGGTCCGGATCCAGGCCAGCAGCGTGCGGTTGCTGGCAAGCAGGTCCCGCGTCCTGGCGCTGTCGTCGGCGTTCACAGGGCCAGCATCGGTCATCCGGCGGCCGCCAGGGAGCCGTTCGGCCAGGCATCCGAATAGCGCCGGGCGACCCGGGGTAGATGCGCTCCCGTGAAGAAGCTGATCGAGCTGCTCCTGTGCTTTCTCCACCCGATCGCGGTCGTGCTGATGTGGATCGACCTGGCGACGCGCCGCGAGATGGGGACCGGGGCCAAGCTGGCCTGGGCGATCTTCGGCCTGATCCCGCTCGTGCCGTTCCTCTACGTGCTCACCGGCGGCGACTTCTGGTAAGCCGGGCCGCCTGCAACCGTGAAACGCTGCGTGACATGCGTAACATGGCCTGATGGCGGACACGAGGACCTGCGAGCAGTGCGGCGCGGTGTTCGTGCCGCGCCGGGAGCATGCCAGGTTCTGCTCTGCTCACTGCCGGGTCACCTGGAACCGGGAGAACGCGCGCGATCCCGCGGCGGATGCCTGCGCGCTGGACTGGTCGATCACCGCGATGGGCGACGCGACAGCCCGGCTCGCGGAGGTCACCGGGCGGCACCGGCAGCGGGCGTTCGCCGCGATCTCCGAGGCTGTCTGGTGGGTAACGATCGTCGATGCCACGCTGGTCCGGCACTACCCCGACACGTACGACGCTGTCCTGGCGGCGGTGCCCGCGCGGGAGCGGGGGCAGATCGAAGGCATCCTGGACGGCCTGCGTTTTGTCCGGAACCGGATGGGTCATTACCTCGATCCGGCCGACTTCGTCGAGCCCGGGTTCGTCGATCCCGGCTTTGTCCAGCGTGGCGGCCCCGGGGATGCCGGTCCCGGTGACGACCGCGTGACCGCGTGGCGCTGGAAGCGGGCGCCCAAGCCGTCGCTCGCGACGCTCCCGCCGCGCGGGCGGGCATGGGAGACGATGCGGTACCGGGCGTACCAGTCGCGGCTGGCTGACCACACCGTCGGGGAGACCTTCGGCCGGGCCGCCGCGTTCCTGGAGTGCGCCGCCGCCCAGGCAACCAGGGCCGGCGGCGCAGAGACCGAGCCGGAGTTCATGTTCCGGCCTGCCGAGCGGATCCCCGCAACCTAGGGCGCACAAGGTGGGAGTTCATGTTCCGGCCTGCCGAGCGGATCCCCGCAACGTAGGGCGCACAAGGTGTCGGTCTGCGGCGATGGGGGAGGGGATCCGGTATGCAGCCAAGCAACCGCCCGCCCACACCGCTCGCTGCCGTGGCCGCCGGCCTGGCAGCCGGGGCTGTCGGCACCGTATGCCTGGACGCGGTCCAGTACCTCCGCTACCGCCGCGGCGGCGGTCAGGAGCGCCCGCTGGCCTGGGAGTTCGCGCCGGTGGACAGCTTCGAGAAGGCCCCCGTGCCCGGGCAGGTCGCCAAGCGCGTGATCGAGGGCTTCACCCAGCGCGAGCTCTCCGACCGGTGGGCCTGGCTCACCAGCACGGTGATGCACTGGGGCTACGGGTGCGGATGGGGCGCGCTTTACGGCATCCTTGCCGGGTCTGTGCGCAAGCCGCGTGCCTGGTACGGGCTGCCCTTCGGCGCCGCGGTCTGGGCGAGCGGGTACGGCGCCCTCCCCGAAGCAGGGCTGTACAAGCCGATCTGGGACTACGACCCGCAGACCCTGACCAAGGACCTGACCGCCCACCTCGGCTACGGGGCCGGCACCGGGACGGTTTTCTGGCTGCTCAGCAAGGCCTGGCAGGGCAAGAGTGACCGATGAGCAAGCAGGCGAGACCGCCCCCGGCCGGTGACAAGCCCGCTGGCAGGGCACCTTCGCCCCCGCCGGCCTGGCGGAACTGGCTGTGGCCGCTCGCCCTGCTCGCCATGGTCGTGCTCTACCTGTTCCTGCCGGGGATCCACGTCAAGACGCCGGTCAGCCTGAGCTACTCCCAGTTCACCGCGGACGCCGGGGCGCACAAGGTCAAGACCGTGACGTTCGCGAGCACCTCCAGCGGGGCGAACACGCCGGCGTCCGGCGAACTGACCAACGGCACCTCGTACACGACGGTCATCCCGGGGCAGCCCTCGGCCGCGCTCGGCCAGCGGCTCACCGCGGACGGCGTCAAGACCGTGAACGCGCAGCCACCGAGCTCTGGCCCGGGCACCGACCTGCTCTACTGGCTGTTGCTGCTGCTGCCGATCATCCTCGTGGTCTGGTTCGTCCGGCGGCTGGCGCGGTCCGGCGGGGGCGCGGGAGGGCTGCCGGGGGCGCTGGGCACGGGCCGTGCGCGCGCGAAGGTGTTTGACGCCGACCGGCCGCAGACCACGTTCGGCGACGTCGCCGGCTATGACGGGGTCAAGGCAGAGATTGCCGAGGTGGTCGATTTCCTGCGGAATCCCGAGCGGTACCGGCGGGCAGGGGCGATGGCGCCGCGGGGGATGCTGATGGTCGGGCCGCCGGGCACGGGCAAGACGCTGCTGGCACGGGCGGTGGCCGGCGAGGCCTCGGTGCCGTTCTACTCGGTCACCGGGTCCAGCTTCGTCGAGATGTTCGTTGGCGTCGGGGCGGCGCGGGTACGGGACCTGTTCGGCGAGGCGCGCAAGCGGGCCCCGGCGATCATCTTCATCGACGAGCTCGACGCGATCGGCCAGCGCCGGTCCGGGACCGGCGCGGTGGTGTCCAACGACGAGCGGGAGCAGACGCTGAATCAGCTGCTGGCGGAGATGGACGGCTTTGATCCGGCGGAAGGGATCGTGGTGCTCGGCGCGACCAACCGGCCCGAGGTGCTCGACCCGGCCCTGCTGCGCCCGGGCCGGTTCGACCGGCAGGTCACCGTGCCGCTGCCCGCGCTCGCCGAGCGGTCCGCCATCCTCGCCGTGCACTGCCGGGACAAGAAGCTGGCGCCCGATGTCGACCTGACCGTGGTGGCCCGGGGAACGCCGGGCTTTTCCGGTGCGGACCTCGCGAACCTGGCCAACGAGGCTGCGATCAGCGCCGTCCGGGACGGCCGGGACATGATCACCGCCGCGGACTTCGACGCGGCCAGGGACCGGATCATGCTGGGCCGGCGGGAGGGCTCCAACGTGCTGCTGCCGGATGAGAAGCGCGCGGTCGCGGTGCATGAGTCCGGCCATGCCCTGGTGGCGGCGCTGTCCGAGCACGCCGACCCGGTCGCGAAGGTCACGATCCTGCCGGCCGGGCAGGCGCTCGGTGCCACCGAGCAGCTCCCGCTGGACGACCGGCATCTCTACGGCCAGGACTACCTCAGCGACTCGCTGACGGTCCGGCTGGGCGGGCGCGCCGCGGAGCTGGTGGAGTTCGGGCAGGGATCGACCGAGGCGGCGAACGACCTGGCCGGCGCCACGGACCTGGCGACCAAGATGGTGCGGGAGTTCGGGCTGTCGCCGGCGCTGGGGCCGATCGGGTATCCCGAGAGCGGGCCGGTGCACCTGGGCAGTGGGGGCGGTTCCGGCCTGTCCAGCCGCCCGTTCGCCGAGGCGACCCAGGCGGTGATCGACCGGGAGGTGTCGCGGCTGCTGACGGCGGCCGAGCAGCGCGCGGCGGACCTGCTGCGCTCGCACCATGGTGAGCTGGGCCAGCTGGCCGGGCTGCTGCTGCTGCACGAGACTGTGGACGGCACCGAGGTGTACCGGATCGCGGGCAAGCCGGTACCCGAGCGCCAGGCGGAGGAGATGGACATCGCGCCGCATCGCAGCGCGGCCGCGACTCCGGTGCGGCGGGACGGATCTGGCCGGCACTGAGCCGCGGCAGAGCAGGCGGCAGAGCAGAATGTACCCATGAGCGAGTCACTCGGCTATCCCGGGATCGGCCCGACGCTAACCCGCGACAGCGCGCACAGCCTGTTCGCGCAGACCATGGGGTACGTCGCGGTCACGGCGGCGATCTTCGCGCTCGGCGCCTACCTGGGCCGTCACCTCAGCTACGGCGCGGGCTTTGTCGCGTTCATCGTCGCTTTCCTCTGCCTGATCGCCATGCGCTTCACGGCGACCAGGTCCCAGGGGGGCACGATCGCCCTGCTGGCCGCCTTCGGCCTGCTGATCGGCGTGGCGGTCGCGCCCACGCTGGCGTACTACGCGAGCACGAACCCGCGGGTGCTGTGGCAGGCAGGCGGCGCCACCGCGCTGTTCATCGCCGGATTCGGGGCGGCGGGGTACGCCACCCGGCGTGACCTGTCGGCGCTCGGCCGGATCAGCTTCTGGGCGCTGCTCGCTCTGATCATCTTCGGCATTGTGCTGATCTTCGTGCACATCCCGCATGGCGAGCTGATCTACTGCGTGCTCGGTCTGGTGATCTTCGCCGGGTTCACCATGTTCGATTTCCAGCGGCTGCGGCGGTCTCAGGGCATCGGATCCGCGCCGCTGCTGGCGGCGTCGATCTTCCTCGACATCCTGAACGTGTTCCTGTTCTTCCTCCGGATCTTTTCCCGGGGCGACTAGCGGCGCGGCTGGCCGGGCCGCGCGGGCGGCCCGGGGCAGCGCTGGCTGCTACGAGTGCCGCGTGAACAGCCCCGCAGGTGAGGGCGCTGAGATCGCGGCGGCCCCGGCAGCCTGCCGCTGGCGCGAGTCGGCGGTCCAGCGCTCGGTGCACGCCCTGGTATCCCTGCAGTACCAGCGGACGTCGTCGCAGGCGGTGCCGCCATCCGGCACCATCTGGTGCGGGGGCAGGCGGGTCCCGCACAACCAGCATGTGACGACGTCCGGGGTCGCCGGACGGTCCTCAGCGTAGGGCGCCCATCTGTCATCGGCCATGGCTGCCCTCACCTCCCGGAGATCGCGCGATCCCGGTGTCACGGCCCAAACAAGAGCAGCAGCCAGCCCGGTGATCGCAGCCGGCTGAACAACCGCTGGCTGAGATGCTAACCCAGAATGGCCTGGCAATTGGGGTGGTTGGGTCATGGCGGCCGTTGGCTGCCGGCTGGGCCGGCCGCCCGGCTGGGTCGCCCGCCCGGCTGGGCCGCCCGCCCGGCTGGGCCGCCCGCTATCGACGTGGAGGTGCAGCTGTGGTCGGCAACTGGTACGCCGGCAACGCCAACGACGATGCCGGCCAGTATCGTGGCTGGCTGCTTGGCCACTTTGTGGACAGCACGGACTCCGGTGCGCGCCGCACCGAGGCGGTGGAGGTGAAGTGGGGTGTCCACCCGCAGGGTGACACCCGCCCGGAGTGGACAGCAGATGACCGGCGGACCGCGATGGTCCTGCTGGTTTCCGGCCGTTTCCGTCTTGACCTGACGGTAGGCAGCACCACCCTCAGCCGCGAGGGCGACTATGTCGTCTGGGGCCCGGGCATCGACCATTCGTGGCACGCAGAGCAGGACTCCGTCGTCGTGACGATCCGCTGGCCTTCTCGGCCTAGATAGGGGATCTGCCGTACCGGTGAGCCACACGCGCTCTACTGCAGGGCCCAGGTGCACGCGCAGCTCCACGGAATGGATCACGCGGAAGAGTGCTTCCGGCTGGCGGCCGATGCCGGGTACCCGCCCGCGCCCCGCGGGAACACCGAAGCCCTCCCGCCGGGCACGGCTCAGCCGCATCGACCCGACAGGACCCGCCCGCGCGCTGACCGGCTCGCAAGCGCGTGGGCGGCGGGACTGCCCCGGGTACCGCCGCCGAGCGCTTGCCAGCTGCTTCGTTACGGGCTGCCCATTGCCTAGCCCAGTCCCCAAAGCTTGCGGAACCCCGCCTGGAACGCGTCGCCGAACAACATCGCCGAGCTGTTCGGGTTGAGGTTCTTTGCCTTCATCTCCGCGGTCGTGAAGAAGGTGACCGGCTCCGCCGGGTTGGTCTGCACCGGCAGGTGGAGCATCGCCCGCAAAGCTGCGTCGAAAGCGTACCAGCCGTCCAGCGTCCAGGAGTCGCCCGCCTCCGCTGTGAACAGGCCGGACTTGACGGCGCTCATCGCCGCGCCAGGCGTCGCGTTGACCGAGATCACGGTCGGGCGATGGGTGGCGGCCGTAAGGGCCGGCGTCACCCATGGCGCCATACCGTCGACGTCGGGGAAGAGGTAGGTCATGGTCGGGTGCGCGTCGAGCATCGATGTCACCGTCGGGGTGACCTCCGTCGTCCAGTCGGCCGTGTCGACATTCTGCGCGAACACCGTGCACTTCGGGCACACACTGTGCAGTTCGGTTGTGAAGCCGCTGTAGATCTCGTTTGACGGCACGATGTCGTTGGACGTGATGACCCCGATGGACGCGTCCGCCGGACCGTGCGCGCCGACGTACTCGGCCACGACCTTTCCTTCGGCGTAGTCGTTCTGCTGAGCTGCCCCGGCGATGTAGGGGCCGCTGCCCTCACCCGCGACGCCGCCGACTGGTGGGGCGTCCTCCACGGCGATGACGGGGACATGGTGGGCCTTGGCATACGTCAGCCCGGCGGTTTCCAAAGCGGTGAGGATGCCGACCTGCAGCACCACGGCCGGATGGAGGTTGACGGCCTCCTCCAGGAGGCTGATGTCGTCCGTGGCGGTGTTGTCGGCCCCGCCGTTGAGCAGCTTCGTCGTCAGGCCGACGGTCTTTGCGGCCGAGATGATGCCGGCGGAGGCCTGCTCGAGCGGCCCCACCGACGGGGTGTTGTCGATGACTGCGACCAGGGTTGAGCTGGGCAGACGCTTCGCGTCGAGTGCGGGCCCCGGCGGGGTGAACTTAGGGTAGCCCTCCAAGGCGGCCAGGTTGGCGAGGAGCCGCTTCTTCTCCGCCGCGCTCGGACCGGCCTGAGGCTTCGATCGGTTGGTAGCCGAGCTTGGCGAGCTGCCACACGCGCTCAGCACAATCGCCAACGACGCCATGATTGCCCCCGCGACCGCCATTCTCGTCCGGCGGCGTGAACTCCGCTCCCGCATGTTCACGCGGCACCGCGATACTGACATTCTCATTGCCTTCTCTTCCTTTGTGCTCAATGAACGATTACACGTCCAGGTGAAAGGGGTGCACACGCAAGTGAATTGCCAGTAAGCCAGGTGCGGGCCTGTTGTCCCAGCAGGTGCCTTCGTGGCCCGCAGATCATGCCGCCTCTTCCCTAATGACGTTCCGCCGCCGGGCGCGCCTCAATCGATGGCGGAGCGCAGCGCTCGGAAGCCCTTCGCGCTGCCCAGGACGTTGGCGAGGGCGACTGCGACAAAGAGGATCGCTCCGCTGAAGACATCGGTCATCCATATCGGGGCGGCCAAGACCAGCGCTTGGCTTTGCAACGGTCTGAAGCCCCCTTACATGAGTCGCGGAGTGCAGTGAGGTCAGTGTAGCCCTTCGGCACCGCTATCAGTAAACTATTGACTATATCGTTACGTATAGCGTGTCATGACTGGGCTTCGGCCGCCGGTAGGAATTTCTGGCCTTGATCAGGAACGTTTGGCCTCGTCAGGGGGTTGAGAGGTCTTCTAGCTCGGCCTCGACGAGGCCACCCGGGCCGGGCTGCTGGCCAGCCTCGACCGCGACGGCCACCGCCCGGTGGTGCTGGCCGCGGTGCACGCGCTGTCTCGCACCGACATCGTCGGCCTGCGCCTGAACGACGTCGACGTCCCCGCCCGCACCCCCACGGTGCGGGGAAACGTCCGCCCATTGCGGCGGACTACCCCGAGGAGCACCACGGCAAGCCGGTCGTCATCCCGCTGCTCGTCCACACCGGTGACACCGGGGGGCGAGAGGGCCTCAGCAAGCCGCTGCGGACATGGCGAAGCCGTACTGCGACCTCAGCTGTGCCACTGAGTGGACCGCTCTCCAGGCCATGTTCGACCAGTACGCCCCACCGCGGGACTGGGCTACTACTGGGCTACTACTGGGCTACTACTGGGCTACTACTGGAAAGATCTCTACCGCACGAGACGCTCGGAACGGAAAGCCCGCTCGGCTCGCTGATCCGTGCCTTCGACCTCACCACAGGCTACGAGCTGTGCGAAGGTGGCAGCTGGAATCTCGCTCGCGGCCTCATGGAAACGTTCGCGGCACCAGGCGGGCGGCACCTGCGTGCCCGGCAGTTCGTGGCGAGCACGCTTGACCGCGCGGTCGGACATCACCACGCTGCTCAGGAGGACGGTAGATCCTCCTCGATGCCGGTAACGAAGGACATCAGCTGCGCGGGCTCCTGGCCGGAGGCCTCCCACCCGAGCACCATCTGCAGGGCGATTCGGATACCGGCAGGGTCGATGGCGGGGGCTAGGTGAGCGGCCACCGTGAGCGCCGAGCGGCTTAGATGCTGGGCCAAGCGCGCCGCAGCTTGCATGGGGCGTCGCGACAGGCACGCTTCATAGATAGATTCGTGCTCGATCTCACCGATGCTCCAGGCCAGCGGTTGATCGCCGAGCACTGACGTGCGACGGTAGCGTTCGCTGCGCATCTCCAGCGTTGCGATCTCCTGGCGCAGCGCCGGGTTGCTGGCCTGCACAAGCCCGCCGTGGAAAAGGCTGTGCTCGTGATGCCAGCGTTCGATCTCCCGAGACCGCGCGGCAAGAGTCATGTTGTCGGCATGCGAATGAACCTGCTCCAGCATGTCGTTGGTCATCCTCGGCACGGCGAGAGCGATGCCGAGGCACTCCAGAAGGATGCGGGCGCTGTAGACGCCCTCAAGATCACGGACGTTGAACGGAGGCACCCGCGGTCGGCGATTACGGCGCGACTCGACGAGCCCTTCGGCCTCGAGCTGCCGCAACGCCTCGCGCAGTGGCGTCGTGCTCACGCCGAGCGCCGCGGCAAGCTTTACCTGAGAGAGGTACGTGCCGGGCACGATCGCTCCGGTGACGATCATGGTCCGCAGCCGGTCGACCAGCGGACGGTCTGGTTCGGCGTTCGCCGCGGCGGAACTCCCTGGATCAAAGGGAGTCTCAGACATACGCGTCATGGTGACCTTTATCGTCCGGGGTATCCGCCATACCGGCGGGGGTCAGGACAACTGCCCTGCCGAAAAGGTCACGTCCGGCGGCGGCTTCATGCGCACGAGCGATCTCGTCCAGCGCAAAGCGATGACAGACCGGAGGCGGCTGCAGGCGCCCGGCGGCAACGTGCTCGAAGACCTCATGGGCCACGCCTATCGGAGCGCCAGTCTCGCCGGCAATTCGCAGATGGGAGCGGTACAGGGTGCGCACATCCAGCGGGACGACCCCGCCGCCGTGCGCACCCGCAGTGACCAGCCATCCGCCAGAGCAAAGCGTGCTCAGGGCATCCGTGAAGAGGGACGGATCGCCAATGTTCTCAAAGACCACATCCACTCCCAGAGAGTCCCGGGTCATCGCTCTAACGGTCCGTGCCCATCCCGGTTCCGAGTAGCTAACGGTATCCTCGACGCCGGCGAACTCGCGGCACCGTGCAAGCTTCCACTGCTGGGCAGCGGCGGCGATGGGTCGTGCCCCGAGCATTCGCGCGATCAGTAGTCCCGCGATTCCCAGTCCTCCCCCCGCGCCCATGACAAGCACGTCATCACCGGGGCCAACCGAAGCGGCCGCCAGCAGGCTGAGAGCGAGCGGATAGCTGACCGCCATGCTTGCGGCCTGCGCGAAGTCCACACCGGCAGGGATCGCGACCAGCGTCCGGGCGGGAACGGCGCAGAACTCCGCGTCACCGCCATCGATGTCCACACCGACGACACCGTGCGAGCGGCAAGCGTGGGTGGCGCCGGACAGGCAGGCGTGGCAGGCACCACAGAATAGCGAACTCGTGCACACGACGCGATCTCCGACCGAGAACGCGGTGACGCCGTCGCCTACGGCCCGGACTACGCCGGCGGGGTCCGAGCCGAGGATGCGCGGCAGCCCCACGTTGAAGTCGGCGCCCCGACGACGTACCTCTACATCCAGGGTACGCCCTACGGTGACGGCGTGTACCTCCATGACCACTTCACCGACACGAGGCGCGGGATCGGGCCAGTCGAGCAGCTCGATCGCCTCCGGCCCGCCGAAACGACGGACCACCGCCGCCTTCATCGGCTCTGCCGCAGCGGGCTCGGATGGGCGGCGGGGCTCACGCAGTGCCTCCTGAGTCGACGGTGGCTTCCGGCCCGATCGGGTAGGGAAGCGGCCGTACCGCGATAAATCCGTAGCTGCCGTCCGCGCGGGGTGTGACAGCGGCCCCGCAGATGTGCCTCGGGCGCCTCTGGATCTTGCACCGCATAAAGGCGGTTCTCGCCGTTCTGCCGCACGCCGAGTTCAGCATCGGCCAATGGACGGCCGCCGGTGCCGAGCACCCGGCCGTGAACCCAGGCCGGATCGCCCGACGCCTTCTCAGCAATATCGCCTGACGCCTTCTCAGCAATAGAGTCCCCGTAGCCGCGCAGCGGCGACCTAGACACGTAAAACGGGCCGAGCGCGGTCGGTTCTGTGACACCCGCCGACGCTGGGTGACTAAGGGCATCGACAAGCATTGAAATCCCCAGCATATCGGACCAGAGGATGAGCTCTTGGCGGTTCGCATCGGCGACCCCGCCCGTCCGGGTGAGTATGCGGATCGCTTCGTGCCACTCCGCCTCGGTGACCTCGGCCTCGCGAACGAAGGCGTGCAGGTGGCCGATCAGGCGCGTCATCATCGCGCGCAGCCGTGGCTGCGCGCACCCGGCGAAGCTGGCGATGACCGCTTCGGTGATCTGCGCGGGAGTGGTTTGTCTCGCCGCCGTGCCCCGGACGGCCGGTGTGCGCTCCTCGTTCATTGCAATGTCGGAGTTGACGGGCGCGCTGGGGTATCACGCAGCGGATCGATCCCCTCGGCGACGAACCGGCGAACCGCGCGCAAGGTCGTGGCGACGGCCTGGGCGTAACCCTCTCCCATCTCCCGCTCCAGCGCCTGCTCCTCGGCGCCACCGGCAGACGCACCCAGGACGTACAGGGCGAACGTGAAGCGCAGGATGAGCTCACCGGCGGCGTCTTGCTCGATGACGTTCTCGATCCGCCCCCGCACCCGGCCGTCGATGCGATCGAACTCGACGCGCTGCTCGGGCACAAAGCGGACGCGCTCGCGGACCGGCTCGCCGTTGTCGCAGATGTCGCGCACGAGCCAGCCTGGCCCCTCCTTCACGATCCGGCAGCTGCTGATCGAGGCCACGAACGGCACCGGCATCCTCGCCTTCCACTCGAGTCCCCGCCATACGTCGGCGCGCGTCAGCCGACTCTCACGCGGGTTGTCATTAACGACGATGCCGCGGCTCACCTCGATCATGACCCGGGCCCGTTCAGCGGAGTCGGATCGATGAACACCTGCAGCCGGTCGATGAGACCTTCGCGGCGGCGGATGAGCGAGACGACCGGAACCGTGACCTCGCGACCGCCGTCAAGGGTGTAAGTGACCGAGAACTGGACGATGACGTCCGGGTCACTGATCCACACGCGCTCGAATACATGTCGCATGCCGCGCCGGTGGCCGGCAGCGAGTCGCTCGCGGACCGCCTCCAGCCCGCGGACGGCCTCGGCTGAGCCGAACCGGACCTCGATATCATCGGTGAAGTCCTGGCTATAACGGTCCAGATCCGCAGCGTCAACCAGCTCGTAGTGGCGGCGCAGCCACTCGGGAACGGTCTGCTCTTCGGTGATGCTCATCGCGCTGAATATCCTCCATCGACCATGACATTGATGCCGGTGACCCAGGCGCTGTCGTCGGAGGCGAGGGAAAAGCGCCGCGCCCGCCACATCTTCGGGGTCCCGATTCGCTTGAGCATCAGCGCGTCCAGGTGTGCCGCCCGTCGCTCAGGGTCGCTGAGCAGCTCGGCGGTTGCCGGGGCCGATTCCAGCGGCAGCTCCTGTGACCACTGCCACACGTGACCGCCTGACGTCAGCCCACCTCACAGCCGGGCCTCGACGGCCGCTACCGGTGTGGCGGCTTCGAGCAGTTCTTGTGGCGCCGGGGGACCCCAGAGGTTCTGTCCGCGGTAGTCGTCGAGGCTCCAGTGGCCGGGCTTGAACGTGCGTTCGTCCCACACCTTGTACAGGTCTGCGTAGTACTCGACGACGATTCCGGCCGGGTCGTAGTGATAGGTGAAGAGATTGTTGCCCGCGCCGTGACGGCCCGGCCCCCAGATGAACCGCCCGCCAGCACGGGCGAGCACATCTCCCAGGTGCCCCAGCCGAGCGAAGTTCTCCACCTCCCATGCGTAGTGATTCAGGCCGCTCCTGCCGCGCTGCAGGCCGATCCCGTGATGGTCAATCCCGCACCGCAGGAATACAAGGAGCTCATCGCCGATCGTGTCCGACACGCGGAAGTCGAGGACGTCCTGGAAGAGCCTGCGATACGCGGCGGGGTCCTCGCACGTCAGCGTCGGATGCCCGAACTTCGTCGGCTGTACGCCGCGTCCTATGAACGGCGCCCCGGTATCTTCCATCTCGTCGAAGATCTCGATGACGTGCCCTTCCGGCCCCCGGAAGCGGAACGCGTTGGCCAGCGCCGGCTCTTGAGCCTCCTCGCTGACGATCTGAAGGCCTGCTCTAAGCGCAGATCGCCGCGCCGCATCCAGCGCGGCCTTGTCGTGGGCCTGCAGGGCGATGTGGTCAAACTCGGCTCTCTCAGCGGCAATCAGCTGCAGCGAGTGGTGGCAGGACCCGTGCGTGAGGTAGGAGCAGGGGCCAACTCGCTCGGTCTCGCGGAGCCCCATTACCGTGGTCGCCCATTGCACCGAGGCGTCGAGGTCCGGGACGCGCAGCGCAACATGGGCCATGCGCCTGATCAGTTCTGACATCTCAGATCCTTTTGCTCGGGCCTGCGTCGCCGGCGGCGACGAGCGGATTCTCCAGCCGACCGATGCCGTCCACTTCGGCGACCATCACATCGCCCGGCGAGAGGAAGCGCCCCTTGGCCAGGCCTACGCCGGCCGGGGTGCCGGTGGAGATGATGTCGCCGACTCGCAGGGGCACGATGTCGCTGATGTACGCGATCTGCTCGCGCAGATCGAAGATCATGTCCGACGTGTTGCCGTCTTGCTCCACCCTGCCGTTGACGCGGAGGGTCAGCCGCAAGTTGGCCGGGTCTGGGAGGTGACTGCTCGGAACCAGGACCGGTCCGCAGGGGCATGTGGTCGCCCACGACTTCTGCGAGAACCAGTCAAAGGTCATCGCCGGTGGCGAGGAGGCCCGCCGGAAGCGGTCTCGCACCGACACGTCGTTGATGACGGTGAAGCCGAACACGTGGTCAAGCGCGTCTGACACACGGATGCGCCTGCCTGCGCGTCCGATGACTGCGGCGAGTTCGACCTCCCAGTCGACGCAGGAGGCTCCCGCCGGAATCTCCACGGCTGCCCCCTGCCCCACGAGGGTGCTCGTTGGTTTGAGGAACACGAACGGGCCCTCGGCCGGCTTCGGGACGGGTTGGCCGTCCTTGACGTCCCCCATCTCTCGGGCGTGGTCCGCGTAGTTGGCGCCCAGCATGAAGATGTTCGGTGGCTCAGGCACGGGCGGGGCCAGGCGCACCTGATCGAGCAAGAGCCCCTGAGATGGGCGAGAATCCGCGAGCAGCGCCTCAATCCTCTGCCGCCACGTTTCCCAGGTGCCGATCACCTCGAGCATCGTCGGCCGACCGTCAAGCGGGATGACGTGACCGTCGATCACGACGCAAGCGGTCTGCCCTACATCATCCTCTACCGAGGCTAGCGCGTAGTTCACATGGCAAACTGTATATAGATGAATGAAGTTGTCAATACGAGATGCCTGGCTAGATGCCACTCTTAGGCAGCAGCCAGCTTGCTTGCAAAAACCTCACTGGCGTGAAAGGCGCAAGTCTATAGAGTCCATCGCCGCCGTGGACCAGGCCGGCGTCGTGCAGCAAGACAAGCACGTCGCCGAGATCACCCACCTGATGACCCGCGCCGCCGGATGGGCTGCGGTGGGTCGTGCGCCTGTCCGGCACCCCGCCCGCCGCGCTAGCAAACAGTCCTACATTTAGGTATGATCAGACCTATCCTGGCCCGCGAAGGTCAGGTGGGGGCTCGGAGGCGAATATGCAGACATCCGGGGACCAGCGGGTCGCCGTCGTGACTGGCGCCGCTGCCGGGATCGGCCAGGCCATTGCCGTCAGGCTCGCCCGGGAGGGCAACCACGTGGTCCTCGCGGATGTCGCCGCGACCGCCGCCACCGAGGCACTGGCGAAGGAGGCTGCCGCGGCGGGCAGCGGCGGCCAGTGCACCAGCATCGGCTGCGACGTCAGTTCGCGGGAGAGCGTCCAGGCTTTCGCGGCGGAGCTGCATGAGCGGGCAGGCCGCTGTGACGCGCTCATCGCCAATGCCGGGGTCTACCCGGTCGCGCCGTTCCTCGATACCACGTGGGAAACGTGGCGCCGGATCATGAGCACCAACGTGGACTCGCTTTTCCATCTCACTCAGGCCTTCCTGCCCGGGATGCGCGAGCGCCGGTGGGGCCGGATCGTCGTTGCCGCGACCAACGGATTTCACACCGGTCTTCCCCAGCTGACCCCTTACGTGGCGAGCAAGGGGGCGGCGATCGGCTTCGTCCGCTCGCTCGCCGGGGAGGTTGGCGAGTATGGCGTGACCGTCAACGCCTACGCGCCGACCCTGACAAGGACCAAGGGCACGCTCGACGGGCCGCATGCCGAGATGGGGCTCTTCGAGTACACGAAGGAACTCCAGGCGATCAAGAGAACCGGCGAACCGCGGGACATCGCCGGGCTGGTCACGTTCCTGCTGTCAGACGACGCGTCGTTCATCACCGGGCAGACGATCCCGGTCGACGGCGGGCTCGTGCGCTCCTGAGCCCCCGGAGACATGCCGAGGAGGCAAGCCGAATGCATGACGGCATGTTCGTCTTCGACGACGTCTACCCGGCCCTGACGGCGTGGCCGAACGGCTACCCGTTCACCCCGGCGCACTCGCGGCAACGGGCCGCGCGCCGTCGCCACCGTCAGGCTGGACGACGGCCTGCGAGTGCGTGTCGCGCTGCGAGAGCCGCTGGCCGCCGACAGCCAGGTACGCCTGTCCGAGAACGGCGGTGCCCTGCGCGGGGGAATGACGCGGCGACCATGCGAGCTGCCCCGACCGCCAACTGCAGGAAAGACCCGACCGCCAACTGGAGGAAAGATGAGCCGTCCGCTGACCCTGGCGTGCTGGGACTACGACCGCACAGCGGCGCTGGCCGACGGGAGAGTGCGTCCCGAGGGCGTGGAGCTGACTTATCTTTCGCTTCCGATCGAGGAAACTTTCTTCCGCATGGCTCGCTTCCGCGAGTTCGACGCGGCGGAGCTCTCGCTCTCCTCATACGTCGTGAGCCTCGATCGGGGCTCCCCGTTTACCGCCATCCCCGTGTTCCCTTCCCGGTCGTTCCGGCACAACGGCATCTATGTCAACGCGCGGTCAGGGATCGAATCACCCTCGGACCTCGCCGGGCGCGTGGTGGGGATACCCGAGTACCAGCTCACCGCCGTGGTGTGGATCCGTGGCATCCTGGCCGATTTCTACGATGTTCCCGTGACGTCGGTCACGTACCGGACGGGAGGGCTGCACAGTCCGGGCCGCCAGGAGAAGCTGGCGGTAAATCCGCCGGATGTCACAATCGAGCCGATCGGCCTGGACGACACCCTGGACGATATGCTCGTGTCCGGCACAATAGACGCGCTCTACACGCCCCGCACGCCCACGCCGTTCCTCCAGGGCGATCCCGTGGTCCGCCGCCTCTTCGACGATCCCGCGGCCGCGGAGATGGAGTATTTCAAGGCCACGGGCATCTTCCCGATCATGCACACCCTGGTGCTGCGTACGGACCTGTACGAGGAGGCCAGGTGGCTGGCCCGGTCCCTGCTGAAAGCGTGCGTCGAGGCCAAGCAGCTGGCTGAGTCCCGGCTCGAGGAGACCGCCGCGCCGATCAGCATGCTCCCGTGGGTCTACGAGGAGGCACGCCAGGTCCGGGCTGTCATGGGCCGTGACTTCTGGCCCTACGGACTGAAGGGCAACGAGGTGGCGTTGCGCACCTTCCTCAGGTACATGGAGGAGCAGGGCCTCGCGAGCCGCCGATACGAGCCAGCGGAGCTGTTCGCCCCGGAGACGGCCGACGAGTTCGTCATCTGAGGGGCCAGCGGCGGCAGGCTGGACCGGCCTTGACACCGCGCAGGCACCAGGAGAGACTAATAATACGTAAACCTATACATATAGACGCTCCGTGGATCACTAACGAAAGGCCTTCGTAGTGAAAATCGTGGGTGGCCTCGGCGTGCCGCACACGCCGCACTTCCCGGCGCTCGTCGCCCAGGGCGATCCGCTCGGGCGCGAGGTAGACCGGCTCTTCACCGAGGTTCGCTGTCATCTCCGGGAGCTCCGGCCCGACCTGTTGCTGCTGTTCACGTCGGACCACTACAACATCTTCTTCGTCGAGAGCATCCCGATCTTCAGCATCGGCGTGGCCGAGGAAGCAGCCGGCCCGAGTGACTACCCAGACCTTCCCCGCTACGACGTCCGGATCGACTCGGAGCTTGCCAGGCGGCTGCAGGCTGAGCTGGTGGCGGCGGGCTTCGACGTCGGGATGAGCCAGGAGTTCGAACTCGACCATCCGGTCACCGTGCCCCTCGGCCTGCTGTGCCCGGAGAAGGACATCCCGGTGGTGCCGGTCTTCATCAACGGTCTCATCCCGCCGCTGCCCGCGGCGTCGCGCTGCTTCCAGCTGGGCAAGGCTGTCCGTGCGGTGCTCGAGCGAGAGAATGGCGGAGGCAGGGTTGCCGCCGTCGCGAGCGGCAGCTTCTCGCTGGAGATCGGGGGTCCGCGCATCAGCGAGACTTCCCACACGGGAGTCCCCGACCCGGAGTGGATGAGCCACGTGCTGCGGCGCCTCGGCAAGGGAGAGGTTCCCGAGCTGGTCGAGGATGCCACGAGCGAGCAGCTGACCAGGGCTGGCAACGCGGGCGGTGAGCTGCTCGACTGGATCGCCATGCTCGGGGTGATCGATGCCGGGCCTCCGGTCATGCTCGAGTCGCAAGAGGCCATGGGTCATTCCTATGGTGTCTGGCGATCCGGCGACGCGAACGGCCGGGCCGGGCAATGAGCGTGTACGCCGTCAACAAGATCTGCTACCGGGTAACGCACGAGTCGGCGCTGCGCGCCGCGCTGGCCGGGTCACGGCAGGACAGGGAACGAGCCCTCGACGAGGCGTCTCCGCCGCTGACCGCCGAAGAGCGCCAGGCGCTGCTCGCTGGTGACGTGGGCAAGCTGTCGCGGATGGGCGCCAACCACTTCCTGCTGCACCAGCTAGGCCGGTGGAAGCTGCTCGACCTCGATCTTCCCGCGTATGCGGAGCGAATCCGGGCCGAGTACCGCGCGGAGCGCAGGGCCTGGGGCCTGGGCGGCGAATAGCTGAAAGCCCTATGGCGGGGAAGAGGAGGACTGGTTCGCTACTGCGAGCCGCGGCTGGCGCACTTCGCCATCCCGCTTTTCATCGACGTCGTGGACAGGCTTCCGGTGACCGAGAACGGCAAGGTCCGCAAGGAGGAGCTCCGCGAGCGCGGGGTCACCGAGCGCACCTGGGACCGTGACGGCGCCGGCTACCGGATCTCGCGGATACCCAGGTCCGGGTAGGCGAGTGCGGTCAGGCGACCGGGTCGGCGAGTTCTGAGTGCAGCCGGAGCAGGGCGGGAATTGTCTCCGGCGCCCGTCTTCCGAAACCGCACTCAGTCGCGATGCCGAAGCCGCTGACGGCGGTCGCCGCGGCCCGCAGCCTGCGCCGGGCGCCCGCGGCCTCGTCTCGTTCGTGGATCAGCCCGAGGTAGAGCTCGGTGGCCGGGTCGAGCGCCAGCTCTTTGAGCGGCGCGAAGTAGGAGGCATCGTCGCGGTCGGCCGGGACGGGAAGATGAATCCAGTTGACCGGCCGCTCGATCGCCGCGGCCAGGCTGCCGGCGATCTCGGCCACGGTCGCCGTGTCCGCGGGCTGCATGAAGTGCTTGTGACCAAAGTCCCCGTAGCACAGGTGGAAGCCCATCTCAACGTCCACCGGGATATCGTGCGCCCGCTGGCGGAGGCGCTCGGTTACGCCGGCCTTCGGGTCGTCGAAGTACGCCGGGTAGTACCCCTCCCAGATCCCGACATCCTGGCAGACGTCCCACTGGATCGCCAGCTGGTCATGGGGGATGGCGTCGAGGATCTCGGTGAGCTCTGCGGTTAGCTGCCGGACGTGCGCCGGCTCCACGGCCGCCCGGGACCCCTCTTCTACGAGGAGGATCATCGGCGCGATGGGGGAGGGGAGGCAAACCTGGAAACGAACGTGCGGCGGTAGCACGCCCTCCTTCTTGAGCCTCGCGAACACCTGGTAGGAGTCCAGCGCGGCATCGGCGAAGCCAAGGCGTTCCAGCACGAGCCGGGAGGGGTCGATGACGAGGCGCGCCTGCTTCCACGGCGTATAGCTGCCCACGGGGGGATCCGTGAGCACCAGGCCTTCGGTGCGCTCGTAGGAGGGGGCTGTCCAGCTGTTCCACCGGCTGCGCTTGCCGGTCTCGCCGTCGGGCAGGCGACGGAGGTGCCCGCCCAGGATGGCGGACACCGAGCGGAAGACGGCCTCGTTGTCGGCGAGGGGCACGCTGCCGACCAGATGCACCCCTCGCGGCCTGTCCGCGGTACGGGCACCCGGCGCCCGGGTCATCCGTACGTTCATCAGGCCTCCACCCCCTAGTCACTGCTCGCGGCGCACTCGGAGACGAAACGCGCCTCTGCAGGCGCTCTTGACTCGCCGGCACCAGGGCTGCGATACTCAGGCCAAGTTAATATGACAATGTATACGTATTTTAGCACACACTTGCGGCCTCTCCGAAGAGGCAGGAGTGCCGTGGGAAGGACGATGAGGTTCACCGGCCTCCTCCCCGGCAACCGCGGCACACCCGGCGACCAGTGTGCATACGCCGATCAAGGTGCGGGTGGTCCGGATGCCAGACAGCCTCGCGGCCGTGATCCATACCCCGGTGCTCGCCGTCGTGGCAGTCGCCGTGTCGGGCCTGCGGAGCTGGGATCCGCGCTGATTTCCGTCGGCCAGATCGGTGCGGTCTCACCGCAGGTCGACAGCACGCTTCCGCTGCAGGCGATCGCCGCGGTGCTGTCTGGCGGAACGAGCCTGTTTGGCGGCGCGGGAGGGGTCGGCGGAACGGCGCTCGGGGTCATCCTCATCGAGCTCTTGCAGAACGGGCTGAGCAGCGGCGGGATCCCGAGCTTCTGGCAGCAGGTTGTCACCGGCGCGATCCTTGTTCTTGCGGTGGGCGTTGGGACGCTCACCGGCGCGGACAGTGCCCTGCTCAAACGGCGGCTCCGCCGCAGGCTCGGAGTACTGCGTGGACGGCGTTGTCATCCGCGGCTGCCAGGACAGTCGGGAAGCACGCGGCCCGGTAACTGACGAGAATCTGGAGGGCGCATGCGCAAGGACGAGCCGACCGTCCGTCCCGGGGACCGCAAACCGCCGGAGTGGGGGAGCGACGCCGTGGCGTCGGTACTCGGCGAGCTCGGCCTTCCCTACATAAGCCTCACGCCGGGGTCGAGCTACCGCGGCCTGCACGACAGCCTGGTGAATTACCTGGGCAACACGATGCCGCAGATGCTCGTGTGCCTGCACGAGGAGCACGCCGTTGCCCTTGCGCATGGTTACGCCAAGGTGGCCGGGCGACCGATGGCGGTGGCGCTGCACAGCAATGTCGGCCTCATGCACGCTTCGATGGCGGTGTATAACGCGTTCTGTGACCGGGTTCCGATGCTCATCATCGGGGCTACGGGCCCGGCCGACGGCGCCGCCCGGCGGCCGTGGATCGACTGGATTCACACGTCGGCCGACCAGGGGGCGCTTGTCCGGAACTACACGAAGTGGGACGACCAGCCAGCGTCGGTTCAGGCGGCGGTCGACGCAATCGTCCGGGCAGACGTGGTGACCAGGACCTACCCGTGCGCCCCGGCCTATGTCTGCCTCGACGTGACCGACCAGGAGTCACGGCTGGAAGGCCCCGTGAGATTCCCCGACCTCGCGCGCCACCAGCCGCCAGCGCCCCTCACCCCGGAGCCGGCCGCCACTAATGGCGTGCTGACGCTACTTGAGCGGGCCGAGCGCCCGCTGCTGCTCATCGGGAGGGTCTCCAGAAGCGAGGACGGCTGGCGCGAACGCGTGTCACTAGCCGAAGCGCTCGGCTGCGCCGTGCTCACGGATCTCAAGGTCGGGGCGGGTTTCCCGAGCGACCACCCGCTGAACCCGGTGCCACCGGGCACCTTTCTCTCCGCTGAGGGCGGGCGCCTGCTGCGCCAGGCCGACCTGATCCTCAGCCTGGACTGGGTCGACCTCGGCGGCACGCTCCGGCAGGCGTTCGGCGACGGCGGCGTCCCGGCCCGCGTCATCGCCTGCTCAATGGATTTCGTGCTGCACAACGGGTGGTCCAAGGACCACTTCGGCGGCTACCCCGCCGACCTCGCGATTCCCACCGAGCCCGACCTGCTGGTGCGAGCACTCTGCGGCCGCCTGAAGGGACGCTCGCCGACGCCGCGGAACGGATGGCCAGCCGCAGGTCGTTCCGCTGACATGCCGGCGGCTGGTACGCCGGCATCGGCGAACCCGGCTGAACCGGAAGGCATCCCGTTGCGCGAGCTTGCCAAGGAGCTCAACGAGCGCACCGCGGACTGCCACGTCTGCCTGGTGCGCCTTCCCCTCGGCTGGGCGGGCCAGGACCTGCGTGCCCGCCATCCCCTCGACTACCTGGGGCAGGACGGTGGCGCGGGAATAGGCTCGGGGCCGGGCATGGTCGTGGGCGCCGGGCTGGCACTGGCGGGCAGCGGCCGGATCCCGGTGGGCGTACTCGGTGACGGCGACTACCTGATGGGATCAAGCGCGCTATGGACTGCGGCGCACTACCGCATCCCCCTGCTAGTGATCGTCGCGAACAACCGCTCCTTCATGAACGACGAGATCCACCAGCAGCGCGTCGCCGTCATACGGGAACGCCCGACGGAGAACCGCTGGCTGGGCCAGCGGATCAGTGATCCCGATCCCGACCTCGCCGCGATCGCGCGATCACTCGGCCTTGTCGGTCACGGTCCGGTACGCGAGGCAGGAGATCTCCGGCGGATCCTCAAGCAGGCGATCTCCGAGGCCGAGCGGGGAAGCGCCGTCGTCGTCGACGTCCACGTCGGCAGGGAAGACTACACGTAACAGGTGATTGGCGGCCGAGATGGATCAGCAGGTCGATAAGTTCCGGCAACCGGTGCTCAACGACGAGAACGAGCTGAAGCTCGTGATGTTCGGCATCAACCTCCGGGGCGGCGTCACGATGTCGGACGTCCCCGGCGGAATCCAGGCGGATTGGGAGGAGAACCGCCGTCTGGCGGTCCTCGCCGACGACATGGGCCTGGACGCGATCGTTCCAGTGGCGAGGTGGCGTGGCTACGGCGGCCAGGCCAATCTGGGCGACCGGTCGTTCGAGACCTTCGTATGGGCGACGGGGCTCCTGGCGGCGACCCGCCGCATCCAGGTCTTCGCCACCTTCCACGTTCCCGTCGCGCACCCGGTCCTGGCAGCGAAGATGACGGCCACGGCCGACCACGTTTCCGGCGGGCGGTTCGGCCTCAACGTGGTCGCGGGCTGGAACGCCGACGAGCTCGCCATGTTCGGCCTGACCCAGAAGGAGCACGACGAGCGTTACGAGGTGGCCGACGAATGGACCCAGGTACTCAAGCAGCTATGGACGGTCGAGGGCGGCAGGGACTTCCACGGCAGGTACTTCGACATAGCGGATGGATTCTCCGAGCCCAAACCGCTGCAAAAGCCGTACCCGGTGGTCATGAACGCGGGCACGAGTCCCGCGGGACGGCGCTTCGCAGCGAAACACAGCGACGTGATCTTCGCCGGCCTCACGGACTTTGACACCGCGAGGCAGCAGATCTCGGAGATCAAGCAGCTAGCGCGAGAGGAGTACGGCCGCGAGATCCGCGTGTTCGGCCGTGCGCACCTGGTGATACGCGACACCGAGCGTGCGGCACTCGACTACTACGACTACGTGCACCGCCAGGTTGCCGACGTCGAGGCCGCCGCGAACGTCACGGGCATGAGCAAGCGGAACTCGCAGAGCACCGACTGGAGCGCCGACGAGAAGAAGATCCTCGAGGGAATGACCGCGGGCTTCTGGGCCATTCCCGTCGTGGGAACGGCGGACCAGGTAACCGGAAAGCTGCTCGCGCTCAAGGAGGCCGGCGTGGACGGAGTGGCGGTCTCCTGGGTTGATTACGACGAGGGGCTGGATCAGATGAAGCGCCTCATCCTCCCGCGGCTGGTCCAGGCTGGCGTGCGGTCGGCCTAGCCCGGCCGCAGGCCGTCAGCCCGAAGATCTCTCTGCCCCAGGGACCGGCGAGGGCTTCCTGGCCTCGGCCTCGAGTTCGTCCACTAGGCGCAGGCCCTCCCGTGCCCACTCGACTTCCAGTTCCGCCTGACGCACCATGCCGCGGTAGGCGTGCACCTTATAGGCGACTATCGCCTCCGGGTCGCCGATTCCCTCCGCGGCGAGCCGCCGCCGGAGCAGCGGCGTGGCCCTGTCGGCAAGCTGCTCGACATGGGACGCCCAGCGGCGCCGCCAGATCTCGTAATGCTCGAGGTGGACCCTGAAATGACGGCGGGCGTCGTCGTAGGAGGCGAACTCCAGGTACGTGGTCTTGAGCCGCTGCGGGTCCCGGACTCGTTCCGGCACCGACGGCTCCGCGACCCATTGCTCAAGCTCCCGGCGGCCGTCCGCGGTGATCGCGTAGACCCGCTTAGGCCGACGCCCGCGGAACAAAGACTCGGCGGCGATCAACCCGTCGGCTTCCATGCGCCTCAGCTCCGGATAGATCTGCGAGTGCGGGGCGTGCCAGACGAATTCCACGGACCGGTCAAACACCTTCGCCAGGTCGTAGCCAGTCATGGGCTGTGCGGTAAGCAATCCAAGTAGCGCGTGGCGCAAGGACATCTCGACGGCGCGTTTTCCTTTCCCTTGAGCGAACCCCGTTCCGCGGCAGCCCTCGTGGCGTGCTGCATCCAGCAGCGTACTTAAGTTTATACCTATGAGGTAACGTAACCCGGGTCGGCGAAGTTGCTGCGAACCGACGCAGGAGCCGCTGTCGCGTGTCCCCGGGCTTACGTCCGCGAAGACGCGGGCTGCTACATTCCGGCGATGAGCTTTTCCACCCGCTCGTCAACGGAGCGGAACGGGTCCTTGCACAACACGGTGCGCTGCGCCTGGTCGTTCAGCTTTAGGTGCACCCAGTCCACGGTGAAGTCGCGGCGCCTCTCCTGCGCCCGGCGGATGAACTCGCCGCGCAGCTTGGCCCGCGTGGTCT
>Ga0335075_10002308_pt1 | contig 30796 bp, 30 predicted proteins | sample Lox_Sample_24_FD_206723 | JGI IMG/M metagenome (GOLD analysis project Ga0335075, IMG submission 206723) | Soil microbial communities from Loxahatchee National Wildlife Refuge, Florida, United States - Lox_Sample_2.4 | ecosystem: Environmental > Terrestrial > Soil > Wetlands | place: USA...
AAGGTCGTAGCCGTCCGCGGTGACGGGCCCGTTTTCACCTCTGGCGCGGACCTGAAAGAGGTCGCTGAGCGTTTCGTGACAACGGGGAAGTTCGTTCCGGAGGCCCGCCGCCGGCTTCCGGGACTGCCGCGCGCATGGTACTTCCCGAAGCCGCTCATCGCTGGCGTCCACGGTTTTGTCGGTCCCGAAGGACTGCACTTCCTCACGTTCTGCGACTTCGTGATCGCTGCGGAAGGGACCCGGTTCAGCTACGAACATTCGCGGATCGGCACAGGATGGCCGACAGGCGAGCCGCTGGCCTTCTATTTCCCGATCCGCGTGTTCAAGAAATTGCTGATGATGGGGGGCTGGTTCGACGCGCAGACGGCACACGACCTGCACTTCGTGCAACGCGTCGTCGCCCCGGCCGATCTGGTCACCGAACTCGGAAGCTGGGCGCAGGACCTGGAGATGATACCGAGCGAAGGGATCCGCGCGGCCAAGCTCGGCATCCACCGGCAATACGAGGCCATGGGCGTGGCAGCCATCGAACTCACGAAGGAACGCGGCGGCGGAGGCGACCTCACGCCCGAGGACGCCGCCTTCTTCCGGACAGTCCACGAGCGCGGGGTCCGCGCCGCGCTGGCTGGCCGTGACGCCGACTTCAACCAGGACATCGCGAAGATATGAAGGAGTGCTCATGACGCAAATGGTGGCCCACGGGGTGGAAGGGGTCCGGGCACTGCCACTCGGCACGCCGTTCGGCCCCGGCAGCCCAGTAGAGATCACAGCGGACATGGTCGGACAGTTTGCCGATCTGACGGATGACCATCAATGGATCCATGTTGACGCTGAGCGGTCGAAGCGGGAGAGCCCGTTCGGCGGCCCCATCGCCCACGGGTTCCTGACACTGGCCCTGATCCCAAGGATGATGCCTGAGCTGCTCACCTTCTCTGGTTTCGCCATGACAGTGAACTACGGCTGCGACAGGGTCCGCTTCCCGGCGCCGGTTCCGGTGGGAAGCCGGGTGCGCGCCACCGCGGCCGTCAACAGCGTGACAGACATTCCGAACGGCCTGCAGGTTTCCGTGGAGATGACGATTGCCGTTGAGGGTGCCCAGAAGCCTTCGTGCGTGGCCGTGACCTTGATCCGCCACTACAGCAAACGCCCGTGACCACGCGTTCGGCGCGGCGCGGCGCGCGGACCCCGCGGGTAATGCGTCATGGGTAGGCGGAACCGCCTTCGCGACAGGACACGGGAGGCTACCGCGTACGGGGCATGGTGCTCGATCCCCGGGCCGGCCATCGCCGAGTTCTCCGCGATAGCAGACCCGGATTACGTGTGCATCGACTGCCAGCACGGCCTCGTCGACTACACGTCGCTGGTGCCCATGCTGCAGGCGATGGCCCGCTTTGACGTAACCGCCGTCGTACGGGTCGCCAGCCAGGATCCAGCGGGTATCGGTAAAGCGCTCGACGCCGGCGCCGAAGCGGTGATTGTCCCCATGGTGGACAGCCGTGAGGCAGCCGCCCGGGCGGCTGCCTCGTGCCGGTTCCCGCCGCGTGGCACCCGTAGCTACGGGCCCACCCGGGCGGCGCCGATGTTCGGCCCCGATATCGGGGCTCTTAACGATCACGTGCTGTGCCTCGTGATGATCGAGACCGAAGAAGGTGTTGCCAACGCTGACGAGATCGCCGCCACGCCAGGCGTGGACGGAGTCTACATAGGCCCCGCGGACCTGGCCATCAGTCTCGGTGAGACGCCGGGCGGTCTGATCCCCGGACGCCACGCCAGCGCGGTCGAACACATCCTCAGCCGCTGCCGCGCCCACGGCATCATCCCCGGCATCCACGCATACGACGGCGCGACGGCACGCCAATACTCGACCATGGGGTTCCGGATGATCACCTGCGCCGGGGACCTCCGACTGCTGCGCGACGGCGTGGCGCGCGAACTTGGCGTCGCGCGCCACCCCGGCTCCTGAAGGCCAGCCGGATGCGAGGGACCCTCCCACTGCACTACCATGTTCTAACGGGCGTTCAATTTCGCCCGGCTAGTGGCGTCTGGGCAAGGATGCGAGGTATGGCGTGGTAGACACCAAACCCGTGCAGATGGCGATCGCTGATCCGATAGATGTTCCGGTGCCGTCGGCGGCAGCCGCAGTTCTGACTTCGAACGCGCGGCAGTGATGTCGTCTCGCCGTGGTGCCGCGATCGCGGGGGTCGCTGAGTACGCGCCGGAGCGTCACTTCAGTGGGATGGCCAGGTTCACAGTCGAGCAGTGGGCCGACCTTGCCGCACTCGCGCTTGCCGACGCCTGCATCGATAACCGGCAGGTGGATGGGCTGGTATGTGCTCCCGACGTATTCGAGGCAGCGCAACTCGTCCCGGCGATGCTGGCGGAGTACTGCGGATGGAACCTCGCGTTTGCAGAGCGGGTGGACCTGGGCGGTGCAAGCGCGGTCGGCATGGTCTGGCGTGCCGCGATGGCTATCGAGGCGGGTATCTGCCGTACGGTGGTGTGTGCCCTGCCAGCACGGCCCCGCCCTCCCGCGCCGGACGGGGTGCTGGATCTCGGGACAGCGCTGAACTTCTCCGACGAGGCGTGGGGCTCCGTCACGGTCCGTTACGAACGCCCGTATGGCAACATCGGCCCCAATGTCGGCTTCGCGCTCGTCGCTTCGCGCTACGACGCACTAGTTCCCGGAGGCGAGGAGGCGCGAGCCAAACTCGTCGCCGACCAGCGGCGGTCTGCCGCCGCCAACCCTGATGCAGTCCACTTCCAGCGCCCGGTGACCGCATCGGATGTCCTCGCGTCCAAGGTCGTTGTGCCACCGCTGCATCTGCTCGAGATCGTCATGCCGTGCTCTGGCGGGGCCGCGGTGGTCGTCTCCAAGACCGAGGACGTTCGCCCGGACCGGCGGACCGTTGTGGTGTCCGGATTCGGTGAGTCAGCCTCTTTCAAAACGCCGACCTACAGCCGGGACTTTCTGGAAATGCCGCTGCGTGCAGCCGCGCGGCGCGCGTTCGCGATGGCCGGCCTCACCCCCGATCAGATGGACATGGCGCAGCTTTATGACGCGTATTCGATCGCTGTGGTGCTGTCACTAGAGAATGCCGGGTTCTGCGGCCGTGGACAAGGAAACGGCTTCGTGCTCGAGCACGACCTGAGTTTTAAGGGCAGCTTTCCATGTAACACCAACGGCGGCCAGCTCGGCGTCGGGCAGGCAGTCAACGCCGGAGGCATGACGCACATTATCGAGGCGGTCAGGCAAATCCAGGGATCCGCCGGCAGCAGGCAGCTCACCAGGCACGACAAGGCTTTTGTCAGCGGGTCGGGCGGGAGCATGGCCACCCAGGCCGCGCTCATACTGGAAGGGGCTTAAGATGCACGCTGAAGCGGCCGCCTGGGACGTAGCAGCACCATTTTTCGAAACCGCGGCCGCGGGGAAGCTTATGTTGCAGCGGTGCGACGCCTGTTCGGCTATCGTCTACTATCCGCGCCTGCGGTGCCCGGCATGCCTGTCAGCTAACTTGTCATGGGTGGATGTGTCGGGTGAGGGCACGCTCTACGCGTACACCACTCTGAAGGGCATTGATGATGCACTCGTCGGGATCATTGAACTCGCCGAGGGCGTGCGCGTGACGGGGCGCGTGCTGCCAGGCGATAAGGGTAAGGTCGCGGTGGGCGACCCGGTGAGGTGGATCGCCGCGGCGGCCGCCTCGGAGGATAGCTGCCAGGTGCTCACCTTCGCGCCCGTCGGGGGTTCCCAGCGATGACCGGACGCACACCTCACACGGGTAAGGCGATAGCCGTGGCGGAAGACAAGACCGGCGGCCACAAGCCGACGTCCAAGTCACAACGGACGCGGCAGCGGACTCTCGACGCCGCCGCACGGGTGTTCGCGAACCAGGGGTACGCGGACGCCAGCCTGCGTGACATCGCGGAAGCCGCGGGCACCAAAGCCGGCAGTCTCTACTATCACTTCTCATCCAAGGACGAGCTGGTGGAGGAGGTGCTGCGCGCAGCCATTACAGAGATCCATGAGCACGTCCGGCAGGCCGTCGATGCCCTCGGCGCCGATGCTCATCCCGCAGACCGCCTACAGGAAGCGATCAGGGCGCATACCGAGAGCGTCATTGAGCGCACGGATTACGCGAAGGCGCTGCTCCGGATCACCGGTCAATTGCCCGAACCCATCCGGACGGATTACAACCGCTACTCCAGGGACTACGGGGAATACTGGGGGAATCTGTTCCAGCAGGCAGCTGACGCGGGCGAGATTCGCGCCGACCTGGACCTAACTGTCGCCCGCTTGCTCATCATCGGCGCGATGAACTGGACGGTCGAATGGCCAGCGTCAATGTGGTCACCGGCAACGATCGCGACCACCCTGAACAGGATGCTCTTCGAGGGAATCGGCCCCCGGAACCGCCGCGCCTAGGACAGACACGACAAGCGAGAGCCTGGACTGTGGCCCGTAACGGGTGGTCCTGGACGGTAAGCTCACAGGTCGGAAAGCAAGGCCCTCTCGGCCGCGACATGCCCGCGGCCGCCGCAGGGCGCTACGGCAGGCTGTGATGTGCCGAAGCGCCCACCTGGCGCGGCGGCACCCGCAGCCTGGTTAATCATGCAGGACGGTCTCGGGCAGTCCGCCGTGATGGACCCATCCCGCTCTGCGCCAGGACGGGTACACCTAGCGGGCATCCCGCCGCATCTGGCTTGGCTGTGAGGGATGGCGCGGCGCCAACGGCCGGGCCACCGGAGCTGCCTTGCCGGTCGCGGTGATGGGACGCGTCGCCGTTCCTCCCTTCGCTCATCCGGCAACAATCATGCGATCGGATGCCCGGATCAGCCGGACCAGGCGGGTCGATACCGGCTCAGATGGGCAAGGTAGCCGACTACAAGCGTAGCGCCGGGCAGGCCGTCGAGAAGCTGATACAGCATGGTGCCCGGGGTGCGTCCGCGGGAGCAACGGCCGTAGCCGGCCAGGAAGCCGCGACTGCAACTGTGTCCGGTCAGGGGCCTGGAACCCGCGGTACCGGGGTCCCCGCTCACGCTGGCAACATTCTGTGGCCATCTCTCGATCCGGACCTTGCACGCCGCGTTGGCGACCACAGTGACGGTTTCGCCGACCGTGGTGATGTCGCGCCCGTGCTCCGACTTTACTGCCCGGTTTCGGTGCGGGATCAGCTGGTAGGTCACCCTCGAGCGTCGAGTGGATCATGGCTGGGGGCGGGGGTGCCGAATCGGTCGGCTGAGCGCGACCTGGTGCATGGTCGGAGTCATTCGTGCTGGACGGCCCCGTTCGTGACAGTTTCTAACAAGTAACAGATTATTGTATCGAGTGCGGCCTGACGGAAGGACTTCCGTGCTGGTACAAGCACATGTAAAGCCGGGAAGAGAGCTTGCTATAAAACAAAACATCCGTTAGAGTTTAGAAAGGGTAAAGATTCCGGGCTGCAGACAGCGGAAACCAGTAGCTCGACGCAGCGAGGCCGCGACCCATACGAAGGCGCCGACCGAAGGAGTACGAAGACCGTGACCTATGTCATCGCCCAGCCCTGCGTGGACGTGCTCGACAAGACCTGCATCGATGAGTGTCCTGTCGACTGCATCTACGAGGGCAACCGCATGCTCTATATCAACCCCGAAGAGTGCGTCGAGTGCGGCGCCTGTGAGCCGGTGTGCCCCGTCGAGGCAATTTACTACGGCGACGATCTTCCCGATCAGTGGAAGCGGTTCGCCGACATCAGCGCAGAGTTCTTCGAGGATCTCGGTTCCCCCGGCGGCGCGTCGAATCTCGGGAGGATCGGGAGGGACCATCCGTCCGTCGAGGCGCTGCCGGTGCAAGCAGCAGCCCATTGACCGGTGAAGGCAAGCGGCAGCAAAGCCCGCGCTGAGCCGCGGCTTACCGAGGCGGCCGGCTCTCGCGGGTGACCCCGAGGATCGCGGCGGCCCGGCGGCGGAGCTCAGCCTTCACGAGCTTCCCGGTTGGCGTAACGGGCCAGTCTCCAGACTCGGTCCGGAAGAAGTGCTTGGGGATTTTGTAGCGGGCAAGCTTGCCTCGACATGCGCTGCGGAGCATGTCGGAGTCGAACAAACCTTCAGTCTCCACGAATGCAATCACGATCTCACCCCACCGTTGATCGGGGATTCCGACCACGCCGGCATTAATCACCCCTGGGACTGCGGAAGTCAGGAAAAGCTCGACCTCTAGTTCAGAAACGTTTTCGCCTCCCGTCTTAATCATCGCAGCGTAACGACCGCGATAGTAGAGCTGGCCGCTCAGATCAGTCCATCCGTAATCACCGGTATGCAGGAATCCGTCTGCATCGAAGGCGGCGCTTGTCCGTTCCGGCATACGGTAGTATCCGACCATGGTGTTCCAGCCCCGGAAGCAGATCTCGCCTGGCTCTCCGGCTGGCAGGCGTTCTCCCGTCCGATAGTCCCGAATTTGCACCTCTATACCGGGGAACGGGTTTCCGTTTCCGAGCGGCTGCTGTACAGTCGTGCCTGCCCTGGTCATCGTCACGAAATTGCTCGCCTCAGTGAGTGCGTAGACAGTCGAGCATTTCACGCCGAGGGCGGAGAGTTCTGCGAATGCAGCCGCCGTGGTCACCTGCATCTTCTCGATGCTGAGCGGGAGGCCCGTCGCTCGCTGCCCTCGAATGATACCCATGTTGACGATATCGAATCCGCCCATTGCCGTGCAGCGTTCTGTGTTCAGGGTGCTGGCCATACCATCCTGATCTGCAGCCTCGAACAGATAGATTGCGGCGCCCCGCTGGAGGACGCCGAGGAGGTGTGTGATCAGGCCCCCGCCGTGGTGGAAAGGAAGCGTATTGAGGAATCTGTCATCGTCGGTCAGGCCCAGCCTGTCTCCGAAGTAGAAGCTGGTTCCGAGGGCAGCGTCCTGGCGTAGCAGTGCCCCCTTTGCCTGGGCAGTCGATCCGGACGTGTACAACAAGAAAGCCTCTTGCAGTTCCCCCCGTGGGGGCGGCGGACTGCGCGTCTCGAGAAGTGTCTCCAGGCTGTTCTCGCCGGGAACGCGCCCGTCGCGGTTCCACAGGATAACGCTTTTCAAGCGGGGGAGCGCTGTGATCTCGGCGGTCCCGGCGGAGCGGATTCCCGCCCCGGCGAGCTTCGGGGCGAGCTCCGCACCGCGATAGTGAGACGCGGCGAGGAGCAACTCCACCTCGGCTTGCCCGAGGGCGTACTGGATCTCAGGGCTCTCCCATGAGGGATTGAAGGGGACGACGCGCCCGCCGAGATACAGGACGGCGAACACGCTGACTACTGTCTGCCAGCGGTTCCCGAGCAGCAGGCCGACGTGCGTTCCCTGCCGTACACCCGCGGCAGCGAACTGCGCGGCGAGCGCATCGCGCCTTTCTCGCAACTGCCTGTAGGTGATCCGGATGTCGCCATCGGCGATCGCCGTCTGGGCCGGCCAGATGCTGGCACTGCGGTCGAGCATGTCCGCGACGCAACAGCCAGCCCAGGGATTCATCTGGGTGCCTCCAGGCCGGGTCGTCCTGGGTCGTCGTAACGAAGCAGGCGGCGAAGGACTTTGCCGCTCGCGCTCTTCGGGAGCTCGTCGTGGATGACCAGGCGTGTCGGGCACTTGTACGCTGCGAGCTCGACGCGACAGTGAGCGAGAAGGTCGGCCTCGGTAGCGGACGCGCGGGGGTTCATCGCTACGTGAGCGACCACGGTCTCGCCGCGGTCGTCGTCGGCCTCGCCCACGACGGCGACCTCGGCGACCTCCGGATGACGCAACAGAACCTCCTCGACTTCGCCGGGCCACACCGTAAAGCCGGAGGCCACGATCAGGTCCTTGAGACGGTCAACGACATACAGCCAGCCTTGGTCGTCGAGTACCCCGATGTCACCCGTGTGCAGCCAACCGTCGCGGATCGCGTGCCCGGTCTCGCCGCGTGCACCGCTTGGCACTGGCAGCCCGTCCTCACCCACGACTCGGACATCCGTGCCCGCCACTGCCCGTCCGGCTGCGAGCACGCCAGACGCAGGGTCAACCGGCGCCCGCGCTCCGATCGGTGTGCCGGCGGCGATGCCTGTCGACTCAGTCAAGCCGTAACCTTGGTAGATCCGGACACCAGTGGCCTCCTCGAACCGCACTGCGACCGCGGCCGGGACGGCGGCACCGCCACTCGCGGCCTTCGTCAGGGTAGCGAGCTCCCGTCGCGAGGCACCTGCGTTCAGGAGCGAGATAGGCAGTGACCGGCGCGGCCGTGGTCGTCGCGCCGCTGCGCAGGCACGCGCCGAGCGCCGTGTGAGGTTCGAATCTGTGGATCAGCACCAGTGGGCCCCGGCGCCGGCCGCGGCGGCAATGTGTCCCACCAGTCCGCTGACGTGAAACAGCGGAGAGAGGGCAAGGATTACGTCGTCCTTTCCGATACCAAACGTCTCCCGCCAGAGGCGTCCTGCGGTCGCGAGATGGTGGTGGGAGAGCATCGCGCCCTTCGGGGGTCCTGTCGTGCCAGAGGTATAGGCGAGTACCGTGAGGGCGTCAGGCACCGGCGACGACGGCGGGGCGGCGCCTCCGTAGCCGGCGAGAGCCGCAAGCGGTGTGGCGCCGGGCACGTCAGCGCGTGCCGAGGCAGCGAAGGGCCCGCTGGCAGCCCCGGCGAACTCTAGCTCCGAGGTGGTGACCACGAGGTCGAGGGAGGCGCCCGAGGCGAGCGCGATCGCGGCTGACGACTCAAGGGAGATGAGCGCCCGGGCGCCTGAGTCACTCAGGACGGTAGCGATCTCCCTTGGACGCAGCATCGGATTGAGCGGAACGACGACGGCCCCTGCCCGCCATGCCGCGAACATGCTCACGATCAGCTGGGGGTCGTTCTGGAACAACAGCCCGACGCGGTCTCCGGGCGCAACCCCGTGAGCAGCGAGCCCATGAGCCACAGCGGTGCTCAGCTTGTCGAGTTCGCCGTATGAGATGGCGGTGCCGAAGTAATCGATCGCGGTTGACCGGGGATCTGCCCCCGCCAGGGAATCAGTGAGAAGCACTGAATCGCCGGTCTGTCCGGTCATCTCCGCCTTCTTCGCCGACAGCCTGCTGCCGCGCTCAACGGCAACGAATCGTACCGCAGGTGCGCCGACGATCATCGTAACCGTCGGCGCGCTCCCAGGCCCGCAGGGTCACGCCCATCTTACGGACAGGATGATAGCAGCATTGTTTCTAACGAACAACAGAAAGAATCTGAACAATGCGGCATCGAATGCCCATGATCCACTGGAATACAGCGAGAACCTGTTGCCTCAAAGTCTAACGGTTGTTAGTATAAAACTCGCTTGACAGACAGGCGGCGGAACGGGAGAGGGGGCGAGGCATGGGAATCATCGAGCTGAGCCGCACGGCCGTGGTCGCAGTCCACCTGCAAAACGACATCGTCGGTCCGGACGGCGCCTTCGCTCCGCTGTTCCGCGAGCAGGCCGAGCGGGTAGGCGTCCTTTCCGCCGCGGTCCGCGTCCTGGGCGCGGCCCGCTCGGCGGGAGCCACCGTCATCTACACACGCGTGGCGTACCAGCCCGGGTATACCGACCTCGTCGCGAACTCACCGCTGCTCAGCATGGTCGCCGCGAACGATTGCCTTGTCGATGGGACGAACGGCGCCGCCATCCTCGATGAGGCCGCGCCTAAGCCGGGCGACATCGTGGTCACGCAGCAGCGCGTCAGCGGCTTCCACGGTACCCAGCTCGATGTCCTGCTGCGCAGCGCGGGGGTCGCCACCGTGGTTCTCTTCGGCGTGGCGACCAATGTGTCCGTCGAGAGCACGGCAAGGGCGGCGTCCGACCTCGGCTACACCACTGTGGTCGTCTCCGACGCATGCTCGGCGGCATCCGAAGCCGCCCACAACGCCGCGCTCGAGTCGCTCCGATTGCTGGCCACCGTGATGACAAGCGATGAACTGGTCGGGGCCTTCGGCCACCAGACGGCCGGGGCGGTCCGCGATTGAAACTGCCGGTGATCCGCGGCGCGATGCCGGCGCCGGGCCATGCCCCTTTCATGCAGCGGTCTTTGCGCCGCCTTGACTGAATGATCACGTGGAGGTAATGACATGGACATCTCCGGCACGGTCGCCATCGTCACCGGGGGGGCATCCGGGATCGGTGAGGCCTCGGCACGCGCCCTAGCCGAACGGGGCTCCCGCTGCGTCGTCGTCGATCTCGACAACGACAAGGGCCGGAAAGTCGCCTCAGATATCGGCGGCATTTTCGTTCGGGCGGATACGGCAGACGCCGGGGCTGTGCAGGCGGCCGTCGATGCGGCGACGGGCCCCGAACCGCTGCGGATCCTGGTGAACGCCGCAGGCATCGGGTACGGCGAGCGGACGGTTGACCGCCACGGCAAGGCGTTCGATCTCGACGCCTTCGAGCGGGTCATTCGCGTCAACCTCGTCGGAACGTTCAACGTCCTGCGGCTAGCGGCGGCTGCCATGGCGAGAACACAGCCGGTGAACGGCGACGGGGCGCGCGGCGCCATCATAAACATCGCGTCTGTCGCCGCCTACGAGGGGCAGATCGGCCAGGCGGCGTACTCCGCGTCCAAGGCCGGCATCGTCGGCCTGACCCTTCCCGTTGCCCGGGACCTGGCGGCAGTGGGCATCCGCGTCAACACGATCGCCCCTGGCCTGATCGACACCCCGATCTACGGGCAAGGCCCCCAAGCGGAGCAACTCAAATCCCGCCTGGCGCAGGGCGTCCTGTTCCCCGCGCGCCTTGGCGTTGCCGGCGAGATCGCTTCAATGGTGCTCGAACTCGTGCGTAACGACTACGTGAACGGCGAGGTCGTCCGTGTCGACGGCGGTATTCGCATGTCGGCCCGGTGAGGCAGACGTGACGGGAAAGGTGCTCACGCAGGTCCACGGGCGGGTCCTGCTTGTCACGTTGAATCGCCCGGATGCCCGGAATGCCGTTGATGCTGATCTGGCGGCCGAGCTTGTACTGGCGGTTGCGAGGCTGGATGGTGATGACGACCTGACCGTCGGCGTTATTACCGGCGCCGGCCGGGGGTTCTGCTCCGGGATGGACCTGAAGGAATTCGCGTCCGGCACCTCCTCGGACGAGTTCGCGAGGTTTCTGCAGCGGGGAAGCGTCAAGCCGCTTGTCGCGGCGGTGGAGGGCTTCGCCGTGGCCGGGGGACTCGAGATCGCGCTTTGCTGCGACATCATCGTCGCGGCCCGGCGAGCCAGGCTCGGGATCCCCGAGGTCGGCGTCGGGCTCTTCGCCGCTGGCGGAGCGATCGCCCGCATGCCGCGGCGCGTGCCCTTCGGAGCTGCGGCGACTCTCGCGCTGACCGGCGACCCTATCGACGGCGAGGAAGCCTATCGGCTCGGCCTGGTGGACAGGCTGGCAGAAGATGGACAGGCGGCGAAGATGGCGCTCGAACTCGCCGCCCGAATTGCGCAGAACGCGCCGCTCGGGCTAACGACCACGAAACGGCTGCTGCGGGACGGCTTCGGGCTGCGTGACGACGCGTTCTGGGAGCTTCAGGCACCCTACATCGAGCGCGTCTTCGGCTCGCAGGACGCGCTGGAAGGAGCGCGCGCGTTCGCGGAGCGCCGCTCGCCGGTCTGGACCGGCCGCTGAGCCCCGCATTGACCCGCCGCTGTAGCCACGTTATTCTAACAAGTGTTATATTTCTTTCGTCATGAATGGGAGAGACGGCCTCGTGGTCGCCGAAAAGAAGATAGACCCCCGCGGTGCCGGACTGCGTGCTGAGCTGCTCAAGCTCGCCGACGAGGAGCTTATGGTCGGGCATATCCTGACCTCCCTCGCCGGCTGGGGACCGGAACTGGAGATAAATCTGGTCTTGTCCTCGGCAGGCCAAGAAGAGCTCGGCCACGCGCGGCTCTTCTACAGCATGCTGTACGGGGACGATTCAGATGCCATCAATGCGGCCATCTACCGCCGCGACGCGCCTGAGTTCAGGTCCTGTGCACTGGCCGAGCGGTACGCCGAAGATTGGGGCGAGCTCGTCGTCAAGCAGTACCTGTACGACACTGCCGATGACTACCGGCTGACGGCACTGGCCTCAGCAGGGATGGACCCGGCGGCGATCGAGGGGGTACGGGCAGAAGAGCGGTTCCAGCGCGAGTTCTGGTCGTACTGGTTCCAGCGCATCGCCTCGGCGGGCATTCCGGCTCGCGAACGCCTCCAGCGTGCACTTACCTCGCTATGGCCACTGACCGGAGCCCTGTTCGAAGTTGAGAATGGAGTGTCCGGGAACCGGGCGGCGCTTTCCGGCGCGCGCGAGGCCTGGCGCGACTCGGTCAGGCTGCACTGCGCGGAGCTGGGGCTTGAACTGCCCGATACGGCCACAACGGAGGCCGACGGGGATGGCCGCAAGCGGGTGCTGGCCGAGCTCCGATCTGTCCACGATGATGCGCCGGGCCAGTGGTGAACTCGGCGGCGGCCGGATGCGGACCCGGGAAATCCCCGAACGATAGTGAGAATGTGGCGCAAGGATCGGGCCAGGCAGGAGGGCTCCCGCTTGCTCCAGGTATCGGAAATCAGATGCACCCAGTGCGCAGGATCCCGGGCAATCTCTTGTCGCAAAATCTAACAAGTGTTAGCATTCGGGTATGAGCACAGAGGTGATCCCAGTGCCGCCGAGCGCCGAGGCCGAGGGCGTGGCCGCGATCGCGGCGCGGGTGGCGGCAGGCGGGAAGTTTGAGCCATGGCAGGAGATTCCCGAGGTGTACGCCCAGGAGGCGGCACGCATGATGGAATTTCACATGACAAGCGAGCTGATTGGCTCCGCGCACGAATACCGGTGGGTCGCGCGAGCGCCGTCCCTCGAGGCGAAACTGGTGATGTCGGCCAAGACCCAGGACGAGGTCGGGCACACGCTGGCGCTCATCCGGGTGTGCGAAGATCTCACCGGCAAGTCCCGCCGTCAGTACATGGAGGAGATACTCGAGGGCCCGCCTCGATTCATGAACATCTTCCACTACCCGTGGGACGACTGGGCCGATCCGGCAATCGCCTCATGGCTCGCCGACGGTGCCGAGATTAAGCGGCAGACAACGCTCCTGCGCAGCAGCTACGGCCCGTACGCGCGCGCGATGAAGAAGATCGTCAAGGAAGAGGGCTTCCACCATCAGGCTGGCCGCTACCTGGTCCGGCGGATGGTCGACGGCGGGCCGGCTCAGCGCCAGCGCGCACAGCGGGCCCTCGATCGCTGGTGGCCGCGAATCCTCGCCATGTTCGGGCCCAGCGGCAGCGCCTCGCGGCACGGCGAGGTGATGCTGGCGTTCCAGCTGAAGCTCTCGAGCAACGAGGATCTTCGCCAGTCCTTCCTCTCTACATTCGTCCAGAAGATCATCCAGATGGGGCTGGAGATCCCGGACGACAAGTTGCGGTTCGACGAGGAAACAGGCGTATGGCACTACACCGAGCCCGACTGGGACGAGTTCCGGAGCCTCTTGCGCGGCGGCAGCCCCTACGGCGAGGAGGTTCAGCGCAAGCTCCGCAACGCACGCCGGGGTAGTGCGTGGTTCCTCGATGCGGTCTGGGCGGCGTGAGGTGGACAGCTACCACGTCTATGAGATCTTCGAGAGCAGCGAGCCGGGCGACGCCTTTGTGCACGTCGGTGACATCGAGGCACCGGACCCCGAGGCTGCCCTCTTTTTCGCGAAGGAACAGTTCCTCCGCCGGGAGCCCGCGTCCGGGCTGTGGGTGGTTGATCGCCGGGACATTCATGCCGCGGAGTGGCCTTTCGAAGTGCTCAACAGCGGCTCGCTTAAGCGTTACCGCCGGACGCCCGGCCGATCGGGCCGCGCCAGCCCAAGTGCTAGCCCGGCGTCGGATCGCGACGAGCGCGACGACGCGGACGAAGAGAGTGAATGATGACCACGGCAGAAGGACCGGAGACCGGAATCGTCCCGGCGAGCAGCGAGGGCAGGATCTGGAGGTTCGCCGATGACGCGTTCCGCCCGACAGCTACACCCGGGATGCGCCGGCGTGTGATCACCGGTGACGGCATGTCGCTTGCCTTCTGGCGCATCAAGAGCGGCGCCGGGCCTACGCCTTACGGCGGTCACCCCGACAACGAGCAGTTCGGCATGGTCATCGCCGGGGAACTCGACTTCCGTCTCGGGTCGCGGGAACGCGTCAGGCTCGGCCCGGGCGACGTGTACTGGGCGCCGACAAACCTGCCGCACGGCGACAGCCTGTTCGCCGGCGACCCCGCGAGGGACAACGAAGTGTGGATCCTCGACATATTCCAGCCCGTGCGGGAGGAGTACCGGAATGGCTGACTGGCGCCTTGCCGTCGACATCGGTGGTACGTTCACCGACCTGGTCCTGCTTGACGCGGAATCCGGGCGTGTGGTCGTGGACAAGACCCTGTCGACGCCGGCGCGCCCGCTGAATGGCGTGCGAGACGGCGTGCGGCAGGTCCTCGCCAAGGCAGGTGTGGCGCCGCGTGATATCGCGGCGCCGATCGTGCACGCGACGACCCTGATCACGAACGCACTGATCGAGGGCAAGACCGGCAAGGCGGCTCTGGTCACGACAGCGGGCTTTGGCGATACGCTGCTGATCCGCTCAGAGCATCGCTACGACATGTACGACCTGCAGATCGAGTTCCCGGCGCCGCCGATACCGCTTGAGATGACCTTCGAGATCAGCGAACGCTCGCGGGTAGACGGCACGGTGCTCACCGAGCCGTCTACCGAGGACATCGCGAAGCTCGCCGACGGCATAGCGGCGGTGGGTGCCGAGGCGGTTGCCGTCTGCTTCTTGCACGGCTATGCGGATGGCCGGAACGAGCGCCTAGTCGCCGACGGGCTCGCCGCCAGGCTGGCGGTCCCAGTGTGCACCTCGCATGACGTGGCCCCCCAGATCCGCGAATACCCCCGTATGGTGACCACCGCGTGCAACGCCGCCACAATGCCCATCATCGGTCCCTACCTCGACGAGCTTCAGGAGTGGCTGCACCAGGAGGGCTTCGCCGGCAAGGTGCTGATGATGCTGTCGAACGGAGGCGTGATCTCGGCCGATGATGCTAAGCGGCTGCCGATCCGCCTCGTTGAGTCGGGACCGGCGGCTGGGGCGCTGGCCGGTGCCTGGTACGCGCGCCGCCTTGGCGAGGAACGGCTGCTCTGCTTCGACATGGGCGGCACGACCGCCAAGTCATGTCTGATCGAGCAGGCCGACCCGCAACTGACTACCGAATTCGAAGTCGCCCGGGTTTACCGCCACAAGAAGGGCTCGGGTTTCCCGGTGACTGTGCCCTCCGTCGACCTGGTCGAGATCGGCGCCGGAGGGGGCAGCCTGGCCCGGGTCGACGACCTCGGGCTCCTCAAGGTTGGTCCCGACTCCGCGGGCGCCGATCCGGGGCCGGCCTGCTATGGCCTCGGCGGACAGCTTCCGGCCACGACCGACGCTGACCTGCTGCTCGGTTACCTCGACGCCGCATACTTCCTCGGCGGTGACATGCCGCTGGACTTCGCCGCCGCCGAGGAGACGACTCGCAAGGTCGCCGAGGCGATCGGCGCGACGGTGGGGGACACATCCGCGGGCATCCACGCGGTCGTCAACCAGAACATGGCAGCCGCGGCCCGCATGCATGCCGTCGAGCGCGGGGCGGACCTGCGCGGCGTCCCGTTGATCGCGTTCGGGGGCGCTGGCCCGGTCCACGCGTGCGGAGTCGCCGATCTGCTCGAAGCGAGGCGGGTGATCTTCCCCGTCAACGCCTCCGTGCTGTCGGCGTTCGGCACGCTGGTCAGCCCGGTGCGCATCGACCTGGCGCGCTCGATGCTCAGCGTGCTAGACGAGTCCGTCTCGGCCGAGCGCGACAAGCTGCTGGGGGACATGCAAGCCGAGGGCCGGACGGTCCTCGGCGCAGCCGGGGCCGATCCGGGCGCGGTCCGCTTCCGCTATGGCATGGACGCCCGCTACCGGGGCCAGGGCAACGAGGTCACCGTCTGGCTTGGCGACGGTGACGGGTGGCCGGCGTCGCTGGCAGAAACACTCGAGACCTTCGCTGCGGAGTACGAGCGGGTGTTCGGGCTGCGCATCCCTGACGTGCCGGTTGAGGTCGTGACCTGGCGGATCGCGGTGTGGGCGCCGCCGCCGGCCGCCGAGAGCGCGGAACTGCCCGCCGCCAGTGGCGCGCCGGTGCCCCACCGTATGCGCCGCGCCAGGTTCGACCGCGGCACGGCGACGGTGGACGTCCCGGTCTACCGCCGGGAATCCCTCGGCTCAGGGGCGACTATCGCAGGCCCGGCATTCATTGAAGAGCGCGAGACGACGGCGGTGATCCGCCCGGAATGGACGGTGACCGTGGCCACGGACGGGGCGCTCATCGCGGTGAAGGAGAGCAGAAGATGACGGGCACAATCGACGCGATCGAGCTTGAAGTCCTATGGGGCAGCCTGATCAGCACGGTCAACGAACAGGCCAGGGCACTGCAGCGCGCCGCGTTCAGTCCGATCGTCCGAGAGGCCGGCGACCTGGCCAACGCGCTGTTCGACCGGGACGGCCGGATGGTCGCGCAAGCGGTGACCGGCACGCCCGGGCACATCAACTCACTCGCGCGCGCTGTTGCCGCGATGCTCGAACGGTATCCAGCCGAATCCCTCGCCCCGGGAGACGTGCTGATCACCAACGACCCGTACAAGACCGCCGGGCAGCTCCTGGACGTGACGGTGCTCAGCCCAGTTTACCGGGGCGGCCGGGCGATCGCCTTCTTCGGCTCGACTATCCACCACACCGATGTCGGCGGTTACGGCATCGGCGCCGGTGCCCGCGACGTTTTCGAAGAGGGACTGTGGATCCCGATCGTCAAGCTGGTAAGGGCAGGGGTCCGGAACGAGGATGTCTGGAACTTCATCCTCTCCAACGTCCGCCAGCCCGAGCACATGGCCGGCGACCTGCACGCCCAGATCGCCTCGGGCCAGGTTGGGGCGCAGCGCCTGCAGACGCTGTGCGATTCGCGCGGGTTTGACGACATCCAAGATCTCGCCGACGAGATCATCCGACGCTCGGAAGAGGCCACGCGCCGTTCGATCCGGGCGCTGCCCGCCGGCACATACCGCGCCCATTCCGTGCTCGACCTAGCCGACGGCAGCGAGATCGACATCCACGTAGCCGTCACAGTGGACCCGGATCGCGGCGAGATCCTCGTGGACTACTCAGGCTCCTCGCCGGCCAGCCCGGCAGGTATCAACGTGGTCAAGAACTATACGCACGCCTACACCACGTTCGCGATCCGCAGCGTCGTCAACCCTGAGATCCCGAACAACCACGGAAGCCTGGCGCCGATCAAGGTGGAGGCTCCGGAAGGCTCGATCGTCAACGCCGTCCCGCCGGCACCGTGCACGGCGCGCCATGTCGTCGGGATGTTCCTGCCGATGCCGCTGCTAACTGCCCTTGCCGAAGTCAAGCCCGACGGGGTGCTGGCCGAAGGTGCCGGCGCAGTGTGGACGATGCAGGTCAGCGGCGCGAACGAGGACGGGACGCCATTCATCACCGCGATGTTCACCTACGCGGGCGGAGTCGGCGCCAGAGCAGCGAAGAACGGGCTGAGCGCCACGTCATACCCGACCGGGGTATCGGCCGTGCCGCTGGAGGTTGTGGAGGCCTCGGCGCCGGTGCGCTTCCTGCAGAAGACACTGCGCCCTGGCTCGGGGGGAGCGGGAAAGAGCGACGGAGGACTCGGCCAGGTCATCGAGTTCACAGTCGACACCCCCCGGCCATGGCAGCTCAACGCGGTCACGAGCCGGATACGGCACGCCCCCCGCGGCCTGCTGGGCGGCCTGCCGGGCGCGCCAGGGCGGTTCCTGGTCAACGGCAAGCCGGTCACCACGCAGGCGCGGATCACGCTGCAGCCGGGTGACGTGGTGCGGCTCGAACTGCCCGGCGGAGGGGGCTACGGTGCCCCGGAACGGGCACCGGAACCCGTCCAGGCATGACGCCCACGCTCGCGGGGCGGTGGCGGCAGGCCGTGGCGGCACGCCCCGACGCGACTTTCCTCATCTTTGAGGGTCCCGGTGAGACGGTGGCCTCCTGGTCGTACGCGTCTTTCGACATGCAGGTGTCCCGCGTAGCCGCCGGGCTGGTCCGGTGCGGGGTCGATCGCGGCAGCGCTGTGCACATGGCGCTGACGAACGGCCCGGCGTTCGTTGCGATCTGGCTCGCGGCGGCGCGCCTCGGCGCGTGGATCGTGCCTTCCGACCCGGCATCGACCCCTCCTGAGCTTGCCGGGCACATCAGCCGCACCAAGCCAGCCGTGGGTATCTGCTCGACTGCGCGAAGGGCCGCCTATCTCGACGCGCGCCCTGGCATGCCGGTCGTCGCTATTGACGACCACGACACCTCGCTTGAGGCGCTCGCCGGCCCGTCGGCCGGGGGAGCAGCTCATTCCGAGCCTGCGCCGCGCGACCGGGCCGCAGTGATGTTCACCTCGGGCACGACGTCGATTCCGAAGGGCGTGGTGATCACGCAGGCGAACTACGCGTTCGCGGGCGATGTCATGGCGGCCGCAGCCCAGCTTGGCCCAGGGGACAGGCAATTCGTTGTGCTCCCGCTGTTCCACGCGAATGCGCAGTACTACTCGTTCGCGTCGGCAATCTCCGCGGGCGCCAGCGTGGCTTTGATGCACTCCTTTTCCGCGTCGCGATTCCTGGGCCAGGCCGCCCGCCATGAGGTGACTCATGCCAGCCTGTTCGCCGCGCCTATGCGGATGATCCTGGCCCGGGGCGCTAACCCCGTCAGCGGACTGCGCCTGCGCCATTGCTGGTATGCGCAGAACGTGACCGATGCACAGTACGAGCAGCTCGCGGATCTTCTCGGGTGCGCGCCCCGGCAGCTCTACGGGATGACTGAGACCATTCCTGCGGTCCTGGCCAATCGGGCACTGCATCCGGTGCCCTCAGCCATCGGCGAGCCGACGCTTGGCTGCCAGGTCGACCTGCGCCGTCCCGACGACGGCGGACAGGTCAGTGACGGTGAGGTCGGCGAGATCGTCGTCGGCGGAGAGCCCGGCCGCACATTGTTCGCCGGCTACTTCGATGACCCGGTCACGACCGCGTCGGCCTTCTGCGACGGCTGGTTCCTCACCGGCGACCTCGCGCGGCGTGACCACGACGGCCGCTACACATTCGTCGGCCGCCGCAGCGACATATTGAAGGTTGCCGGCGAGAACGTGTCGGTCGTCGAGGTCGAAAGTGTGCTCGCCCAGCACCCGTCGGTGCTCGAGGCCGCCGTGATCGGCGAGCCAGATCCGGTCCGCGACGAGGTGCCAGTAGGCTACGTTGTGCAGCAGCCCGGCGCGGCGCCGGTCACCCCAGAGGAGCTGATCGCCTGGTGCAATGACCGGCTCGCGAAGTCGAAGAGGCCGCGCCGCATCGAGGTGGTGACCGAGCTGCCCCGCACCTCGGTGGGAAAGATCCGGAAGTTCGCTCTCCGCGCGTCCACGAGTACCGCAGCCTCCTAGTCCGCGCAGAGCCTCCGGGAGCCATCTCAGCCGAGGGCTGCCGGAGCGCTCGCATCGGCGAGCGCGATGATCTCCGCGCGCTCGTCATGCAGGATGAGCCACGCTGGAATACGAGGACGTCAGTCCGTCGCCTCCAGCGCCACCGCATACCGGGCTCGCGCCTGAGCCTCAAGAGCCGGAAGGTGCGCAGTGGGGAACAGGCCCGGGCTCGGTATGTAGTCACGCAGCAGCCTTTGGGCCAGGCTGACCTTATGGATCTCGGTTGCCCCGTCCGCGATGCCCATGTGCAAGGATTCCATGACCCATCGCCCCAAGGGCATTTCCGCCGACACACCCAGCGCGCCGTGTATCTGCACTGCGCGGGCGGCGATATCCATGAGGACTTTCGGCATGGCCGCCTTCACCGCGGCGATGTCGGCGCGCACCCGACGGTAGTCGTTGTACTGGTCGATACGCCACGCGGTACGGAGCACGAGCAGTCGGAACTGCTCGAGCTGGATCCAGGAATCGGCGATCATCTCCTGGACTAGCTGCTTGTGGCCGAGCGGCTCGCCCTTCGACGTCCGCGAAACCGCCCGTTCGCACATCATGTCGAAGGCCCGCTTCGCCAGGCCCACCGTGCGCATCGCGTGGTGGATGCGCCCCCCGCCGAGCCGGGTCTGCGCAACGCCGAATCCGGTGCCTCGTTCGCCGAGCAGGTGATCCGCTGGCACTCTCACGTTCTGGTACCGGACGTACGAATGACCTCCCTCCCCGTGCTCGTGCCCGAGTACGGGCACGTCGCGCAGGATCGTGATGCCGGGGGTCTCCGCTGGGACGACCAGCGCTGACAAGCGGCGGTGTGGTTCCGCGTCAGGATCCGTCACCGCCATCACGATGAGGAAGGTCGCGTACCGGGCGTTCGAAGAGAACCACTTCTCCCCGTTGATCACCCACTGGCCGCCGTCGAGGACCGCGCTCGTCGAGAACCCGGTGGGGTCCGAGCCGCCCTGCGGCTCAGACATCGAGAAGCTCGATACGATCCGGTTCTCGATCAGTGGCCCCAGGTAGCGGTCTCGCAGTTCCGCGCTCCCGTAATGCGCCAGAATCTCGGCGTTGCCCGAGTCGGGCGCCTGGCAACCGAACACGATCGGGCCGCACTGGGTCCGGCCGAGGATCTCGTTCAGCAGCGCCAGCTTAAGCTGGCCGTACCCGGGACCCCCCAGCTCAGGACCCAGGTGGCAGGCCCACAACTTACGCTTGCGCACCCGGTCTTGCAGCGGCGGAATGAGCCGCTGCCGCACCGGATCGGAGAGATCCCAGGCATTGCCGACGACGAAGTCGAGAGGCTCGACCTCATTGCTGACGAACGCGTCCGCCCAGTCAAGCTCGCGCTGGAAGGCTTCATCTGTCTCGAAGTCCCACGCCATTTGCGCCCTCCTTCAAGTGCGGCCCTGCTAGTGCTCGGACGTGGAATCGTGCGGCCCGCTATCCACTGAGTGGACCAGCATGGGCCTGGCGGAGACGCCGCCGTCGACGACGAGGGTCTGCCCAGTGATCCACGACGCGTGGTCGCTCAGGAGGAAAAGGGCGGCCGCCGCAATGTCTTCCGGCTCTCCGAACCGTCCCAGGGGGATGCTCCCCACGAGCTCGGTCTCCCGGCCTTCCCAGAGAGCCCGGGACATGTCCGTCCTGACGACACCGGGGGCAATGCTGTTCACGCGTACAGCGGGGGATAGCTCGGCCGCGAGCTGGCGCGTCAGGTGAATCACGGCAGCCTTCGTGGCGTTGTAGTAGCCGATCCCGCGGTCGACACCGAATCCTCCGGCCGATGTGATATTTAGGATCACGCCGCCATGCTGCGACATCCAGGCTCGCCAGGCGCTGGCGACCCAGGATACAACGCCGAACTGGTTCACCTTGACGATCTTGTCGGCGCGCGCGGGGTCGAGGTCGACGAGGTTGCCGTAGAACGGGTTCGTCGCCGCGTTGTTGACCAGAATGTCCACAGCGCCGAATGTGCTGATCGCGCAGGCGATCGCCGCCTCAGCTGCCTCGGGGTCTCCCGCGTTGGCTGCGAACGGCACGATCCGTCCGGGGAGGCCAGCCGCCTCGGCGGCGACCTTATCGAGATCCTGCTGTTTGCGAGACGAGATCACCACGTCAGCGCCCGACGCGGCGAGGGCCCATGCGATGCCACGCCCGATGCCGCGCGACCCTCCCGTCACGACCGCAGCTCGACCGCGAAAGTCGCCGCCGGGAAAACTCATCCACTCTCCCTTGCTCGCAGGCACCTGGCGTGGGGTAAGCGCGCCCAGGCGCAGGCGGAAAAGACAATTATTTCCCACGCAAGCAGTCGCGCACTCGCCGCCCGGGCGGACCGTGGTCCTCGCTGTGGACCTGCCCTAGTCGGTCGCGGTGAGCGCCGCGTACTTGGCGCGCTCAGCGGGCAGGTCCATCGGCTGGGCGATCGCGACGTGTTCCTGATCGCCCCACAGCTCGGGCGGGACCAGCCACATGATCTCGATGTCCAGGCCATCGGGGTCGCTGCCGTAAACGCTCTTGTTGCAGCCGTGGTCGAGCACGCTGACTAGGCACCCGGCGGCCTCGAAGCGGGCCCGGTACTCTTCCAGTTCGTCGAGCGAACTGGCCTGCCAGGCGATGTGATGCAGACCGACCCGCCCGCCGCCGTAGCTGGCGCGGCGCCGCTCCGGACCGTCCGGATCGTCTTTGACTGCGAACATGGCGAGGTCATGGTGGTTCTCCGATCCAGGTGCGCGCATGAACGCATACCGGTTCTTCGGTGATTCAATCACGAGCGTGAAACCCAGCACGTCCCGGTAAAAGGCGACGGTGCGGGCAACGTCGCCGACGTTCAGGACCGCGTGGTTCATTGTCTGGATGGGCATGCCTGTGTCTCCTCTTCGCGGGGCTCTTGCCGGCGGCCGACTGCCGCCCACAGCGCTGATGGGGCGATAACGGCGGCGGTGCCCGGTCCGCGAGCCGCGCCAATCACGTCGACGGAACTCTGGCACGCGGGGCAGTACGCAAGCCTGCGGCAAAGCGCCACGCCTCTCTCGCTCACAAGCTGAAGGTCATGCTCGCCGCAGTACGGACAGCAGTGTTCCGCGCCGGGCGCGTCGACGATCACGCCATGCTCTGTCAACTTCGCCCGCCCTGCATCCGAGATATCGTCCGGCCGCCACGTGGCCGCCGACTCCCATGTCACGCTCATGCCAGCCACGCCGTCGAACGCAGCGACACGGTCACGGACGTTCGCCTCGATCAGGAAGCGGGCGGGACAGCCGAGAAAGGTCGGCCGCAGGCGCACCAGTACGCGGAGCCCGTCCGGCAGCGCCTCCACCTCGATATCGTGGATCATGCCGAGATCATCGATGGTCACCGGCAGTTCAGGATCCTCCACTGCCGAGACCGAACGCCTGATCGAATCGACCAGCGCTGCTACGCTCGTCACCGGCCCTGGTCCTGCCATGCCGCACCTCGCCTCGCGCCCTGAAAATAAACGGAACGAGTGTTAGAATATAGTCTCGCGTGGCATCGGGTCAACCGGCCGCCTTGCCCTGGAGGCAGCATGCGAGAAGACGACGAATCGCGGATCATCGAGCGGATCCGCCGGATATCGGGCAGCCTGGCCGGATCGGCCCCGGTGTCCGTCGAGCGGATGACTGGCGGGGCCTCAAGCCTCACGTACTCGGCGCGCATGTCCTGCCCGAGTGGCGCTAGCCGCAGCCAGCAGGCGAAGCTCGTGGTGAAAGTGGCCCCTCCCGGCCTCCCGCCCACGCTCAACCGCGACGTCCTGCGCCAGGCACGGGTGATGCGCGCCCTCGCCCCCAGCGGCGTCCCGGTACCTGTGGTGCTGCACGAGGACCCGGGCCATCCTCCTGGCGAGCCGCCGCTTGTCGTTATGACATTCGTGCCAGGCGAATGCCTGGAGCCTCTCACGCACCCCAACGGCGCTGATGTGCCGGCCCCGGACGTCGTGCGGTCCCGCGCGCTGCATGCCGCCCGCATCATGGCTAGCCTGCATGGCTTCCCGTGGGAATGGGCGAGGCTGGGACCCGAGCCGGCCATGTCGCTGCGGCAGGAGGTCGAGCGGTGGGTGAGGGCGTTCTCGACGGTTCCGGCCGACCTCGCCGCAGGCGCAAGCGAGGCCGGCAAACGCCTGCTGGAAAGCGTGCCGGCACCGCTCTCCCCCGTCCTCGTCCATGGCGACTTCCGGCTCGGGAACATGCTGTGCGAGGCAGGGGAAGTTTGCGCCGTCGTCGACTGGGAGACCTGGGGCATCGGGGATCCGCGCATCGACGTCGGCTGGCTTCTCATGAGCTGCGATGGCCCGAGCCAGCCGCACGCCGCGCGCTCTGACGCCGGAATGCCGTCCCGGGACGACCTGCTCAGCGCGTACACCGCCGACGGTGGCTCCATGCCGGCGCGGATCGACTGGTTCATCGCGCTGAGCCAGTTCCGCGCTGGCGCGATGACTGCCCTGATCCTCAAGCACGATCGCCGACGGGCGGCGAGGGACACCTTCGTGTCCTGGTGGGATCCGGAGATTCCCCAGCGGTTCATCGCGATGGCACGCGACGGCGTCTCCTAACCGGACGGAACCCGGGCGACTACACACACGTTTTCTGTTGCACGTTAGAAAGTTAGCTTCTAGAGTCCAAGCATGGATGAAGTTGAAAGGCCTGCCCGGAATATCCCGCTAGTGGACTACCTGGAGCTCGCGCCGCAGCCTCACCTGGTCGCGAACGAGTGCACCCAGTGCGGCGCGCGCTACGTGGACCGGCGCAATGGCTGCGCGTCCTGTTCCGGGACGACGTTCCGGCGGGTGGCGCTGCAGACCGCTGGAGTGATCGTCTCGTACACGCTCGTCCACATCGCAGCCCCCGGGCTGCCCGTTCCCTACGTCGCCGCCATCGTGGACTGCGGCGGCACATGGGTGCGAGCCAACCTGGTAAACGTCGAACCCGACCCGGCGCGCATCGAACTGGGGGCAAAGGTTCGGCTGGTCCCCTTCTCGCTCGGGACGGACGCAGCCGGCACAACCGCTATCGGGTTCGGGTTCGAGCCCGTCGTTTCGAGGGGGTCGGCTGATGCCGCTTGATGATGTCTGGATCCTCGGGATCGCGATGACGAAGTTCGGCAAGCACCCGGACAAGGACGTCGTTGACCTCGGGGCGGAAGCAGTTTCCCGGGCGCTGTCCGACGGCGGGATGACCATGCGCGACATCGGTTTCCTCGCGGCCGGCAATATGCTCGGCGAGCACAATTTCGGCCAGACCCTGCAGAAGCAGATAGGCCAGACCGGCATCCCGGTATTCAACGTGACCAACGCGTGCGCCACCGGGGCCACCGCCTTGAAGGCGGCGATCATGGCGATCCGGGCAGAAGAATGCCGGGTCGCTCTGGCGGTCGGGGTGGAGAAGATCGCCGGCGCCGGGCTGCTCGTCGGCGGCCAGCGGCAGGACATGCCTGCGGAGTGGCGGCCGTCCGGCCGGGTCGGCGCGGTGGCCCCGCTCGACGGCCGCGTCGGCACCGACACGATGCCCGGGATCTTTGCCCAGGCTGGCATGGAATACGCGTACCGGTACCCGGGCGCCACCTTCGAAGTTTTCGCCCGCATCAGCGAGAAGAATCACGCGAACTCGACGCTCAACCCGTTCGCGGCGTACAGCAGGCGGTTCTCCCTCGAGGAGATCATGAACGACGTGATGGTCGCGTATCCCAACACGCGGCCCATGTGCTCGGCCAACTGCGACGGGGCTGCCGCGGCCATCGTGGTGTCCGGAGCCGTGCTCCGAACCCTTGACCCGGAGCAGCGGCGGCGAGCCGTGAAGGTCTCCGCCTCCGTGCTGGCGTCAGATCCCTGGACCGAGGGCTGTAACGCGCTTCCCGATGTCAGCACCATCACGCGGCAGGCCGCGACCAAGGCCTATGAGCAGGCCGGCGTGTCCCCGCAGGACCTGGACTTGGTCGAGCTGCACGACTGCTTCGCCACCGCCGAACTGCTCCATTACGAGAACCTCCTCCTGTGCCCGCCTGGGGAGGCCGTGCCGTTCTTCGAGTCGGGCGCGCCCACCCGCGACGGCGCCACTCCAGTGAACGTGTCGGGCGGGCTGGAATCCAAGGGCCACCCGATCTCCGCCACCGGCATTGCCAGCATCTGGGAGATCTGCCATCACCTGCGCGGCGAGGCGGGCCCACGCCAGATCGACGGAGCGAAAGTCGGGCTCGCTCATGTGTACGGCCTCGGCGCTAGCTGCGGAGTGCATATCCTCGAGCGCCCGGCGGTGCCGGTATGACTCACACTCCCGGTGCGGACAGCGGCCTCGCCGGCCGCGTCGCGATCGTCACGGGTGCCGGGCGCGGCATTGGACGCTGCCACGCGCTGCTACTCGCCAGCCACGGCGTCAAGGTCGTCGTCAACGACTATGGCGGCTCGGCTGGGGGCGCGGGCCACGACACAGCCCCCGCCAACTGCGTGGTGCAGGAGATACGGGACGCCGGCGGGCAGGCCGTCGCCAACACGGACGACGTGGCGGACTGGGACGGGGCCCGGCGGCTCGTTGAGACAGCAATCGACGCGTTCGGTGCCCTGGATGTCCTGGTCAACAATGCCGGCTTCGTCCGCGACCGCATGCTGGTCAACATGAGCGGAGCCGAATGGGACGACGTCATGCGCGTTCACCTCCGCGGTCATTTCTGCCCCACACGACACGCCGCGGGCTACTGGCGCGACCAGTCGAAGGCCGGCCAGCAGCCGAAGGCATCGGTGATAAACACCACATCGACCTCCGGGCTGTTCGGCAAGGTCGGCCAGATCAACTACGGCGCCGCGAAGATCGGCCTGGCGTCCTTCACGATGATCGCCGCGACGGAGCTCAGCCGCTACGGAGTCCGGGTAAACGCGATCGCCCCAGCCGCCCGCACGAGGCTGACCCAAGGACTCGGGGGAGTGGTCGACGAAGAGGTGCCCGAGGGAAAGTTCGACGAGCTTGACCCGGCGAACGTATCTCCCATGGCCGCGTACCTCGGTTCCGCGCACTGTCGCATCACCGGCAAGGTGTTCCTCGTCGTCGGCAGTCAGGTACACCTTTTCAAGCCCTTTTCGATCGTCGACCGGATCGAGACGACGGGCCGCTGGACCGTGGCGGATCTCGCCCGCGAGGCCGAGCGCTTCGCTGAGGTCGAGTTCGACGTCGGCGACACCTTCGGCTTCTGAGTGAAAGGAGGATGCCTGTGGTGTGTACGGGAAGTCGCTTCCGGAGCTGCTGATCAACCATGCACTCCAGGCTTCGGATCGTGTCTTCTTGCAGGACGTGTCTGCATACTCGGCTGCCAATCCGGGTGGCGGAGCCGAGGCGCCTCAACGCCGGGTACTTCAACCGCTCGAAGCCAACCGCGACGTCGCCCGGACAGCTGGTTGTACTTCCTCGACCCGGATGAAGGGCTGCGTGCGCCGCGCGGGGGAGCACATCTCCCTCTGCAGGTCGGGCGACTGGTGGATCAGCACCCAGAGTCGAGGCACCGCGCGTGCATCGGCATTCCCTCGGAGCTGAGGGAAGAGGATGTCAAGATCTTCGTACAGCGGGCGGCGGCCCAGCCCTGACCGAAACGCGCTCTTCGACTACGTGGTCGGGATCATGCCGCGACTCATGATCCCCAGGTACATCGAGTTCGTGCCCCTCATCCGAAGACACCGAACCAGCGCGTCCAGAAGTCAGGCATCCGCAAGCAGCCGCTGAACGAGTGCACCTGGGACGGGCACGCTCACGGCCTCGGGGCCCCAGACGGTGAAGCGCTGAGCCGGGCCACTCGCGCCCACGGTCAGTGCCGCGTAGCCGTACTCGCGTGACCGCCCGGCACGGGAGGTCCATGATGTCGCCCGGGCCGCGGTTGCCGTCGGCGTCGAGGGAATCTGGATCTGCGAGATGGCGACGTTCGACGCGTTCGCGCTACCGCGATCGTCGCCGCCGAGGTACAGGATGCGGCGCGCGTGACGATCGGTCCGCTGCCAACCGGCCTGCGCGATCCGGTCGCGCTGGCTTGGGGCATAGCCACCGCGACCGAGGAAGGCGCCCGGCAGGCCGACCCGGCGGCTGGGCAACTCCTGAGCGATCACGGGAGCTGAATACCGTCCGCGAACCGCTGAAGAGCCGCGCCGGTAAGGCGATCGCCTCTGCGATCGCCCTCGCCATGTCCGTCGGCGGCCGCCCGATGAGCCGACGGAGGTCGCCGCCGTCAACCAACAGCTCGTCCGCGCCCAGGGAACGCTCAACGCCCGCCCATAGCGCCGCGGCGGCCGCCGGATAGCCCTTGCCCGCCAGGAACTGCTCGTATTCGTCGGCCGGCATGTTGTGCCAGGAGACGTCCTCGCCCGTCTGGCGGCTAAGCTCCGCAGCGAACTCCGCCATCGTGAAGGCGTTATCGCCGCCCAGCTCGTATGTCGCGCCCTCGTGCCCGGCCGAGGTCAGAACACGGGCGGCCGCGTCGGCGAGGTCGGCCCGGGTAGCAGCACTGATCCGCCCGGTTCCCGAGGCGCCGACGATCCGCCCCTGCCTGCGATACCTCCCGATCAGGGCGGTGAAGTTCTCCATGTACCACCCGTTACGCAACAGCACGAACGCGCTGCCACCCGACCGCAGGGACTCCTCCGTCTCCCGGTGCTCCGCGGAGAGTCCGGAGGAGTTCCTGCCGGCAGCGGCGAGGCTGGTGTACACGATCAGCCCGACGCCGACATCCCGAGCCGCCTCGATCGCCTTGCGGTGGTGGGCTGCCCGGCGGCCGAACTCGCTGCTGGCCACGAGCAGCAGCTTGCCCGCTGTGTCGAACGACTTCCTGAGGGAGGCCGGGTCGTCGTAGTCGATCGGCGCGACCGCGAACCCATTGGACGCGAGCGCATCCAGTCGATCGGGATTGCGGCCCGCCGTCACGATGTCGCTTGCCGCGATACCTCGGCGGACCAGCGCATCGGCCGCGAGACGGCCTAGGTGGCCGGTTGCGCCTGTAACGACGACTCGCATGGTAGCCCTCCATCCGCGTCCACTCAATCTAACGACCATTCAGCAAGTAGAAGGCGACCGCTGCGTCCAAGCCAGGCCCCTACAACATCATTGCACGCGCTCACGTCAAGAAGCTAACGACCGTCCTGAAATGCTGCCGCGCCTGCCGTCGGCGGATACCATCCCTTAGGACGTCGGGATCAGGGAGCTAGCCGCTTCTCTCAAGGCCTGACCAAGGACGCTGGGGAGCTGACCCGAAGCGCCCGCGAGGTGGCCAGAGGTCTTGCGGGCTCCTCGTAAGAGCTGTTAAGTTTCTAACACTTGATAGAAGTTTGGAGGCGTCATGGAAGACACCTTCTTCAATCCAGGATTTTTCGACGAGCACGTTGCCCCCGCGATGCGGGGCCCGGCGCCGCAGCGCGCCTATGCCGAGTTCGCGCGGCGTTGCCCGGTCGCGCACAACCCGGACGGATCGGTAACGATCACCCGGTACGAGGACATTCGCTACCTGAACCAGAGCCCGGACATCCTCGGCAATGGGGCGGACGGCGCGAAGCTGGGCTCGCAGAAGGCTCGCATCCCGCTCGACCTCGACGGCGAAGAGCACCACATGTGGCGTAGACGCCTCAACCCTCTGTTCACGGCGAAACGCATGGCAGTGCTGGAACCACGTATTCGGGCGCGATCGGTAGAGCTGCTCGCGGACTTTGCCCCGCGTGGCCAGGCGGACGTCATGGCCGAGTGGTGCGCGCCGCTGCCGGCCGCCATGTTCCTGTCAATCCTGGGACTGCCCCGGGAAGACCTTCAGGAATTCCTGGAGTTCAATGACATGCAGCTGCACCCGCGGCCGGACCTGTCAATGGAGGAGAACCTTGCCCGGATGGCTGACGGCGCCGCTCGGTGCCGGCAGTACCTGGACGACGTCCTTGACGCCCGCTCCCACGGCGACCCCGGCGAGGACGTCCTGGGCTGGCTGGTGAGCTTCCGGGACCCGGACGGCTCACCCATTGAGCGCGAGGACCTGCATTCGATCCTCTACCTTCTCATCCTGGCTGGTCTGGATACGACCGCCTTGATGCTGGGCAACTCGCTGGCCTACCTAGCCACCCACCCCGATCGCCGTCATCTCCTGCTCGAACAGCCAGACCTGTGGCCGGGCGCCGTGGAGGAACTCCTGCGGTTCGACACCTCTGTTCCGCTCGCCGTGCGCACGCCGGCCGCCGACATCGACCTTCCGTCAGGGGAGACGGTCAAGGCGGGAACGCTGGTGAACGTGTCCTGGGCCTCGGCTAACCTCGATCCCGCCGTGTTCGACAGCCCTCTTGAGGCCGACTTCACCCGCTCGCCCAACGCGCACGTGGCGTTCGCCTCAGGCTTCCACCGCTGCCTCGGCTCGCACCTTGCGCGGCTGGAATTGAGGGTCGCGCTGCAAGAGTTCCACAAGGCCATCCCGGACTATGAGCTGGCTCCCGGCACCCAGCTGACATTCAGCCATTTCCCGCGCGGCCCGCGGGCACTGCCACTTGTCTGGCCTGTCGGATAGGAGAACTTGCCGTGCTCGATCACACCATCGGCGGCACGTCAGTAGCGAGCGGAGAGTCGTTCACGGTCATCGACCCGGTGACTGGCGAGGGGTTCGATCGCGCCCCCGAATGCTCGGCCGACCAGCTCGACAATGCCATGCAGGGCGCCCTCGCCGCCTTCCCTTCATGGGCACGCGACGCCGACACCCGGCGCCGCGACATGCGCAAGCTCGCTGACCTCATCGAGAACTCACGCGATGAGCTGACGTCCTGGCTCGTCAGAGAGACGGGCAAGCCGTCAGCGCTGGCGTCCGCGGAGCCGGACATGTGCGCGGCCTGGCTTCGCTACTACGCGGACCTGGAGATCCCGCGGGTGACGATGAAGGACGAGGCAGACGAGCGGATCGACGTCATCCACCGGCCGGTCGGGGTCGTCGCGGCGATCACTCCCTGGAACTTCCCGCTCACGCTCGCCATGTGGAAGATCGCTCCGGCCCTGCGGGCCGGCAACACGGTCGTCCTGAAGCCGTCACCCTTCACCCCGCTGTCCAGCCTGCGTCTCGGCCAGATCGCTAACGAGGTACTGCCGCCCGGCGTATTGAACGTGATCAGCGGCAGCGACGACGTTGGCCGCAATATGGTATTGCATCCCGTCCCTCGCAAGGTGGCCTTCACCGGGTCGATCTCGAGCGGCAAGAGCGTGGCAGTCGCGGCAGCCGCCGACCTCAAGCGCGTGACCCTTGAGCTCGGCGGCAACGACGCCGCCATCGTACTCGACGATGCGGACCTGACGAAGCTGGCACCGCTCATCCTGGGCACCGCGT